>Ga0160429_1000009_pt1 | contig 329992 bp, 266 predicted proteins | sample SolpanmetagenomR_FD_108199 | JGI IMG/M metagenome (GOLD analysis project Ga0160429, IMG submission 108199) | Solar panel surface microbial communities from Lawrence Berkeley National Laboratory, California, USA - R | ecosystem: Engineered > Built environment > Solar panel > Unclassified ... | reverse complement strand
ATTTTCCTTAAGCACCTGCGAGAACTTCTCGACCGTCTCTTGCACCTGGCCCTCGTTTAGCACGGGGGTGAGGATGAAGACCGTCTCGTAATTTCTTACGTCCATTGACGGGGTTGATTTATGGGAGTGAAAAAATGAATTGGGGTGCAAAGGTACTGATTTTCCGCTAGATTAACAAGTGCCCGTTTAGTGTTTATAGGCAGAGTCTAATTACCTCGAAAATCATCTGCTCTCAGCGCCCCATTATTTAAGAATTGGCTGCTGAGCTACCCTAGACTAAGAGCACCGATAAAGTAACCTCCTGCTTAGGAAACTAACTCCGTAGATGATACCTTAGTGTAAGCAGCTTATGCACTACGGCAGGAATTACCTGTCTTAATCGATTATTTAGGCAAATTCTAAATAAGGTGTCAAGGTTCCAAAATGCCTTTTCCACCTTTGCCGCCCACAATTCCTAGCCTACATTTGTACCCCGGAAAGGGTACGCCCGCACTCCGTTTTTACCGGTTCGTTTGGATGATGAATAGCTTTCTATCGCGCACCAGCTATTGGGTGCTAGCACTATTTCTGGCCTTGGCGGGCTCCGCCACAGCTCAGGACGCCACATCGGCAGCTACCGTAAGCCAGCAAGGTGTAACCCCTGGTGGCACTGCAGGCGCTACCCCCGCCACTGGCGGGGGTGATGCCGCCGCTATACAAGCTGGCGATGCTCTTTTTAAAGCCAACTGTACGCAGTGCCACGCTGTAAATGAAAAGGTTGTGGGCCCTGCACTTAATGGCATTACTAAGCGTCGTAATATTCCCTGGCTGATTAAGTGGGTCAAGAATCCTGCCAAAGTCATTGCTAGCGGTGATGAATACGCTGTAAAGCTGTTCAACGACTACGGCAAGCAGCAAATGCCTTCGTTCGCCTTGTCGGACCAAGAGATAACCAGCATAATGGCCTGGGTCACCTCACAGGAAGGTGGTGCGACTGCAGGTCCTACAAAGGGTAACGCAGCAAAGCTTGACGGAGCTGATGATGCAGGAGCAACAGCTGGTGACGGCGCCGGCGCTGGTAAGTATGCCGATGTACTGCTCATTGTGCTAGTAGTAGTACTGATTGTATTAGTGGTGACACTCGTTATCATCGCTAATCTCATGAAGGATGTGCTACGCGGTCGCAAAGACCTCGATGGCCGCGATGTAGAAATCCTAGAGCAGCGTTTTGATTGGGCTGGTCTATACAAGTCCTCTGCCTTGCGTGGTATTGTTGGGGTAGTAGTAGCCTTAGCTCTCCTATATGCTGGGGTGCAGAGTGTGATGGCAGTAGGTCTGACACAAGGCTATCAGCCTACGCAGCCAATTGCGTTCTCGCACAAGTTGCACGCTGGTGAAAACAACATCAACTGCGCTTATTGCCACACCTCTGTATATAAGGGCAAATCGGCTAATATTCCTTCGGCTAACATCTGTATGAACTGCCACTCGCAGATTAAAACAGAATCACCCGAAATCAAGAAAATATACCGGGCCATTGAGCGCAAACAGCCTATTCAATGGGTACGTGTTCATAACCTGCCTGACCTGGCTTACTTCAACCACTCGCAGCACACGCAAGTAGGGGGTATTCAGTGCCAGACTTGCCACGGTCCTATTCAAAACATGGAGGTAGTCTATCAGTACTCGGCCTTAACTATGGGCTGGTGCATTAACTGCCACCGCGAAACGCCACTCAACACCAAGGGCAATGCCTATTACGACAACCTCGTGAAACTACACGACAAGTCGAACAATGCAGTGCCTTTCACCGTGTCGTCAAATGGCGGTACCGAGTGCTCGAAGTGCCACTACTAAGTTTTTTCAGCTAAGCTTTATTATTTAGGACGCGAAGTAGTTTATCGATAAGGGGTAAGCGCAGATTAAATCTCTTGCTGCTTTCATATCGACTTCGCTTCGTCTGTCTCCTTACTACCTACAATGAAATACTGGAAGGGAATTGAAGAGCTGGATAATTCGCCGGAGTTCGCTAAGAACGCCTTCGCTGAATTTCCCGACTTTCTGCCGGTGAAGGAAAGCCGCGCTGGTGATGCCGATGATGCATCAGTAGCACCACGCCGCGATTTTCTAAAACTTATGGGCTTCGGTGTAGCGGCTGCCACGCTGGCTGCCTGCGAAACGCCAGTTCGCAAGGCAATCCCGTATCTCAATAAGCCAGAGGAGGTTGACCCAACCATCTCTAACTTCTACGCTTCGACTTACTTTACTGGCTCCGATTACAATGCGGTCCTAGTAAAAAACCGTGATGGGCGTCCTATTAAGCTAGAAGGCAACCCAGAGTCACCCGTGACGCGCGGTGGTTTGTCGGCGCGCGCACAAGCTGCTATACTCAGCCTCTACGACGGTGGCCGCCTGCAGCATTTCATGGCGAAGGGTAAAAAGGTCGAGTTTGCAGAGCTAGACCGAGCCGTACGCGCCAGCCTAGGTAGTGCTACTGGCAAAATTGCTATTGTATCTCCGACAATCATTAGCCCTAGCACCAAACGTGCAATCGCTGCCTTTGCTGGTAGCCACCGCAACGTTGAGCACATCATGTATGACACAAACTCGGCGTCGGGCTTGTTGCAAGCTAACGGTGGGGTGTTGCCAGCTTATGATTTCAGCCGTGCTAATGTAATTGTAAGCCTAGGGGCCGATTTCCTGGGTACTTGGATTTCACCAGTAGAGTATTCTCGTCAATACATTACCAACCGCAAGGTGAGGAGTGATGGACCTGCGAAGCCTACTATGTCACGTCACTATCAGTTTGAGACAGCTCTTTCCTTGAGCGGTTCAAATGCTGATATACGTGTGCCAGTGAAGCCCTCGCAAATGCCTGCAGTAGTGTTAGGTTTATACAGCGCTATTGTTGGAGGCGGTGCTGCTGCTACACTAGACCCAGCAACAAGTGCTAAGGTTAAAGCCGCAGCTGCTGAGCTACAAAATAACCGCGGTGCATCGCTTGTAGTAGCCGGTTCAAATGACCCCGCTGTACAGACTTTAGTAGCAGCCATCAACCAGAGCCTCGGTAACGTAGGTACTACGGTAGATTTAGCTAACCCTTCTTACGTGCGTCAAGGTGACGATGCGCGTATGGCTCAGTTTGTACGTGACTTGAACGGTGGTGCTATTAGCGCGGTCTTCTTCTACAACGCTAACCCAGTATATAACCACCCCCAAGGTGCTCAGATTAAGGCTGGTATTGCAAAGGCCGCACTTAGTGTGTCGCTCAATGACCGCTTAGATGAAACTGGCTCGCTTTGTCAATATCAAGCTCCTGACAGCCATTGGTTGGAGTCTTGGAATGACTATGAGCCTAAGAAGGGCTTTCTAAGCCTTGCTCAGCCAGCCATTACGCCTATCTTCAAAACCCGTCAGGGTCAGGAGAGCTTCCTACGGTGGGCTGGTTCTAATGAGAACTATTACAATTTCCTCAAAGACGGATGGCGTAATGTTCTTGGTGCTAATGGCTTCCAAGCTGCTTGGGATAAAGTTGTTCATGATGGGGTTGCTACTGGCACAGCTACAGCTGCTCCCGTTGCCTTCTCATCACCAGTCATTGGTGCTGCCGAAGCTGTAAGCCGGCTACGCAATACCCCTGCTGCTCCAGCAGGTACTGTAGAACTCGCGTTGTACGAAAAAGTAGGTGTTGGTGAAGGTGGAGTAGAGGCTAATAACCCTTTCCTACAAGAGCTACCTGACCCTATTTCCAAAGCCACTTGGGGCAATTATATTGCTGTTCCTCGTACTATGGCTGTTGCTAATAAGTGGGAACAAGGCGATGTGCTAAGTGTAAGTGCTGCCGGCATCGCCAAGCCACTCAACTTGCCAGTACTGATACAGCCTGGCCAAGCTGACGGTACGGTTAGTATTGCAGTCGGTTATGGCCGTATGATGGCTGGCCGTGTTGGAGATAATGTTGGAGAGAACGCCTTCCCCTTCGCTCAAGTCGGTAAGGATGGTATCATCTACACAAATGCAGTTATGCTTAAGGCAACAGGAGCTAACAGCCCAATTGCCCAAACCCAAACGCACCATACCATCATGGACCGCCGCGAGGTGGTGCAGGAAAACACGCTAGCTAAGTACCGTGAGAACCCTAAAGAGGTAACGGAGTACGAAATGATAGCCACTCCTGAAGGGCTTGAGAAACCTAACAAGGTTTCGCTCTGGCAGGATTATCAGTATAATGACCACCATTGGGGTATGGCTATCGACCTCAATTCGTGCATCGGCTGCGGCTCGTGTGTGATTGGTTGCCAAACTGAAAATAACATCGCCGTAGTAGGTAAGCAGCAGGTTATCAACCGCCGCGAAATGCACTGGATGCGCATTGACCGCTACTATAGCTCGAATGCACATAAGAGTGACTTCGAAGAAAAAGGTAAGCTAGACACTTATGCAGCTATGGAAGACCCTTCGGATAATCCGCAGGTAGTATTCCAGCCCATGATGTGCCAGCACTGCAACCACGCACCTTGTGAAACGGTATGCCCAGTACTAGCTACCACGCACAGCTCTGAGGGTCTAAACCAGATGACCTACAACCGTTGCGTAGGTACTCGCTATTGCGCAAACAACTGCCCGTATAAAGTGCGCCGCTTTAACTGGTTCTCATACTACTCTAATGAGAAGTTCGAGGACGTAAACGGTCATATGTTTACCGACCTAGGTCGTATGGTGCTGAACCCCGACGTTACAGTCCGTGCACGAGGGGTAATGGAGAAGTGTTCCTTCTGCGTACAGCGTATTCAGCTGGGCAAACTAGAGGCCAAGAAGCAAAAGCGTCGGCCACTAGACGGAGAGGTAGTAACTGCCTGTGCTCAGTCGTGCCCTACAGAAGCTATTCTGTTTGGTGATATGCGTGACCCCAGCAGCCGGATTAGCAAGTTGCTCAAGCGCGAGGATGGCGAGCGTGCGTTCCACGTACTGGACTCTATCAACGTACAGCCCAACGTTACGTACCTGACCAAAATCCGCAATGTAGAAAAGTCAGCTTTCTTCCCAGAGGAAAAGCCAGCTTAGGTTACATACAGCAAGATTACCAAGAGTTAAGTCTTTAATTATTCATCATTATGCAGCACGTATCACCTGTACGCGAGCCGCTCGTAACGAGCGGTAAAACGTACCACGACGTAACTCAGGATATCTGCTACCAAGTAGAAGCTGCCCCGAATGTTCGGTGGATGGGCGCTTTGGCCGTATCCCTGGTTTTGCTGGGCGTATTTTTCTACTCTGTATACCGCACCCTTTGGTATGGTATCGGTGAGTGGGGTCTAAACAAAACAATTGGTTGGGCTTGGGACATCACCAACTTTGTGTGGTGGGTAGGTATTGGCCACGCAGGGACACTGATTTCGGCAGTACTGCTGCTGTTCCGTCAAAAATGGCGGTCATCTATCAACCGTGCAGCAGAAGCTATGACGATTTTCGCCGTAATCTGCGCTGCTATGTTCCCGGTGCTTCACATGGGACGCCCTTGGTTGGCTTTCTATGTATTCCCTCTGCAAAACACCCTAGGGTCTTTGTGGGCAAACTTTAACTCGCCCTTGTTGTGGGACGTGTTTGCTATCTCAACTTACTTCACAGTATCCTTAGTATTCTGGTATACAGGCCTCGTACCTGATTTCGCCACTATCCGGGACCGTGCAAAAGGTAAGATTGCTAAAGTGAGCTATTCCTTGTTAAGCTTTGGCTGGACGGGCTCTGCTAAACATTGGTCGCGTTACGAAACTGTCTCGCTGATTCTCGCTGGTGTTTCAACTCCCCTAGTACTCTCGGTACACACTATCGTATCGATGGACTTTGCCACATCAGTAGTACCGGGCTGGCACACAACAATTTTCCCTCCCTACTTCGTAGCCGGCGCTATCTTCTCAGGCTTTGCCATGGTATTGACGCTGATGCTCATTACCCGGGTTGTATTTAAGCTAGAAGACTACATTACCTTGGAGCACATTGCTCTCATGAACAAAATCATGATGACTACCGGCTCCATTGTAGGGGTAGCGTACATCACTGAGTTTTTCATCGCTTGGTACTCGCAAGTAGAATACGAGCAGTATTGCTTTATTAACCGTGCCACTGGCCCATACTGGTGGGCTTACGCTAGCATGATGACTTGCAACGTGATTACACCACAGTTGGTATGGTTCCGTCGCGTTCGTTATAGCATCCTGTTAACGTTCATACTCTCTATCATCGTAAATATCGGGATGTGGTTTGAGCGCTTCGTAATCATCGTTTCGTCGCTACACCGCGATTACCTGCCTTCGTCGTGGGCAATGTTCTCGCCAACTCGTATCGACGTAGGTGTCTATGTAGGTACCATCGGTTTGTTCTTTACGCTGTTCCTGCTCTTCGCTAAGTTCTTCCCAGTTATTAACATGGCTGAAGTGAAGACTATCCTGAAGTACACTGTTAACGATGGTCCTACTTACGGTGGTACCAACGATGGCTCGCAATCGGCAGGTCGGCGTGTTTCGCCTGCGCCTTATTCTACACCTGGCGTTCCAGCTTCGGCACCCGTAAACTACGACAAACATGACTAAGCGCTTTGCTCTCGGCGTCTTCGAGGATGAAGATGTTCTCCTTCACGCAATTGATAACGTTCGTGGTGCTGGGGTTAAGATATACGATGTCTTCTCCCCCTACCCTGTACACGGTATCGATGATGCCTTAGGTATTGAACGTTCGCGCCTACCTATAGCTGCTTTCTTTTACGGCTTGTGCGGTTTGTCTTTCGCACTCTGGATGCAGATTTACATGTTAGGGTTTGACTGGCCAATGATTATTGGCGGCAAACCTCACATTGCTCTACCTGCATTTATTCCAGTGACTTTCGAGTTGACGGTGTTTTTTACTTGCCACGGCATGGTAATCACTTTCTATACCATTTCGAAGCTGTATCCTCGCATTAAAACACCAGTGCTAGATGCGCGTTCGACTGATGATAAGTTCGTTGTAGCCATCGAGTTGGATGAGACTAGCTCGCAAATGCCGAAGTTGACTCAATTACTTCGTGAGAACGGAGCTAGTGAAGTCAATCAAAAGGAAATGACCAAATTCTAATGATGTCGCCTTCCCTCAAACACGGGCTGTACGCGGCCTCCTTACTGCTGAGCACTGGCCTAGGCGCCTGCTCAACGCGCGCTGACGACCCTGGCGTAGAATATGCGCCGGAAATGTATGAGTCCATCCCATACGAGCCGCTTCGCCAAACGAGCTACAATAAAATTAACGCTTTCGGTATCAACGAGCGCACGCCTGCTACAGGTACTGTGCCTCGCGGTAAACTCAATTACTACGACCATATTCCAAAGGATAGTGTTCGTATTGCTGAACGTGTACTACGTAACCCTTACCCTTATACAAAAGCTAGCCTAGAAGAGGGACAGGTTTTGTATACCCGTAATTGCCAGCATTGTCATGGTGAGTCGGGCAAAGGCGATGGTCCTGTAGGGCAAAAGTTTAAGGGTGTGCCTAACTACTCTTCAGGTGCTTATAAAGCAATGAATGATGGGCATATTTACCACGTCATTCAGTGGGGACGTAACCGAATGATGCCGCATGGCTCACAGGTTAACCCAGAAGAGCGTTGGAAGATTGCTATGTACGTCCGCGTACTACAACTCAATAACGACCCAGCTGACCTCCCTAAACTTGTGCAAGTTGGTGGTGCTGACCAAACAACAAGTGCTCAAGAAGGCAATGCTTCGCAACAAACCGATGGGGCTAACCAAAAGCCAGAAGGTCAAGCGCAAGCAGGCACTGGCTCTGAGACGCCCGGCCAGGGTAATACCAAGGCCCGTAATGGCTCTATGTAATTTCTGATAGATATGGCAACTCTGACGCATCATCACGAACCCGTTGTAGCGGAGCATTTACAGGAACATCCTGGTTTGCAGCGCACGTTCGTTACTATTATCGTAGCTGGCATTATTGTTCTAGCGCTTGGCCTACTAGCAGCCTTTATGGGTTGGGGTGAACACCACGAGGCTACTGGCCATGTTGCCTCTGCTGCAGGTCATGCAGAACATGGCGGCAGTCCTGTCTGGTTGAAGCGCCTATTGGTTAGCCTCTGGCACAGCAATGTATTCCTTATAGGAGTCTCAGTAGTAGGCACTGTGTTTATGGCTATTCAGTATGTAGCCTATGCTGGTTGGTCAGTAGTAGTAAAGCGTATTAACGAAGCCTTAAGCGCTTGGATTCTTCCTGGCGCTGTTATTATGGTGCTTGTTTTTGCAGCTAGCTTAATCAACCATGACCTCTTTCACTGGACCATGCCCGGTATCATGGATAAAGGAAGCAAACTCTACGACCCTATCGTCGCTGGCAAAAGTGGCTTTCTGAGCATTCCTTTCTATCTGATTCGTATGGTGTCTTACCTGTTCATCTGGTGGGCATTCTCACAGCGTCTTCGTCAATTGTCGTTGCAGGAAGATTTGAACGGTGGCACAAGCTATTTCCATACGAGCATCACTACTGCGGCACTCTTTCTAGTACTGTTTGCCGTTACTTCTTCAATGTCAGCATGGGACTGGGTAATGTCGGTAGACGTACACTGGTTCAGCACTATGTTTGGCTGGTATGTGTTCGCCTCATGGTGGGTATCTGGTATAGCAGCAACTACTCTGATTGCTATCTACTTGAAGCAAGCAGGTTACCTACGAATGCTGAACTCTAACCACTTCCATGATTTGGGTAAATTCATGTTTGGCTTCAGCATTTTCTGGACCTATGTGTGGTTTTCGCAGTTCATGCTTATTTGGTATGCTAACTTACCGGAAGAGTCGGTTTACTTCAACCAACGCCTAGGAGGCTTTGATGGCCGGTATACCTGGATGTTCTACGGAAATTTGCTCGTCAACTTTGCCTTCCCTTTCTTGGCTTTGATGACACGAGATGCAAAGCGCCAGATGATTATGCTCAAAATAGTGTGTATCGCTATATTGATAGGCCACTGGTCTGACTTCTATTTGATGCTCATGCCGGGCACTATGAAAGGCGAAAATGGGTTCCTGATTGAAATTGGTGTAGCACTGATTTTACTGGGTGCCTTCCTGATACTAGTAACACGCCGTTTGGCTTCTGCTTCACTAGTACCTGTTAACCATCCTTTCATCGAAGAAAGCGTTCACCACACGACCTAAACTAATAGAATACAGAAGCTAGAAGTTGGTAGTTAGTCTTAATTGACTGTGCTATGTTTCTAGCTTCCAGCTTCTGACTTCTAGCTTATATTCAATGACTGCTTTAACAATCCTCTTGGTGCTGGTACTTCTGCTAGTCGTTTTCGGCTTGCTGTTTCGGCTCCAGATTCTGACCTCTATTTTTTCTGGTACTTATGTCCGGGAAATTGGCATGAGCAATCGCATCAATGCAGTATTGATGCTAGTGTTTATGGTAGTAGGAGGAGCGGCGTTCTTTTGGTCGTTCTCGGAGAACTTCAATAAGATGAATCCTCCAGTTGCTTCTATCCACGGCCATGCCATGGAGCGAATGTTCTGGACTACAATGACCGTTATTGGTATTGCTTTTGTCATAACTCAAGCACTGCTCTTTATATATTCTTACAAATACCAGCATAAAGAAGGTCGCCGTGCCTACTTCTTTGCTCATAATAACACCATTGAGGTAGTTTGGACGATTATCCCTGCTATTGTAATGGCCTCGCTAATTTTCGCTGGTTGGAAAGCTTGGACTCGTATCACTGGCCCAGCTCCTAAGGACTCAGTAGTAGTAGAGCTAATGGGTAAGCAGTATAACTGGCTCGTTCGCTATCCTGGTCGGGACATGAAGCTTGGTGTAGTTAACTATCGCCTCATTGATGCCTCTAATGACTTTGGTTTTGACCTAAGTGATAAAGCTGCGCTGGACGACTTCACTACTACGGAAATCCACGTACCCAAGGGGCACCCAGTACTTGTAAAAATTCGGTCGCGTGACGTTTTACACGCAGTATATATGCCGCACTTCAGAGTGCAGATGTACGCTGTACCAGGTATGCCTACTCGTTTCTGGTTTACGCCTACAATGACGACTGATGAGATGCGTGCTCACCTAGGTAATCCGAAGTTCAATTACGAACTGGCTTGTAATCAGGTTTGTGGTAAAAGCCACTATGCAATGAAAGCCACGCTTATCGTTGACGAACCAGATGATTACCAAGCTTGGTATGCTAAACAAAAGCCTAATTCGGATAATGCTGATATGATGGCTTCTTATAAGCAAACTAGCCAGAGCGCAGGCCTTGGGAAAGGTGGTAGCATAGGTGCTAAAGCCGCTGCTATCGAAGAAACTGGCGAAACTCCTGCTGTGCCTTTATCAGCACAGACAGCGATGTAAGTTGACTTTTACGAATAATTGTTTTTTATATGGCTACTAATCTTCCCGCATCTGCGCACTCGCAAGGAGGTATCGGCACTGCTCCAGTACCGCATACTGAGCATGATGAGCACTTGCATGAGCACGATGAGCACCACGACCAGCACTGGATGTGGAAGTACGTGTTCAGCCAGGACCACAAAATGATTGCTCGGCAATTCCTTATCACAGGAATGTTTTGGGCTATCGTGGGTGGTACTTTGTCTAGTTTGTTTCGTCTACAACTAGGTTGGCCTGAAGCGACTATGGACTGGCTGCAGCCTTTCTTGGGTAAGTGGATTGAAGGAGGCAAGCTGAATCCTGAATTCTACTTAGCCCTGGTTACAATGCACGGAACCATCATGGTATTCTTTGTATTGACTGCTGGACTATCAGGGACGTTCTCTAACTTCTTGATTCCATTACAGGTAGGAGCACGCGATATGGCTTCTGGGTTCATGAACATGCTGTCGTACTGGTTCTTCTTCTTGTCGAGCGTTATTATGTTCGTTTCGCTGTTCTTGGAGACAGGTCCAGCAGCAGCAGGATGGACTATCTACCCGCCGCTTAGTGCATTGCCACAAGCTATTCAAGGGTCAGGGATGGGCATGACAATGTGGTTGGTATCGATGGTATTCTTCATCGTGTCTCAGCTCCTAGGTGGTGTCAACTATGTTACGACAGTAATTAACCTGCGTACTCGTGGCCTAAGCATGAGTAAGCTGCCCCTCACTATTTGGGCATTCTTCCTCACCGCAATCCTAGGTATTCTATCGTTCCCAGTATTGCTCTCAGCAGCTCTCTTGCTGGTGTTTGACCGCTCTTTTGGCACATCCTTCTTCTTGTCTGATATATACATTGCTGGTCAGGCTTTGCACAACCAAGGTGGTTCGCCAGTACTATTTCAGCACTTGTTCTGGTTCCTAGGTCACCCTGAAGTATACATTGTTATCATGCCTGCTATGGGTATGGTGTCAGAAATACTTGCTACTAATGCTCGTAAGCCGATTTTCGGTTATCGTGCTATGATTGGCTCACTGATTGGCATCTCTTTGCTATCGTTTGTAGTGTGGGCACACCATATGTTCGTAACGGGTATGAATCCCTTCCTAGGTTCGGTATTCATGTTCTTGACGCTTATCATTGCCGTGCCGTCGGGAGTGAAAGTATTTAACTGGCTTGCTACCCTGTGGCGCGGTAATATTCGCTTCACTGCTGCTATGCTATTTGCTATTGGCTTTGTGTCGCTGTTTATCTCTGGTGGCTTGACCGGTATTATCCTGGGTAATGCTACACTTGACATCCAGATGCACAATACTTACTTCGTGGTAGCTCACTTCCACTTAGTAATGGGTTCTTCGGCTTTCTTCGGCTTGTTTGCTGGTGTGTACCATTGGTTCCCAAAGATGTTTGGTCGTATGATGGACGAGAAACTAGGCTATATCCACTTTTGGCTCACGTTCATTGGGGTGTACCTGGTATTCATGCCTATGCACTATGTTGGTATTGCTGGCTTCCCACGTCGTTATTATTCTTGGACTGGCTTTGATGCCTTCAGCCAGTTTGCTGACCTAAACAAGTTTATCTCGGCAGCAGCTATCCTTGCTTTCTTCGCTCAGTTCATATTCATCTTCAACTTCTTCTACAGCATTTTCCGTGGCCGTCGTGCTACTGAGAATCCTTGGAACTCGACTACGTTGGAATGGACTACCCCAGTAGTGCCAGGCCATGGTAACTGGCCTGGTGAAATCCCAGCGGTATACCGTTGGCCTTACGACTACAGCAAGCCTGGTTCCGAAACGGACTTTATTCCTCAAAACGTGCCGTACTCACAAACGGCTTCGTCAAACCTGCCATACGAGCGGGAAATGGAAGACTAGCATCAAGATTTTGCTTCGCCTAAACGGGCCGCCGCGCAACGGCGGCCCGTTTTATTTTGTTCAACCCATACCCTAGGTGTGGTTTATAGTTAGGGTTAACTCGTTGTATCCACTACTATGCAAATAGATAGTTCTGTGCGTCGCTTCCGGTTTTGGAGTGTTTTAACAGTAATCAGCATTTACCTACTCATATTGGTAGGAGGTGTAGTGCGGGCTACCGGTTCAGGAATGGGCTGTCCTGATTGGCCCCGTTGTTTTGGCCAATGGATTCCACCTACCGATGTTAGTGAGCTACCGGCTGATTATAAGCAAGTATATACTATGCAGCGTGTAGCAAAGAATCAGAAACTTGCCCGTACACTAGCTGGCTTAGGTTTCAAGCAAGTTGCAGGTGAGATATTCGCTCATCCTACACAATATATTGAAACAGACTTCAATGCTACTAAGACCTGGATTGAGTACATAAACCGGCTATTAGGTGCATTAATCGGTATTTTCGTTTTTGTAACGGCAGTAGTAGCCATACCTTATTGGCGACGTGACAAAGCGGTTTTCTGGCTAGCAGTAGGCGGCTGGTTATTGACCGGTATACAAGGCTGGCTTGGTTCGCTTGTAGTATCGACTAACCTGCTACCGATTATGGTTACCATTCACATGGGTTTAGCTCTGCTGATTGTAGCTATGCTGCTTTATGCAGCTAATAGGGCTCAGGCACAGGTAAAGCAGAATGATACTAGCTATGTGGCTAGCTACACAACAGATTCCACGGTGCCGAGTCATACAAACGGAGTACGTGGGTTATTGTGGTTGGCACTTATAGTTACGTTTATTCAAATAGTACTTGGAACTCAAGTGCGTGAGCAAATAGACCAAGTGGCTTCGGCCGCCGATTATATGAACCGTGGTAATTGGGTGAGCCAGCTTGGTAGTGTATTCAAGGTTCACCGCTCTATGTCTGTGTTAATAGTGCTCTTAAATGGCTATGCTGCCTATATGCTGTGGCCAACTGCTCGGATGGAACTACGGCGCTTGCTGAGTGCTACCCTAGGGATACTAGGGCTAGAAATAATAGCTGGGATAGTACTTGCTTATTTGGATTTGCCAGCGGTAATACAGCCAGTGCACCTAACACTGGCAACTTTGCTCTTCGGGTCGCAGTTTTTGACGCTGGTGACGTGGCAACAAGTAAAGACTAAGGCACGGCAAGCACAGCCACAACCGGCGCATGCGTAACTTTGCAGTCCGGTTTCAAGCTGCGCCAAAGCGGACACCGGCAATAGCTGAATGACAAAGGCCCGTGCCTATTTCCAACTCCTGAAGTTTCGGCTCTCGTTTACGGTGGCGTTTTCTAGTGCCATTGGCTACCTACTAGGGGCTAAGGAGCTAAGCTGGAGCCGGACACTACTGGTAATGCTTGGTGGTTTACTCGTAACAGGGTCAGCCAATATTATCAACCAAGTGTTTGAGAAAGACCTTGACAAGCGCATGCGCCGTACGGAAGCACGCCCGTTGCCTACTGGTCGTGTTTCGCCTAATGAGGCGTGGGTATTTTGCGTGATACTAGGGGTTGCTGGGTTAGGATTGTTGGCTTACTTCTTCAATCCATTGACAGCGGCCTTATCGTTGCTCTCACTTATTCTCTACGGCTTCATTTATACCCCTCTCAAGACTATATCGCCCGTGTGCGTGGCCGTTGGTGCTATTCCGGGGGGATTGCCGCCTTTGATAGGCTGGGTGGCCGCTACGGGCTTCGTAGGCATTCCGGCGTGGGTATTATTTGGCATACAATTCATGTGGCAATTCCCGCACTTCTGGGCCATTGCTTGGGTGGCCGACGAAGACTATAAGCGAGCTGGCTTCAAGATGTTGCCTTCGCCGGGTGAGCGTGACCTGCGTACCGCTTTCCAAATAATGACTTACACAGTACTGCTGATTCCTGTGTCGCTTTTGCCACTTGTCCTAGGTATCTCAGGGCGGGCGTCGGCGGGTGTAGCGTTGGTGTGCGGCGTCATCTTCTTGCTCATGACTGTTCAGCTTATGCGGACGCAAGACCGCAAGGCAGCGCTCAGTATCATGTTTGCTTCTTTTTTGTATTTACCCATCGTACAAATTGCGCTGGTTCTGGATAAAGTTTGATTTTTAATCGGCTGCTTTTTGTTGCGTATTCAGCAACTTGGTTACTTAAGTGACAAAGCTGACAACCAATAATTACTACTTACTTATGAATACTTCAGAACTGCTGGTTGAGAAAGAAGAAGGGCTAGGGCTACATCCAAAACGCTTAGTTCTGATTCTGCTTATTTTCAGCATTATCATGATGTTCGCTGCCTTTACCAGCGGTTACATTGTGCGGCGCGACGAAGGCAACTGGCGGGAATTTGACCTGCCTGTTAGCCTGTTATTCAACACTATTGTGATTGCACTGAGTAGTGCTGCTATTCAGTGGGCCTTCTACTCGGCTAAGCACAATGAAGTGAAGCGTACCCAGCTAGGCCTATTGATCACCCTAGGGTTAGGAATCGTCTTTCTGTTCGGTCAAGTCCATTCATGGGGCGATTTGGTAGATGGACGTACTTTTTTCGGTGGTGCTGATGCCAACCCATCTGGGTCTTTCGTATACGTGCTCATGGGAGTGCACGCCTTCCACTTGATTACAGGGCTTATTTTCGTTGCTGTTGTACTCAAGCGAAGCCTTAGCTATCAGGTGCATTCGCGGGCTATGCTTTCGATTGGTAACGCCACCATCTATTGGCACTTCCTAGGCGGCCTTTGGTTGTACCTGTATTTGTTCCTACTTTTGAACCACTAATCCGCGAGTTGTCGTAGGATAACTTCCCGCCTATTTTGCCGCCTGCTATGGCCCATTCGACCACCTTAGAGCCCACTGCTGCTGCCACTCCTTATTCCGATGCTCCCCGCACCGGTACATGGGATGGTGGTAATGAACCCTTTAAAGCGAGCTACGGCAAGCTGATGATGTGGTTCTTCCTACTGTCGGACGCCTTCACATTTGGAGCGTTTTTGACAGCATACGGTATGATTCGCCACAAACATGGCGTTTTTACTGGAACCGCTGACAAGTTCTTCTTCAGCACGGCCCACTGGCCGATTCCTGAAAAAGTATTTAACGGCTTCCCTGGCCTACATGGCCTTGACTTGCCGCTTGCTTTCGTGGCGTTGATGACAATGATTCTCATTTTCAGCTCCGTGACGATGGTACTTGCTGTAGAAGCTGGCCACCGGATGGATAAAGCTGATGTGCAGAAGTGGTTGTTGTGGACGATTCTCTTTGGTGCCATGTTCCTTAGCTCGCAAGCATGGGAGTGGAGCCACTTCATCGGAGGCGACGAAAAAGGCACGCTGATGGCCGATGGTAGCCGCATGTTTGGCGCTAACCTAGCCGCCAACCAATACGGTCCACCGCTGTTTGCTGACTTGTTCTTCTTCATCACTGGTTTCCACGGTACGCACGTATTCTCTGGTGTATGCTTGCTCGTATGGTGCTTTATCGCCACGACCAATGGCACTTTTGAGAAGCGCGGTCACTATGAGATGGTAGAAAAAATCGGTCTATACTGGCACTTTGTAGACTTGGTGTGGGTGTTCGTGTTCACGTTCTTCTACTTGGTGTAACTATTTTTTTTGAATGTCTTCGTTTTGAATGCTGAACGTCCTACCATCTGGATGTTCAGCATTCAGCATTCAAAACTTAAAAATTCAATATAATGTCTGCTCACGCTACTACCGAACATGCCTACGTTCCGGGCGAAATTGCAAAGCCTAATACCGGGTGGATTTGGAAGACCTTCTGGGTACTAGTTGTCATTACGGCTGTCGAGTTTGCTATCGCCTTCGCAATGACGAGCCCCGACCTGCGTACCTTCCGCAATAGCATCTTCATTGTACTCACAATTTTGAAGGCTTTCTTCATCGTGGGTGAATTCATGCACTTGAAGCACGAGACCAAAAGCCTTATCTGGACAATTCTGATTCCAACTTCGCTGCTAGTGTGGTTGGTTGTGGCATTGGTCACCGAAGGTTCGTCTATTGGCGAAACCCTCTCGCACATGTTCAGCTAGTCGATGCGGCCCCGCCAAACCATTTTGTTGGGGCTGCTTTTGCTGGTGCCCGTATTGGCTTTTCTTTTCCTATACGGCTTCGGCTCCAATCATTACGCGCTGCCAACCTACTTGCCCGAGCGAGCGGACTCTGTCCGTGTTGCTGGCGGAGGATGGCAGCGCGATACTGTTTACCACCAGGTACATTTTCGGCTGCGTGCATCAGGTGAACGCTACGTAACAAGTAGTGTGCTAGGGCAAGGCATGTACATTTTGCAGGTGTCAACACCTGGGGAGGCTAGTGCACAGGCAACCCGTGCACTAGCGCGTATTCAGGAGAAGTTTCGGCGTGAGCCTCGCGTGCGGCTCGCTACATTGGTGGCAGTGCCTGGTGCCCAGCCCCCGGCATTAGTAAGCACGCAGTTAGAAAAGCTAAACGAGCAATATGGCACTATCAGTGGTAAGTGGTTTGTGCTAGCGGCGCCGCCTGACTCAGTGCAATACCTAGGGCAATACGAGTTTGGGCTCAGTGCACTGCGTCCCGAGCACATGCCTTTCCGACCAGCTACTGAACCAGCAACTTTGCCGGCAGGCCGGTTGTTGCTAATTGACCATGACCAACATGTACGTGGTATCTATGATGGCGCCAGTATCCATGAGGTAGAGCGGCTTATCACAGAAGTTAACGTTTTGCTTTATATCTATGACCACCGCCACTGAGCAGCTGCGTCCGCCCGTATTGGAGCCGGGTGATTACACTAAGTATAAGATAATCCTAGGTATTCTGGGGGCTGTAGTACCACTGCTAGTTGCAGTTCTTTACTTCTTCCCTCAAACGTTTCGTATTCCAGGGGCACAGGTACGCATGCTGCCAGCTATAAACGCAGGATTGAATTCGCTAACGGCGATTTGCCTGCTCGCTGGCTTTTACTTTATTCGGCGTAAGGACGTAGTGCGACACCGAGCTATGATGGGTACCGCGTTTGGCCTAGGCAGCTTGTTTCTACTTTCGTATGTGGCCTATCATTCGCAAGCCGACAGCACCCATTTTGGTGGGGTAGGAGCGATGCGGCTAATTTATTTTATCCTCTTGTTGACTCACATCAGCTTGGCCGTTGTGACGGTGGCGCTCGTATTATTCACACTCTATTTCGCGCTGACGGGGCAGTATACCAAGCACAAAGCGATTGCACGGTGGACGTTTCCAGTCTGGCTGTACGTATCCGTGACAGGAGTTATTGTTTATTTCATGATTGCTCCTTACTACCCAGCAGCGTAGTTAGGCAGCAAACTTTCCTGCATTTTAAGTGTTCTGAATCTATGAAAAAGCTAATTTTTGCTCTGACGCTTAGCTACTTGCTGCTAGGGCAGATAGGAATGACCTCGCGGGCACAAGCACAATGCGTGATGTGTAAATCGCAGGTAGAAGCGGCGCGTGCCGAGCGCGATGACTACGATGTGGCCGGCCTTAATAAAGGCATTGTGTACATGATGACGGTGCCTTACATCTTGATGGGGGCAATCGGCTTTTTCTGGTATCGGCGCACGCACCCTAAGCGTACGCCCGTAGCATGAAGCCCATCCGGGCGTGGTGGCTGGCGCTGCTAGCCCAACGTTGTCCGCGTTGTCACACGGGGCCGTTATTCAACCACAACACGTATAACCTGGCCCACTTTACCGATATGCCTGAGAGCTGCCCAGTGTGTAACCAACACTATGAGCCAGAGCCAGGGTTTTATTGGGGAGCCATGTATATCAGCTTTGCTTTCTCGGTGCCGATAGTGCTAGGGAGCGGAGCTGTACTGTACTGGTTCTTTGGCGACCCTCCTACGTGGGTATATGTAACAACGGTGGCTGTGGTGATGCTGCTACTTACCCCGCCCTCTTTCCGCTACGCGCGTGCAGTCATGCTTTATGCCTTCGGTGGGGTGCGCTTCGACAAACGCTACTTAGAAAAGGACCGCGTTGCGTAGTACTTGAGCAACCTCGCCCGGTTTTTGCGGGGAGATTGGTGGTGCTATCTTTTAGAAAGCCCTGGTTGGCTGTGCGGCGTGTAACGTCGGCAGTTAGCCAGGGCATTTAGTTAAGCTACATATGGAGCTTTCTGATTCGTCGGTGCGGCGTGGGTGGAATGTATTTTGGGCTTGGTTACTAGTGGTGAGTGGGTTGTTAGCTATTGGCGCTAGCTACTTAACCAACCATTATGGGCCAGGCGCGGGCGAAGAATCACAGTTCAGTACTGCCCAAATACAGCACCTAGTACAGCAGGCAACGGCCACTGCTAACCAGGAGGCTGAGCGCATTTTACAAACCAGTAGGTATTCGAAAGCAGTGCGCTTTAGCCAGCTTTTGAGTCAGAGCACGTATCCCGCTTTTGTGGTAGAGGCGGGAGAGCTACGCGAGTGGTCAGCAGCTGGTCCAGCGCCCAAAGCCGAAGATATTGCAGATGAGCGAGCAGAATGGTTCTCGCAGACTAGCCTAGGTGACTTTGTTGTGGTGCGGCGGGCTAAGGAGAATACAGTAGTGCTGGTTTATATTCCATTGCTACAACGCTATGGCATCAGCAACCGCTACCTACGTGAGGGCTATGGCCGGGCGCTGCTACAGGGGTTAGACGTGCAGGTGCAGGCCGCTACTGGGGCAACTGCTAGCACTATCGTGCGGGAGGCAAGTGGCCAGCCCCTTTTTGCTGTGCAGTGGCTACAAAACAGCTCGCTTGCCGGGCGCTATGTGCCATTAGGCTTGCTAGCACTCGGAGTGCTCCTCTACGTAGGGGGCTGGTTGGCGCTAGCATGGCGCTGGTGGCAAGCTCGGCAGGGTAAGATTGCTGTAGCTGCCCTGGTGCTGCCGTTACTGATACTACGCATAGCACTGTTACAGCTAGGACTGCCCTACGATATCCTAGAACTGCCGCTATTCGACCCGCGGGTGTACGCTGTATCGAGTTGGGCACCGTCACTGGGCGACTTATTGCTAAATGCCATCTTAGCCCTCATCGCTGCGGCCGGCGTGTGGCTGCTAAGCATTCACTACCGCTGGCAAACTCGGGCTCAGCTAGGTAGCCGTACCGTGTGGCGCTTAGGTTTCGTCCTGGTATTTGGCGTGCTCCTGCTGCAACTGCACAGCTACTACCGCATGGCTTTCAGCAGTGGGCAGCTAAACCTAGATATCACCCAGAGTATTCAGGCTACGGGGTTTCGGCTGGTGCTGGCGCTGGCGGTGGTGCTATACACGGCCGCTATTTTGCTGCTTCTGTTACTACTAACACGTCTGCTTGGGCCTGGCCGTCGGCTCACGCACGGCGGTCTACTACTAGCCCTAACGGGTGGAGGGGCGCTCATCTTGCTAGGTTTAAGTGCACTTCTAGGCTGGCCTTGGCTATGTTTGGCGGCGTTAGCTATTAGCTACTTTGTGTTGGTGCGGATGGCAGGGCCTGGCACCCGCGGCCTACCCTATTTGCTGCTGCTGTTACTAGGGCTAGGCTCGGCTACGGGGGCACTGGCACTCTATGAGCAGTTTGGCCACCAGCTACTGTTAGACAAGCAGCGACTAGCCAATAACCTGCTAGTAGACAATGACCTGCAAGGAGAGTTTCTGCTAGGTGAACGAACGCGCCAGCTGGCTGCCGACCCGGTTATTGCCCAGATGCTAGCCGACCTGCCAGTGCGGGCCGATGCTGTGCGGCGCCGCGTGAGCCGGCAGTACCTGCGCGATTATTTTGATAAGTATGAGGCGGGTATCAGCTTATTTGATGCAGCAGGCCAGCCCATAGGCACCGACGAAGGCGATACCCTCACTTTTGGCCAGACGCGCGAGTTGCTTTCGCGCACCGCCACTGCCACTGACCAAGCTGGTGTGTACCTGCTAAAGTCTAAAAACTCGTTTAGCTCGCGGCGCTACGCGGCCGTAGTGCCACTGGTGGCGCCGCCCGCAGTGGGCATTGGGCCACCAGCCCCGGCGGGTACTATTGTACTTACCCTCAGTTTGCGCAAGCTGTCGAGCTACAGCGTGCTGCCCGAGTTGCTAGTTGACCAAAAATTCTTCCAGCCGGGCTTGGCCACTGCCCTTAGCTACGCGGGCTTCGCAGCAGGGCATCTTGTGTACAGCGAAGGCGATTTTGACTATGCCAACCTGTTGTCCGCTAGCCGATTGAGTGACCCGCGTCTGTATCAGGAAGGAGTGGTGCTGAGTGGGTTTCACCACTTGGCAGTGCGGGGTACCGAAGGCCGCACGGTGGTGGTTACCACGTCGACGTACTCGCTGGCCGACTGGCTGTCCAATTTCTCGTTTCAGCTGTTGCTCAATAGCGTGGCGTGGCTGCTGGCGGCGGGCCTGTATTTGTTGCTGCGTCGTGAGCGCAGTGCCTGGCAGCTCAACTTCAGTACGCGCATTCAGGTGCTGCTCAATGTAGGTATTCTGCTATCGCTGGTAGTCGTGAGCGTGGCTACTGCCAGTCAGGTTATCTCGAGCTATCGCCGCGACCTGCACCGCAACTATGAGCGCCGGGGCCGCATTGCGCTCGAAAGTCTGCTACGCCGCCGCGACCTGCTAACGGACAGTACCGGCCGCGCGTCCGGCTACGACCCGGCGCTCACGGGCCTGGTTTATAACGTAGCTGCCCTCACCGAAACTGACCTCAACCTCTATAACGCGCAGGGCAAACTGCTGGTGAGTTCGCAGCCGCTCATTTTCGAAGCGGGCCTCCTAGGGCCATTGCTCAACCCGCAGGCGATAGTAGCCTTGCGCGAGCGTGGCCTGAGCCGCGCCTTGCTCACCGAGCGGGCCGGTTCGCTTTCGTTTAGTGCGTTGTATATGCCCGTGCGTATGCCGAGTAGTAGTGGGGCGGTGGCGGGGCCAGTACTAGGCTACGTGGGTATTCCCTTCTTCGACTCGCAAAAGGAGTTGGATAGCAAGCTGACCGAGCTCTTTACTACTATTCTCAATATCTTCACCCTCATGGGCTTGCTCTTTCTGGTGTTGGCATTTTTGGCCACCCGCCAGCTCACAGCGCCGCTCAAGCTGCTGACCGAGCGCCTAAAGCGCACGACCCTCACAGGCCAGAATGAGATGCTTGACTACCGCAGCAGCGACGACGAAATTGGGCTGCTAGTGCGCGAGTACAACGCGATGCTCAGCAAGCTCGAAGCCAGCAAGCGCGAACTGGCGACCCAAGAAAAGGAAGCGGCCTGGCGCGAGATGGCCCGCCAGGTAGCGCACGAAATCAAGAATCCGCTCACGCCTATGAAGCTGAGCCTGCAATACTTGCAGAAAGCTATCGACGAGCGCCGGCCCAATGCGGAAGCGCTGATTTCTCGTATTTCGCAAACACTCATTACGCAGATTGACGTGCTTTCTGATATCGCTACGTCGTTCAGTACCTTCACCAATCTGCCCACCATGCGCCCCGAGCGCCTCGATGTAGCGGCCGTGCTTCAGCACTGCGCAGACCTCTTTCAGGAGCAGGATGGTGACGACCATGGCGAGCTGCACCTCGCGCTGCCAGCCGATAGGCCCTGCACCGTATTTGCCGACGAGAGTCTGCTCGTGCGTACTTTCAATAACTTGCTACTCAATGCGAAGCAGGCGGTACCCCCCGGCCGTATTCCGCGCCAGGAGGTAGGCTTGCGGTGTAGCCCCGGCAAGGTGTTGATAACCATTGCCGACAACGGAAGCGGCATCGCCGAAGACGTGCGCGACAAAGTTTTCAGACCCAATTTCACCACCAAGGCCACTGGCTCGGGTATTGGGCTGGCGGTGGCTAAGCGCGGCATCGAGAGCGCAGGCGGCAGCATCTGGTTTGAAACGGTGGAAGATGAAGGCACTACCTTCTTCATTGAGCTGCCGCTGGCGGGGTAGGAGACCGGGCACTTTTCCAGTCGAAGGGGATTCGAGCTACCCTAGGGCACGAACCGAGTAGCACCTAGCGTTGTGGGCCCGCTGGTGCCGAACTTTACTCTATGACCCAACTCTACCGTTTGTGCTTCCCCTTCGTGGGCCTGCTCATGGCGGTGCTGTGGCTGGGCATACCCCGCGCTTGGGCACAGCAGACGACGCCAGCGCCGGCCACTACGGCGCCACCTAGGGCACCCACTACGGCGCAGCCGCCTCCCACTACACAGCGCTGCCGCTACCTACGCCTGGCCCTAGGTCACGATACCACAACATTTGCCCTCACCGATTCGCTTACCATTGTGCCGGCTTCGGTCACGGCCAATGGCCGGCCGGTGGGCTATGATGCGGCCACTGGCCGCTACCGCATCGTGCGGGCTGCGCCGGCCGCCGATAGCACCGGCATTATCCTGCCCGATTCAGTGTACCTGTGCTACCGGGTGCTGCCGGTGCAGCTACTGGCCCAGCGCTACCGCCGCCCGCCTCGGCTGATGGATAGCCTCGACTTTCGGGAGCGCAAGATGCTGCGGCTGGAAGATTTTTCGCAGAAAGAGCAGATTCTAAGTACGCCTGGCATTAGCAAAACGGGTAATCTGGCCCGCGGCATTTCGTTTGGCAATACTCAGAACGTGTTTGTGAACTCGGCACTGAACCTGCAGCTCGAAGGCAAGCTCACGGAGAATATCCGGCTCACGGCCGCGATATCGGACCAGAACGTGCCGTTTCAGCCCGAGGGTAATACGCAGACGCTCCAGCAGTTCGATAAAATATACATTACCCTCACCGGCCCACAGTGGAACCTAACGGCCGGCGATGTGGTGCTGCGCAACAAGCCCGATTATTTCCTGCGCTACTACAAGAATATCCAGGGCGCAGCTATCGAGGCCAACCTAGGGGCACCCGGCCCGCAGCCGTTGCAAGCCGGTACCAGCAACAACAGCGTGAGCAACGCGCCGCCCTCGTCGTTCACGACCTACACCAACGGCGTGACCACTAACAGCGCCGCTCCTACTGGTAACAGCCAGCAAACCCTGACGCCGCCCGGCACCGTGGTGCCACCCAACCAGACGCTGCAAACGCCCACGGGCACGGGTGGCTCTGCCAACGGCGGCGGAATAGGCCTATGGGCAGGCGGGCCAACTGGCAGCGGAGAGGTGACGGTGCGCGACCAAAAAGGCCAGGTTCGCTCCTCGACGCTCGTGGCGGGTGGCGTAGCCAAGGGCAAATTTGCCTCGCTCGACATCACCCCCCTCGAAAACGTGCAGGGTCCGTACCGCCTCACTGGGCCTAATGGCGAGCAGTTCATCATTGTGCTGGCGGGCTCCGAGCGGGTGTACCTCGACGGGCGGCTTCAGACGCGGGGCTTCGACTACGACTATACCATCGACTATAACCTGGCCGAGCTCACATTTTCTCCTCGCCACCTCATTACCAAAAACTCGCGCCTCAAAGTCGATTTCGAGTATTCGGACCTGAACTACTCGCGCTCGCTCTACACCCTGAGCCACTATCAGCAGGTGGGCAAGCTGCAAGTGCGCGGTAATTTCTATCAGGAGGCCGACGACCCCAACAGTACCGCCAACCTGTCGCTCTCGGCCACCGACCAGCAGACCCTGCGCCAAGCCGGCAACGTGGCCTCGGTGCAAACGCGTGGCGACACGCTGGCTGCCTACAACCGCAGCCTGGTGCAGTACAACCGCACCCTAGTTACCAACCCCAGTACTGGCCAGCCGGTAGCTACCTATACTTTCCCGCCCGACTCGACCAAGCCGGTCTACAATGTGAGCTTTACCAACGTGGGCGCAGGGCGGGGTGATTATATTCTGAATACCACCGTTGGCTCCAACGGACGGGTGTACTTATACCAGGGGCCCGGCAGGGGTAGCTACGCGCCAGTGCGGGTACTACCCACGCCCTTGCTCAAGCAGATGCTCACGGCCGGCGCTACCTACCAGCTCGACCCCACGGCGGCCGTGTTTGTGGACCTCGCCAGCTCGCAGTTGCAGCGCAATCGCTTTGCCCTAGGTACCGAAGACAAGGGTGGGGCCATGCGCCTGGGCTATAGCGTGCAAAACCGTGCTCTGCCCAAATGGGCGCCCAGCGCGCTGCGCAACTACCGCCTCAGCTCGGCGCTCGACTACGAGTACACGGCCCCCAAGTTCGCACCCATCGACCGCTACCGCGACATCGAGTTTGACCGCAACTGGAGCACCGTGAGCACGGCCAACGCTACTGCCACGGTACCTAGGGAAGACAATATTCTCAACTTCGCGGTGGGCCTGACGCGTGATGCCACGCACAGCATCAACTACCGCCTCAGCCGCCGCTACCGGCCTGGCGAGGTCAGTGGCCTTCAGCACTGGCTCGATGTGGCCCAGCAGGTGGGCCGCGTGGAGCTGCGCGGAGCGCTGTTCTTACTCAATTCGCAGGCTGGACGCTACCAGTCTACCTGGGCGCGCGGCGAGGCCAGTGTGCGCTACGGCGGCGGACGCCTTATTCCGGGCTACAGCTACAAGTTCGATAAAAACCGGGTTCTATCGCCAGGCCGCGATTCGGTGCGCTCGGCCAACTACTTCGACGAGCACACCTTGTTTCTGCAAAGCCCCGACACTGGCCGCACCCGCTACCGCTTCGACTATACCTACCGCCGCGACCAAACGCCCACCGCTGAGCAAACCACTTTGCGCGTGCGCAACATCGCCCAGACTTGGCAGGGCAACGTGACCACCCGCCTCGGCAAAACCCAGGATTTGCGCGTGCTGGCCACCTACCGCGATGTGCAGCGCGTGGAGTACCCAGACAGCGCCCGCCAGCGCAACGTGCTGGGCAAACTCGACTACAACGCCACACTGCTCCAAAACCAGATTCGCTCGGAGCTAAGCTACAGCGTGCAAACTGGCCGCGAGCTGCGCCGCGACTACTCCTTCCTGGCCGTGCCCGCCGGCCAGGGCACCCACTACTACGCCGGCGACCTCAACCGCAACAACGTGGAGGACCGCGACGAGTTTTTGGAAGCCCAAACTGCCGATGCCCAGTACCGCACCCACATCAAGGTATACCTGCCCACCAGCGATTACCTCACTGCCTACCAAAACCGCCTCAGCTACCGCCTCACCGTGAATGCGCCCCGCGGCTGGCGCGAGGCCGGCGGCTGGCAAGCCCTAGTAGCACGGTTCTCCAGTATCACGAGCGTCACGGTCGATAGGCGCACCAGCAGCAAGGCCCTAGGGTCGCGCCTGAGCCCCCTGAGCTTTGAGAAGGAAGATGCCAACCTGCTGGCTTTCACGCAGCTCGTACGCAATACGCTGTACCTCAACCGCGCCAACCCTACCTTCGGCGCCGAGCTCACCTCGCAGCAAACCCAACAGAAAACCCTACTGGCCCAGGGTTTTGACCTGCGCAACCTTACCACCCAAAGCCTACTGCTACGCCGCACATTGGCGCAGTCGTTTACGGGCCGCCTCACCGTAGCCCGCGACGTGCGCGAGGCCCAAAGCTCCTACAGCACCAACAGTGCCTTCCTTAGCGCCCGCAATTTTCGGCTGCGCATCTACACCGTGCAGCCCGAAATCAGCTATCAGCCCAGCACGGCGCTGCGCTTCACGGGCACCTTGCAGCACGTGTCCAAGCGTGACCTGCTCGACCGCACCGGCCAGCCCGACGTGGCCAATAACACCCGCGGTACCTTCGACGATATAGGGTTCGAAACTCGCCTTAGCCAAGTGGGCAAGCGCACGCTCACAGCCGCTACGCACTTCACGCGCGTCACCTTCGAGGGCAATGTGGCCTCCGTAGTGGGTCTCGAAGTGCTGCAAGCTCTGCGCCGCGGCTCCAACTACACCTGGAACCTCAACCTAGAGCAGCGCCTTACCAACGGCCTCAACATCACAGTAGCCTACGACGGGCGTAAGTCTAGCGGCCTCAGCGTGGTGCACACCGGCCGCATGCAGGTGGCAGTGCTGTTTTAAATTGTTGTTCGTTATTTGTCGTTCATCATGCTGAGCGCAGCCGTAATGGAGTCGAGGCCTAGCTACCGCTGCGTTGGGTAGTAGCTCAATCGTAGGTTGCTAAGACACTTCGACTCCGCTCCGCCTTGTGCAGCCTGAAGACCACTTACTAATCAAAGACCAAAGACGACTATGCCTGACGCTCCCAACCCCGATTTCATGCGCGAAGCCATTCGCCTTTCCATCGAAAAGATGCAAGCCGGTTTTGGTGGTCCATTTGGCGCAGTAGTAGTGAAGGACGGCCAAATTATTGCCCGCGGCTTCAACCAGGTCACTACCACCCACGACCCCACTTGCCACGCCGAGGTCGATGCCATCCGCAAGGCTTGCCAGGTCCTAGGTACCTTCCAGCTCGACGGCTGCGACCTCTACACCAGCTGCGAGCCCTGCCCGATGTGCCTAGGTGCCATCTACTGGGCGCGCCCGGCTCGCGTGTTCTACGGCAACACCAAGCAGGATGCCGCCGCTGTAGGCTTCGATGACCACTTCATCTACGACGAAATCGACAAGCCGCTGAGTGAGCGCAGCATCCCGATGCAGCAATTCTTGCCTGAGGAGGCCATCACTGGGTTCAAGGCTTGGGAGGCGCACGAAAGCAAAACGGAGTATTAGTAAAGTTTTCAGCAAAAAACGCCCGCCCCAGCGCCGCTTTTGCGGGCCAGGGCGGGCGTTTTCGGGGTTATAGCAACCTAGGGCGTCTGCTTAGCGCGGAGTGGTGAGCAGCTCCTCAATCTTCTGGTTGAAGGCGTTGAGGTCATCGGGCTTGCGGCTGGTGATGAAGTTGCCATCCACCACTACTTCCGAGTCTTGCCATTCGGCCCCGGCATTGCGCAGGTCAGTCTTGAGGCTGGGCCAGCTCGTCATGTGCTTGCCGCGCACTACATCGGCCTCAATGAGCGTCCACGGGCCGTGGCAAATGGCGGCAACCGGCTTGCCACTATGGGCAAACTCACGTACAAAATCAACGACGCTGGACTCTAGGCGCAGCTTGTCGGGATTAATCTGGCCGCCGGGCAGTACTAGCGCGTCGTAGTCTTCCACCTTCACTTCGTCGATGGTCTTGTCTACGTCCACTTTGTCGCCCCAGTCCGTCATATCCCAGCCTTTGATGCTGCCGCTCTTCAGCGACACTACGTGCACCTCAGCACCTTCGTTTTTCAAGAACTTCTGGGGCTCAGTCAGTTCTACCTGCTCAAAACCGTCGGTGGCAATAATAGCCACGCGCTTACCTTTCAATTTATCGTTTCCAAAAAGTGACATTGCAAAAAGAGACTAAGCGGCGAAGGGTTCCGCCTGCTGGTCAAGGTTTACGCTGGGGCTTAGTGGGTGGTTGCTGAAAAGGGTGAGGGCAGCAGCCTTGCTAGCTCCGCACAGTTGGGTGCGTAGGTCTGGAAGTTGCGCAGTTCTAGTTCACCTATCCGCACCCAAGGTATCGGCCTTGAAGAGGTTGGCACCACCGTACACGGTGTGCACGGGCTAGCGGTCGGGGCGGTCGCCGGGGTAGGTGTGCTGAAAGCGCGGGTTGGTCTCGCCAAGTGGGTCAAGCAAAGCCGCTTTATCCAAGCCTTAGAGGTTGAGTTTTATGGGAGGATGTAAGTCGGACTTATGCTACTCGATAATAGCGAACTGATTTAGGTGCTGTGCTACGTACACTCGAATAATAGCAGTTTGACCGTCGATTATCTCGTAGAATTTGTCTTCTAATGGCCCAAACTCTTTAAACTCTTGGTACAGCTGAGAGAATTCAGGAATTGTTCGCTGGCGTTCTAGGTATTCCCGATGGGCTTTGTAAATAACATCCGCCTGCGCTACTAAATCAACTAATTGCGTGGCGCCCCACTTCGCAATGTCCTGCGCAAAAGGGCTGTCGAACAGATTTCTGCCATAGCCATTCTGAATAAGCTGGATGAAGCCACCGTTCGTTATTTGGCCGTAGAAGTCGCTGTACACAACGAGAATGCACTGCTCGTTTGATAGCGACGGCAATGCATTCTGAAGTAACTCAGGACGAACGCTTTGTTGATAGGCTTCAAGGAAAACATACAAGTAGTCCCAGTCATCGGTCTTGGCCTGTTCTAGGGTAGTGGCTGCGATGGTAGGCAGGCCAACTTGCTTAGCGCCAGCAAACTTCTGCCACAAAGCTTTAAGAAGCTGAAGAAAACTCATGAGCCGCGGTAGGTGCTGTAGCCGAACGGACTCAAGAGCAGTGGCACATGGTAGTGCGTTTCGTCCGTTACGACGAAGCAAATGTCCACAAATGGGTAAAAGCCAGCGGTATGCTGCTGCTCAAAGTATTGCTGCGTAAAGAACCGGAGCTGATACGCGCCGTGGGCCAGCCGTTCTTCGGGCAGTAGTAGGCCGGCGAGGTGGCCGTCGGCATCGGTGAGGCCGCGGGCAATTTCGCGCCAGCCCGCGTCGTGGGCCCAGTCGTGCAGCACAACGGTGATGCCCGCCGCGGGGCGGCCCAGCGTGGTATCGAGAATATGGGTGGTAATCTGACTCATGCTAATAGTTGTTCGAGGCGCAGGCGCGTGATTTTAGCCTGCTCGTTCCTGGCAACGTGAATTTCCTGGACTGGTTCGGTAGGTAGCCGGCCCTGTAGCAGCGCCAGCATCTCCTCAGCCGACTTGTAAGTAGCGCACACAATAAAAATGTAGCCGAACTTCTGCTCGTACGCTTCGTTGCCCGCCGCCAGTGCCTCTAGGGTGCTCTGTGAAGTCTGCCGCCCGGTGCCTTGTTCGTCCGCCGCCCACGTGGCAGGGCTGGCAAGCTTCTCCCTCAAGGCGTTCACATCCCCGATTTTGGGGTGGTGGGTGAACGCTTCGCGCCAATCGGCCTCGCCTAGGTCGTTCCAAATGCGCTCGGCCGCCTCATAGAGGGCAGTTGGCGAGCTAAAGGGAAACTGCTGGTTGAGCGCAGCTACCCAGGCGGTGGCCCCGCAGCAGGTACCTAGAGCCTCGGCGCGCGCGGCAGCAGGAAGGTGGTTGAGGTCGGAAAGCGTCATGGAAGGACCGAGTGAAGCTTGCTTGCTCAGCGGGCGAGCTGAGGAGCGTTGAGGTAGGGCCTGGCGGCGTTCTCTTTCGGCTAATACCACCCCGATAGCCAAGGCTGCTAAGGAGGCCGCAGTGCCGAAAAGCCAGCCGGTAGTTCCGCCCATCGATAACCCGCTGCTAAGGGCTACCGCCAAGCCAGTAACAACTGGTATGGCTGCCGTTTCGAGCCAGGTAGCTAGGGTGGCCGAGCGGTTGGGCTGCTTCATCATAGCACCGTTGGAAAGCGGTTGACGTTCTTGTAGTAGATATAAACCGACGGCTCCTTGCCGATAGAAGCGGCCCACTGCTGGCAGTAGGGCGCCATCCAGATAGAGTCGCCTTTCTTGACCGGGTACCACTGCTGGTCAAGCATATAAATAGCCTGGCCTTGCAGGTACAGCAAGCCGTGCTCTATGATGTGCGTTTCTACCATCGGCAGATTGCCGCCGGGCTGGTAGGTGAAGATGTTGACGGCCATATCGAAGCCTAGGTCATTGGGGAGCAGCTCCTGAATGCGCAGCGCCTCGTCGCCCATGTACACGGGGGCTTTGCTGTCGTCCTTTTCGCCCCAGCATACGCTCGGCGTAGCGTGGCCGGCCAGCGGCTCATACACCTTATGGAACGTCAGCACCTGGGTATTCGCCGTCGGGTTTTTGAACACGTAGTGCTGCCCAATGGGCACGTACACAAACTTACCTACCGTCAAGATGCGGCTATCGTCGCCGATGGTAGCCTGCACCTGGCCCTGCACCACGTAGAAAAACACCTGTGATGCCTGGGTTTCGCCCATCAGTTGGCCGGCGTCGGTGAGGGTGACGAGCGTTTGGCAGAGCCGGGCACCCATTTGCTCATTGATGATGACATTGACGGTGCAGCCAGTCCAGCCGGGTACGTTGCTATTGATGTAGCCATCGGGCGCAATGATGGCGTGGTTGCGCTTGACGACGGAGCGGGTAGTGGAGCCTAGGTCCATGAAGGGGCATAGCAAAAGGTGGAAGAACAGAGAAATGACAACTGACTAAACGTACTTCTCGCTCAGCGAAAGCAAGAAGCGCTCGGCTACTTCCAGCGCCGCAGCTACATCGGCGGCTTCCACGTTTTCCAACGGGTTGTGGCTGATGCCTTTGTAGCAGCGAATAAAAGCCATAGTGGCCGGCGCTACAGCCGAAGCAGGCACCGTATCGTGGCCCGCGCCGCTCACCAGGCCCACCACCTCGTAGCCGCAGGCGGCGATAGCCTGGCCGAGCAGCCGATTCAACCCTAGGTCGCAAGTAACTGGTGCAGTGTACTGCACCAACTGCCAAGCGAGGCCGAGACCGCGCCGTACGGCAATGGCCTCGGCCTGGGCCTGCAAGTCGGCGTAGGCTACCGCGAGCTGGTCGGCGTTGGGGCTGCGCAGGTCGAGGCTGTGCACCACTTGGCCCGGAATCACATTACTGGCCGAATACGGAATATGTAGTTGGCCTACGGTGGCTACCAAGGCCTGGCCGTGCGCCAGGGCAAAGCGTTCGGCCTCGAGCACAAACTCAGCTGCCGCCGCTAGCGCATCTTGGCGCATGGCCATCGGCACGGTGCCAGCGTGCCCGGCCATGCCCTGCCAGGTCAGCTCTACGCGCTGCTGCCCAGCTAGAGCCGTGACCAGTGCGATGGGCACCCCGCTCTCCCAAAGTACTGGCCCCTGCTCGATGTGCAGCTCGAAGTAGCCCAGCCACTCGTCGGCTGGTAGAGCGTCGGTAGCGAGGGTAGCGGCGTTGCCGCCCATCTCGATGATGGCTTGGGCCAGGGTGATGCCATTGGCGTCAGTCCTTTGTAAAAGCGATGGCTCGAAGGCGCCGGTCACTACTTTGCTACCTAGGTAGGTGGTATGAAAGCGCACGCCTTCCTCGTCGCTAAAGGCAATCAGCTCGATATGGAACGGCAGCGCAATGCCTTGTTGAATAACGCCTTCTATTAAGTTAAGCCCCATCAGTACCCCTAGGGGTCCGTCGTACTTGCCGGCGTTCACGACGGTATCAATGTGTGAGGCCAGCACGAAGGTTTTGGCCCCTGGCTGCTGGCTGGTGAGCCGCCCGCGCAGGTTGCCAATGCCGTCGAGGCACACGTCTAGGCCCGCAGCTTCAAACCAGCTTTGCACCAAGTCGCGGCCCCGCACGAAGGCGGGCGTGCCAAATCGCCGCGTCACGGTAGTGCCTGTTGTGTCTTCGCTGATGGTGGCGAGCTGCTCGATGCGGTCGAGGATGTGGGTAGTACGGTCGAGATAAGCAGACATCTAGGTGAAGGGAAGAGGAGGGCGAAACCTTAAATATGCAGAGCTAGCGGTTTATCAACTGCTCTCGGTTGAGGTGCATTGCGTCGGGGTGGCAAAAAACCTCCTCGCCCGCCAGAAACGTGTGCGTAACAACGCCTGCCAGCTCGCGGATGGGCGGCGCGCACTTGAACTGCGTCTGGCCATCCTGGATTTATTCGGCGTTGAAAAAGAGGTAGTGTTGGCTGGTGTCTACCGTCAGGAGCAGACCTAGGGCCTTGGCCTCTACAATGGCCGACAGCTAACTGGCCGACGACAGGTGTATGATGTCCACCGGGCAACAGTACTCAATCGCAGAGCCTAATCATAAGACTAGTGGCCTCATTTTCCCGGTTTTTGGGGCGAGAGGCCAGGCAATTAGGGTAGGAGCGGGTATCGCCTTTCCTCCACTCGTCAGTGTCTTTTGATAGCTCGCAGTGCACCAGCAGTGGTAGACTGTGGCGCGCCAGCAGCGGCATCACGCGGCGCAAATCTTAGGAAAGTCGTCGATGCCCGAATGGGTTAGAAATGCCTTCTGGACAGCGCTGCCAAGGTAGCCGAACTGCGCCGGGTGCTGACGGAAGAAGGCTTCCGCTTGGAGAGGCTGCGCGGGCCAATCAGCCAGACGATAAAAGTCGCCTTCCCGAAGAAATTACGGTGAGTACAGCAGCAGAGTCGATTGCGGTGCGGAATCAGTAGCGCGCACTGGTAAGCTCGCGCTACGAGCTTACAACCCCGCTAGGCGGCGCGCCGCTTTGATAATGGCTAGCTCGGCCTGCCCAACCGGCTTCTGCGCGGCATCTAGCTGCGTTTTAGCTTCCGTCTGCCACGTGGGCAATACGGGTTGGCCCTTTTCAAGCTGTATGAGGCGCTGTTCTAGCAAGGTAGCTACCGTAGCTAGCTGCGCGGCCAGCGGGGCATATTCGCCTAGGGCCGGGGCTACCACAAAGAGCGGCGTAAGGGCTTGAGTGGCTTGTTGCCACTGCTGCACCTGCTGGCGCAAGTGTGCCACCTGGCTGCGGGCCGCCGGTGTAAGGGACATGGGCGCTACGGTGGGCACGAGGCTGGTAAGCACTGGCTGGCCCGCCATAAGGCTATCGACGGTAACCCCAAAGCGGCGGGCCACGTCCGATTCGGCTGGGGCGGCATCGACCAAGCGGTTGTAGGTAGTGGCGGTGGTGTAGGTGAAGCCCTGAAAATGGCGCTTGTACTCCTTCACCGGCTCGGCTACGGCGGCCAGGGTTTGGAGGGCAGGCAGGGCAGCTGGGTAGGGAGCGGCCATCTGGCGCAGCAGGGCAGCCGGGGCGCGGCGGTGGCGCAGCCCTAGGGCATCCAGTTCGTCGCTCACCGAGGCTAGGCGGCGGTACATGTCGGGCACATCTTGGGTGATGGCAGCAGGGCTCCAAAGGCGCTCAGCCACGGCGGCGGCGCGGGGCCATACGCGACTTTCGTACACCACACTATCGGCAAACTCGCCCCACATGGCGGCCTCGCCGCCCAGCACGCGGGCGCGCAGCGAGTCGGGCACGCCTGTGTGCGGGTCGGCGGCGTAGGAGCTGGCCGCTGATAAGTAAAGGTCGAGGTAATAGCCGGCCGATAGCAGCGCCGGGTGGCCCTGCTGTACGGTTTGCACCACGGTTTTGGGGCCGCGCCAACTTTGCACCACCACGTCGCGGGGCAAGCCGGGCCCTAGTATTTCATCCCAGCCAATCATTACTTTACCGTGGCGACGCACCAAGGAATCTACCTTCTGGCTGAAATACAGCTGGAGTAGGTGCTTGTCGGGTGTCACACCGTCGGCCTTCACCTGCTTGTGCGCCCGCATAAAGGCCACGATGCGCGGCGTGCGGCGCCATTGCCGACCGTCGTTTTCGTCGCCGCCCGCGTGGAAGAAAGGGTCTGGAAAAAGCGCTGTCATCTCAGTGAGCAGCGAGTCGATGAAGGCATAGGTACTGCGCCGCGTAGGGTCAATGGCCACATTAGTAGTGCGCCAGAGGGTGTAGGGCGCGTAGGTCGAGTCCACCGACGCTAGGCGCGGGTAGGCTACAATCCAGCTTGTAGTATGGCTGGGCATATCGAACTCGGGCACCACCCGGATGCCCCGGGCGGTGGCGTAGGCCAGCACCTCGCGCACCTGGGCGCGGGTATAAAACTGCTTGTCGGTGCTAGCTTGGTTGAGGCGCGGAAATAGGCGGCTTTCCACCCGAAAGCCCTGGTCGTCGCTCAGGTGCCAGTGCAGTACGTTCAGCTTCACGGCCGCCATGCCATCGAGGTTGCGCTTGATAACGGCCACTGGCAGGAAGTGCCGGCTCGCATCAATGAGTAGGCCCCGCCACTTGAAACGCGGCCAGTCGCGGATGTCGCAGTACTGCGCCCGCCACCCGCGCGGCGTGCGCTCCAGCACCTGCCGAAACGTAGCAATACCGCGCTGAATACCTAGGGGTCCCACCGCCGTGAGGCTGGCGCCCGCCGCCGTCACGCGCAAGTGGTAGCTCTCATCGGTCGAGCCAGCTGGGCCCGTCACTTGCCGGCGCAGTGCCCCTAGGGGCGCCGTGGCGAAGCGATAATAGCCCGGCTGCCACTCGGCTTGCACGGGCAGCGGCAGCAGCGGGCGCTGGGCGTGGGCCGTAGTGCTGAAGAGCAGCAAGAGCAAACTCCCGCAGAGTTTGGCAAGGCTAAACTGCTGTCTTACGCAGAGTTGGGAAGAAAAAGCTTTGCGGAACCTTGCGCTTGCTTCTGTGAAACTCTGCAAAAAATCACTCATATCAAATCAATCCCCTGGCCTTGAATTCCAGGTACTTATTTATCGTGTTCACCGTCAATGATTGCGGCGGCGTCAGCAGGGCCTGAATGCCATAGCGCTGTAGCTCCAGCACTATCTGCCGCTTTTCCTGCTGAAATTTTTCGGCGATGGTTTGGTTGTATACGTCGGCCGTGGTTTCGGCCGGCGCGTCGAGGTAGGTGCGCAGCTCGGTGTTTTCGAAAAAAACAACTAGCAGCAGGTGCGCCTTGCTCAGGCCCCGCAGGTAGGGCAATTGACGCTGCATGCCCTGCAAGGTTTCGAAGTTGGTAAACAAAATTAGCAGGCTGCGTTGCTTAATCTTGGCGCGCACCGTGGCGTAAAGCCGCTCGTAGTCGGTTTCGAGGTACTGCGTTTTCTGGTGGTACAATACCTCCAGGATGGTACGCATATGGCCCGGCCGGCGCTCGGCGGGCACCGTGGCCCCCGGCTTGTTGGAGAACGTGATTAAACCGGCTTTATCGTGCTTTAGTAGCGCGATGTTGCTCATTACCAGCGTAGCATTGATGGCATAGTCGAGTAGGCTTAGGCCGTCAAACGGCATTCGCATCACGCGGCCCTTATCGATGAGGCAGTACACTTGCTGCGCCCGCTCATCCTGAAAGTGGTTGACTATCAGGGTGTCGTTGCCACCACCCGTGGCCCGCCGGGCGCTGGCCTTCCAGTTGATGTTGCGCGGGTCGTCGCCGCTGGCGTAGGGGCGGGTTTGCTCAAACTCCATGCTCTGGCCCACCCGCCGAATGCGCTTCACGCCCACCTCCGTGAGGCGATTATGGATGGCCAGCAGCTCGTACTGCCGCATCTGTAAAAACGACGGGTACACGGGCACCGCGCGGTTTTGGTCGAAGCGAAAGCGCCGTCGCACCAGCCCCAGGGGCGAAGCGGCGTACACATTCACGGCCCCAAACTCGTACTCGCCGCGCTTGGTGGGCCGCAGCTGGTAGGTAATCACCTGCGTCCGGCCGGGCTGAATGCTAGCCTTGAACAGCACGTCGCGCCGCTGAAACTGGTGCGGAATCTCGTCTATCACCTCCACCCGCAGGCTAAAGCGGTAGCGGCTTTCCAGGTACAGCTGCACCTCGTTGTCGTCGCCGTTCGAGAGCTTCTCGCCCAGTACCCGCCGCCCCACTACCGGCTGGCCGCCGCCCTGCCCCGGCGCGTACAGCAGCAGCGCATCGAGCCCCGTGAGCAGAATAGTGGCACCTAGGAGCACCTGCATAGGCGCCAGCAGCCACGGCAGAAAGAAGGCCAAAATGAACCCCGCAATGAGGCCAGTGCAGAGGTAGAAAAAGCGCAGCGGTAAGAAAAAGCTCATGAGCGGCGTAGCTGGTCGCGGACTTCCATCAGGGCAAAGCCTAGTAAGTTTTGGCCCGGCCACTCGGCCGGCTGCATGGCATCGGGGTGGTCGGCTGCCAACCCAGTGCCCCAAATAGCATCGACCGGGCTGGCCTCTACCAGCACACGGCTGCCGGTATTCAGCAAGAATTCTTTTAGCTGCTGGTGCTGGCTGAACTTCTCATAATTACCAGCTTGCACTAAGTTATATTTCTGCTCGTCCCACACCTGTGGGTCAAAGCCCTTCACTTCGCGGCCTAGCTTCTTGGCCTCCGCCGGATGCTTCGACGCTAAAATGCGCTCGCGCACCTCGTCGTTGGCGAAGAGGCGGGCTTTTTCGGCCATCATCCAATGCTCGGCGGTGGCGTAGGTGGCACCCGCTACCTCAAAAGCGGCCGGAAACCACTGGCTAAAGCAGCTTTTATCCACCACGCCCTTTTGCTTGGGCGTGTGGCCCCAGAAGAAGAGATACTTAGTTTCGGCGAGCGGTTGCTCAAGCAGCCAAGCGACAGAGTAAGACATGTTGCTAAAAAAAGTTGTCATGAGGCGCGCAGCACCTCGCTCACTTCGTTGCCAACGTAAAGGGGCTACTGCGCCACACGAGCCCCTATGCTCGGTGCGGCAGCAGTGGTCCAGGTATCACCTAGGTACTTCCACGCTTTGCACTATCGCTTTCACTACATCGTCGGGTGTGCCCCCTTCCATTTCGCGCTCGGGCGTGAGCATGATGCGGTGGCGCAGCACCGGTGCGGCCAGCGTCTGCACATCCTCGGGCGTCACAAAATCGCGGCCGCGCAGGGCAGCCAGGGCCTTGGCGCCATTCAATAGGGCTAGGCTGGCGCGGGGCGAGGCGCCTAGGTACAGCGCCTTGTGTGCCCGCGTCTGACCCACGATTTTAGCGATGTATTCCAACACGTTGGCCTCCACGCGCTGCTGGCCTACCTGCTGGCGCAACGCGGCCAAATCTTGAGCGGAGAGAACGGGCTTTACCTTTTCCAGCGGAGTGCCGCCAAAGCCACTGTGGTGGCCTTGCAAAATCTGCACCTCTTCGGCTAGAGTGGGGTAGCCCACGTTTAGCTTAAAGAGAAAGCGGTCGAGCTGGGCTTCGGGTAGGCGGTAGGTGCCTTCTTGTTCGACAGGGTTTTGAGTAGCCAGCACCACGAAGGGTGTGCCCATGCGGTGGGCAGTGCCATCTTGGGTCACGGTGCGCTCCTCCATTACCTCAAACAGGGCCGACTGGGTCTTGGCCGGGGCGCGATTTATTTCGTCAATCAGCACCACGCTGGCGAAAATGGGGCCAGGCCGAAACTCAAAATCGCCCTGTGCAGGCCGGAAAATGCTGGTGCCGAGTACATCAGCGGGCATCAGGTCGGGGGTGAATTGGATGCGGCTGAAAGGCACTGCGAGCGTGCGCGCCAGTAGCTTAGCAGTAAGCGTTTTGGCTACCCCCGGCACACCTTCCAGCAGCACGTGCCCATCGGCGAGCAGCGCCACGAGTAGCAACTCCAGCAAGTCTTTCTGCCCTACGATAACCTGCCCTATCTGCTGGCGCACGGCCTCCACATGGGCAGTAAGCGCCGAGAGGTCGGTGCGCGGAGCAAAAGCGGTGGTTACAGCAGAAGCGGCCACGGGCGCTTCCGAATCAAGCGGTAGAGGCGGCTCGGAGCCGTGGGCAGCAGGGGGTAGTTCGTTGAAAGGTTGAGGGTCCATGACAAGGCAAGTAGTTAGCTGACTAGCGTAGCTTCGCGGTAGCAGCTGCAAGACAGAGAATAATGTAGCTTGATAAAAACATAGAACAAGCCTGTTAAGTAAGCTCGCTACCTATTTACATACCATTATTTTACAGATAATACTGATGCATTATTAGAATAATTATAAATATGTAAAGTGCAAATTCGATTATAAATGCAAAAATGTTTCTACTGCGATTCGCGCTTGAAATCGTGAATGGCGCGGCTCAAGATAAGCAGCTCACGGTCGGTAACAGCGGGCGCCGTACGGGCAAAATTGATGAGGCGCACGAGCTCATCAACGCGGGACCTAGGCACGCCGGCTTTCTGGCTCAGGCGTTCTCGAAAGGCTTCATCGCCTAGGTCAGGCGCAGGCTCCTGGAAGCGGGTGCGTAGGTAGTCCAGAAATAGCACCGTTTTCTTCTCCGCTATTTGGGCGTGGTTGCGGCCCTGCTGGTAGAGGCCCGCCACGGTACGCGTGAAAAGCAGCGTTGTGTTGGGCAAGGGCTTGAGGGTCGGAATAACGCGCTGCCGCCGCCGGGCCTCGACCAGCACAAACAGCAGCCCCACCACCAGCACCAAGTAATAGGCCGTGCGCAAGGCCGGGTGCGCCATAACGACGCGCAGCGTCGATTGCTCACCTAGGCGGCCCTGCTTTTGGTACTCATCCCACCAGGCTGGGCGGCCGGCCGGCAGGTAAGAAAGCGCCGCAAAGGCAAAATCGGCAGTGTGGGGCCGCAGTACCCAGTAGTTGCCAAACGCGAGCGGCACCGAGCACAGGTAAAAATGCCCGCGCCCGTGGTCGAGGCGCACCAGCACGGGCCGCCCGCGCTCATCGGCCGCCAGGGTAGCGCCCCGGTGCCGCCGCCGCTTGCTAAGGGCCAGCCGATAGCCCGCCACCTCCGGCTTAAAGTGAAAGCTGGCCCTAGGTAGGCCCGGCCGGCCACGCAGCAAGCGCACACCTACCGAGTCGTGGGTGCCAGCACGCTGTGCCACGCCAGGCACCGCCAACTGCCGGGTGGTGTCGGCCTCGTAAGTGTGAAAACCCAGGGTGTCGGCCAGGAAGCCCCGGCGCTCGGCGCCAAAGTCCTCAGCCGCGATAAAGACATCGTGGCCCGCCGCCACAAAGCGCAGCAGCGCGGCTGTTTCGAGGCGCGTGGCCGAAAACCCTTGATTAACAAAAATGTAGCTAGCATGGGTAGCAACGAGCGGCAGCGTAGCGGCTTCTGTTTCGGCGGCAGCCTGGTCGTTGGCTTCGTCCTGGGCCGCCTCAGTTGCTGCGGTGTCTGCGGCAGACTGCTCGGCTGCTGAGTCGCCGGCGAAGGAGACGTTAGTAGGTCGGCCTTGCTGCCCATCTGGTTCCTCAGTGCCCAGCAGCTGGTTATAGATGGGTAGGCGCACGCTCGCCACCGAGTCGGTACCCAGCACCTGCGGCAGGACATCGTACACCACGTAGGTGCCGTACGGAATTTTATCCTTGTTGCTGAGCGTAGGCGACCAGTCCAGCGGCTTGGGGCGGTAATATTCCAGCGCCACGTAGCCCCCAAACAAGAGCAGCAACCCGAGCAAGTACCAGCGGAAAGTAGTCAAGGCAGCGGTAAACTAGGATATGAATAAAAGCCCGCGCTATTTACCAAGCAGCTCTTGGTAAATAGCTAAATAATCGGCAGCAGCCTGCCCCCAGCTAAACTGCTGCGCCTGCGCCTGGGCCAGCGCCACCCGAGCAGGCGAGTGCTGCGCCAAGCCAGCCGCTAGTGTCTGTTGCATGGTAGCCGGCGCAAAATCAGTAAAATAATAGGCCGCCGTGCCCCCCACCTCGGGCAGCGAGGTAAGGCGACTCAGAAATACGGGCTTGCCCAGTTGCATGGCCTCGACCACCGGCAGGCCAAAGCCCTCAGCCAGCGACGGCTGCAGGTAAGCTGTGCAGTGTTGGTAATACCAGGTCTTGTCGGCCTCGCTGATGCGGGTGAGGATGTGCACCCGGTCGGCCACGCCCGCCTGCTCGGCTGCGGTGCGGATGGTTTGCACGTAGTCATCCTCGGCAAAGCTGCCGGCAATAAGCAGTTCGTACTCATTGCCTTGCAGCAGCGGCGGCAGCACGTGCCAGTTCTTCTTGCTGTTGATGGTGCCTAGGCCAAACAAAAAGGACCCGCGGGGCGCGTAGGCCGGCGCGTGCCCGGCGGGCAAAGGCGCTAGTGGCTCCACGCCGCGCCGTACGTAGCGCAGGGGCTTGCTGGGTGAGTAGCCCAGCAGGTCGGCGTGGCGCAGAATATCCTGGCGCACGTAGTCCGAAATGGTCACGAGGTAGTCGGCCCGCTGAATGTTGCGGCGCACCATGGCCAGCTGCCGCGTGTAGGTATACTCACTAGGGTTTTCGTGCAGAAAATTGAGGTCGTGTACCGTCAACACCACTTTGGTAAACGGACTGGTGGGCACGTACCAGCTCAGCTGCGACGTAGCGTGCCACAGCCGGTAGGTGTAGCTGGGCGGGTTGAAATACTTGTGAAAGCTGCGCTGCGTGAGGTAGCGCACCCCGCGGCGCCCGAGCCCGCCCACCTCGGCGGGCGGCACGTAGCAAACAAGGCGGTAGCGGTAGTTCTGGCGGATTAGCTCGTGGGCCAAGGGCGCCACGAAGTGGCTAAAGCCACTGTCGCGGTCCTTTAGGGCCTCACAATCAATAATAATGCGGGGAGAAGGCATAGCAAATAAATAGGGCAAAGCAGCACCCTAGGCAAGGTGAGCAGCCCGCCCAGTACCGCTGAGCTGCTGCTCAAACCGGCGCTGGGCCTCGCGCACCTGCTGGTAGAGCGCGGCTGGCACAGGCAACTCGCCATACCAAGCGTACTCAAACTGCCGCGTGAGCTCGGCAAAAGCGGGGCGGGCCGTGGGCTGGCTGGCGGCCAGCTCACGCAGGTAAGTTTGGTTGGTTTTATCGGGTTGCCAAGCAATAAAGTCGCGGTCGGTGAGCTGCTTGAGTAGCTGCAAGTATCCTAGGCGCACCGCCAGACGCAGGTTGCCAGCCGCTTCGGCCTGAGCGAGGGCCTCAGCAAAGTTTAGCTCGTGGATGTTTTCCTGGCCCGTTTCGTAGGCCAGCGGCAGCGCCCGCGGCGCCCGCCCAAATACCTTGGTGAGGTCTACTTGCAGCACCTTGAGCACGGCAAAAATGAGCGTGGTGCCCATCAGGCCGTAGAAAATAATATCCCAGGCTACGCGGCCACCTTTGGTGTTGAACACCGGCGCCAGCCAGCGCCACAGCCACGCCATAAAGCGCGCCAAAAAGCCAGCTCCCTCGGGTGCGCCCGTGCCCTCCACATACTGAAAATCGTGCTGGCCTCGCAGGTCGCGCAGGCGGTCGCCGGCCGGGCGGCGCATGGGCGGCTGCGCCGCCGCATCGGCCGGTAGGGGCGGGGCACTGGCTGTATCGGTTCGTGCTCGCCATTGCCGAGGCGGGTGCGGGGCACCTAGGGCGGGTGCAGCCAGCAGCCAGCCCAGCAGCAGAGCCCCTAGGTAGCGCCTATAGCCCACTGGAGGCACTACGTGCTTAATACTCGCCTTCATCGTCGGGCTGGTAGTGGCTAGATTGGGCCGCTGGCATGGCCTGCGACTGGCCTAGCTCATTCACAAGCAGGCGTAGGCCTACACCTTCTTTTTGCTCTGCCAGATGGAAGTATTGAAAGGCCACTGCTAGCAGCGGAATGGTATAGGTGAAGATGAGGCCCGCGGCATAGATGCATTGCGCTAGCACGCCCACTAGGTCGGAGTCTAGCCCCGGCACGCGCAGCATTTTGCCAAACATAACGGCGTACTGCGGCACTACGAATACAATGGCGAGCATCACCTGAATGATACCGATTACTGCAATCAGCCCAAACGTAGCCCACCAGCGCCCTCTAATGAGCTGAAAGCACCGCCCCAGCGTGCCGACTAGCGAGTTGTCTTCGAGCCACAATACTGGGAAAAACAGACTCAGCGTTACGGCTAGGTAGGCTATCAGCGCAAACACCAGAGGAAAACCTACTAAGGCGCCCGCCCCCGAGCCACCAACACCCGCCAGCAACCCCACGAGCATCAACGCCCCAAAACTCACTGCCATATACCCCACTCCCAAAAGCACGATAACCAGCACCATGCGCCCCATGCGGGCTTTTAGCTCGGCCCACACGTCGGCGGGCGTCACGGGCTGGTCGGCGGGCAAGCGCAGGCGAGCGCGGAGGTAGCCGAACACGGTGCCCGTGAGCAGCAAGAAAGCCAACATACCGGCCACAAAGGCCAAGGCCATGCCGCCAAAGCTGAACATGCCAAAGGGGGAGCTGCTAGTAGTAGTGCTCACGGTAGAGTGCCAGCCACTTCGCTTGGTGGCCATGGCACCGCCCATTTGGTTGAACATCGAGTTGGTAAAGAACCCTAGCCCAATACCCATAAGCAATGTGAAGGGCAACACGAAGTACACCAGGCACTTGCCTAGGGTGCGCCAGTGCGCGCCGAGGAACTCGAACGTGGCCGAGATTTTAGTCCCGAAGTCGCGCTCTTGCCAGAAGTTGGCGGGAGTGAGGTACTTGTTCTTCATAGGTAGTAGAATAGAGTAAAATAAATTGACTTGAATTAGTAGGACGACTGCTCCGCTGCCCGCCGCTGCAACCGCCAAGGATAAATACCGAAATACCAGACAATAAAAGCCGCCGACCCGCCAATAATGCTCAGACTTAGGGCCAGCGGCATTTCGGTGTGGCGCGTCACGAAGCCTTCCAGAAAAGCAGCCACCACAATGATGGGGGCCAGCCCTAGGGCCAGCTTCACGGCATCGCGGGCGGCACGGGCCAAGGACTCGCGCCGTGAGTAGGTGCCTGGAAACAGTACCCCACCGCCCAGGATAAATCCGGCCCCACCGGCCAGCACGATGCTCGGAATTTCGAGCGTACCGTGTATCCAGATGGTGAGCAGCGAGGGCACAAATACGTGCTCTTGGTAGAAGAAGTACTGGAAAGCGCCCAGCATTACGCCGTTCATGAACAGCGAATACACCGTGCCCACGCCCAGCGTGAGCCCGAGGGCAAAGGTGCGCAGCGCCACGTAGAGGTTATTGGCCGCGATGCCCAGAAACATCATCGACGAGCCGCCTGACTTATAAATAGCCATGGGGTCGCCCTTGCGGATGTTGGTCAACGTCTGATTCACGTACTCGTCGCCCACCACCACGCGCAGAAAATTCTCGTCGTAGGCCGCCGACAGCGCCCCCACGGCCACAAACAGCACAAACAAGCCCACGGCCCATGCCAGCGCCCGCCAGTGCCGGGCCACCACCAACGGCACTTCCACGGCCCAAAAGTGACCTAGACGCTGCCGCTGCTCGGGCTGGTTCTTGTACAGCGACTGGTGCACCCGGCCGGCCAGGGTGTTGAGGTAAGCCGTGGTGGGCGAGGCGGGGTAGAAGGTTTGGGCGTAGGCCAGGTCGTCGGTGAGGCTGATGAAGCGGGCGGCCAGCTCGTCGGGGCTGGCGGGCGGCTGAGACTCGTACTGCTGCCAGCGGGCCTGGTTTTGGCGCAAAAAAGCGGCTTCACGCATAAATCGGCAAAGATTAGGCCTTAAAGGTAGGCAGCGCCGGGTAGGTAGTACAGTCGCCCGGCGTATTTTTCGGACCGGTTTATTTTCAGCACCTTTATGGCCACTATCCGCGTTCATACGCCCCAGAATGTTACTCTCGAATACGAGGTCGGTAGCCTCGGCAATCGCATCGTGGCGGCTATTCTCGACAACCTGATACTGGTTGCTTATGCAGGCGCTTTATTCGGCCTGGCGGTCTGGCTGGGCGGCCGGCTAACTGTATATAACCCGTTTATGTGGGTCCTAGGGCTGCTCGTTGGCATCCCTTACGTGTTTTACAACCTAGGTTGCGAAGTGCTGTTCAATGGCCAAAGCCTGGGCAAAAAAGCCATGCAGCTGCGCGTAATGCGCCTCGACGGTACTGCGCCGCGCCTCGGCGACTACTTCCTGCGCTGGCTGCTACGCATTGTTGATACTAGCCTGCCGGGCATAGGGGGCCTGGTGGCCATTATTACCATCGCGGTCAATGGCAAGGGCCAACGGCTAGGTGACATGGCCGCGGGCACTACCGTCATCAGCCTCAAGCCGCGGGCCGAAGAACTCGTTACCCTTACTACGCCGCTGCCGTCTGAAGACTACCAGCCCGTATTTCCGCAGGCCGCCGACCTCAGCGACCACGATGTGGCGCTGCTGCGCCAGTTGCTGGGCCGCAGCCTGCAACAAGAAAATTATGTGCTACTCAACGAAACCGCTGCTAAAATCAAGCAGCTGCTGCACGTGCAGACCGATATGTCCGACGAGGCATTCCTCCGCACTGTGCTGCGCGACCACGCGCACATAGTAGCTGCTGGGTAAAAAGCACTCTACCGCTGCCTTGGCGGGGAGCTGCGTTCTATTCCCACCACTATTACCGAAATAGCATCTGTAAAGGGTCCCGATGAAGGAGGTGGTGACTGAGCAGCTCGCCCGGCAGCTATTGTAGGCGCGCGAACCATCTCAAAACGCACTCGCAAGTAAAACCGAGCGACCCGCGGCTGGCCGAGATAAACAGCCGGAATCCAGCGGTCAGATTGCTGATTAAGTACCCGCCATACCTCCTGGGTACAGTCTGACGATGGGGAGCTCAGCACCGTAAAATCGGAGGCCTGCCCGTTAGGCTGCACAAGGTATGAAAGGAGCACATCACCTTGCAGCTGCTGCTGCACTGCTGCAACTGGGTAGCGCAGCTCTTTGGAAACGGTAGCTCGGCGCTGGGCCCGGCTCCCTAGTAAGATGGGTGGGCGGCTGGGCTGCACAAGCCTCCACTCGTCATTGATAAGCAGTTCATAGCGAGCCGTATCGGGGCGGCGATAACTGATGCGGCTCGAGTCATAGTTCATCCGCAGCGCCAGCTGGTTGCCTTCTTCAAAGTATTCCCAAGCGCCCGTAGGCTGGCCCTGTGTCAGCGTGCCATGCTCAAACTTGGTAGCTACAGCAGTAGTCTGAGCCTTGGCTGCTAGGCTACCTGCTACCAACAAAAACAAGAAAACAGCGCGTAGAGCTAGCACGGGTAGAAAAGCGTTTGCCATGAAAGAGCAGGCTACGTTTCCATAGCCCGCCCTTTCATGGCAAATAAAGCATTTAACCGTCTATCCCGCCGCGATAGCCTTACGGCGGCTAGGTTTGGTAGCAGGTTGGCGCTCTTCTCCTTGAGACAGCAACTCGTCGTCGCGCTCCGTCTTTTTCGGAATCCAGTTCAAGCCGTAGAGGTCCTTGCGGCGGTCGCGTAGGTTGCGCACGGCACCGCTGGTATTCAGGTCCTTGAGCAGGTCAAGGTCTAGGTCAGCGATAAGCGTCATTTCCGTATTTGGCGTGGCTTCAGCCACGATGGCATCGTGCGGAAAGGCAAAGTCACTGGGACTGAACACGGCCGACTGTGAGTACTGAATGTCCATGTTTTCTACCCTAGGCAGGTTGCCCACCGAGCCCGTGATGGCCACATAGCATTCGTTTTCGATGGCGCGGGCCTGGGCGCAGATGCGCACACGCTGGTAGGCGTTCTTGGTGTCGGTCCAGAAGGGCACGAACAGGATTTTCATCCCCTCGTCGCTCAAGATGCGGCTTAGCTCGGGGAATTCCACGTCGTAGCACACCAAAATGCCGATTTTGCCAAAGTCGGTGTCGAAGCACTTGATTTTGTCGCCGCCGCGCATGCCCCAGTAGCTGGCCTCGTCGGGCGTCACGTGCAGCTTATATTGCTCGTCTACGGTGCCGTCGCGCCGGCACAAGTAGCTCACGTTGTAGAGCTTGCCTTCTTCATACACCGGCATCGAGCCCGCGATTACGTTGATATTGTAGCTCACGGCCAGCTCCATCATCCGTGTTTTGATGGGCTCGGTAAAGGCCGCCATGCCCCGAATGGCCGCCGAGGCCGATTCCTCGTTGGTGAGCGCCATCATTGGCGCGTTGAAAAACTCGGGAAATAGCACGCAGTCGGCCTTGTAGCCGCTCACGGTGTCCACGAAGAACTCAATTTGCTGGAAAAAGTCCTCTAGGCTCTTGGTAGCGCGCATTTGCCACTGCACAATGCCGATACGCACATTCGACTTCGGGTTGCCGATAAGCTTGTCAAACTCCTCGTCGTAGTACACATTAATCCACTCTAGCAGCGTGGCGTAGGCCTTCGACTCGGAGTCGTAGGGCAGGTAGCCACGAATGATTTTGCGGACGTAGAACTCGTTGGAGAGCTGAAACGTGAGGATGGGGTCTACCACTTCCTTATTGCGCACCATCTCTACGTACTTGGCGGGCGTCATCTCATTGGCGTAGGCAGCGTAGCCGGGAATGCGGCCGCCGGCCACCATGGCGCGCAGGTTTAGATTCTCACACAGCTCCTTACGGGCGTCGTAGAGGCGGCGACCTAGGCGCAGGCTGCGGTACTCGGGGTCCACGAATACATCGACGCCGTAGAGCGTGTCGCCCTCCGCGTCGTGGGTGTCAAACTTGCCGTTGCCCGTGATTTTGGCGTAAGTGTGCTTATCACCAAACTTGCTGTAATCTACGATAATAGCTAGCGCGGCGGCTACTACCTGGCCGTTGTCCTCGATGCAAATCTGGCCCTCAGGAAATTTTTTGAGCAGCGCGTGGTATTCGTCCTGCGACCAGGCGCCTTCCATGTTGGAGTACACCTTCTCCATGATAGCCTTGATGGGCTTAAAATCGGTGCGGCGCAGCTGGCGCAGTACTAGTTTGTGCGCGGGCACAGCAGTGGGCGTCAGGCGCTCGTCAATTGCCGCCGTAGCCGGCCCCAATTTATTAGCCTTTTTGTGATGCGTACCGCCGGGCGTAGCCTTGCTGGTGGTATCGGAAGAAGTAGCCATATGATAACAGAAGAAACAGTCCTAAAGCGGAGTACTAGTCAAAATTACCCCTAAAAAAGCCCGTTGACCAGGGCCAACGGGCTTGATAACAGCTAAACGAGTCGATAGGTGCATTGGGTTACTTGGGCGACCACGCTACACGCCGCTCATCTCTGGTACCTCCTCGTCGGGCACGGGCACTACTAGCCGCCCGGCCGTAGCCGCCCGTATCTGGGCTACGCTCACGCCGGGCGCGCGCTCGCGCAGCACAAATCCGTCGGGCGTAACGTCGAGCACGGCTAGCTCAGTCACTATTTTCTTTACGCAGTGCAGGCCTGTGAGCGGCAACGTGCACTTGGGTAGCAGCTTGCTGCTGCCGTCGCGGGCCACGTGCTGCATGGCTACGATGATATTTTTGGCCGAGGCCACTAGGTCCATGGCGCCGCCCATGCCTTTCACCATTTTGCCCGGAATCTTCCAGTTGGCGATGTCGCCTTGCTCGCTTACTTCCATGGCACCTAGGATGGTGAGGTCCACGTGTTCGCCGCGAATCATGCCAAACGAGTCGGCCGACGAAAACAGGCTAGAGCCCGGTAGCGTCGTCACTGTCTGCTTGCCTGCGTTGATGAGGTCGGGGTCTACTTCGGCTTCCGTTGGAAAAGGGCCCATGCCAAGCAGCCCGTTTTCGCTTTGCAGCTCCACGCTTATACCGGCTGGTAAGTAGTTGGCCACCAGGGTTGGGATGCCGATGCCTAGGTTAACGTAGGAGCCATCTTGCACTTCTTGCGCGATGCGCCGGGCAATGCCGTGTTTGTCTAGTGCCATAACCGAAGATTAAACTTATTGCGCAGCTACGCCTGCCTATGGCGGGTCGGCTGCTTGGGTGGGATGTTGGATGAGTAACGGCTATGGGCTACTTGGCTGCCTGGCGCTTGGCCAGGGCCGCGTACACCAGTTTGCGGAAGCGCGGTACCATGTCGGGCGTGTTGGTATGCGGGTACTTCTGGGTGTAGAGCAGCACCACCAGCTTTTCGGTGGGGTCAACCCAGTAGTCGGTGCCAAAGATGCCACCCCACTCGTAGCTGCCGGCTGTTTGGCCGGTTTGAGCGGCGGCCTGGGGCGTCACGATACTGAAGCCCAGACCAAACTTATTGAGGCCTTGGTTAACCTCGCCCATCTGGTTTTGGGTGATGAGTTTCACGGTTTCGGGCTTGAGCAGGCGGTGGCCGTTGTAGATGCCGTCATTTAGCATCATTTGCAAGAAAGCCGCGTAGTCGTCGATGGTCGAAGACAAACCTGCGCCGCCCGAAAAGTACGTGCCCGCTACCTTGGGGTAGTCGGGCCGCAAGCCCAGCATGCCCTGCTTCGGCATGGCCACCGTGCGCCCTTGGTACTCAGTGTAGAGCGGTACCAGCCGCGCCTGCTTGGCAGCAGGCAGGTAGAAGTAGGTATCGCGCATACCTAGGGGCTCAAACAAGCGTGTGCGCAGGTACTGGTCGAGCGGCTGCCCGCTCAATACCTCTATTAGCCGGCCTAGCACATCGATGCTTAACCCATACGTGAAGCGTTCGCCTGGCTGGTGCATCAGCGGCAGCGGCCCTAGGGCATCAATTGCTGCATCCAGCTTGCCAGTGGGGCTGCCAATGCCACTCGGAACATGCGCCTTCGCATAAATAGCCCGCGCCTCGGGCGAGCCAATAACGGCGTAGCCAACGCCCGAAGTGTGCGTGAACAGCTGCCGAATGGTGACCTCGCTGCGCGCTGGCACAGTGGTGTAGGTAGAGTCCTTGGCGTTGAAAGTGGCCAGCACCTTTGGGTTGCGGAAGGAAGGTAGGTACTTCGAAACCGGGTCATCGAGCTGAAACTTGCCCTCGTCGTAGAGCAGCATCAGGCCGATGCTCGTGATGGCTTTAGTCTGCGAGGCAATACGCACGATAGCATCCACCGGCATGGGCGTTTGGGCCGCCACGTCAGCATAGCCTACCGCCTTGCGGTACACGATTTTACCGTTGCGTGCTACCAGCGCAATGGCGCCGGGTACCCGGCCATCGCCCGTTACTTCCTGCAATAGCTTGTCGATGCCCTGCAAGCCTTCCGAGCTTACGTCTGCGGCGGCTGGCGCTGCTATGCGAAGGGTAGCAGGCACTACTTGCTGGGCATAGGCACCGGCGCTACCTAGGAGTAGAAAAGAGAGAAGAAGGTTCTTCATGAAGTAAAAATCAAAAACGTGTTTGCTATGCAGCGCGTAGCCAAGCATCTCGCGTGCATAGGTCTACCTGCCCTAGAAATTACGGCGCTACGCGCTGCGTGGCAGTAGTACTCGCTATGGCGAGGTGGAGCCTAGCCTCGCACTGTGCGTTGCTCGATGCGCTTTTCGTAGTCTTTGCCCTGAAAAATACGCTGCACGAAAATGCCCGGCGTATGTATTTGGTTGGGGTCGAGCTCGCCGGCGGGCACCAGCTCCTCTACCTCGGCCACCGTGATGATGCCCGCCGTGGCCATCATTGGGTTGAAGTTGCGGGCCGTGCCCCGATAAATGAGGTTGCCGGCTGTGTCGCCGCGCCAAGCTTTTACCAAGGCAAAATCAGCGCGCAGAGCAGTTTCGAGCAGGTACATTTTACCGTTGAACTCACGGCTTTCTTTGCCTTCGCCTACCTCGGTGCCGTAGCCGGCTGGGGTGTAAAAAGCCGGAATGCCCGCGCCGCCCGCCCGGCAGCGCTCAGCCAGTGTGCCCTGCGGAATCAGTTCGACTTCAAGTTCGCCAGCCAGCAGCTGGCGTTCAAACTCAGCGTTTTCGCCCACGTAGCTGGCAATCATCTTCTTCACCTGCTTGTGCTGCAACAGCAGCCCAAGGCCAAACTCATCGACGCCAGCGTTATTAGAAATGCAGGTGAGGTCGCGCACACCTAGGCGCAGTAGCTCGGCAATGGCGTTTTCGGGGATGCCGCACAGGCCGAAGCCGCCTAGCATTAGGGTCATGCCATCGGCAATGCCGGCCAGGGCTGCCTGGGCATCGGCAACAGTTTTAGTTATCATGGGTGGGTGGGGTAGAGGCAGTAGAAGGCTGGTAATCGAGCGGCAAAAATTCACCCATTTTTTCAAACCCCCAGTATTCGTCGGTAAATACGGCCAGGGGATTTACTAATTGGCCGTTGGGTAGCAGTTCCACCTCGCGGGTAGTCAATAGCAACTGCGATATCTGGCGGTCGGTGGGCAGGGCAGCAGCAGGTGCCCCTAGGGGTGCGGTGGTCCGGTACAGCGGGTCGGGACCCCGGCGCAAGTAGCTAACCTGTAGCTGGTCGGTAAATCGTAAAAATGTGCGAGCTCCGTCGGCTGATACGCGGCGCAGGCTATCAATGGGCCGGGGCGCTAAGTAGAGCATTACCAGACTGTTGGGCACCTTGGCCCAGGTTCCTACCGAATCCATCTCGGCCCTGCTGAGCGCTACGTGGCGGCGGGCGCGCAGTAGTTGGCGCCGCAAGCTGTCGGCGCGGGCAAACTGTGGGTTAGGCACGATGCGCAGCTTGCGCGGCAAAAAGCCTTCGGCTTCTACTTGGTTGTTGTACACGCTCCGCAGAAAATGGGTTAGGGAGCCCCGGTAGGCTAAAACCCGATTGGCTTCCCAACGCTGCCGCTGGCGGGTATTGCGCGGCGTCATTTCTTCAAATACGGGCTGCCCATAGAAGCTCACTACCTGTTCTTCGAAGTTGACTTGAAACCGCAGGCCGTAATACTTAATGCGGTAGCCCAACGCCTGGTTGTCAACCTGCACAAACTTGTAGGCTGAGGCCGTAAGCTCTTTGGCGTGTGGGTCATAGTCGAGCAGCACATCCTTAGGGTTGCGAATGCGACACTGCTGCGAGAAGGTACTGCGGCCCAGAAACAGCTCCACAAAGCGCTGGTAGTCGCCAGGATGGGGTGGGCGGGGCCGCACCACTACTTCGGCCAGCTGCTGGGTAGACGGCACTAGATTGAGGTTAACAATGCTGCTACCGGTAGCAATAGTAAGTGGGCGCTGCCCTAGCTGGTACCCTAGGTAGGTAGCCGTCAAGTCGTAGTGACCTGCCGGTATGCCAGTTAGGGAGTAGTGCCCTTGCGCATCGGTAGTAGCCCCGCGCGTGGTATTGGCTAGAAAGACGCTGGCAAACGGTAGGGGCTGCTGCGTGAGTGAATCGCGCACGGTGCCCGTGAGGGTAGCCTGAGCGGCAGCCAGACCCGGCAGCAACAGCAAAAATAAGACTAGCGCCGCGCGCATACGCACCACAAGAAGAGGCCAGTGGCCGGTTGAACCCAGCCGAAAGGTAGCCCGCCGCTCGCAGTTAGCGCAGAAATCGCATTTGCTTGTACTATGGATAAGTAAGTAGCCAGAACCGTATGCTGTAGGCTACTTAGGTAGCTTACTTAGCCTTGGCTTTGGCAGGTGCGGCCGCCACTGGTGGCGCGTAGTCGAGCGGCAAAAACTCGCCGATACGCTGAAAGCCCCAGTATTCGCCAGGCACCACGTCGAAAGGATTGACAAGGGTGCCGTTAGGGTTCAGCTCGGCCTCGGGTACTACCAGCGTCAGGCGCGACACCTGGCGCTTGATGGGCATGGTCTTTTCGGCCGGTCCGATGGGCGACATGGGCGCGGTGTAGGCGGGGTCGGGCGATTCGCCAAAGTACACTACCTGTAGCTCGTCGGAAAAGCGCAGGAAGACCCGGCCATCGGCTGCCACGCGGCGCAGGCTGTCAACGGGCCGAGCCGCTGGGTTAAGCTGCGCAATAGGCGGTAGCGCGGCCCAGGCGCGCAAAGAGTCTACTTCCGCCGCCGTGAAGGGCGTCTTTTTCTTCCGTAATGCGGCCTCGGCCCGAGCGGCGCGTAGCGACACCACCAAACGCACTTGCTGCGCCAAGAAATTATTCTCTTTCAGCTGGTTATCATAAACGCTCTTCAAAAAGTGCGTTTGCGAGCCGTTGTAAGCGGCCAAGCGGTTGGCTAGCCATTGGCGGCGCTGGTTTTCGTCCTTAGGCTTCATTTCCTCAAACACGGTCTGCCCCTCGTAGCTTACGGCCTCGCTGGTTTCGTTGTACTGAAAGTGCATCCCGAAATATTTGAGGCGGTAGCCCAGCGCCTTGTTTTCGACCTGCACATAGTTGTCGGTGGTGGCCGTCAGGGTCTTGGTCGTGTCATTGAAGTCCACATCCACGTCTTCGGCGTTCGTGATGCGGCACTGCTTGGAAAATGCCGTGCGCCCTACGAATAGGTCGATAAACTTGCGGTAGTTGTCTTCCTGATGCGAATCGGCGTGCACCACTACTTCGCCTAGCTGCGGCCCCGAAGAGGTCAGCCGTAGCGTTACTGCCGGGGAGGTAGCGCCCGCCGTTACCGTAACGCTTTGCTTCGATAAGCGATAGCCCACGTAGGAGCCCACGATGTCATAATTTCCCTTTGGCACGCGCTCCAGCGTAAAAGCACCGTTCTCGTTGGTAGTGGCACCCAGTGTGGTATTGGCCAAGAAAACGCTGGAAAATGCCAATGGCTCATGCGTGACGGAGTCTTGCACCACACCCGTAATGCGGCCCTGTGCCTGAGCGGTAAATGCCGCTCCTAGCCAGCAGCTCAGGAGAATAACTAATCGCAAATAGCGCATACGCAGTAACTTGAGGCGTAAAGAATATGAAAGAGAATAGCAACTACTGGGCCAGGACGGCCCGCGTAGCCTGCGCATCTAACGCCAGCTGGGCCGTTAGCGCATCTAATCCGTTATATTTTTCTTCGCCCCGCAGCCAAGCCACAAATTCTAACGTCAGCACTTGGTCGTACAAATCGCCGCTAAAATCGAGCAGATTCACTTCTATTGTCTGGGCCAAGCCAGCCCCAATGGTGGGCCGCACGCCGATGCTGAGCATGGCCTGGTGCCGTGTGCCCGCCGCCGTGGTGGCCCACACGGCATAGATGCCCTGGGCGGGCACCAGCTTTAGCGGCTCGGTGGGCTGCAGGTTGGCGGTGGGGTAGCCGATGGTGCGGCCTAGCTTCTGGCCGTGCACCACCGTGCCGGCCACTGGGTATTCGTAGCCTAGGTAGCGAGTGGCGGTGCCCACGTCGCCGGTGCGCAGTGCCTGCCGGATGCGGGTGCTGCTCACGCCCACGGCGTCTACGTCTTGGCGCGGAATCTCTTCTACCGTAAAGCCATAGCGGTCAGCGTGCTGGCTCAAGTATTCAAAGCCACCTTCGCGGTTCTTACCAAAGCGGTGGTCGTAGCCAATAACCAAATGCTTGGCGCCCACCGACTTCAGCAATAGCTCTTGGATGTATTGCTCGGAAGTCCACTGCGCAAACTCGCGGGTGAAGGGCATCACCAGCAGGTAATCGACACCAAACTCGGCTAGACGCACGATGCGCTCATCCAGGCTATTGAGCAGCTGTAATTCAAGCAACTCGGGGTGGGTGGGTGGTGGGCCCAGTACCAGGCGCGGGTGGGGCCAATAGGTAATAACTACCGCCGGGCCGCCTACGGCATCGGCCACCTGCCGCAGCCGCGCCAAAATACGCTGATGCCCACGGTGCACCCCATCAAAGGTGCCGCTCGTCACCACGGCATTGGTGAGAAAAGGAAAATCGGCTAGGTCGCGAATAACTTGCATAGGACACGCAGCGCTAGCCGATTAGGCCGAAGGCGTAGCCTCCGGGTGAAGCGGGAGGTCGGGGCCCGCAGCGGGGGCGCGGTCGGCCTGCTGCGTGGCATAAAAATCGAGGCCCACACGGGCGGGCTTCAGGCGCTCGCGCCGCTGACGAGGCGGGGCATCGCCCTCGGCCGCTTCGGGGCGGGGCGGGCGCAGGGCCTGTATTTCGGCCACCGTCCAGGCGTCGGCCAGGCGGTACTCGCCGATGCGGGTGCGTACCAGCCGCGTGAGGTGCGCGCCGCACCCTAGGGCCACCCCTAGGTCGCGGGCTAGGCTACGGATATAAGTGCCCTTCGAACACACCACTCGAAAGTCGATGTCGGGCAGCGCAACGCGCGTGAGCTCGAATACCTTTATCTCGACGGTCTTGGGCTTGATTTCGGCTTGCTCGCCCTTGCGGGCCAGCTCGTAGGCCCGCTTGCCATCGACCTTCACGGCCGAGAAAACGGGCGGAATCTGCTCGATTTTACCCAAGAAAGTAGCCACTGCTGCCTGGATGGCGGCTTCGGTCAGGTGCGCGTAGGGCTGCTCGGCATCCACAGGCGTTTCGAGGTCGAAGCTCGGCGTAGTCTGCCCTAGGCGAAAAGTGCCTTCGTACTCTTTTTCCTGGGCCTGAATCTGGTCTATCTCCTTGGTCTTCTTACCGGTGCACAGGATAAGCAGGCCAGTAGCCAGCGGGTCGAGGGTGCCGGCGTGGCCTATCTTGCGCGGGCGCAGCGTATTCTTCACCTTGCGCACCACGTCAAACGAGGTCCAGGTCAGCGGCTTATCGAGCAGCAGGACTGTTCCTTCTTCTAAGCTTTTGGCTGATAGCTGCTGGCTGTTGGCTTTTTGCATATTGGGATGGCTATCGAGACGCTAATAGCTAACACTACCAGCCAACAGCCTGAAAAATTATACTAACTGCAAATTTACCCCTAGGCCCAGCAGCAGCAGCAAAAAGCCGCCTACAATGATGCGGTAGATGCCAAACGCCCGAAACCCGTACTTGGCCACGAAGCCCACAAACAGCCGGATAGCCAGCAGCGCCACCACAAAAGCTACCACATTGCCGAGCACCAGCAGCTTCACTTCCTGCCCCGAAAATAACTGGCTGATTTCCACGCCGTGCGCGTGCGCCTCTTTGTAATAGTCGTAGATATCCTTCACGGCCGCCGCTGCCATAGTAGGCATAGCTAGGAAGAATGCAAACTCGGCCGCCGCCCGGCGCGTTAGCTTCTGGCTGAGGCCGCCAATAATAGTAGCCGCCGACCGGCTGACGCCCGGTACCACCGCAATGCACTGAAACAAACCGATGACCAACGCTTCTTTGAAGCTGGGATTGGTAACCGGGTGGCCGCCCGCCTGGGGGTTTTCCTGCGGAAACCATTTGTCGATAAACAGCAGCACTACGCCACCTAGGAGCAGCATGACGGCTACGGTAGTTACCGATTCAAGTAGCGCGTCGATGTGCTTCTTGAGCAGTAAGCCCACCACGACAATGGGTAAAAAAGCTACTAGCAGCTTCAAATAAAAATCGAAGCTTTGGAAAAAACGCTTCCAGTACACCACCAACACCGACAAAATAGCCCCGAGTTGAATAACCACCAGAAAGAGCTTCGTGAAGGGAGTGGCCGGGATGCCTAGCAGTTGAGAGGCAATAATCATATGGCCGGTGCTGGATACGGGCAGGAACTCGGTAATTCCTTCCACGATAGCCAGCAGCAGCGCGTGCCAGTAAGTCATGTAACGGGTGTGAAGTAAGTAGTTAGTAAGGAGTAGGTAGTAGTAGGCAAGGGGGAGCTCATCCGCATAAGAAAAACGACGAATCAACCTTTTCTTCGGCACCGAGCAAGTAGTTGCTGGCGCAAAGGAAAGGTTGCTTCGTCGTTCCTCTGTGAAATGACAGGTGGAGTATGACCCAAGGAAAGCGCTTATAGCCGCTTATAAGCGGGCTTGGCGGGAGCAGCAGTGGGCACTACGGGTGCCGCCGCGGTAGGCGCCGTCACGGGTGCGGCTACGCCTGGGTGCGCGGGTGGTACTGGTACTTCCTCGCTAGGATTGCTGCGCACCAAGATGGCCGCAAACTCGATGATGAAGCCAATAACCAGCAAAATGGGACCCAGCGTAATACCTAAGAAACCCTCGCCGTACTGGGCACTGTCGAGCATCATCGTGATGAAGCCCATGGCCAGCACAGCCAAGCCCACCCACATGAGGCGATAGTTGCGGGGCCCAAAAGCAAAGCGCGGAACCGGAGTCGTTGGTTGCATAGTAATAGAGCTTGGTTAGTAGTGGGTAACTGGTAGTGTTTAGCTAGCGAGTGCTAGCGTCTATATGCTAACAGCTACCACTGGCTTAATACAATTCGTCGAGAGAAACGCCTAGGTACTTATTTACGGCGCGGTATGAGCTAAGGAACCCGATAACGGTACCTAGGCCCACTACCGATACCAGCAGCAGCGCAATGAGACGGTCATCGCGCAGTAGCTTAAGCTGCTCCACTTCGAGGTAGGCATACTGGAGCAGCGCCACCAGCACCAAGGCAGCTAGCCCGCCGCTGGCAAAACCCTGCCAGGTAGCCCGCCTCAGAAACGGTTGCTGAATAAAGAACCGGGTCGCGCCTACCAGTTGCATCGAGCGAATTAAAAACCGCTGCGAAAAGAGCGCTAGTTTAATTGTATTGTTAATCAGGATAACAACCACCAGCACGAGTACCACCGCAAAGCTCACCAGCAGTAGGCTGACCTTGGTCAGATTCTGGTTAATGCTGTCGAAAAGCGTTTTTGGATACTGAATCTCAAATACGCCGCGTTGGCTGCTCAAGGTGCGGCTTAACTGCCGTAGGTGCGTCGTATCGGTGTATTCGGGTCTGATTTTGAGGGCATAGGCGTCGCGTAACGGATTGTCGTCCAGAAAAGCGTGAAAATCCTCACCTGTGCTTTCGAGCAGCTGCCGGGCGCCTTCCTCCTTACTCACGAAGCGAATGAGCGCGCGCCCGTCCTTGACCGCTACGAAGGGCTGGTGCTCTAAGTCTTGCTGGAGACGCAGCAACTCGGTTTCGGGCAAGTCGCGCTCTAGGTACACTTGCACCTCTAGATTCTCGCGCACTTGCTCACTAAGCTTGTGCGCGTGCAGCAATAGCAAGCCAAACAGGCCAATAACTACCAGCGCCAGCGTGATGCTGAATACTACCAGCGGGGTAGGGTAGGAGCCCAGTTTCTTTTTGCGGCGCTTTGGCATAGGCAGCAAAGATAGACCGCAGATTTAACGGATTTAACGGATTGCGCGGATACGCCACCTGCGGTGGCTGGCTAATTGAGAGGCAATTGACTTTAGTTCAGACTACTATGCTCATTAAGGTGGCAAGCGGTTCCCCTAGTGCGTCCGTCTAGTCAGCCCGCCGTAGGCGGGCGTATCTGCGCCATCCGTTAAATCCGTTGAATCTGGGATTACATATTCGTTTTGGGGTCTTCTTCTACGGTGAGTACCTCGCGGGCTCGCTCGCGGTTGCGCTGGCGGCGGCTAGGAGACTCCCGGCTGAATAGCTCGCGCAGCGAATTAAACTCTTCGGTGTGCAGCAGCGAAACACCCGCGCGGGCTTGGTTCTGGTTCACATTGTTGATGAGGTCGCCGGTGCGCGGGGTGGTTTCGTAGCGCAGCTTGGCCCGAAACTTACCGTCAGGCCGCAAGAAATATTCCAGGCTAAAATCACCGAGTAGCGACGACTGGTTGGTCGTGGTGATACCCGTGGTCGTACTCGTGGTCGAGGTGTTGCTGATGCCGCCTTCGCGAGTCAGGCGCAGGCGGCCATTCAGGAAGGAGTAGCTCAGGCGCACTTGCAGGGCTTGGAGCTGGTCGGCGGTGAGGCCGTTGATATTGAAATCAATCTCTAGGTTCTGGTCAATCTGCGAGGTGAGCGCCCCGAGCTGCGACGAAATAATTTGACCTAGACTGTTCTGCACTAGGCTGTTTTGCGTGCCGCTAGCCTGCCCAGTAAGCGAAATGCCCGCAAAGCCACTGACGTTTTGGGGCGATAGCGTTCTGAATACAAGGAGGCTGAATACCTGTCGGTTTAGCTCCTGCTCATCGTTGCGCAGCAGCGCGATAAAGGAAGCTAGGTCATTTTGTAGGGAACTGGGCGCATCGTCGAATTCCAATGCCAGCTTGATGGTTGGCAGCAGTAGCGCCCCCGTCAGGTTCATAACGGCCGTTACGGGCACTACCGCCGCGCCGCTGCCGCTACCCGTACCACTGGTAGATTGTAGAATGGGAGCCAGCGAAGTGCGCTGGGTGTACGTAGCCGTCACGTTCATCTGCCCATCGAGCGGGTCACCATTCCAAGTGATGATGCCGCCTGGGCGCACCACAAACTCCTTGTTTACTAGGCCCTGCAGCGTGAAATTGTAGGCACCACGCACAATCTCGACCTGGCCATACATATTGAATTCGCCCCGCGTGTCGATGTTTAGGCGCAGCTGCCCGGTGGCAGCCCCCCGAATTACATCGCCAGTAGCTTCGTCGAGCAAAATCTCGAGGTAGGCATCGGGCGTCACCGTCAGGTTCATATTGAGCTGAATACCTGATAAATCCACTTTGTTTTGCGCGGCTAGCGCGGCGGCCGTAATGGCCTGCCGCCGCTTTACCGAGTCGGGCAGGTTGCGGTTGACAAACTTGATGTAAGTCGCTTGCTGAGCCTTTGCGGCATTATCGAGGGGTAGGGCCAGGCGCGTACCGGCTTCCGAAGTGGCGCGCACATCTACCACTAGGTCATCGACGGGGCCGCGCACGGTGGCTGTACCCGAGGCGTAGGCCGTGCCAAAATACATGTCATTGTCCTTGCGGCTAGTGCTGAGGACCTGAAACTTACGGAAGGCCGCCCGTAGGTTCAAGCTCATGTTCTGGAAGCCCTGGTGGTTGATGGTGCCATCTACCGTACCTGTGTTGCCCTGCGCATCGCGCAGCTTAATACCAGCCAATAAAATGCTGGTATTCGTGAAGGTAATGCGGTCGGCGAAGGTATAGGTAGTACCTAAGTAGCCGAAGGTGAAGCGTCCGTTCTGGACATCGACCGCACCAGTCAGGTTAGGTGCGCTAAATAGGCCGGTGAGCATTAGCTCGCCCTGGGCGGTGCCGCCAAGCCGGTCGAGAATGCCAGTAAGAAAAGGCTGTGCCAGCACTACGGGCGCATCATCGAGCCGGCCAGTAAGGTTAAACTGCTGGGTGGTGGACTTCGGAGCCAAGTAGCCCGTTACTGTAAGCACGCGCTGCTGCTGGCGCGCTACGTCGAGGTTTACCCGCAACTGGCTGGTGGGGTTATCCCAGTCGCCGCGCCCGGCCACCTGCCCAATAGGCACACCCTCGTACACCAGCGAGTCAACCGCTAGCGTACTATTGATAGCCAAATCATTATATATACCACTGACGGAGGCTTGCATATTCAGGCGCCCGCCGAGGCGCTGGCCAGTCACTGAGTTTAGGGTGCCTAGGTCGAAATTGGCGATGTCAAGCTGCAAAGGTGGCTGGCCTGGGTCGGGCGAGATGATGCCCTGCGCGCTCAGCCGCTGGTTGCCGTTACTGAGCACAAAGTTCTGAATATCAAGCCGCCGGCCGTAGTCACTGATGCGGATAACGTTATCAGCCGCAATGGTATATTCTTTATCAAGCAGATGCAGGCCGCTCTGGCGGAAAACCACCTCGACCACGCGCGGCAAAAACGAGAGCGCCCCGTTGATAGTCGCGCGGTTGGTGGTGCCGCTTTGGGCCAGCGAAGTCGAGAAGTTGATGCGCTGCTGGTCCCACACACCTTCCACCACAAACTTTTCGGTGTTGCCCAGGCCTGGTACCTGCTGGCGCGCCGATGTCACGCTGGCCTGCGCTAGTACTTCGGGTTTGTAAGGCAGCTTCGAGGTGGTGAAGTCAAACTCCGTGGCCACCGTGCGCACCGGCCCGTACCAAATGCTATCGAACCGACCCCCTAGCTGCAAAATCGACGTTTCGCCCTGCCTAAATGAGCCATCTATGGTGCTATTGTCCGCTACTTGCAAATCGGGCATCAGCAGGTTTAGCAACGGATTAATATGCTTGAAATTCAAGTCGAAGTCAATCTCATAATTGGGCAAGTCCTGCTGGCGCTTGCGCCGGTAGTAAGCCGCCGTGACAGCTTCGTTGCTCTCAAAGTTGAGCCGGTATTCGTGCCACAGCGTTTCGATGTCGCGCCGCACGGCATCCACCTCAAACCGGCCCGCTGCCGTCACGGCCAGCAGCTCCGAACGCAGGCTCACGCGGCGCTCACCTCGGCTATTACGAGTGCTAGTTACGTCTAGGGTATCGAGTTCGAGGGTTTGGTCGCGCAGCGTAAAGCGCGAGTCGCGCAGCCGAGCGTAGCCGAGCAGCGAGTCGAGCTGCGTGCCACGCAAGTGCACCTGAGCCTTGGTGCGCACCACCAGTGGCATATTGAGCAGGCCCAGCGCTCCGAGGTTGGCCCGGCCGATAGCGGCAGTCACGTCTATCTTCTGGTGGCGGGGGTTGAGGTCAAACTCGCCGTTGGCCGTGAGTTGCACGGCAGGGTCGTTGGCCGTGATTTTCCCTTTAAAGCCTTGCCCAGCAAAATCGCCGTCGAGCGTCAGGTTGCGGTAGCGGTAGCCACTAAGCCAGATGGCTGGTACGGTCAGTACGGCGTGCCCCTTGGCTACGGGCGGTACAAAGCCGGTGCCAGTTACCTTGCCGCTCAGCGTCACGTCCCGAATCACCGATTCATCACCCAGAAACTTGCCCAGCTGAAACGCCGTGCTCTGCACGTCGCCTTCGTATACGGCGTGGTCAAAGTCGCTTTTAGTCTTAAGGTTAAGGTCAGTCGAAACCTTACCTAGGGCGGTGTCAAACGAGGCATTGGCCACAAAGTCGGTTACATAGCCCACAAACTGCCCGTTCAGTTTCACGAGCCCTAGGCGCTGCACCAGCGTGTTGGCCGAGCGTGGTAGCCAGCGGCGTAGGTCAGCTGCGTCTACTTGCGAGGGCCGCAAGCGCAGGTCCATCAGGCTGGTGCGCCAGTTGGGCAGGTTGTCGGCGTGGGCGCGGGCGGCCACCACGTGGGTGCGCCGGCCATAGCGCACGTCGAGGTTCTTGATTTGAAAATCACGCACGTAGCCCTTGGCATCACCCGAAATTTGGATAGAGTCCTTCAGCGAAGCCAACTGCGGCGCAAACTTGGCAATGTCGTCGGTATAGACCTTGGCCCCCCGCAGCTGCGTGATAACTCGCATCGAGTCGTTGAAGTCGGAGAAGTTGCCGAAGCGGTGGTACTCAAAGCGTAGGTACTTCTGCAGCTGGCTGCGGCCCACGCGTAGCTTCAGGTTGGCGAAGTCCCAGAAGTGCTCATTGTACTGAATATCAGCCGTGAGTTCGCGTAGGCGTGTTTGCGAAGGCACTTCCACGGCCCGCAGGCCCGCCACCCGTGCCCGCAGGGTGTCGGTCTTAAAGTTCAGGGCTGAGATATCAGCATACACGCTATCGACCTGCATGTGGGCATAGTCGATGCTGCGGCCGTAGGCGGGGTCGCGGGGTGCATCGGGGCGCTCCAGCTCAAAGTGACCGTTGCGAATGACTATATCATGCAGCTGAAAATCAAACGGCTTCGAATTCTTCTTGGTCGAGTCGGGCGGCCCAGCCAAGCGCTTAATGGCGCTCAAAAACTGGTCGAGCGTCGTGGAGTCGGGCTGGCCGGCCACATCGCGCAGGGCAAAGCGGGGCTCGGTGAGCGTGAGCGTACCCACGTGCAAATGGCTCGGGTCGAAGACGGAGAACAGCTGAATATCAGCGTCGGCCCGGCCAATGCTGAACAGCTCACCCCCGCGCCGGTCGCGCACACGCACGCCATCGAGCAATACGTGCGAAAAAGGCCGCACATCTACCCCCGCAATCTCCACTACCTGCCCCAGCTTTTGGGTGAGTACGGCGGCGGCCTTTTGTGCCACGCGCGTTTGCACGCTAGGTACCCGCAGGGCTACCAACACGCCACCCACTAGTACCAACCCCAGCACCACTAGGCCGAAGAAGATTCTGAGCAGAATGCGGAAGGCGCGACGCACGAATAAGGGTAGAAAGGGGTTATAACCAGCTAGGTCCAGCTAGTAAAACGCAAAGGTGCGGCATTTAGCGCAGAGTGCCTCGCAAAACGAGGCAGATAGTCGGCGGGTTCGCCCGACCTTTGCACGGGAGTTATGAGTCAAAAGGCAGGAGTTGGTTTAAAGCTGACCCTCTTCAGCCCGCTCATAGCCTCATAATTTTTTAACTCATAGATTAAAACCAAGTGCTTACCCTCCTCGCCATCGAATCGAGCTGCGACGACACAGGCGCCGCTGTGTTTCGCAATGGGCAGCTGCTTAGCAACGTAGTGGCCGGCCAGGCAGTGCACGAGCAATACGGCGGCGTAGTGCCTGAGTTGGCCTCGCGGGCGCACCAGCAGCATTTGCTGCCCGTCGTCACGGCCGCCCTGCGCCAGGCCGGTATCGAAAAAGATGACCTCGACGCTGTAGCCGTAACCCAGGGCCCCGGCCTGCTTGGCTCCTTATTAGTAGGCAACCTGTTTGCGAAGAGCCTAGCGTTGGCGCTTGGCAAGCCACTGCTGGCCGTCAACCACATGCGGGCGCACATTCTAGCGCACTTCATTCGGGAGCCTAAGCCGGCTTTTCCATTTCTGTGCCTCACCGTAAGTGGCGGGCACACGCAGTTGGTAGTAGTGCGCAGCGCCCTCGATATGGAAATCCTAGGTCAGACCACCGATGATGCGGCGGGCGAAGCCTTTGACAAAACCGCCAAGCTGCTCGGCTTGCCGTACCCCGGCGGCCCGCGCCTCGATAAACTAGCCCAGACCGGTAACCCCCGGCGCTTTTCCTTTCCCGAAGGTGCGCTTGAGGGCTACAATTTTTCATTCAGCGGCTTGAAAACCTCAGTCCTGTATTTCTTGAAGAAGGAAACGGCGGCTAACCCCAAGTTCATCGAAGAAAACCTTGCTGACCTCTGCGCCAGCATTCAGTATACCATTGTGCAAACACTGCTGCGCCAGCTCAAAAAAGCCGCGCAGGCTACCGGGCTGCATCAAGTAGCGCTGGCTGGTGGCGTGGCTGCCAACTCGGGCCTGCGCCAAGGCCTGCAAGCGCTCGCCCAGGTTGAGGGGTGGGCAGTGTTCATTCCTGATTTTGAGTTTTGCACTGATAATGCCGCCATGGTAGGCCAGGCGGCCCTCTTCCAGTACGAAGCCGGCGACTTCGCTAGCCAGCTCACCAGCCCCGACCCACGCCTGAAGCTGACCTAGGCGCTAACTGCGAAAGTGCCGGCCTATTTCTGCCCGTATAGCCAGCTTGCTACAGGCAAGCGTAGCCGCGGTCTCCGTTTAATCCGTTTAATCTGCGGTATGAAAGACAAAACTCCCGCCCCTATCAACATCAAAAACCGCCGCGCCAGCCACGAATACACCTTTCTGGCCAAGTACGACGCGGGCATGATGCTGCACGGCACCGAAATAAAGAGCGTCCGCGCCGCCGAAGTAAATTTGCAAGACGGCTACTGCACCTTCGACCACAAGGGCGACCTGTGGGTGCATAGCGTGCGTATTGCGCCTTATACACCAGGTACTTATAATAACCATGATGCCATGCGCGCCCGTAAGCTGCTGCTCAACAAGCGCGAGCTCAGGCAGCTAGCTGGCAAAATGGACACGGGCCTCACCATCATTCCGCTGCGCCTGTTCGTGACCGACCGCGGTTTTGCCAAGCTCGAGATAGCACTGGCCCAGGGTAAAAAGCTTTTCGATAAGCGCGAAGACCTCAAGGCTAAAGACCAAAAGCGCGAAATGGAGCGCTACCAGTAAGTCGGCCTCGCAGGGGCAACCTCTTATTTTACTACCTAGAAAATTGAACCACGGTATTTGCGCGCTCAGCGCCGTTCCCGTTCGGGCCGAGGCCAGCGACAAGGCCGAGCTAGTCACCGAGTTGCTATTTGGCGACTGCTACACCGTGCTGGCCACGCAGGGCAACTGGCTGCACGTCGAAAGCGCCGCCGATAAGTACTTAGGCTGGATAGACTACAAACAGCACACGCCCGTTAGCCCAGCGTATTTTGAGGGTTGGCAGGCGCAGGAGCACCCTAGGGCCCTCGACTTGGTGCAGGTGGTATCAGATGCCAACACGCGGCAGCCCATCACGATAGGGTGCCGGCTACCCTTCTTCGATGGCATGACGCTGAAGGTGGGCGATAAATGCTTGTTTTATAACGGTACAGCTACCAACCCGGCGCAGCCTGCCACAGCCGAGCGCCAGCTGCTGCTGCTGCGCAAGCTAGGCCAGCTCTACCTGCGGGCGCCCTACGTGTGGGGGGGTAAAAGCGTATTTGGCCTCGACTGCTCGGGCCTGACGCAGCAGCTATTTGGCTTGCTCGGGGTGCAGTTGCCCCGCGATGCGTACCAGCAGATTGCCCTAGGGCAGCCTGTCGATTTTGTAACCCAGGCGCGCCCAGGCGATTTAGCTTTTTTTGAAAATGCTGACGGTCGCATTGTGCACGTCGGCATTGTGTTCGACGAAGGTCACATCCTGCACGCGCACGGCGAGGTGCGCCTCGACCCGCTCGACCACCACGGCATCTTTAACCGCGACCGGCAGAAATACAGCCACAAGCTGCGCCTGATAAAGCGCATACTATAATGCCCGTCTTGCAGAGCTTGCGAAGCACCTCAGCACGTTAGAACAAGTAGCTCGAATGTGGTGAGATACCCTCGCAAGCTCCGCAGAACAAGCTAAGAGGTGCTACCACACTATTGGCTGTTCGTTGTGCTCAGCGAGCCAAGCATTAGCCTTGCTGAAGGGCTTAGACCCAAAAAAGCCACGGTCGGCCGAGTAGGGCGAGGGGTGCGCGGCTTTCAACACGAGGTGCTTGCGCGCGTCAATGAGCTCGTCTTTTTTCTGAGCATAGGCGCCCCATAGGATGAACACCACATGCGGCCGGCCCGCCGACACCTGCCGAATCACCTCGTCCGTAAACTCCTCCCATCCCTTCTTTTGGTGTGAGCCTGGCGTGGCAGCGCGCACCGTAAGCGTGGCATTGAGCAGCAATACGCCTTGCTGGGCCCAGCGGTCGAGGTTGCCATTGGCCGGCGCTGGCGTACCCGGGATGTCGTCTTGCAGCTCCTTAAAGATGTTTTGCAGCGAGGGCGGCGTGCGCACGCCTTCACTCACCGAAAAAGCTAGGCCGTGCGCTTGGTTTTTGCCGTGGTAAGGGTCTTGCCCTAGGATGACAACCTTTACTTCATCAAAGGGGCAAGCGTCGAAGGCGTGAAATATTTGAGAGCCTAGCGGGTATACGGTGGTGGTAGCGTACTCACCGCGCACCCAGGCCGTTAGCTTCTGAAAGTAAGGCTTTTCAAACTCGGCGGCGAGCACCGGCCGCCAGCTTTCGGCAATTTTAACCATGATATAGAAGAGGAGAGGAGGACTGAAAACAAAAAATAAAGCAGCGCGCAAGCCGTTGGAAGCGTTAATTCGTATAAAACCAAAGTTTCCGGGCCGCTGTTGCCCCCGTAGCCTATCTTCGAATTGTCGCTGCTTATGCCTACTACCACTACGCAGGGCGTAACTGTTACGGTTACGACCAACTATCTGCCCGATTATTCTAGTCCTTCGCAAGAACACTTTGTGTTCGCCTATCGCATTGATATTCGTAACGATAGCGAATACACAGTAAAACTACTACGCCGCCACTGGTTTATTTCGGACGCCAACAGTACTGTGCGCGAAGTAGAAGGCGAGGGCGTGGTAGGCCGCCAGCCTGTGCTAGAGCCCGGCGAGTCGCATCAGTATATGAGCGGCTGCAATCTCAAATCGGGCGTGGGCAAAATGCAAGGCACCTACCTCATGGAGCGCCTCGTAAATGGCGAGCATTTTCAAGTCAACATTCCGGAGTTTACCTTGATGGTGCCCTATCGGATGAATTAATTTTTTAGTGCTTGGTGCATAGTGCTTAGCGCCTGGTCTTTTGGTAACCAAGTGCCTAGCCCTAGGTGCCAAGTACTAAGCACTATGTACCAAGCACTAGCTTATCTGCGCTACTGGCTGCGCTCGGGCAATGCCCACGGCTTGCACTCGCCGTTTATCTACGGTCTTTATACCACGGTTATTTGCCACAATGGCAAGTTTGGGGCTTTTGACCTTATCGAGGCGCGGCGCCGCGAGCTGCTGCGAAACTCGCAGAGCATAGCAGTAACTGATTTTGGAGCTGGCTCGCAAGTAGCTGGCGCGGGTGGTCGTCAGCGGCGTATCCGCGATATAGCCCGCCACGCGGCCAAGCCCCCCCGGCTGGCACAACTTCTGTTTCGGCTGGTCAACCACTTCCAGCCCGCTACTATTCTGGAGCTGGGCACGTCGCTGGGCCTCACCACCTCCTACCTGGCGGCTGCCGACTCACGCAACCAAATCATCACCTTCGAGGGCTGCCCCAATACGGCAGCAGTGGCCCACGAGACTTTTGAGAAACTGCACCTGCACAACGTGCAGCTAGTAACCGGCAACCTCGACCAGACGCTGCCCGCCACGCTGGCCGGGCTAGCTAAGCCAGTTGATTTCGTGTTCTTCGATGGCAACCACCGCTACGAGCCTACGCTGCGGTACTTCGAGCAGTGCCTAGGTAAGGCGCACGAAAACAGTGTGTTCGTACTCGATGATATCCATTGGTCGGCTGAGATGGAGCAGGCATGGGAGGCCATTAAGGCCCATCCTGCCGTGACGGTAACGGTAGACCTGTTTTATGTAGGGCTGGTGTTTTTCAGGAAAAAGCAGCCTAGGCAGGATTTTTGGTTGCGTTTCTAAAGCCAAGTGCGCTAGCCACCTAGTAGTTATTACCTAGATGGCTAGCGCACTTAGTTGGCTACAAAGCTGCTGTAAGCAGTGTGCTACGCATTCAGTCCCTGCGGGTCGAGGTCGCCGGTGGGGCGCACGGCTTCGCGCACGCGGGTGAGGCGCTGCAAAAGGCCTTCTAGCTGGTCGAGAGGCAGCATGTTGGCACCGTCGGAGAGGGCCGTAGCGGGCGTGGGGTGCGTTTCGATAAACAAGCCATCAGCCCCAACCGCAATGGCAGCTTTGGCGATAGTCTCGATGAGGGCCGGCTGGCCGCCGGTCACGCCACTGCTCTGGTTGGGCTGCTGCAGTGAGTGCGTCACGTCCATTACCACGGGCACGCCAAAGTTGCGCATAGTGGGTAGGTTGCGGAAGTCAACTACTAGGTCGCTGTAGCCGAACGAGTTGCCGCGGTCGGTGAGGATGACGTGGGGATTGCCGGCGCCCTGCACCTTATCCATCGCCCAGCGCATGGCCTCGCCGTTTAGAAACTGGCCCTTCTTGATGTTCACTACTTTGCCAGTTTTGGCAGCGGCTACCAGTAGCTCGGTTTGGCGGCAGAGGAAGGCCGGAATTTGCAACACATCGACGTATTCGGCGGCCAGGGCAGCTTCATCCGATTCGTGAATATCGGTGACGGTGGGCACGCCAATTTCGCGGCCTACTTTCTGCAGGATGCGCAGCGCCGTTTCGTCGCCGATGCCCGTGAAAGAATCGAGCCGTGAGCGGTTGGCTTTGCGGTACGAACCCTTAAAAATATAGGGAATCTGCAGCTTGTCGGTGATATGCTTCACGCGCTCAGCGATGCGCAGCGCCATGTCTTCGCCTTCGATGACGCAGGGGCCGGCCATCAGAAAGAATTGGCCAGAATTGGTATTGCGGAAATGCGGTAGAGCGTTGGCGAGCGAGGTGAGCATATTGAAGAAAGTGCTGGAGGTAAGCGAAAAAGAAAATAGGTAGGTAGAGCGCTCCTAGGTCTGGTGCACGCAGTGCGCAGACTTGAAGCGATTAGCCTTCCCTTTTTTGAAGACAAATAAACAACTCGCGGCCAGCGCGGGCAGGCAGTGAGTTGTAGGCCGTCTCGAAGTGCATGAACTCGAAATACGGCCGGAAGTATGCCGCGTACTCTTCTCGGCTACCGCCAAAGGGTGGCTCGGTGGCACCGGCAAAGGGGGTGTCGAATAGCAGCCCAACGAGCTTGCCGCCCGGTTTTAGCAACTGCGCGCACTGTTGGGCATAAGCGGGCCGCAATGCAGGCGCGAGGGCACAGAAGAACGTTTGCTCGACGATTAAGTCGAAGGCATCGACCTCAGTTAAGGCAAAGAAATCGGCTTGCTGGAGGTGCGGGCGCGGGAAGTCGGGCACACGAGCAGCTAGTTCGGCTAAGGGCTCGGGAGCTAGGTCGGCCACCACCACGTGCCGAAACCCTAGGTGGTGCAAATACTCAGCCTCGTAGGCCCGCCCCGCTCCCGGAATAAGGATACGCGGCTGCTGTTGCACAGCGAGTTGGTCAAAGTACGCTTGCAGCGGCGGTGTGATGCGCCCGGCATGCCAACCCGCGCGGCCGGGGGCGGCGTAGCGGGCCTGCCAATAGGCTGCGTCAAAAGCGGGGGAATTCGTTTGCATGGCCGTAAAGTATGACGCAGACTAGGTGAAATAGAAATAAACGCTATTTTTACCCGTTACAAAGGTAGCCGCCTGCCTACTAGCTGGCGCTTGCCTACATCTCTTTCACTTTTTTGGCCCACCTCCCCGCATGGAACCTAAGAACGAACAACCCGAACCCCGCCAGAATAACAGCCGCGTCCTGCTATGGGTGGCGCTTGTCCTCGTGCTGCTCGGTATCAACGGCGTCCTGTTTTATCTAAATACTCAGAAAAAGACTGAGAACGAGCAGCTTACTACGCAAGTGCAAGCAAAGGACACTAAGCTGCAAGCCCAGATAAAGGAGTTTGAAGACCTGAAAGCCAACTATGAGCGCCAGAGCCAAGACCTGCAAAAACTAGGCCTCAGCAACGACTCGCTAGTAGCGCGCATTGCGGGCATCAACGCCGACTTGCTGAAGCTGCGCTCGTTTAAGGCTGGCTCGTTTTCGCTGGCTCAGCAAAAGCAGTTTAAGCAGCGTGCGCTCAACCTAGAGAGCTTACTGAAGAAAAAAGACGACGAAATTGCAGCGCTGAAGGAGTCAAACGAAACGCTCTACACGGAAACGACCACGCTTAAGGAGCGCCAGAACAAGCTGACCGATACCATCAGCACTATTGCCAAGACCAACCGCGAACTGAGCGACAAGGTTAACGTAGCCTCGCGCTTGCAGGCCGACAACATCCACGTTAGCATCTTGACGTCTAAGAATAAAGAGAAGAGCGACGACAAAGAAGAGTTTAAGGCCAAGCGCGTAGACCGCGTGAAAGTGACCTTCAGCCTGGCCCGGAACGACGTGTCGCCGAAGGAAACCAAGCAGATTTATATGCGCATTCTGGAGCCCGATGGTGCGGCCCTCTACAACCTGAGCACGGGCGGTGGCACATTCACTGTAGATGGCCAGGAGGCCTTCTATACCCAGAAGCAAGATGTGGTATTCGACAACAGCAAGCAGCCCCTGAACTTTGTATACGCCAAAGGTGGCGACTACAAAATAGGCCAGCATACGGTGGAGCTGTACGAAGGCGGTGCCTTGATGGGCAAAACTACCTTTACGTTGAAGTAAAGTATCTTATACTAAGAAAAACGTCCTGCTGCCTTCGCAGCAGGACGTTTTTTTATGGCCTTTTGTGTCCTGCAAGTACTCTACAATAGCTGGCGAGTAGCCTCGAGGGCTACTTGGCGCCGGCGGTTAGGCGGCGCGTAGTGGCTTCGAGACGGCGTACAGCTTCGCTTTTGTCGGGGCCATCGGTCTGCTTTTGCAATACTTGCGCCGCTCCTTGCAAAAAATCTACCGAGTTGCGGCGGGTGTAGACCACCTGCGTAGGCTGGCTAGTACCTAGGGTAACAGCGAAGGTGCCATACTTGGTGTTTTTGCTATCGGCCTTGTGGCTAGTTGCATAGCTTTCGGCGTAGCGCAGTAGTGGGGCAAACTCGGCCGCGCTGAGCAGGCACACGCTTTGAAAGTTGTAGCGGCCATCGATGCCTTGGGCCGCATCCAGAGCGGGTTCTTGGGTCGTGAGGTAAAGGTCTGAAATAGGCCGGCCCTCGGTACCTAGGTGCGAAATTCTAATGAAGGGTACAGCAGGTGCTTGAGCTTGTACACGGAAAGCGGCTAGAAAAAGCGCGCCGTAAAGGAACACGGATTTGAACATGATAGGCAAGCCAGGCCAGCTTAAGCGCCGACCTAGGCCAAATATACCCGACTTTTACACGCTCGTTCCGCCTAAAACCATCCACATTTGTCTCGCTTCAAACTTCTGCTGCTTTCGCTGCTCCTGAGCGTGCCGCTCCTGGCCTCGGCCCAACGCCGCCCTGCCCTGCGGCCCGTTAAAAAGGTCGTTCGCCCGGTTACCCCCAAGTCTACGAAGTTGGTGCCGGGCTTTTTAAGCTACCTGCACTCGCCTTGGGTCGATAGCCTGATGCGCACCCTTACCCCTCGGCAGCGGGTGGCGCAGCTGTTTATGGTGGCGGCATATTCCAACAAGCCAGCTATCTACCAAGACTCTATTTCGACGCTGATAAACGACTATGGTATTGGCGGGCTAATATTTTTTCAGGGTGGCCCAGTGCGGCAGACGCGTTTGATTAACCGCTTTCAAGGCCAGAGCCGGGTGCCTTTACTAGTGGCCATGGACGGCGAGTGGGGCGCGGGCATGCGCCTCGATAGCGTGCTGCGCTTTCCGTATCAAATGAGCCTAGGGGCAGTGCCTACTGCCGACTCGGCCCTCATCTACGACATGGGGCGCGAGGTGGCGCGGCAGTTCACGCGGTTGGGCATGCAAGTCAATTTTGCCCCGGTAGTCGATGTCAATAATAACCCCGCCAACCCGGTTATCGGCTTCCGCTCGTGGGGCGAAAACCCAGCGGAGGTGGCGCGCCTGAGTCGCCTCTACATGCGCGGCATGCAGGATGCGGGCGTGCTGGCCGTGGCCAAGCACTTTCCCGGCCACGGCGATGTCGATGCCGATTCGCACCTGGCGCTACCCATTGTGCGTGTAGACCGCGGCCGGCTTGATTCGCTGGAGCTGCCGTCATTTAAAAACATGATTGCCAATGGTATCGGAGGTATGATGGTGGCCCATCTCAACGTGCCCGCGCTCGACAGCACGGGGGCGCCCACTACGCTCTCGAAGCCCGTGGTGACGGGACTACTGCGCCAGAAGCTGGGGTTCAAAGGGGTCGTGTTTACCGATGCCATGAATATGAAGGGCGTTATCAGCAAGGTGCCCACGGGCGAGGCCGAGGTGCGCGCCATCTTGGCTGGCAACGACGTGCTGGAATTCAGCAAGAGCGTGCCAGTGGCCCTGCAAGCCGTGCTGGCGGCCGTGGATAGTGGGCGCATTTCGCAGGCCCGCATCGACGAAAGCTGCCGCCGTGTGCTAGCCCTCAAGCAATGGGCCGGCCTGCGTAAGCACCGCCCCATCGCGGAGAAGAACATCATCGCCGACCTCAACCCCGCGCACGCCCGCTACCTCAGCCATCGGCTCACCGAGCACAGCCTTACGCTGCTGCGCAACCAGCACAATATCTTACCCTTGCAGCGCCTCGATACCCTGCGCGTAGCGACGCTGATGCTGGGCGGCAGCCCCACCGATACCACCGACTTTCAGCGCGCCGTGGCCGACTACGACGCGCAGGTGGCACACTTCCACCTGCCCGCTGCGCCTACTATGGACGAGCTGATGGACGTTCGGGCCAAGCTTTTTACGTATGATGTAGTGCTGGTGGCACTGCAAAGCCTAGGTCGCCTGCCGGCCACTAGCTTCGGCATTGCGCCCGAGGCGCAGCTGCTGCTGCGCGAGCTAACCAAGCCCGGTCAGCAGGTGGTGCTCAGCGTATTTGGCTCGGCCTACGCCGTGGCCAAGGTGCGTGACTACGACCGCGCCAGCGCTGTGGTGCTGGCCTACCAGGAAAGCACCGATGCTCAGCAACTCGCGGCGCAGCTCATCTTTGGCGGCATCGGGGCCAGCGGCAAGCTGCCCGTGACGGTGGCCAACAACCTGCCCGCCGGCTTCGGCCTCACTACGCAGCCCGGCTTGCGCCTTGCCTACGCTCATCCCGAAGATGCGGGTATGGATAGGCACCTCGAAGCGCGCGTCGATAGCCTTATGGCGCAGGCGCTGGCGGCCGGTGCTACACCGGGCGGGCAAATAGTGATTGCCCGGCGCGGGGTAGTGGTGCTACGCAAAAGCTACGGCTACCAGGCTACCACTGGCGCGGCCCAGCCAGCCGGTGGCGTGCCGAGCGTCGCCGTGGCCTCGGCGGCTGGCAACTTTGGGAGTGAGCCGGGGAGTGCGCCAGCCGGGAGCCCACCCGCTGCGCTGGCCGCGCCAGCAGTAGCTGCCCGCTTAGTTCGAGATACCGATGTGTATGACCTTGCGTCGCTGACCAAGGTGCTGGCCGCTACGCCTGCGCTGCTCAAGCTACAGGAGCAGGGTAAGTTCAGCCCCGACAGTACCCTAGGGCAGTTTTTCCCCTTCCTGCGCAAGACCAACAAAGCCAGCTTGAAAATGCGCGACGTGTTAGCGCACCAAGCGGGCTTGCCAGCCTGGATTCCGTTTTGGAAAGCCTTGGCTGCCGATGATGGTACGCTGCGGCGCCGTTGGTTCCGGGTCGACTCGTCGGCGCGGTTCTCGCTACCAGTGGCGCGTGGGCTGTGGGGCCGCAAGGATTTACCAGCCTATATCTACGAGCAGATTGGAGCCGCGCCGCTCAATGCCAAGCAGGACTACGTGTACTCCGACCTTTCCTTTTATCTGTACCCCGACCTAGTGCGGCGGCGCACTGGCCAGCCGTTTGCGGAGTTTCTGGCGAAGCAAGTGTACCGGCCACTGGGCTCGGGCCTGCACTTTCAGCCGCTGCACCACGTGGCCGAAAGCCGCATTGCGCCCACCGAATATGATTCGTTGTTTCGGCGACAGCTGCTACGCGGCTACGTCGATGATGAAGGCGCAGCGCTCCTAGGTGGCATTTCGGGCCACGCAGGGCTGTTTGGCTCGGCCAACGACGTAGCCCAATTGGCGCAGGCCTACGCTTGGGGCGGGCGCTATGGCGGCCAGCAGATATTCAAAACCGATATTCTGGCCGACTATACGCGCTGCCAGTTTTGCCCAACTAGCCGGCGCGGGCTGGCCTTCGACCGGCCTAGCATCCCCGCTACGGGTAATACAGCGCCCGGTGCCTCGGCTAGCAGCTTTGGGCACTCGGGCTTCACGGGTACCTACTTCTGGGTTGACCCAGAGAAGGAGTTGGTCGTGGTGGTACTCACTAACCGGCTCAACCCCTCGCGGCGCAACAATAAGTTGAGCGAGCTCAACGTGCGAACGCAGATTCAGCAAGTGGCTATTGAAGCGATACGGTAGCCTAGTCTAGCTAATTATTTAGTAAGATTGTAGACTTTAAGAAACGCTGTTGCGCCCCTGTTAACTGTGCAAAATGTAAGCTCACGCGAGCCTAGGCGATAATTGCTGAGGCACAAAAAGGACTTTGCCGCGCCTGCCGGCTGAAAATCTTTTGCTATATCCGAAGACTACTTTTCGGGTGTTCAATCGCAACCTGATTTTCGTCATGAGAAAGCACTTCCTTTTGAGTCTGCTGCACACAGTTTGCGGGTTGGGCTTGGTGAGCTGTAACAACTCGAATACTCCCGGGCCTGCTTACCGGCTCACTGCCGACGAGCTAGCTTGGCAGGGCTACCAGCAAGGCCAGCACCTACGCTTTGGGCGAGCTGGTAGCGCACAGGTGCGAACGTATTTGATAGCCCAGGTCAACGACCAGATGGAAGAACAGTATCAATCGTTTTGGATAGCATCTGTGCAGGGGCGGCCACCCACCTACCAGCATATTACGGTTAAAGGGTATCGCACCGACTCGGTTATCTACAACGTTGGGAGTATTGCTAATCCGCGGGATTCTACTCGGGCGATTAGTACGTTTCTAGACCTACGGAAATACGAACCCAGAGCTCAGCCTGGCACGCTATGGCTGCTTTCACAAGTGGGCTGGGACTACTGGTTTATTGGCGACCCCCTGCTGCAAGACGTGACAACCAACCAAGTCCTGCCACCTAGAGGCAATGTGCTATTGCTGCCCACCGTCACACTAGGAGGTGTTTCCTACGGGCCTACGCTGCAAATGACGCGTAGTTATGGCGTGTCGCCAGCTCCGCGGCAGCGGGTTATTAGCCGCATTTGGTATGCCCGGGGCAAAGGCGTCGTCGCGTATGAAGAAGTGGGCACGGGCCTGTGGTACCGCTTGCCCTAAGCATGCGTCCGCTGCTCGCCTTGCAGCCACGCAATAGCTTCTGCCTCCGTGATGCATTGGTTCATGCGAAACGGCTCATCGGCAACGTACGTGTGTGGCTCGGGCACGGTGCCGTCGTGCTGAAACTCCTGGCGCAGGCCCGGCGCCATAAAGTACACCATGCGCACGGGCGGCCCTAGCTCACGCACTAGCTGGGCGTAGTACGAGTTTAAAAGCCAGCCTAGGGTAGCCGGCGCGCTGCGGTGCCGCCGCCGAATGTCGAGCAGCCAGTAGTGAGCCTCGTGCTGCTTGGCAGCCGCCAGCAGGTCGGTGTAGCCCTGCAAAGCCTCGGCTTCCGTAACCAAGCGCAGCCAGCGGCCTACCAAGATGCCAAGGTCGGGTTGATAAACGATTTCTAGGTAGTCGGTGGCCGAGTAGGGGAGGAGCATAAAACCAGTGCGCGGCAGCCACATAAGCGCTACCAGTCCCTTCAACTGGCAGCTTGGCGGCAGTGTTCAGCCTGGGTTAAAAGAATTTGGGCTAAGCCGCGCGGCTAGCATGGCGCAGCCTGCTATCTTCCGCCCACCTAACCCCCTTCCCACCCTATGCTAGGACTAATGATGTCAACGCCTCTGCGCATTGCGGGGCTTATTGAGCACGCCGCCAAGTGGCACGCCGATACCGAAATTGTGTCGCGCTTGCCCGAGGGCGGCCTGCACCGCTACACTTACGCTGCCGCCCACCAGCGCGCCAAGCAACTGGCCAATGCCCTGCACCGCCTAGGTATCCAAACCGGCGACCGGGTAGGCACGCTGGCTTGGAACACCCACCGCCACTTCGAGTTGTACTACGGCATTTCGGGCTTGGGCGCAGTGTGCCACACCATCAATCCGCGCCTGTTTGTAGAGCAGCTGATTTACATCATCAACCACGCCGAGGACCGGCTGCTGTTCTTCGACCTCACGTTTCTGCCCTTAGTCGAAAAGCTGGCCCCGCACTGCCCTAGGGTCGAAAAATGGGTGCTCATGGCTGGCGCCGAGCACCTGCCCGCCGAGTCGGCGCTACCCGGCCTAAGTAGCTACGAAGACCTATTGGCCGCCGAAACCGCCGACTACGAGTGGCCGGTATTTGACGAGAACACGGCCTCGTCGCTCTGCTACACCTCGGGCACCACCGACGAGCCCAAGGGCGTGCTCTACTCGCACCGCTCTACGCTGCTGCACAGCTATGCCGCCTCGCTGCCCGACTGCTTCAACTGTGGCGCTCGCGACGTAATCTTGCCCGTCGTACCCATGTTCCACGTCAATGCCTGGGGCATACCGTACCTAGCGCCGCTCAATGGCTGCAAGCTCGTGCTGCCTGGCCCCGCGCTGGATGCGGCTAGCCTATACGAGCTATTTGAGAGCGAGCGGGTTACCTTCTCGGCGGGTGTGCCTACCATTTGGTTTGGGCTGCTGCGGTTTATGCGCGAAGGCAAGCATAAATTCAGCACGCTGCACAAGATGATAGTAGGCGGTGCTTCCTGCCCACCGGCCCTGTTGCGGGCATTTGACGAGGAACTAGGTATTGAAATACGGCATGCCTGGGGCATGAGCGAGACTTCGCCCCTAGGTACCGTAAGTACGCTCAAAGGCAAGCACCTAGGGCTGCCCGACGAAGCGCAGTTCTTCTTAAAAATCAAGCAGGGGCGCCTCATTTTTGGCGTCGATATGGAGATAGTGGACGAGGCTGGCCAGCCGCTGCCGCACGATGGCGTGGCCTTCGGCGATTTGCTGGTGCGCGGGCCGTTCATTGCCAGCGACTACTTCGGCACCCCGCAACCCGGCGAGCTCACAGCCAATGGTTGGTTTAAAACCGGCGACGTGGCTACCATCGATGCCGATGGCTTCATGAACATCACCGACCGCTCGAAGGACGTAATAAAATCAGGCGGCGAATGGATTTCCAGCATCGACCTCGAAAACCTAGCCATCGCGCACCCCGCCGTGGCCGAAGCTGCCGTTATCGGCGTGCCCCACCCCAAGTGGAGCGAGCGCCCGCTGCTGGTAGTAGTGCGCAAGCCCGACCACGAGGTAACTGCCGCTGAGCTATTAGCTTTCCTTGATGGTAAAATTGCGCCTTGGTGGAAGCCCGACGCCGTGGAGTTTGTGGCGCAGCTACCCCACACCGCTACTGGCAAGCTGCTTAAGACGCAGTTGCGCAAAGACTTTGCGGGGTATGAACTGAATACTTAGGAAGTGAGCAGCCACGGTACCTCTGAGGTAAGCCACTAAAAAAGCCACCCGCAAAGGTGGCTTTTTTTAGTAGAGTAGGATGAGCCGGCTTACTGCCCGCCGCCCTGCAAATACGGACCTAGTACATCGTAAGCCTTTTTGGCGCGGGCTTGGTCGCCGACTTGGGCGGCCGCCTGGTACACGCTCTGGAGCGTGAGTAGGTAGCCACGCTGCGCATCGTCGAAGAGGGCACCGTCGTGAGTCTGGTAGTAGCTCAGCATCTGAATGCTGCGATTAGTCAGCTTATCCAGAATGGCGTTGGCCTGCTCTTTCTCACCCACGGCGTAGAGCACGGGCACTAGCTGCGGCGTGTAGTAGTCGTAGGGGATGGCCGCATCAGGCATTACCGCTAGGCATTTGTCGGCTACTTCTTTGGCCTTGGCTTTGTCGCCGGCTTCGAGGTAGGCGTTGGCTAGGCGAGCAAACTTATCGCGATAGTTGGCCGGGAAGCGCAGGTTGTTCTCGTCGTAGAAGACGTTCGCGTTGTTGAGGCCGCGGTAGCTGAAGGTTTTCATCAACTCCTCGTAGCAGATGGGCTTCTCCACGTAGCCTTCGTCGCCGCGGGGGTTATAGTTCGGGTCCTTCAGCGGCAGCAGGCGGTAGGCCATGCCTTCGAGCTGGAAGTACGGCTGCAAGTTCATGTAGTCCGACGGGGCCACCGTAGAACTGAAGTAGATGGGCCGCTTCCAGTTGTTGGTAGCAATCATGTCCAGAATCACCAGGTTCTTCTTCTCGATAGCGCGCTTGCCCATGCTCCAGTCGAGGCGACCCACGAGTTGGTTCTGCCGGTCCTTCGGAATGATACCTAGGGACTTTACCGCCGCCGTATCGACGGTCATGTAGAACTGGCTAGTTGGGAACGTCGTGACCTGCTGGCTACCATCGCCGTAGCTCTGGCGCAGCAGTGGGCTGTTCTGGCTCACCAGGCCGATGAACTCCTTCAAGTTCAACTCCTTTACGGCCTCATTGGGGTTGTAGTACAGAATGTCGTTGTTACCCTGCGAGTAGCTGGCATCGCCCATCGAGATGGGCAGCGGCTCCGACTTGTAAGAGGGGCGCTTCATCTGCTGAATGTACCAGTCGGTGTTTAGGTACGAGAGCACAGCCACGCGCACGTCGGTGCGCACGCCTTCTACTTCCTGGGCGTACCAGAGCGGGAAGGTGTCGTTGTCGCCATTGGTGAACAGAATGGCGTTGGGAGCGCAGCTATTGAGCAGGTTCTTAGCCGAATCTACCGAGTTGTAGCGGCCCGAACGGTCGTGGTCATTCCAGCCTTGGGCAGCCAGAATACCTGGCGCGATTACACCTAGCAGTACGGCAATGCCTGCCCGCACCCCGTCGGCCTTCACCGCCGAGCGCAGCATCTCGGCCAAGCCGAGCACCCCTAGACCAATCCAAATGGCGAACGCGAAAGTGGCACCCGTGAAGGTGTAGTCACGCTCACGCGGCTCCAGCGGCGGCTGGTTGAGGTATATGATAATGGCCAAGCCCGTAAACAGGAACAACAAGCCTACTATCAAGGCGTCGTGACCGCGGCGGTACACCTGGAAGAACAAGCCTATTAGCCCCAGAATAAGCGGGATAGCAAAAAAGTTATTGTGTGCAAAGCTCTCGCCAATGCGTGGGGGTAGGCTATTAGCGCTGGCGCTAACGGGCGTCACCACGCCAGCCTGCTGAATGTCAGACTCGCGCCCGATGTAGTTCCAGCCGAAATAGCGCCAGAACATGTGGCCCATCTGGTACTTGAACAGGAAGCCCAGGTTCTGACCCATGGTGGGCTTCTGGCCTTCTACCAAGTCGGGCACCCACTTCTTATACTCTTGAATGTGAGCTGGCTCGTAGCTGTAGAGACGTGGCAGCAGCATCTTGTCGGCATCGGCGTAGGCGGGCTCCTGAGCGCGGGGCAAAATCTCCTCGTATTTGCCACCCTTACGGGCGTAGCGCGGCGCACCCTCCTCGTAGTGGTCGGGCTGGGCGTTGAACTGCGGGCCGTAGAGCAGCGGGCGCGAGCCGTACTGCTCGCGCTTGAGGTAGCTTACGAAGCTCAGTACATCCTCGGGATTGTTCTCGTTGATGGTGGGGTGAAACGACGAGCGAATGGGCACAATGAGGTAGCTCGAATACCCAATCAGGATAAACACAAAGCACAGCATGGCCGTGTTCAGTAGCTGGCTGCGCAGGCGGTACGACAGCTTGAAGCCGGCGTAAATAAGCCCCAAGAACAGCGCTAGGAAGATAACCAGACCCGAGTTGAAGGGTAATCCTAGGTTATTGATAAAGAACACTTCAAACCCACCGGCGAGCGTGGGCAAGCCAGGAATAATGCCTACCAGCACCGAGCCTACGATGACCAAGCTCACTACCAGTGTAATAATACCCCCTAGGGTAGTCGGATTGGCCGTGCGGCGGTAGTAGTAAATGAATGCCAACGCCGGCAGGGCTAGTAGGTTCAGCAAGTGAACACCGATGCTGAGGCCGATAACGTAGGCAATGAGAATGAGCCACTTATCAGAATCAGCCTCGTCGGCGTATTCTTCCCACTTCAGCATTATCCAAACAACGGCGGCTGTGCACAGCGCCGACATGGCGTACACTTCACCCTCTACGGCATTGAACCAGAACGAGTCGGAGAAGGCGAAGCTCAGCGCACCAACCACACCCGCACCCAAGATGAGCAGCGTTTGGCCACTGGTTGGCTCGGGGGTTTCTACTTCTAGCTCCTTACGTGCCAGTAGCAGCTTGCGCCCCAGGCGGGTGATAATCCAGAACAGAAACAGCACCGTGAACGCGCTGCTGAGGCCCGATAAGGCATTGACAAGCACGGCTACTTTGGTCACGTCGCCAAAGCTGAGCAGCGACATCAGGCGGCCCAGTAGCAAGAAGGTAGGCGCTCCGGGTGGGTGGGGCACCAGCAGCTTGTAGGAGCAGGCAATGAACTCGCCGCAGTCCCAGAATGAGGCCGTGGGCTCCAGGGTGAGGAGGTAGGTGACGGCCGCAATGGCGAAAACCAGCCAGCCAACCAGGTTATTCAGTTTTTGAAAAGAACGCATACAACGCAAAGGCGGCCGAAGCCGGAGTGGGCGACCCTAGGGGCGAAGAGCAAGCAATTTGACAAAATAACTAACTGCCCGCTAGGCTACAGTCCCCCAAAAGTAGGCATGAAGCCCCGAGGGGTTGCGTGGTACGTGCTAGGCGAACATAAAAAAGCAGTTCCCTGCCGAGAACTGCTTTCTACTACTTAGTAAGTTGCTAAGCGGTGAGTAGGTTAGTCGGCCTGTAGCGTCAGGCGCTTCGTGCTCACTATTTTATCGTTTATCAGCAGCGAGTAGAAATATAAGCCGGCGGGCAAGCCGCTGAGGTCTACCGCCAGTGCTTCGGAAGCCTGCTCGGGCCGGAAAGCCAACAGGCGCACCTCGCGACCTAGTACGTTGGCCAGGCGAAACTTATAGCCCTGGCCCGTGAGACCAGCAGCCTGCACCGTGAGCTGCCCCCGAGTAGGGTTAGGGAATACCGTGAGCGTGGGCATAGGCGTGGCGGCCTGGGTAGCACGGTAGCTGGCCAGCTTGGGCTGGCTGGCCGTGCGGGGGTTGGCCCAACCGGTAGCCCCGGTCAATAAAGAGAGTAGTACTAAAACCGTAGTAGAGAAGCGCATAGTCGAAGACGAAAGGTAAGCCCTGGGAGGATAGTTCAGCATCATTGCCGAATACCTGCCACGAAAGTAGCTATGACAAGCACCGTGCCGGACTATTCCCTCGACCAACTTAGGGCGAAACTCGACCTAAACCTACTTTGGCTGTGCGGGCACCGCCATTTTTACTTTAGGTTACTTCGCCTAAATACCGGATTTCTTGCACGCTAAAGCGGCGTACCCCCTCGGCCAAGCGTACGGCCAGGTGCCCATCGTCTTCTACGCCCACAATCGTGCCTGTAGTGGGCCGGCCATCTACCAAAAACTGGTGGGGCTGCTGGTAGCGGTATAGCGCCGCTAGGTAGTCTTGCCGCAGCTGGCCCACACGCCCGGCCCGCAGCTGAAGGTAGCGCGCTTCGAGGCATTCAAGAAGGCGGGCCGCTACTTCGGCTAGGTCGTATTGGCGGCCCGTGAGCAAGCTAAGCGAAGTGGCCGTGGGAACGGCAAAAGCCCGCTGATTCACATTTAAGCCAATTCCGACGATGCTATACTGAATTTTTGACCCACTCAAGGTGTTCTCAATCAGGATGCCACCTAGCTTCTGATTGCCAACGTACAAGTCGTTGGGCCACTTCACGCGCAGGCTGTTTTCGCCACTAGCACCTAGCCAGCGGCGGGCCCAGTCGAGTGCTGCCAGGGCCACAGCTTGGCTAAGCAAAAATTGCTGGGTGGCGGCTAAAAAAGTGGGTTGCCACACTACCGAAAGCGTCAGGTTCTCGTGGGCGGCGGCTTCCCACTGGTTGCCGCGCTGGCCACGGCCAGCGGTTTGGTGACCGGTAATGACGGTACATCCTTCACTGGCCCGGTTTTCGCGCTGCAACTGTTGCGCCACCGAGTTAGTTGAAGGGCAGGCGGGCAGCCAAATGAGCTGCTGGCCCGTGAATAAGGTGTCGGGGCTGATGACCAACGGAGTTAGCAGTCGTACTTTAGCAAGGTAAACAATAAGATTTCTCTATGAAGAGCACGTTAGTCCGGCAGGATTCGGACACATTGGCAGAAGTAGTCGTTCGCGGCATGCAAGAAAGAAAGGGCACTGACATTGTGGTGCTCAATCTAAAAGAATTGAAAAACGCTGTGGCCGACTATTTTGTCATTTGCTCAGCAAATTCTGATACCCAGCTCGACGCAGTAGCGCGCTCGGTAGAAGAAGAAGTGGAAAAACTCACCGGCCAGAACCCTTGGCAAACCGAAGGACGCACCAATCGTGAGTGGGTGTTGTTGGATTACGTAGACGTTGTAGTTCACGTTTTCTTGCGCGACCGGCGCCAGTTCTACGCGCTCGAAGAGCTGTGGGGCGACGCTGAGTTCACTTACATTGAAGAGCCCGCCGAGGCTTCCCGCTAAAGTATTCGGGGAGCGTTGGCGTTAGTGAGGTAAGCCGTAGCGCTTGCGAAGCAACAAAGACTGCGGCCCACAGTTTTACCCCGAGTTCATATTCTCTAGTTAATCATCTTTTATGTCTGATACCACGCCTAATAAGCGCCGCAAACCCTCGGTGCCCAACCCCTCGCCCCGGCCAGGGGTGCAGATGTGGGTGCTAGGGGGGCTTTTGTTCCTGCTGCTCGGAATGTTCTATTTCAGCGGCTACAATTCGGCCATCAAAACTAACCAGCAAAAATTTGAGCAAATGCTGCTGGCGGGCGATGTCGAAAAGATTACCCTCTACAACGATAAGGTGGTTGAGTTTGGTCTCACGCCCACCGCACTACGCAAGCCCGAATACCTTAACGAGCTTACTGCCCGCCGCGGGCCCTTCGTGGTAGGCCGCGATGTACAGTTCGCCTTTCCTATCGTTGACCCCAAGCTCTTCAAGGAGGACCTAGACCGGGTGCAGGCCAACGTAGACCCAGCCAAGCGCCAGGGCTTTGATATTCAAAACCGCGTGAGCTTGATTGATATCATTACCGGCCCCGGCATGATTATCCTGCTCATGGTAGGCTTCTGGGTGCTAATGCGCCGCGTAGGCAGCGCTGGCGGCCCCGGTGGCCAGATTTTCAACATTGGCAAGAGCCGCGCTGCCCTCTTTGAGGGAGGCGATAAGGTGAAGGTTACGTTTAAGGACGTAGCTGGCCTGGAAGAAGCAAAAGAAGAAGTGCAAGAGATTGTGGAGTTCTTGAAGAACCCCAGCAAATTCACTATCCTAGGTGGTAAAATCCCCAAAGGTGCGCTGCTAGTAGGTCCTCCCGGTACCGGCAAAACTTTGCTGGCTAAGGCAGTAGCTGGCGAAGCCGATGTGCCGTTCTTCTCGCTATCGGGTTCTGACTTTGTAGAAATGTTCGTTGGGGTAGGTGCCGCTCGGGTACGTGACCTTTTCAAGCAGGCTAAAGCCAAGGCGCCTTGCATCATCTTTATTGACGAGATTGACGCCGTGGGCCGCTCGCGTAGCAAGGGCTCGATGCCCGGTGGCAACGACGAGCGTGAAAACACGCTGAACTCGCTACTGGTGGAGATGGACGGTTTCGGCACTGACTCGGGTGTTATCATCCTGGCTGCTACCAACCGCCCCGATACGCTGGACTCGGCGTTGCTCCGCCCCGGTCGCTTTGACCGTCAGATTAGCATCGACAAGCCAGATATCAACGGCCGTACCCAGATTTTCCAGGTACACCTCAAGCCGCTGACCCTAGGTCCTGACGTAGATGCTAAGAAGCTGTCGGCTCAAACGCCAGGCTTTGCGGGTGCTGAAATCGCTAACGTTTGCAACGAGGCGGCTCTTATTGCCGCTCGACGCGACAAGAAGATGATTACCAACCAAGACTTCACCGACGCCATTGACCGCGTGATTGGGGGCTTGGAGAAGAAAAACAAAATCATCTCGCCCGGTGAGAAGCGCATTGTAGCCTACCACGAAGCTGGTCACGCCATTGCAGGCTGGTTCTTGGAGCACACTGACCCGCTGGTGAAGGTGAGCATTGTGCCGCGTGGCGTAGCTGCGCTAGGCTACGCGCAGTACCTGCCCAAAGAGCAGTTCCTGTACAACACCGAACAGCTCATCGACGAGATGTGCATGGCCCTAGGTGGCCGTGCTGCCGAAGAATTGGTTTTTGGTAAAATCTCGACGGGTGCTCTGAGTGACTTGGAGCGTATCACCAAGATGGCTTATAGCATCGTGACGATGTATGGCATGAACCCCAAGCTGGGTAACGTGTCGTTCTACGACTCGAAAGGCCAGAATGAATATGGCTTCTCGAAGCCCTACTCGGAGGCTACTTCGCAGATGATAGACGAAGAAGTTCGCACCATCATCGACAATGCCTATACCCGCACCAAGGAGCTGCTCACCGAGCGCCGCCACGAGTTGGAGGTAATTGCAAAGGAGCTCCTTGAGAAAGAAGTGCTGCTGCAAGACGACCTAGAGCGTCTAGTAGGTAAGCGCCCCTATGGTGGCCAGACCAACTACCAAGCCCACATGGCTGGCACTGACCGCTCAGAAACTGCTAGTGAAGTGAAGAGCGAGAATCCCGGTGCTAAAATCGGCAATGACCTACCCGAGCTTCACCTGCCTGGTATGCCTGAGTCGGAGCCCGCCTAGGTGCTTAGGTAATATAGATTGAAAAAGGCCAGCCGAATTCGGCTGGCCTTTTTGCGTTTGGTGCTCAGCCACAGGTTTTGTCAGGAGCAGGTGCTTTCTTAGCATCAAAGTTTATCTTCTCACTACCAGCTACTAGCATGAAAGCGCGGATACTACATGGGCTCCAACGTACAGGCTGGTTAGCTGGCTTACTGGGCTTGGGTTTGGCAGCTTGCCAAGAGCCGGCACCGGTAGTGAAAGAATATCCCTACTTGGTTAAGGTGCGGATACAAGGCTGCCAGAATGGTAGTGGTAAACTGTATCGGCCTAGTGGCATAACAATCGCTTTACAGGATACTACTGAGATAGTGAACGGGCAGGCCGTTTTTAGAGGGAAGGTCACGCATCCCGGTGTTTACAATGTGTATTGTGTATGCGAGAACAAAGAGACGAGCAACTTTGAGGTATATCTGCCAGCTGATTCTGTGGCAGCAGTTGTCACTCCTGGCGCAAACTTTCGGCCTGATATTTACCAGCCAGCGGGCTTAGGGCCAACTGGCAGTGGGTCGTACCACTTAAACACGCAGCTGTTTTCTACCGCATCTCAGCAACGAGAAGTCGCCCTTTACCTGCTCACGCGCGATAGCATCTGGAACAGTTATTTCTTGGACGTGAAACGCCTGAAAACCAAGATGGACGCTGCTATCGGAACAGGCAATAAATCTGAAATTGACCGCTGGGCTGATTCTACCCGCCGGGTGCAAGAGAGCTTTCCCGACTACATGGCCAGGGCCTCGGCGCACTTTGTCAAGCGCCACCCGCAGTCAGAAGCTGCCCTTTTCGCTCTGCGCGATGCGGGTGACTTTCCAGCGGCTCGGCAGCGCCTACGCCCTTACTACCAGGCACTGCCCGATTCGGTACGAGCCAGCTATTTTGGCCAGCAACTGGCGAAGCGCTTTGTGGCCTCCACGGCCGCTGGTACCTCGCAATAGTCGCTACAGCTGGAGTAGCTAGCTAAGCTAGCCACAGTTCGGACCCTACCTTTGTACTATGTCTTCCCGCGATACGATGTTGGCCCGCATCCGCACGGCTCTAGCCAATGGTCCGGCGCCCCAGCCGCCCCAGCCTGACTGGACTGCCCCCGTGCACCCATCCTTGCCCGAGGCTGACCTCGCCGTAACGTTTGCCGCCAACTTTCGGCGCATCGGCGGCGAATTCTTTTACTGCGATACAGTGACGCAGCTAGGTGCCGAGTTGCGCGCTTGGCTTACCGAGCGCTTGCCCGAAGACCAGCAATTCTACGTGTGGGAGCCTGCGCTGCAAGCACTGCTAGCCGAGGCGGGGGTGTCCTTTACAAGCACCGAAGCCGAGTTTAAGGCACAGGCGGCTGTGGGCCTTACGTCGTGCGAGGCGCTGGTAGCACGCACTGGGAGCATTGTGGTGGCACCGGCCACGGCCAGCGGCCGTCGCCTTAGTATTTATCCCGACCAGCACCTGGTGATAGCCCGGCCCAGCCAGGTAGTAGCCGAAATCGGTGATGCCCTACGGGTGGTGCAGGGTCGCTACGGCGCCGAGCTGCCTTCTATGCTCTCGCTTACTACGGGCCCTAGCCGCACGGCCGATATTGAAAAAACGCTTGTGTTAGGTGCCCATGGCCCGCGCCGGCTCACCTTGTTCCTGCTCGAAGATGACGCCTAAGTTGCTGCCCGAACTGCCACCGCTGCTTCTGCCAGCCGGCAAACGGGTATATTTTGCTTCTGATTTTCACCTAGGGGTGCCCGATGCAGCCACGTCTCGCGAGCGTGAGCGCCGCATTGTGCGCTGGCTCGACGAGGCCGCTAAGGACGCCGCGGCTATCTACCTGCTCGGCGACGTGTTTGATTTTTGGTTTGAGTACAAGCACGCTATTCCGCGCGGCTTTAGCCGCTTGCAGGGTAAGCTGGCCGAACTCACCGACGGCGGCCTGCCTATCACGCTCTTCACCGGCAACCATGACATGTGGATGTTCGGGTACTTCACGCAAGAGATGGGCATTCCCATTCAGCGCGACCCCGTGACGCAGCGCATGGGCGACAAGCTCTTCCATATTGGCCACGGCGATGGCCTAGGGCCCGGCGACTTCGCGTACAAGCGCCTGATGAAGCCGGTCTTCAACTCGCGGTTTACGCAGTGGCTGTTTGCGCGCCTGCACCCCAACCTAGGTATCGGCATTGCCAGTAAGTGGAGCCAGCACTCGCGCCTGCAAAATGGAGAGGCTGACGCCAAGTATTTTGGCGAAGAGGAATGGCTGCTCGTATACTGCCGCGAAATAGAAAAGCGCCAACACCACGATTATTACGTATTTGGTCATCGGCACCTGCCGCTCGATGTAGTAGTAGGGCCAGGCAGCCAGTATATCAACCTGGGTGAATGGGTCAATTATTGCTCCTATGGCGTATATGATGGTATCACAATGGCTTTGCGAGAATACAAAGGGTAACAACGAACCCAGCAGGAAGCCAATGCCTTGGCAGCTAGTAGCTTTTTGCCTGGTGTTGCCTTTTGCCGCACTCGCACAAGCCACGGTACCTAGCGCTGCCTCCGTAGCTCCTGCTGCTGGCGTAGCCCCAGTAGAAGCCGCTCCGGGTCCTAAAACGCTAAATCCTAACGCTGCTGCTCCGGCGTCGGGCACCTGGACGCTGGTAAAAAGCCTAACGCTGCCTCAGGCAAGCGCTGCCTCGGTAGACCGACGCGGCACGCTTTATCTGGCCGATAAAGACAACAACTTGCGCCAGCTAACTACCGCTGGCCAGCCGCTGAATACCTACTCGCCCGCACAGCCGGGCCACGTGGCGGTGCTCGAAGCCTGGAACCAGAATAGCGTGTTGGTTTTTTACGACGACCGGCAACAGGTGCTGCTGCTCGACCGCTTTCTGGCGCCGCTAAGTGAAATTCGGCTGGCCGACTACATCGATGGTACCGTGCGCACGGCTACCCTGGCCCCCGATGGCTTGCTGTGGCTGCTTGACGAAAGCAACCTAGTGCTGCGTGAATTCGACCCGCAGGCGTTGCGCTTGGTGCAAAATACGCCGCTTGACTTGCTCATTGGTCGCAGCCGGCCCGACTTTCGCTTTCTGCGGCAGTACCAAAACAATATCTACTTGGTAGACCGTACGAGCGGCATCTTCGTGTTTGACAACCTAGGGAATTACCGCAAAAAGCTGCCTTTTGCAGGGCTCGATTTTGTGACGTTCCGGGGCGATGAGCTGGCTTATCTCAGCGGGAGGCAGCTGCATTTCTTCCATCTCTACAATCTCACGGAGCGCACCCAGCCGCTGCCCCCCGACCTCGATGCAACGACTGTGCGCCAAGTGCTCCTTAGTGACCAGTATGCTTACTTCGTCACGGCTAAGGGCGTGCAGATTTACCAATTGTAGATACTACGCTGAGCACTTGAGGTCGAAAGCCCTAGGTAGCACTACCGGCTCAGTTTAAGTGAGACAATTGGTTGACTAATAGGTGTTATGTAACTTAGTTGCAGGCATCTGGAAATATGCTGGTCGGCGCAACCAGCCGCTAACTGGGCCGTTAGTTTGGGTACTTTTCTCCTTCCCAACCTAGCTCACTCCCATGAAAGCATTAGTGTTTCACGGTCCGCGCAATGTTAGCGTCGATACCGTCGACGACCCCACGCTGAAAGACTCGCGCGATGCCATCATCCGCGTTACCAGCACAGCCATTTGCGGCTCCGACCTGCACATCTACAATGGCTCGCTACCCACCTCACCCATGGTGCTTGGGCACGAGTTTATGGGTATTGTGGAAGAGGTAGGTAAAGGCGTGGGTAACCTCAAGCGCGGCGACCGCGTGGTAGTGCCCTTTCCGGTAGCCTGCGGCACGTGCTTCTTCTGTAACCACCAGCTGCCCGGCCACTGCGAAAACTCGAACCCCGACCACTATGGCCCCGAAGGTGGCTTGCTGACCCAAAAGGGTGGCGCGCTCTTCGGCTATACCGACCTTTACGGTGGTTACGATGGCGGCCAGGCCGAATATGTGCGCGTACCCTACGCCGACTTTGGCCCGCGCAAGGTGCCTGATTTCCTAACCGATGAACAAGTATTGTTCCTTACCGATATTTTTCCTACTGGCTACTCCGGCATCGACTGGGCCGAGGTGAAAGGTGGCGAATTTATTGCCATTTTTGGTGCGGGCCCAGTAGGTATTATGGCGGCCAAAAGCGCTTGGCTGCGCGGTGCAGCCCGCGTAGTCATCGTGGATACCCAGCAGTATCGCCTCGACAAAGCCAAGGAAACCACGCGCTGCGAAACCATCTTGTGGGAGAGCTACGACCAAGTGGTACAAATCATTCGCGACATGAGCCAAGGCCGTGGCGCCGATGTGTGCGTCGATTGCGTGGGCTTCGAGCCCGACCGTAATCTACTGGACCGCGCAAAGGCTGTTATCAACCTCGAAAAAGGCTCGCCCAAAATCATTGAAGCTTGCATGAGTGCCGTTCGCCGCGGCGGTGTCGTATCGGTCCTAGGTGTGTACGCTACTACCAACGACAATTTTCCGGTGGGCCAGTTCTTCGACAAAGGCATCAAGCTAGTCGGTGGCCAGGCCCCAGCTCACAAGCACATCGATAAGCTGTTGCAGCACATTATCAAAGGCGAAGTAGTGCTCGATGATATTATATCGCACCGCTTGCCGCTTTCACAAGCAGCCCACGGCTACGACATTTTCCGGCATAAAAAAGATAACTGCTTGAAAGTGGTGCTGAAGCCCGGCGAGTAAGTGCGTTGGCTTATATAAAAGAGGCCCACCCGTGTCACGGGTGGGCCTCTTTTTCTATCCCTAGGCTGGTGGTAGCCGTAGCCGCACACTGAAGTGGCCTGCGGCTTCGCGCAAGGCCAGCGGAGCGCCGTGCAACTCGGCAATGCGGTTGCTGAGCCATAGACCTAGGCCCGCGCCACTGCTGAGTACATCGGCTTGGTAGTAGGCCGTAGTGAGCCGCGCAAGGTCGCCCAGGGACTGCTGTATAGCATTGCTGACCTCAGTGTAGAGCCAGCCCGTGGCGGGCTCGCGCCCTAGATGCACTTGTACGGCAGTGGCCGGTGGGGCATGGCGCAGAGCATTTTCTAAAAGATTAAGAAGTACAGTGGTCAGCTTATCGGCATCGCCCACGACGATGTAGGTGGCTACGTGCTCATCCACGGTCAGGTCAAGGCGACGGCCTGCCGCCCGAAAGCGAGGCAGCAGCCGGTCGGCTAGGCTGAGCACTAGCTCGTCGAGGGCTAGCGGCTGGTGCGCTAGGGGGAGGGCATTAGCCCGCAGGCGGCTTACGGTCAAAAAATCATCGACTAATCGACCTAGGCGTTGGAGTTCATCAGCTTGTGCATCTAGCGCAGGTCCTAGGCGCGCTGGCAGGTCGGGTGCTTGGCGCGTCACGGCTAAGCCAGTGAGGGCCACGGCCAGCGGTGTGCGTAGCTCATGCGCTGCCGCGGCCAAAAAATTATCCTGAAGCTCGGCGCCAGCTTGTAAGCGGTCGAGCATTTGGTTGAGTGTGTGGGCAAGTTCTTGGACCTCATCACCGGTGGCGGGCTCGGGCAGGCGTTCGCTGCCTGGCGCCGCCCCTATGCGCTGCGCTTGCTGGCTGATGCGGCGCAGTGGCCGCAGCGCTTGGCGGCCCAGTGCCCCCGCCAGCAAGGCGGCTAGGGCTAAGCTGCCCACCAGCGCCCAACCCAGGCCGCTGCGCACGCGCCCTAGGTCGGCCGCTACGGCCGCGCCAGAATGGCCTAGCCACAGGCGCACGCGCTGCGGCTGGCCGCTTTCAGAGGTTTGGGAGCGAGCCACCAATACGGTGCGCAGCCCAGCATACTCGCCGCCCGCTGCGGGTGGAGCCACAAAGCCAGGCGAGTGAAATAGCTCGCGCGGCGCTTGGCCGGTAGTTTCGACGAGTACGCGCAGGTGCTCATCGTGGCCGGGTAGCGCTACCACGGGTTGCGGATAAGTTTCTACCTGCTCTAGCAGGGCCAGGGCCCGGCTGCGTAGGCGCTGGTCGTCGCTCTGGCGCAGTACGCGCCCTACCTGCCGGTACTGGTAGGTGCCGGCCAGCAGCGTTACCGTGCCGAATACCAAGGCAAATACCAGGACTAGCTGGCCCCGTAGGCTACGTAGCGCCTTCACCGGGCTGCGGCTGGGTCGTGCAGCCGGTAGCCGTGCCCAATCACGGTTTCGAGCAGAGGCGGCAGGTTGGGGAAAGCCCGGTCGAGCTTACGGCGCAGCTGCGACAGGTGTACCTCTATCACGTTGGAGCCCATGTCGAAGTCTACTTCCCATACCTTTTCGGCGATGCGTGTTTTGGTTACTACCCGGTTGGGGCTGCGCAAGAGCAGCTCTAGCAGGGCAAACTCGCGGTTGGTCAAACTCAGGACTTGCCCGGCGCGACTCACGCGGCGGTGCACTAGGTCCAACTCTAGGTCGGCGAGGCGCAGCACGGGCACTTCAGTTGCGGTAGGGCGGCGCTGCAAGGTGCGCAAGCGCGCCAATAGCTCATCAAAAGCGAAGGGCTTGCGTAAGTAGTCGAGCGCCCCTGCGTCGAGGCCACGAATGACGTGCTCGGTGCCACTGAGAGCACTTACGATGATGACGGGCGTAGTAATGCCAAACTCACGTAAGTTGCGCAGCACATCCAAGCCGTTTTGGCCGGGCAGCATCAGGTCGAGCAAAATGGCGTCGTAGGGTGTGGTGGCCGCCATTTCGAGGGCCGTAGCACCATTGTCAGCGCCATCGGCTACGTGGCCCGCCAGTACTAGGCCTTCGCGCACAAACTCCGCCAAGCGCGCCTCGTCCTCAACTACTAAAATGCGCATCAGAATTAGTAAATAATAAGCAGAACAATCCTCTTACGCAATGCTGCCTCCCTAGAGCTAAGTAAGGAGAACAGCCCAGGCGCCACCTGCCTAGGTTGTTCTCCTTATTTAACTTCGAGCTAGTGCACCAAAAACTGCACCCCGTCGAGGGTAATAGTTTGGGTACGGACTACGCGCACGGGCTTGGCCGCTACCTCACCGGGCTGGGCGGTGCGTAGGGTACCAGTAGCTGCCACGGTAGCACCTACCTTAAGCTTTTCGGCAAGTTGCTCGGCAGCCGCCGGCGAGAGGTGTAGCAAGGTGCCATCAGTCAGTACCAAGGCATTGGTGTGGCCGCGCGGGTCCTGGGCTAGGCGCTGTACGGTACCGCGTACACTGGTTGTTTCGTCGGTGGGCGGGGCGGTGGGGCGGGCAGGCGGCGTGTCGCGCACAGTTTGGCCGTTGGCATTCAGGCTCACGAGGTGCAGCGCTGAGCGGCCCTCTGGGTCGGCGTTGCGGAAGCCCGTGATGGTGATGCTGGTACCAGCTTTGGCGGTAGCCATAAGCGCCTGCCCTAGGTGGCGTGGGAAGCGAACCACTTCGGTGCCCGTACTGGTTTTGAAGTGGAAGCTGTCATATACCTGGTCATCGTTGCTGGCCACGTAGTCGGTTAGTGTGCCGCCGTAGGTGCTTAGCGCCTGTGCGCCGGCTTTAGGGGCACCTGGGCCAGGGCCGCCGGGGCCAGGGCCGCCGGGGCCAGCACCCGGGTGTGGCGGCTGCGGGCCACCTGCTAGCGGGCCGGGCAAGCCAGCGGCGGGGGCAGGCGGCGGGGTGGGCGCCACTGCCTTGGTAGTTGATTTAGCTGCGCGGCTCTTGCTAGTAGGAGCGGCTGCTTGCTGCGCCGAAGCCAGTGAGGTGGTGAGGAAAAGGGCCGCTAAAGCGGCAGCAGTGGTGGTGGCCAGGGGGTGTGCCATAAGAGAAAAGAGCTTGAGTGAACAACCGCAGGCGGGACGTTCCGCTTACTTGATTCAAAGGTGCCCGGGCCGGCTGAGGACCACCTGAAACTCAACTTAATTTTTCTTCAGCCCCAAAATACCCTTAGCAAGGGTAGCTTTCGACTGGCTATAGTTTTACCAAGACTCAGCTTCTAATAAGCGTCATGAGCTGTGTGCAGTATGAGTAAGAAAACGGTAGTCGGTGGTGACAGCTGTCGAGCGCCAGGGCCCACTGCCCGGCTTAGCTGATGGTAGCCTGTTTTATTGCCATTATTTAGGTAACGTCACGGCTTGCTACCCCAAACCTTTCCGCTTACTGAAACGGTTATCTTTGCTAGGTTCCCACTTTCGTGCGGCCCCTGTTGGCGGCTGCTTTTTATATAGATTATGGCTTGTGCTTCATGTTCATCCGGCGGCGGCTGCTCTACCAGTAAGGTAGGCGGCTGCGGCTCCAAGGGTGGCTGCTCGTCGGGCGGCTGCACCCGGCTTAATGTTTTCGACTGGCTTGCCGATGTCGATATGCCCTCTGATTTTCGGGGCTTTGATTGCGTAGAAATTCGCTTTAAGGGCGGCCGGAAAGAGTTTTTCCGGAACGATAAGAACCTGCCGCTCGTGACCGGCGACGCCGTGGTAGTAGAGGCCGCCGGCTCGGGCTGGCACCTAGGGCACGTATCGCTCAAGGGCGAGCTCGTGCGCCTGCAAATGCGCAAAAAGAAGGTGCCCACCGACTCGCGCGACATTCGCCCCATTCTGCGCGTGGCTACCCCTGACGACGAGGAGCGTTGGCAGGCCGTGCGCGACCTCGAAAACGGGACCATGTTTCGGGCCCGTGCCGTAGTCGATGAGCTGCGCCTCAAAATGAAGCTCTCCGACGTGGAGTACCAAGCCGACCGCACGCGGGCGCTCTTCTACTACTCGGCCGAAGACCGGGTAGATTTTCGAGAGCTCATCCGGCGGCTGGCCGACGAGTTTCGGGTGCGCGTCGAGATGCGTCAAATCTCCTTGCGCCAAGAGGCGGGCCGCATTGGCGGCATTGGGGTGTGCGGACGCGAGCTGTGCTGCTCTACCTGGCTCACCGATTTTAAGGCTGTGAGCACCACCGCCGCCCGCTACCAAAACCTGAGCCTCAACCCGCAGAAGCTGGCTGGCCAGTGTGGCCGCCTCAAGTGCTGCCTCAACTACGAACTCGACGCCTACCTCGACGCCCTCAAGGACATTCCGCAGGTGCAGCGCCCGCTGCAAGTAGCTACTGGCGAGGCATTTTTGCAGAAGACTGATATCTTCCGCAAGCGCATGTGGTTTGCCTTTAAAGGCGACAACAACTGGGTGATGCTCTCCACCGAGCGGGTGCGCGAAGTGCTGGAGCTCAACAAGAAAGGTGAAAAGCCTGACACCCTAGCTCCGCCCCGGGTGCAGGAGGAAGTTGCTCCCGCCGTTTCGACCCTCATGGAAGGCGACCTAGACCGCCTCGACGACCAGATAAAAGGTGGCAGCAAGCGCGGCAAGCGCAAGCGTAAAGAGCGCGACCGCCCCGACCGCCCTGAGGCCCGCGACGTAGCTGCTACGCCAGCCGCCGCTGCCCATGAGCCGCGTGAACCCCGCCGCCGTGACCGCCCCGAACGGGCCGACCGCCCTGCTCGCGCCGAGCGAACCGAAGGTGCCAACCAGCCGCCCCGCCCCGAAGCCCAGCCCAGCGCCGCTCCTCGCTCCGAGATAGTGCCGCTTACCCCATCGGGCCCGCCTTCCGACGAAGTGGGTAGTGAGCAGCGCGGCCGCCGCGGCGCCGCGGCCCGTCCGCTTAACCGTCGGGGTGGCCGCAACCGCGGTGGTGGTGGTGCCAGCGAAAACACTGGTGCGATGCCCGATGCTACCCGGCCCGAACAGGAGCGCCCCCGGCGCCCCGACCAGCCCAACCGGCCGCCCAAAGGGTCGGCGCCCGCCGAGGGTAGCGGTGCTCCCCAGCTGCCGCGCTTGCCGCGCGAGGGTGATGCTGGGCGCGGCGGCAACCGCGGCCGCGGCCGCCGAGGCGGCAGTGGCCGCCAAGGTGGGGGCCAAAACCCCGCCGGACCGCCCGCCAGCAGCAACTAACTTCTGGCTTTTGTGAATCGACAAGCTCCTTATTCTCTCATGCCCATGCTGCTCCCTCGGCTGGTGGCCCGGCCCTGGCTGGCGCCGCTAGTGCTAGCTGCCCTCACAACTCTTAGTGCCTGCGACCCCAACCGGGTGTACGAAGAAAATACCGACCTAAAGTCGCCCACCGGCGACCCGTACGTCTGGGACGTGCAGCAGCGCCCGAGCTTCACTTTCCCCATTGCCGACACTACCGGCCGCTACGATGTGTATTTCAACGTGCGCAATGCCTCAGCCTACAGGTTCTATAACCTGTACCTGAAGCATACCCTAACCGGCCCCGATGGCCGCGTGGTGGGCCAGCCGCTGCTGCACTACATGCCGCTGTTTGACCCCAAAACGGGTGAGCCGCTCGGGGCAGGTGCCGGCGACATCTTCGACCATCAGTTTCTAGCGCTGCGCGATGTGCACTTTGCACGCCTTGGCAACTATAAAGTGACTCTGGAGCAGTACATGCGCCAAAACCAGCTGCCCGGCATCATGGCAGTGGGGGTGCGCGTGGTAAAGGCTGGCGCTGGGAAGAAGTAAGTTCTGACACCTAGGGTAAAAGAAAAAGGGGAGCGACATCACCATGATGTCGCTCCCCTTTTTCTTTTACCCTAGGTGTTACTTCAGGTCTCTGAAAGCTACGTTCAGGCCTTCGGCCCACACAGGGTGAGCGATTACCATCTCGGCTAGCTCCTGGTATTGGAGGCGGCCGGCCATTGCTACTTGCACAATGGTCATAATCTCGCCCGCCTCTGGACCCACAATAGCAGCGCCCAAAATACGGTCGTCGGGGCCAACCAGCATTTTCCAGAAGCCTAGGTTATCGCCAGTCTGCTGGGCCCGGCTGATTTTTTTTACGGGTGTAATGCTCACGCGGTAGTCTATGCCTTGGTCCTTGGCCTGCGTTTCGCTCAGGCCGATGCGCCCAAGGGCCGGGTCAGTGAACACGCAGTAGGGCAGGGGGCGCTGCTTGGCCGAGCGGCGTGGGCCTTGGTCGAGCAGGTTGTCGCGCACCACGCGGTAGTCGTCGTAGCTAAGGTGGGTAAACTGCGGCCCGCCGTGCACATCACCGAGGGCGTAAATATGTTCCACGTTGGTTTGTAGGCGTGTATCAACCGTGATGTAGCCTTGCTCATCGGTCTTGACACCGGCTAGCTCTAGGCCTAGGTCCTCGGTATTAGGCTTGCGGCCAGTAGCCACTAGCAAGTGGCTGCCTTGCACGCGGCGCTCGCCCTGCTGCGTGCTGGTAGCGAGGGTAAACTGCCCCTCGGCATTTTGCGACACATGGTGCACTTCGGCGCCCATTATAAACTCGATGCCTTCGGCCGTAAGCGCATCTTGCAGCGTCTGGCACACGTCGTCGTCTTCGCGTTCGAGCACTTGCTTGCTGTGCTCCACGATGGTGATGCGGCTGCCAAAGCGCCGAAACATCTGCCCAAACTCTAGCCCAATGTAGCCACCGCCCAATATGAGCAAGTGCTCTGGTACTTCTTCTAAGCTAAGCAGCTCGGTGGTGGTCAAAAACTTGGTGTCGGCCAGGCCGGGTACCGGTGGCACGGCGGCGTGCGTGCCAGTATTCACAAAAATCTGCTTGGCGGTGATATCGCTAGTGCGGTCCTGGGTTTCTTGCACACGCACTTGGTGAGGCCCGGTAAAGGCGGCGTGGCCGCGCACCACGGTAATATTCTCGTGCTCGGGCGCCAGCGACTCGGTGAGGCTGCGGCGCGACTTGTTCAGCAGCTTTTCCTTGCGCGCCACTACGGCTGGCATATCTATTTCTACTTCGCCCCGCACATACACCCCTAGGCTAGCGGCGGTGTGCACTTGGTGGGCGCGCGTGGCCGAGGCCAGCAGAGTTTTGGTAGGCACGCAACCGTAGTTGAGGCACGAGCCGCCTATTTGCGCGGCTTCTACCAAGATAACTTTTTGGCCAGCTTCGGCTAGCGCTTTTGCTAGCGGGTTGCCGGCTTGGCCAGAGCCAATAATGAGGGCATCGCAGGAATAATCAGACATAAAAAAGAGCAAACCAGAGCCACAGAACAGGTGGTAGCCTCTATACGTGAAACTGCGCGCTGCGAACGGACCAGCTAAGTTTAAACTTTGGTGCAACGCTTGCCGGGGTAGCTTGGCTCTCAGCCATAAAGGCTGGGTTAGAATTTCTGCCCTCGGCATCTTTGTTGCGCTCAGCCTTGGCATCTTCCTCTTCTTTACTATTCCTCCATGATACAGCGCTACGTAGTAAGTTGGTTGGGTACTGGGCTGCTGCTAGGGGCAAGTGGCTGTGCGGTGTACGTGCCCATGCAAGCCGCCGCTCCTGACATAAGAGGCAAGGGCGAAATGGAAGTGGCCGCCAATTGGTCACTCACCAACCGCGTAGATGTGGGCGCTACCTACTCGCCCGTGCGCCACCTGCTAGTACGTGCCGCCGCCAGCCTCAAAGGCAGCGCCCCCCTGTACTCCGACAGCTCCAACTACCTCCAAAACAAGCAATACGAGCTGGCGCTGGGTACCTACTGGCCACTGGGCGAGCGTTGGCTGGTGGGAGGGCTAGCCGGCTTTGGGCAAGCGCACAGCCGGGCCCGGTACCAAGAAGACGGTTTTTCCTTGCTGCTGCAATCCGTTCAGCATCAGTTCGATGCTCGGTACAATAAGTACTTGGGAGAAGCTTACCTTTCTTGCAAAGTAGGCTCTTTGGCCTCCCTAGGGATATCGTATCGGCTTGTGCAGCTGCGCCTTACCGATGTCACCGACCAAGGTGTGGGCGTGCAGGCATCGCCCATCTGGCGGCACGAGCCCATGTTTTTCTTCCGGTTGCGGCCCGGCGAGGATAGTGCCGTGCAGTTTCATGCGGCGTTTGGGACGTCGAGTACCCTGCGCTACAACCAGCGAACGGCAAACGACCGCTACGACCCCGCCCGGCAGTTTCGAACTGCGCGTAGCTATGTATCAGTGGGCGTGGCCGTTTACCCGCACCTACTCTGGCAGAAAAAGTAGCTGGCCAGGCAGTCAAATGGAAGTCCCTAAACCTTATGGCCCACCTAGGCCTGCGGTACCTTTTTAGGCTGTAAAGGCGCTCTTCTTCGCGGTCAAAGCGGCTGGCGTAAAGTCAGATATACTTTACATATGGTTTGCTAAATGGTTGGGGTAGGGGTGTGCTTTAGCTTCCTTTTGATGCTATTCTCCCCGCCAGTACCATGCCTACCAACCTGTTGCCCGCAAGTGTGCTGGCCCTGCTGCTAGCTACCAGCTGCACTGTGTACGCGCCTATGCAGCCCCTCATGCCTTTGGTGAGCCAGCGCGGCCAAGTAGAGGCCTGGGCGAGCAGCCAATTTACCGGCCGGCTAGAGGCAACTGGTGCTTACTCGCCCGTGCGCCGGGCTGTAGTGACGGGGGCGCTGACAGTTGCTCCCAAGCTTGTGCAAGAGTACTTCCTCGTGACGCGGCAGTACGAAGTGGGCGCTGGCCTTTACCAGCCCTTAGGCGAGCGGTGTCTCCTAAGTGCCCTAGGTGGCTATGGGCAAGCCTATAACCACCGGGGCTACGTCGATGCCGCTCTCTTTGGGCCGGGCACCTACAGCGAGTACGAGGCCCGCTATGCCAAGTATTTTGGGCAAGTCGGCTTTGCTGAAATGGGGTCCATCGCAACGCAGGGCGTCACATACCGATTAGTGAAGGCTGATTTTAGCTATCTAACTGATACTAGATATGGGCCATTGCCTCTGCGAAGCATGCTTCGACACGAGCTAGCATACTTCATGCGGGCCGACGTAGCTCGGCGCTGGAAGCTGACATTCGCCACAGGCTTTTCCATTTCGAGCACGCCGAAACTGGATACAGATAGCCGCCACCCCACTTATTACTGGTCGGCGTACCATGCCAATCGCAACCTGCTAATTGCTTATTTTATGAGCCTAGGAATAATGTTGCAGCCCGAGCATAAAAGCAAGTAGTGGCCCTGCCTACCACCCGTGCGTAGGCGTGAGATTGCCATGCAAAAAGCCCCGGCCGTAGCCGAGGCTTTTATAAAAAGCAATCGCTGAAAGTCCTAGGTGCCACTTATCCCTCAGCTGTGAAATAAGCGATAAGTAGAACCTAGAGCATTAAGGCTTCGACTCAAAAAACTTGCTTAGCGGTCGTTTGAACAGGCCGCTGCTGGTGGCCAGGTATACAGTGTCGCCCCAAGTTTCGAGGTCATTGATTGCCGTCTGGTTTAGCCCATCGTCTTTGAGCGGGCGCAGCTGCCAAGTTTGCTTAGTCTGGCTCAGGTTGAGTGTGTAGAGCCGTCCGCCGCCGTAGAGGTGCGTCATGACCACCAAGCTGTCGCCTACCGGATGCACGGTAGTAGAACGCAGGTTGGGCCCGCCAGTGGTGATTTGCCAGTTGTTACCATTGTCTGTGGAGACTGCCAGCTTGCTGTAACCTAGGCCAGCCCAAAGCGCACCCTGCCATTTAAAAAAGGTAAAGGCGTCCGAATTGCCTGGCATAACCTTCCGGAAGTTACCATCTTCGGTAATCTTGTAGATGCCTTCGCCGCCACAGTCTACCAGAAAATAATCATCGACGGAGGCAATCATTTGCGGCTTATAGCTGCCGAGGCCCCGACTAATAGGTATCTCGATAACTTTTGACTCGGCTCCGTAGACCGGATAATTGAAGTTGGAAGTGGTAGTGACGTGGGTTAATACCAAGCGGTTTTTGAAGTCGTAGCGGCCACTTTCGTAAGCAAAAAGTAAGTAGTTATTCTTGCTAAGGGCTGCAAATGGATAGAATGGGGCCGTATTGGGTTCCACATACAAGGCTCGCGAATCTATATTCTTGAGCCTGATGCGCCCCCCGGCCTTGCTAGTTACGTGCTGAGTGTTTGGTATAATACTTACCACCGTATCGTAGTACGTTACCATAAACTCAGGCCCGATTAAGAATCGGGTATCTAGGTTGCTGCTACTCAAGTATAAGTATTGAGTGTATCGTAAGGGACCAGCAGGTGAACCCTCTAACGCTGCAAAGCCCTTGGGCTGCTGAAAATAAAGCCCAGTCGGCCCCTTACCCGAGCCAAGCAGGATACCAAAGCTGTCGGTAAAATTCTTGTCGGATGTCCAGCTGTACTGCCGCTCCTGCACCACAATCTTTTCAATCTCCTTCTTGCAGGCACTCAGCAGTACTATAGTACTTAGGAGTGTATAGAGTAAACAGTTACGCATTTATTAAGTAAAATTTAGGAATAAGGATAGAATCGAAGTAATCACTCGTAGAAATTGGTACTAAAGTAAAAAGCCCCGGCGCAAACCGGGGCTTTTTTATAAAAACAGAGGGTATAGCTTACTTGCTACCCAGTACTTTCAACATCGTGTCGCCGATTTCGGCGGGCGAATCCACCACGTGGATGCCGCACTCGCGCATGATGGCCATTTTGGCGGCAGCCGTATCATCGGCACCACCTACGATAGCACCAGCATGGCCCATGCGGCGGCCGGGAGGTGCAGTTTGGCCGGCGATGAAGCCTACAACTGGCTTCTTGTTACCGGTTTCTTTAATCCAGCGAGCAGCTTCGGCTTCCATGCCGCCACCGATTTCGCCAATCATCACGATGCCTTCGGTTTCGGGGTCGTTCATCAGCAATTCTACCGCCTGCTTGGTAGTAGTGCCGATGATGGGGTCGCCGCCGATGCCGATGGCCGTGGTCTGGCCCAGGCCGGCTTTGGTGAGCTGGTCAACAGCTTCATAGGTCAGCGTGCCCGACTTCGACACAATGCCTACGCGGCCTTTCTGGAAGATAAAGCCAGGCATGATGCCCACTTTGCACTCGCCAGCAGTAATCACGCCGGGGCAGTTAGGGCCCACCATCGTGATTTCCGGACGGTCTTTGAGGTAGTGCTTCACGGCAATCATGTCCTTGGTCGGGATGCCTTCCGTGATGGTCACGATAACCTTGATGCCAGCTTGGGCGGCTTCCAAAATCGCGTCGGCGGCAAAAGCCGGGGGCACGAAGATGATGCTGGTATCGGCCTGGGTAGCAGCTACGGCGTCGGCCACGGTGTTGAACACGGGCCGGCCTAGGTGCTCGGTGCCGCCCTTGCCGGGCGTCACGCCACCCACTACTTGGGTGCCGTAATCCATCATTTGCTGCGCGTGGAACGAGCCTTCGGAGCCGGTGAAGCCCTGCACGATGACCTTGGAATCTTTATTGACGAGAACGCTCATGGGCGGCTGACTTGTTGGGGAGAATGAATTGGGGCAAAAGTAGGGCCGGGCCGGGCAATGTGCACAGCCAAGTTTGCCGCCGCCCGCACCTAGGCCCCCTGCCTACCTTTGTGGCTGCATCGCCGCTTCATTTCCCCTCCCACCTTATCAGTATGTATTTTAATCACATCATCGAAACCCTCGGCAATACGCCGCTCGTGCGGCTCAACAAAGTGACCGAAGGTATTCGCGGCACCGTACTCGCTAAGGTAGAGTATTTTAATCCCGGCAACTCGGTAAAGGACCGCATGGCCCTGCGCATGATAGAAGACGCCGAGGCAGCCGGTATCCTTAAGCCCGGCGGTACTATTATCGAGGGCACCAGCGGCAACACCGGCATGGGCTTGGCCCTCACGGCCATCGCGAAGGGCTACAAAACCATCTTCGTGATGAGCGACAAGCAGAGCAAGGAAAAGCAGGACATCCTGCGCGCCGTAGGCGCCGAGGTGGTCATTTGCCCCGTCGATGTGGCCCCCGACGACCCTAGGAGCTACTACTCGGTGGCCAAGCGCCTCAATGCCGAAACGCCCAACTCGTTCTACCCCAACCAGTACGACAACCTTTCGAACACGGCGGCACACTACGAGGCCACCGGCCCTGAAATCTGGACGGGCACCGAAGGCAAAATCACGCACTTCGCGGCGGGTGTGGGCACGGGCGGCACCATCTGTGGCACCAGCAAGTACCTAAAGGAGCAAAACCCAGCGCTCTTTACCCTAGGTATCGACACCTACGGTTCGGTATTTAAGAAGTATAAGGAGACGGGGATTTTCGACGAAAACGAAATCTATCCCTACAAAACGGAAGGTATCGGCGAAGACATTCTGCCCAAAAATGTGGACTTCGACGTCATCGACCAGTTTGTGAAAGTGACCGACAAAGACGGCGCCTTGATGACCCGCCGCTTGGCCAAAGAAGAAGGCTTGTTTGTGGGCTGGAGCTGCGGCTCGGCCACGTTTGGCGCCCTCGAATACGCCCGCGAGCACCTCAAAGAAGAGGATACGATGGTGATAGTACTGCCCGACCACGGCACGCGCTACCTAGGCAAAATCTACAACGACGAGTGGATGCGCGCCCAGGGCTGGCTCTAGCTCCGCAGTAGCTAAATAAAGTAGCCACGACGGTAGGAAGGAGCAAGCCGGGCGTGGTAACTTCGTAGGAGTATAACAATAATTAAACAATCTGAAGGCCTAATAAACTACCTATGCAAGTGCTTAACCATATCGTGCTGGTGGATGATAATGAAACGACCAGCTTCCTCAATAACCGGTTGCTGGGTCGCTTGGCACTGGCAGAGAAGGTTAGCACCTTCACGCGGGCCGAGGAAGCCAGCCGCTTCTTGTGGGGCGACGAGCAAACTACTCTGGAGCCGGCCGCCGACCTCGTGTTTGTGGACCTGAAGATGCCAGGTATGAGTGGTTTCGACTTTCTGGAGCAGTACAACCAGCTGCCCGCGGCCGTGCAGGAAGCTACCGTAGTGGCCGTGCTCACGACCTCTATGCACGCCGCTGATACGGCCCGTGTGGCGCAGTACCCCAATGTGGAATATCTCACTAAGCCCCTCACCGAAGAAAAACTCCAGCGCTTGCTTGCCAAGCGCTTTAATATTGACTTTGCGGTACCCGCAAAGTAATTCAACCTAGCAAAAGAGCGGCCCGGCAAAACTGATGCATCAGTTTTGCCGGGCCGCTCTTTTGCTAGTCTAGCTAGCGGACAAACTCAAATTTGTCTCCGTCGAACAACCCCTTGTCGCTTAGCTTGAGGCTAGGAATGACCAGCAGCGCCATGAATGACAACGTCATGAACGGCGCTTGGAGGCCCGAGCCCAATTGAGCTTTGGCAAACTCGTCGAGGGTAGAGTAGGCGGCAGCCACTTCGGGCCCCGGGCGGTCCGACATGAGGCCGGCTACCGGCAGCGGCAGCACTAGCTCGGCACCGTCGGGCCCCGCGGCGGCTAGGCCGCCCTGAGCCGCCACTACCAGGTTGATGGCGCGGGCTATGCTTTCGTCGTCGACGCCCACGGCCGTGATATTGTGCGAGTCGTGGCCCACGCTGCTCGCCAGCGCCCCCGCCTTCAGCCCAAAGCCTTTGATAAAAGCCACGGCCGGCGTAGCGGCGGGCGCGTAGCGATTGAGCACCACCAGCTTGAGGACATCCTGCTCTACGTCGGCCTGGGCGTAGCCCCCTTCGGTGGGCAGGCCTAGGTCGCGGCGGGCCGTGATGAGCTGGCCATCGAAGCATTCGATAACTGGGGTAAGCGGCTGCATAGGAGACGCTCCCACGGCCAACTGAGCCGCCTGCACAGGCTGGGCGTGGAAGTTGTTGACTACGGCCACCGGGGCGGCCGGTACTAAGCACTGGCCATGCTCAGCCACCAGCACACCATCGAGGTAGGTTTGCTGCACCCCAAACTCGGTGAGGTTATTGACCACGATGAAGTCGGCGGGGTCACCTAGGCGCAACTGACCTACCGGCAGCCGGTAGTGCATCACGGGGTTGAGGCAAGCTATCTGTAACACCTCGAACACGCTATACCCGAGGGCTACTGACCGCTGCACCAGTTGGTTGATGTGGCCCAGCAGCAGCGTATCAGGGTGCTTATCATCCGAGCAAAACATGAGGCAGTCGTAGTAGCGCGGCAGCAGCTCAATAAGGGCGTCGAAGTTGCGCGCCGCCGAGCCCTCCCGAATAAGGATTTTCATGTCGGCCGCTAGCTTGTCGCGCGCCTCGTCGGCCGTAAAGCACTCGTGGTCGGTGCTGATGCCTGCGCTGGCGTAGCGCTCGGCATCGGCCCCGCGCAAGCCGGGCGCGTGGCCATCCACGGGGCGGTCGTAGCGCAGGGCCAGGTCGATTTTCTCCATCACCACCGGGTCGCGGTTTAGCACGCCGGGCCAGTTCATCATCTCGGCCAGGTAACCGATTTTGGGGTTCTGAAACAGTGCCTCAATATCAGCGGCCGTAATCTCGGCCCCCGCCGTTTCGAAGGGCGTAGCTGGCACGCAGCTCGGCGCTCCAAAGCAAAACTTAAACGGCACGGTGGCCGCATTATCCAGCATATACTGCACGCCAGCTGCGCCTAGCACGTTGCCAATCTCGTGCGGGTCGCTCACGGTAGCTACCGTGCCGTGCGGCAGCGCTAGGCGCGCAAACTCGCTAGGTACCAGCAAAGAGCTTTCGACGTGCACGTGCGCATCGACGAAGCCCGGCAGAGCGTAGGGGAGGGCCGGGTCGGGGCCCGAGGACCCCGGCACTGCCTCTATGGCGTCTATGCGGCCCGCTGCTACCCGCAGTGTAGCTGGGTAAATGATGCGGGCCGGAATATCTACCAGGTTAATGGAAAGCGAAAAATCAGTAGCCATGAGTTGTATAATAAACTAGTTACCCCTCGCGGTACGTTGGGCAACCTAGTTGAAGTAAAGTACTTTTGATAAAAAAATATTCTGCCGTGAAGCTATTCATTAACTCCCGTTTGCCTGCCTGGTTGCTACTCGCTGCCATGCTGAGCACCGCCAGCGGCTGCGCCCGCCATGCTTCCTTGCAGCACAAGACCCGCTGGTATAAAAACCACAGCAGCGGCAAAGCCACGCCGTGCCCTTGCGGCCATTAGCGTATGGGTATGAGTTATAAGTTAGGAGTTGTGAGTTTCTCATCCATAGCAACAAGCTCGTACCAAGTAACTCATAACTATTAAGTTTTAACTCAGAACTCCCTCAAGTGTCCGACCAATCGCCCGAAGCCCTCGCCCTTACTACTGCTGCCGAGCAAATACGCCAACAATTACGGTTGCCCGGCTATAGCGGTGAGGCTGTGGTGCACCTAAGCCACACCATCGACGCGCAGCGCACTACCCTTGCGCCCGACGAGCGCACCGATTTTATTACGGCGGTGGGCTGCTACCTAGGCGAGTGCCTGGTGCGCACCTACGAGGGCGAATGGGCCGCTGGCCCCGATGGTACTACGGGGGTGGGCATAGCCGGTCAGCTTTTTTTTAACCCTTTTTTTCTGGTTAAAGAACAACTAGATAAGGGCCCTATGGCCTCCGTAGCAGGCTTTTTTGCGTCGGTGCCGTGGCGGCTGGCCGACCGCCAGGCCGCACGTAAGGACAAGATTTCGTAATCTTGCGGGGCCAATGGCCGCTACCGCGCGTTTATGAAAAACCTCGTTATTGCCATTGACGGCTACTCTTCGTGTGGCAAAAGCACTACAGCTAAGGCCGTTGCCGCTGCCCTCCACTACGCCTACCTCGACACCGGGGCCATGTATCGGGGCGTAACCCTATATCTGCTCGAAAACGATATTCCGTTCGACGACCTCGAGCGAGTAGAGCAGGCTTTGCACCAAGACATCCATATCAGCTTCAAGCACAACCGCCGTAACGGGCGCAATGAACTCTGCCTGAACGATAAAATCCGGGAAGACGACATTCGCCAGATGCGCATTTCCAATGCCGTGAGTGAGGTGTCGGTAATTGTGCAGGTGCGCCACGCCATGGTGGCCCAGCAGCAGCGCATGGGCCGCAAGCGCGGTGTGGTGATGGACGGCCGCGATATCGGCACCACCGTATTTCCCGATGCCGAGGTAAAGATTTTTATGACCGCCGATGTGGAGGTCCGCGCTCTGCGCCGCCAAGAAGAGCTCGCTGCCAAAGGTGAGCACGTGTCGCTCGCCGACATCATCGAAAACCTGCGCAAACGTGACCACATCGACTCGACCCGGTCTGAAAGCCCCCTGCGCCGCGCCGCCGATGCAGTGCTGCTCGATACCACGCACATCACCATTACCGAGCAGGTAGATTTCGTGCTCGATAAAGTGTCATCGGCCCTGTTTGCAGCCTACGCTCACAAGATAAACGAGCAACTCAGCGAGTAAGTCGACAGCCATGCGCGAGCACGCCAAGAATAGGTAATCGATGTAAACCTATTCGGTGCATCAGGTACGATACGGCAAGGAAAGTTTAAGCTTTAGATAGAACGATAACTGCAAAGGCCCTCGGGTAGCACTATGTGCTACCCGAGGGCCTTTTTCGCTACCTAGGCCTAGCTACCTAGTCAAGAAGTAAATATTAGAAAGAGCATGGTACGGCCGTATAGGAAGTCGTCATTTCAAAAATACAATAGTTAAAAGTCCTCTGTCGCGCTTGTAAGCAACTTGCTATGAGGTATGATAAATTGGTTTTATACTAAATGAACTCGTGTTCAGGTATAATATTGTCATTTTTGAAGATTTATTCCATGTTTTGAGATTGTGTGTTACCTTAGAAGTGCAATTTGATGAGAAATGTAATGAGTGTGCGCTTAATTATTTATAATCATATTTAAGTGCAATTTAGGTTGCTTTAACGCCTGGCTTAAGAATAAAAATACAAAGGGCGTAAAGCAGGGGTATAAGTTTTGTGAGGCTAAGCTATACATAATCAATCGTGCTTATTATCGTGATTAGCCCGGGCCACTATGGACCCGAGCGCCAAGAGAAAGCAGTTGGACTACCTAGTCTCGCTGAGGCTGCGGTGTTCATTTCGGCCGAAGCCTCCGTTGCTGAAAGCAAGTCATCGGGTAAAGGCTACCAAGGATGGCTCGCATCGGCAAGGCCTCCACAGGAGGCCAGCTTGGCAACTTGGGTAGCTCGTGCTGCCGCCTCGCACTACCCAGCTGCTTTGGCTGCCAAGCTATGAGGCTACTCGTACTAGTGGTTATGGCGCTGCTAGGCAGCCTAAGCCAAGTGTGGGCCCAAGCTTCGGGTACTGGTGGTAGCTGGCAGCCAGCGGGGGCCGACCTAGGTTACCCGCGCACGCTCTTAAAAGCGGAAGCACTGGCCAGCGTCCGGGCCACGCTGGCCGCCCCCGACCGCCTGCTGCTCTATCGTAGCCTGTGGACCGACGTGCAAGGCACCCCCGCAACCGATAATACGTCGTCGTGGGGGCGGCGGACCCGTGCTGCCTGGGCCAAGAACGCAGCTTTTGTACTGCTGCTAGACCAGCAGCCCACTGAGGGCAGCGGCTTAGTAGGGCTCTCCGAGGCCCAGCGCAGTGCCTTGGTAAGTACTACGCGCAGCCTACTCGAAAATCTTAACCCTAGCGTGGAGGCCTTCGCTACCTGGACTGGCTCGACGCCCTATACCGAATGGCAGTGGCGCTCGAAGGAATTGATAGACTACCTCATTGCCTATGACCTGCTGCGCGGAGCGGGCGAATCGGCGGCTTCGCTGCAAGCTAGTCAGCTTAAGATTCAGGCGTTTGCCGGCAATCTCTACCGGCAGTCGATTACTCCGCTGGGGTGGTTTACCTTTTTTGGTACCATCAAAAACAACCACACGCTGATGACGGCTGCCGCGCTCGGCATGGCCGCCGTGGTACTTAGCGAGGCTACTAGCACCGATGCCAACCAGCAGCCTGCCAACTGGGCAGGCACGGGGCTCTACCACATCGATAATGTGCTGTGGCGCGATGCCCAGCGGCAGTCGGACTCGACCCAAGTGGCGGGCTATTCTGAAGGGCCTTACTATGCCAAGTACGCGCTGCTCAATTGCTTGCCTTTTTTTCGGGCCCTAGGTAACTTCCTGCCTGATGGTACCCAACCCTACACCTTTGGGGGCACCACGCGGCGCATCCGCAATCCCTATTTTGACCCCAAGTACACCCGGCTCTACGACTGGCTGACAGCTATTATGCTGCCCGATGGGCGGCTGCCTGCCCTGGAAGACTCCTACGTGGATATGGGGATGCCCGAGCTGGCCTTGACGGGCCAGGCCAAGTACGTTAAGCCGATGTACTTCAGCAAGATGTCGGGTACTAATATGGCTTCGGCGCTAGCGCAGCTGCGCGATGCCACCGTGGACATGCGTGCAGCCTGGCTAGCCGCCGCCGTACTACCTAGTCCGCAGCAGCAGCCAGCCCTGACGGTGCTGCCTAGTAGCGGCAACCTTGTGTTTCGGTCGGGCAACGACTCAGCTTCCACCTACTTGCACGTCTACGGCCGCGGCGGACTAGCCCAGGCCAACGCAGGCGGCCACAGCCAAGGCAATGCCAGCAGCTTTATTATGCACGCCCAAGGGCAACTGCTGGCCCTAGACCCCGGCTACCTTAGCTACGGCCGCCGCGCCGAGGTAGGGCAGGCCACCAACCATAATCTGGTGCTGGTGGATGGAGCCGGCCCGGATATAGGGGTAGCCGGTGCGGGAAGCTCAACGCAGTCAGCTATTAGAGCCGCATTCCGCACCCCGCAACTGAGCTACGGGGAGGTGGCCACCGCTTACCAAGGCACCAGTATTGTGCGCAAAACGCTGTTTGTGCGCAACTCATATTTTGTATTGGTTGATGCAGTAAGTGCCTCGGCGGCACACGCCTACACGTGGCAGCTACATGGCTACGGCTTGGAAGGCGGCACCGATGCCACGGGCACCTTCACGGGCAACCTAGGGGGGCAGGAAGGAACGTGGCAGAAAAACGGGGTGCACTTGCTCGCCCACGTCACGGCCACGGGCGGTGCGCCTACCTATACTACGGGCACAAATCTGCACGAAACCACTTATAACACTGCCGAAAACCACACTACGCTACTAGTAAAGCAAGAAGGCGTGGCCCAAACACAGTTTTTGGCGGCGCTCCATCCCTACAGTGCACAAGCGCCGCACGTACTCACCACTAGCCAGCCTACCACGGCGGGACTATCTGCGGCCAGCGATGGGTACATCGATGTAGCCTTCACGCAGGCCGACTCGGTGCTGACGACCGACGCCAGCGACCAGCTAAGGCAGGCCGTGCAGGCCGATGGCTTGCTTAACTTCTACTCGGCCAAGGCCGATGGCGACTTTGCCCAGCTGTTTATGCAAGCGGGCACGCGGCTGCAACTAGGGGCTGAGGCTGTTCTTAGCTCGACGCGGCGGGCCGACCTCAGCTGGCAGCGCACCAGCGCCACGGGCTACACCGGCTATGTCAGCCGGGCTACTACGCTCACTATTAGCTTACCCAAAGGGCCCATCTCGGTACTTGGCCCGGCCGTGGCCAACTACGCCTACGATGCCAGCCTCCAGCAACTGCAAGTAGTGTTGCTCGCGGCCTCTAGCTTCGAGGTAGAGCTACCGGCCCGCACTGCCCAGCCTTTGCCCGTGCAACTGACCGATTTTACGGGCCAGCGCCAGGCAAATGCGGCGCTGCTGGCATGGCATACCGCTTCGGAGCAACGCAGCCTAGGGTTTGAGGTGCAGCGCCAAACCACCCTAGCGCCAGAAGCGAGCTTCGAAACTATCGGCTTTGTGGCCAGCACTGGTACCCGCACGCAAGCCACCGGCTACACGTTTCGTGATGCCGCGCTGCCCACCGCAGGCGCTTACTATCGGTTGCGCCAGCTTGACCAAGATGGCACAGCAACCTACTCGCCCGTGGTGGCCATTGGGGCCGTAGCCGCATCGGCACCTGTGGCAACCTTGCTGGCCCCAGTGCCGCAGCCCGCCACCGATTGGGTGCGTGTGCAGCTAACCGGCACCGATGCCGAAGTGACGCTGCGCCTGCTCGATGGGCTGGGCCGCACCGTGCACCAGCAGCGGGTGCGGCAGCAGGCGCAGTTGGCCGTAGGTGCGTTGGCGCCTGGCCTATACTACCTAGTGGCGTACGATGCCGCTGGTCAGCAGTTGGCCGGCCGCCAAAAGATGCTGATAGCCCGTTAGTTGGCCATGTATTGAGTAGTTTAAAAACGAAAGCGGAGTCTCGCAGCTTGCCAACTGACAAACTGCAAGACTCCGCTTGCTATGGCCATGCCCCAATCGCTATGACTGGGCAAGTGTGCCTGAGCTATCCTAGATAAGCCATGTCTTGGGCGCTCAACTCGATGGTGGCTGCGGCCAGGTTTTCGCGTAGGTGCGCTAGCGATGAGGTGCCGGGTATGGGCAGTAGCAAGGGCGACTTGTGCAGCAGCCAAGCCAGGTTTAGCTGGGCTTCGCTAACACCTTTTTGAGTAGCCAGCTCGGCTAGCTTGTTGCCAGCGTTGGGCAGGCCGTGCACTAGCGAGAAAAACGGCACTAGCGGAATGCCGTGCTGCTCGCACAAGCCTAGCACTTCCTCACCGCCGCGAGTCTCGCCGTGGCTATCGCGCAGCGTGGTGCGCTGGGCGTAGCCGTACATGTTTTCTACACTGGCTACTTCGCCCAATTGCAGGGCGATTTGCAGTTCCTCAGGAGTCACGTTGCTCACGCCTACGTGCTGAATCTTACCCTCGCGCTGTAAGTCATACATTGCCCCCAGCGACTCAGCAAAAGGCACCTCGTTGTGGGGCATCACCCGAAAGTGTACCAGTTGCACCTGCTCCTGCCGGAGCGTGCGCAGGTTGTTTTCGATGCTGGTGCGTAGGTTTTCGGGCCGGGCAAAGGGTACCCAGCTTTTGTCGGGCCGGCGCGTGGCACCCACTTTGGTGCAGATAACCAGGTCTTTCGCGTAGGGATAAAGTGCCTCGACAATCAGCCGGTTGGTGATGTCTTCCCCATAGTAATCGGCGGTGTCGATGAAATTGACGCCGTTGGCCACGGCAGCCTTCAGAATTTCGAGCGCCTGCGAGCGGTCGGCGGGCTCGCCCCAAATGCCGGGGCCCGTGAGGCGCATAGTACCGTAGCCAAGGCGGTTGACGGTGAGCGGCTGAGCTGACCGGGGAGCGATAGTGAGCGTAGTAGTCATGGTAGCTAGATGAATAAAAAGTTAGGTGAGTTAATGCCTGGCCCGATGGGCGGGCCATTCTCATGCAAGGATTGACTCGCAAGGCTAGGAGGTGGCCGCAGGGCCCACTGCACTGCAAGCAGGACGCGAGCTACTGTTTGTCCTTACGGGTCTTCACCGCTAGTGTGGCAACCTAGAGAGACAGAACTGCGGCGGGTAGCAATAGCCGAGCACCTTGGTAGCCAAGCTACTCGTTAAAACCTAGGATGAGAGACTTTGTAGGGAAAAGGGGAGGAGTGGTGAACTGTAAGGGCCAAGTCGACTGGGTTATACAAAGGTCCGCGAAGTACCCGTTGGATAACTGGTGAATACTTCAGTTCTTTTAGTCCTTCCAGTAACACAGAAGCATCTACGCTCTACTCGTGCCCTAGGTCTGCCAGCTTTCCTATTCAAAGGCCACGCTGCTAGGCGCTCAGCCGCGCATTACTTACCTAGGGGCATGGCTTCCAGTTGCGCAATGTCAGCGGCCAAGCGCTGGCTAAATTGCTCGGCAGCGTCGCGCGTGAGGTGATTGCCGTCGTTGGTGGCATAAGGCTCCTTGAGGTAGGAGAGATATGCAATGTGCTGCTGGGCAGCGGCCTGGCTCATCAGCTGGTCAAAGCTGGGCTGGTAGTCGTCTTCGAGCGCAGCCATGCCGGGGCCGGTGGGCAGGCGCACAAGCACTACCTGGCCGTGCTGCTTGAGCAGCGTAATGGTTTGCCACAGGCTGAGCAGGCGCGCCGCTGCGAGGCGGCTGCTCGCGGCAATGGGCCGGTAGGTAGTCAGTTTTTCGGTGGTGCGGCGGCGCAGCAGCGCGGTATCGGCGGTGGGTGGGGGCAGGGCTATTTCGAGCCAGCCATCGGGGTGCAGGCGCTCAACGACGTGCTTGGGGTTGGTGTCGAGCAGCAGTTGGTAAAAAGGCTTGTGGAGGTAGTGCGCCAGGTAGTCGAGGTTGGGGCTCTGGCTAACATAGCGCAGCTGACTCACCATCGACTGCGCTTCGGGGAAAGCTAGCGGCTGCTTGTCCAGCACCGCTTTAGGCATCGACAGCGACCACGGGTCCACGGCCAGCACAAACAAGCCGTGGCGCGTGCCCGGCGCCAGCTTGCGCTGAATGCTACCGAGGTAGCCCGGCCCGTAGGGCGACTCGGCCAGCGTAAAGGCGTAGTTGAGCCACGGCCCCTGGTAGCCTCTGCCCAGCCGTGCCGCCAGCACGCCGGGCTTGATACCCTGGGCCGCTCGCGAAGTGCCTAGTACCAGCGAGCCCGCTGGTGGCGCCGCAAAGCGCGCATAAAACGCATCGACATAGCCGTGGCGCAGGCCCAGCCAAATACCTAGGCCGCCCAATACCCCCACGGCCCCTAGCAGCAGCGCCACGCGCAGCACAAGTTTGGTCATGGGTTTAGTGAGCTAGAAAATTAGAAATCAACTTATTCATTTCTTGCTGCTGGGCAGCAGTGGCCCCATCCCACATGTCATTGTGGCTAGTGGTGGGTAGCTGCACGATGGTCATGCCAAATTTTGCCTGCTCGGCGGAAGAAGGCAGCACACCCGCATCGGCGGGCTGGTCGCTGGAGCGCAGCGATAGCACGCGTGGGCGGCGAGCCCGTGGCAGCGGCATCCGGCGGTTGTCGAAGGACACTAGCCGGTCTACCTGCTCAGGATATTTCTGAGCAAAAAGTGCCGCCATGTCGCCACCGTTAGAATGCCCCATGAGCAGTAGATGCCGATAGTCGAGCGCGGGCTGTGTACGCTTTAGCTCTTGTAGTACAAACTGCATATTCTGCACGCCACGCTCCCAGTAAGGGCGCCGCACTACGGCTGGGATGCCCGTAGTGGGCATAGGTGCATCGGTTGGTAAGTCTTGTTGGATACTGACTACGTAATAGCCATGGGCTACCAGGTTTTTGGCCACGAAAGAATAGGCAGTATTGACGCTGCCGTAGCCGTGGTTGAGCAGCGCCACCTTAAACTTTGTCTTGGGTGCTGCGCTAGCCAATGTGTACGTCACCAGCGGAATGGCCCGGTGTCGGGCAGCATCCACTACCCGCGAGGTATCGGCACGCAGAGCCACCTGGGTCCAGTTAGGCCCTAGGTCCTGCCCAGCGGTTTGTTGCGGAACTGGCCGGCTCCCGCAGCTGGCGGTGAGTAGCCCTAGGGCCATAAGCCAGCCTGCCAAACGCGGAAGCATAAGAGCCGTTGCCATCGGGTTAGAATTGGAAGTAAATAAACTGGTTGCTGCCAAACACGCCGCAGTACAGCGTAGCCAGTAGTAGCCCTAGGTAGCCGGCCCAGCGTACCGGCGCGGGCCACCGAGCCAGCCACGCGCCCACCGAGCCCCGCTCGGCTTGGTAGTCGGCGGCAGCCAGCAGCGCTACGGCCCCGGCCGCTACCAGAAGCTCGGCCACAAAATGCCGACCTAGGCCCCCTAGCAGCGCTTGCAGCTGCGCCGGGTGCAGCCCACCCCAGCCCCGGAATAAATGCGTGCCGATGTAAAAAGCATCGGGCAAGGAGTTGGCCCGAAAGAATATCCAGGCATAGGCCACCAGCGCCAGTGTGGCAGCGGTACCTAGGGCCCGGTGCAACTGCGGCCGGGCGCTCAGGCCCAGCTGCTGCGCCAGCACGGTGCGGCCGGGGGCCGTCCAGTTTTCGGCCACGAGGTAGATGCCGTGCAGGGCGCCCCAGGCCACAAAGGTCCAACTGGCGCCGTGCCAGAGCCCGCTTAGCAAAAAGACAATCAAAAGATTACCGTAGTTACGCGCTGGACTGCGGCGGCTGCCGCCCAGTGGGATGTACACGTAGTCGCGAAACCAATTGGAAAGCGACATGTGCCAGCGCCGCCAGAAATCTCCCACCGAAGTGGCCAGGTAGGGCTGCCTAAAATTGAGCACCAGCTGGTATCCCAGCACCCGTGCTGCGCCCCGCGCCAGGTCGGTGTAGCCCGAAAAGTCAGCGTAGATCTGCCCCGTGAAAGCGGCTACTGCCAGTAGCAGTGCCAGGCTATCGAACCGCCTAGGGTGGTCAAACACAGGGTTAGCGAGCAGGGCCAGCCGGTCGGCAATCACCACTTTCTTGAACATGCCCCAGGCCATGAGCCGTAGCCCGCTGGCCACGCCGCTGTAGTCGAACTCGTGCGTTTGGCGCAGTTGCGGCAGCATTTGTCCGCCTCGCTCAATGGGCCCAGCCACCAATTGCGGAAAGAAGGCCACGAACAGCGCAAACCGCCCTAGGTTGCGTTCGGCCTCCAGCTTGCCCTGGTACACATCCACGATGTAAGCCACCGACTGAAAGGTGTAGAACGATACGCCTACTGGCAGTACCAGCGTCAGCGCGGGCGCGGCAAAGGGTAGGTGCAGCGCCTCGGCTAGCCCATTGGCCGTGTCGCGAAAGAAATTGAAATACTTAAAAAGAAAGAGCGTACCTAGGTTACTGGCTAGGCTAAGGTAGAGCCAGGGCCGCCGCTGCGCTGGGGTGCGCAGCCGGCTCATGCGTACGCCGCTGTAGTAGTCGAGTAGCGTAGTAGCGGCCAGCAGCAGCGTGTATTCGGGCCGCCAGCTAAAGTAGAAGTAGTAGCTCGCCAGTAGTACCAGCGGCGCCCGCCAGCGCGCCGGCAGGGCATAATAAAGCCCTATTACGAGCGGGAAGAAGACGAGAAAGTGGAGCGAATTGAACAGCATAGCCGGGCGCGGGCTGGCAAAGGTCGGGCCGGCGGCGGCAAGTGTGGCACAGGCTTTGGTAAGGCCCCGCACCCTGGGGCTGCTGATTACCAGCCCCAGGGTGCGTACCTTTGCCTTTTCGAACCCGGCCGTTGGCCAGGCTGTTATCTAGCTATCATGCAGGTTACCATCGATAAAAATTCCGGTTATTGCTTCGGCGTCGAGTTTGCCATTCAGATGGCAGAAGATGAATTGAATAGCGGGGCCGGAACCCTCTATTGCCTCGGCGATATTGTGCACAACCGTATGGAAGTGGAGCGCTTAAACAAGCAAGGGCTGCGCGTGATTGACCGCGAGCAGCTCGGCACGCTCCACGACTGCAAGGTGCTCATCAGGGCCCACGGCGAGCCGCCCGAAACCTACCAGTTGGCCCTGCAAAACAACCTAGAACTCATCGACGCTAGCTGCCCGGTGGTGCTCAAGCTGCAAAACCGTGTGAAGCACGCCTTCGATGCCAGCACCCGCAGCAACGGCCAGATTGTGATATACGGCCAGCCCGGCCACGCCGAAGTAGTGGGCCTTACTGGCCAGACGCGCAACCAGGCACTTATCGTGATGTACGAGGCTGACCTCGACCAGATTGACTTTACGCGGCCCGTCACGCTCTTCAGCCAGACTACCAAAAGCACCGCTGGTTTCTACAAGATGAAGGCGCTCATTGAGGCGCGCATCGCGGCGGCTGGTGGCGTGCTCGAAAGCTTTGATGCCAACGACAGCATTTGCCGGCAAGTGAGCAACCGCGAGCCCCAGCTCGGTCGTTTTGCCCTAGAGCACGACGTGATTCTGTTTGTGAGCGGCCGCAAAAGCTCCAACGGCAAAGCCCTGTTTACGGTAGTAAACGGCGTAAACTCCCGCAGCTATTTCATCGAAAACGAGAACGAGCTACAAGACGAATGGCTGGCGGGTGCTACATCGGTGGGCATTTGCGGGGCTACCAGTACTCCGCTGTGGCTCATGCGCCAGGTGGCCGAGCGCGTAGAAAGCATTGGTGTAGCAGTGTAGCACGTTGCAAGAGTGCTAGTGCCGAGCTTAACTTGGGGCTATGAAGCTAGCGCCAACCCTTTTAGCTATACTCGCCCTAGGTGCTATGGGCAGTTTGCCCGCCAAAGCACAAGACGTTAGTGAGCCCCCCACCGAGGCTGATGCTCCCGATAGCTTAGCTCTGGTCAAAGGGTTTGCGCTGGCGCACATCACCGAGCCGGGCGGGCAAACGCATTGGGTCTATGTGCCAGCCGGGCAACCTGGCTTTGTGCGCATGTTGCCCTTCTACCGGCATGAAGAGGACATTCGGCGGGCGGGTCAGCCGTGGACTATCAGCGTTGATAAGGTGCAAAAAATGCGTCTGTACGGTGTGCACTACGAACATATGGTAGTGCAAGGCAAGCGCAAACACCTGCTGGCCGCCCGCGTGGCCAGTGGCCCTGTAGAGCTGTTTAACTACACAGAAGTCACGCAAGTGATGCCCACCAGCCTAGTGGGTGCCGTAGTGGCGGGGGCCATTCTGGCCAGCACGGGTGGCGAGGGTATCGCCGAGCGGCGCTGGTATTTGCGCCGCGGGGGCGAACTGGTGCAGGTGCAGCGCGGCAATTTTGCGGCCCAAATGAGCGAGTATTTCAAAGACGACCCCGAAACGGTGGCCGCCGTGACGCAGCAGCAAGTGCACTACCCCGACATGCTGGCCCTAGTGCAAGCCTACAACCAGCGTCGCTTGGCGAGCAGGCCCTAGGTGCGCGCAATTTCTTGCTCGTAGAGCTGCTTTGCCTCGGCATCAAATGCCACGAGTACCACTTCCCTAGGCCACTCGTGGGCTGCCAGCCACTGCTGCACCTCGCGCATGGCCAGCGCGGCCGCCTCTTGCTTAGGATAGTGGTAGATACCCGTGCTGATGCCCGGAAACGCCACGGAATCTAGCTGGCGGTCTGCCGCGAGGCGAAGGCTGTTGCGATAGCAGCTGGCCAGTAGGTCTGGTTCGTTCTTGTGCCCGCCGTTCCAGACTGGCCCCACGGTGTGGATAACGTAGGCGGCCGGCAACCGCCCGCCGCTCGTGATAACGGCCTCGCCAACCTTGCAGCCACCTTGGCGGGCTCTAATCTGGCGGCACTCTTCCAGAATCTGGGGGCCTCCCGCCCGGTGAATGGCGCCATCGACACCCCCGCCGCCGAGCAGCGACGAGTTGGCCGCATTGACAATAGCCGTGGTGGCGAGCTTGGTGATATCGCCCTGCACAATGCGCAGGCGGGAGGTAGGGGAGGTAGACATGGGTGAGAAAGCAAATGCTAGCGGCGAAATGTACACGACGTTTCGGGCAGTGTTTAGGCGGCTTCAGAAGCGCGGGGTGCAGCTTCGGGCAGCGCAAGTTGCGCCTAGGTAGGTCAAAAACTGATATTTGACCATCACTTCCAACCACCGCTAAACCACCTTCGCCATGCAGCCCCTCCGCCCCACCACCGCCGCCGACACTACCCGCAACCAGCGCCTGTGGCAGATTGCCAAGGCCCGCACCAGGTTTCAGAGCCACCTGGTCACTTACCTCATTGTCAATGCTGGGCTGTGGCTGCTGTGGGCCGCTACGACCTGGCCTCTAGCGCACCTAGGGCAGCACGGCGACTACGGTTTCCCCTGGCCCATCTGGCCCACTTTTTTTTGGGGCCTTAGTGTGGCCACGCAGGGCATGGCTGCTTACGGCAATAATAACCAGGGCGAGCGTGCGCAGCGCGAATACGAGCGCCTGCTAAATCAGCAGCAGTACTAAGCCCCTAAAGCTGTGCAGTAGTTATCCTGGTGAGGAGAAACGACGACGCACCCTTTCCTTTACGCCGGCATTGCGCCGCCAGCGTAGTCAGAAAGGGCGCGTTGCCGTTTCTCCCCACCAGGATACTAGTATTTTCAGCGCTTGCCGCATGCTAAAGCCGAAAAAAAAGCGCCAGCTTGGTCGCCGCGAGCTCATCGACCTCCCTGCCTTGGCCCTGCGTGGGGTAGAGGCTAAGGTTGATACGGGCGCTTACACCAGCGCCATTCACTGCGACGAGGTGCGCCTAGTGCCCGATGCCACCACCGGTCAGCCCGTGCTGCACGTGCGTTTGCTCGACCCTGAGCATCCTGCCACCGATGGCCGGCCGCTGGCCTTTTACGAGTTCGACCAGCGTCTCATTCGCTCCTCCAATGGCGAGGTGCAGGCGCGCTACGTCATCAAAACCGTGGTGCGGCTATACGGTCAGAGCTTCACCACCGAGTTTTCGTTGGCCGACCGCTCCGACCTGCGTTACCCCGTGCTGCTGGGCCGGGCCTTGCTGCGCCAAGGGCGCTTTGTGGTGGATGTGGCGCGGCGCGACTTGTCGTATAAAGCTGAGCGCCGGGCCGCTGACCGCCTAGGGCCCACCCCACCTAGCAACGGAAAGGACGATTAGCCGTAGTTTGGCGCCGGCAACGACCGATTTTTGGGTTGGCTGCGCAGCCGATAGATGAGTTTTAGTGTTTAGGAAGCAGTCCCCTTTATTTTTACGTTCTTAGGTAGTGCCACTACTTTTTATATGAACCTGGCTATTCTTTCGCGGGAGCCCAAATCGTATTCCACGCAGCGGCTGGTAGCAGCTGCGCTCGAGCGCGGCCACGCGGCCCAGGTCCTCGACCATTTGCAGTGCAACCTGGTGCTGGAGCAAGGCCAGCCCGACATTATTTACCAAGGCCAGCCCTTGGCCAAGTTCGACGCTGTTATTCCCCGCATCGGGGCTTCGGTCACGTTTTACGGCACGGCCGTAGTGCGGCAGTTTGAGATGATGAAAGTGCGCACCGCAGTGGACAGCCAAGCCATTGTGCGCTCGCGCGATAAGCTGCGCTCGACCCAAATACTAAGCCGCGCTGGGGTGGGCATGCCTAAAACGGCATTTACTAATTTCACCGACGATGTGCCCGCCCTTATCGAACACGTGGGCGGTGCACCGGTCATTATCAAGCTCTTAGAAGGCACGCAAGGCTTGGGCGTAGTGCTGGCCGAAAGCGCCAAAGCAGCCCAGTCGGTCATCGAAGCGTTTCACAACCTCAAGGCTCGCATCCTGGTGCAGGAGTTCATTGGTGAAGCCAAAGGTGCCGATGTGCGCGCCTTCGTAGTCGACGGCGAGGTAGTAGGCGCCATGCGCCGCCAGGGCAAGGAAGGTGAGTTCCGTTCCAACCTGCACCGTGGCGGCGTGGGCACGCTGGTCAAGCTCAGCCGCAGCGAAAAAGCTGCGGCGCTGCTGGCTACCAAGGCCCTAGGGCTAGGTATTGCGGGCGTGGACATGCTGCAAAGCAAGCGTGGGCCGCTGGTGCTCGAAGTCAACTCGTCGCCGGGCTTGGAGGGCATTGAAAAAGCCACCGGCCTCGATATTGCTGGCCGTATCATCGACTATACTGCGGCTCTGGCCCAGCGCAAGCGTGGCGGCAAAGGCAAGGTGAAAGCCAAAAAACCAGCTCCCGATTCGGCGCCTGACTAATAGTTAAGTAGTTACGCAAGGATTGGCTGGGTTCTTGAGCAACGCCCTGTTTTGTATTAACCTGGGTTGTCTGGTGTACCTAGGCGGCCCACTTAGGTGTCGTTATGCCCCCCGACGATTCGCTGTCTATCAATGGCTTGACCATCAAACCCGGTGAGCGGGTACTCACGCGTCTCGTCATTTCTAAGCTGCCATCGGGTACCGTCATTGACGTGCCGGTGCACATCATCCGGGCTCAAAAGCCTGGGCCGGTGTTGCTGCTGATGGCGGGCATGCACGGCGATGAGGTAAACGGTATCGAAACTATTCGGCGGCTGCTGCGGCGCGAGCTGTTGCAGCCCACGCGGGGCAGCATCGTAGCCATTCCGATACTCAATATCTATGGTTTTCTGAATTTTAGCCGCGAAGTGCCCGATGGCAAAGACGTAAACCGTTCTTTTCCGGGCCACCCGCGGGGCTCGCTGGCCAGTCGTGTAGCGCACCGCTTCATGCGTGAGGTAATGCCGCTCGTAGACTTCGGTATCGACTTTCATACTGGCGGCGCTGCCCGTGCCAACTACCCCCAGCTGCGCTGCGTGCTGGGCGAAGACGATGTAACCGACGAGCTGGCCTCCGCCTTCTCCGCGCCCTTTACGCTGCACTCGCGGCTGCGGGCTGGCTCGCTGCGCGCCACGGCCCACGCCCTAGGTAAGTCCATCATCGTGTTTGAAACTGGGGAGAGCTTGCGCCTCGACGAGCCGGGCATCGAGGAAGCCATTGCGGGTACGCTGCGGGTGCTGCACCACCTAGGCATGAGCGCTGCGCCGGGGCCCGTGCCGGCACGGCCTAGCATCGAGTGCCACCGCCACCGCTGGCTACGGGCGCGCTATGCGGGCCTGTTTCGGGCCTGGGTCAAGCTCGGCGACTTTGTTGAGCAGGGCCAGGTGTATGGCTCTGTGTCTGACCCCTATGGCTTGCAGTCGGTGCGCCTCGAGTCGCCAATGAGCGGCTACGTTATTGGTTTCAACAATATGCCGGTCGTGAACCAGGGCGATGCCTTGCTGCACCTCGCCGTGCCAGCGTAGCCAACTAGTAGGTGATAAGTAACGAGCCGCTGGAAAATTAGTCTTCGGTAATTCTCTGATGTTCTACCTTTGCTAACATGAAGAATCCTGTTCAACTAGTCTTTAATGCTGTACTGCTCATTGCAGTCGCTGTGCTCTACTTTCTGCATTTCAGCCAGCGGTCCGCTACAGCGCCGGTGGCCGTGGCCGCGCCTACCGAAGCCGTGATTGCGGATAGCGCAGTAGCCCCAACTGCTGCGCCCGCCGAAGAAACGCCTGCTCCTATTGCTGCCGCTCCGGTGGCTGCCGCGCCCGCGCCTGCAGCTGGCGCTGGTGCCATCGTCTATGTCGAGTCGGGCAAAATGCTGGACGGCTACCAAGGCATGAAAGATGCTCGCAGAGCCTTTGAGGCCAAGGCTAAAGGCTGGGAGCGCCAAAACCAAACGCTGGTCAACGGCTTCCGCACCGCCGTCGAGCAATATCAGAAAACTGCCGCTTCGCTTACGCCCGAGCAGCGCGCCGCCGCCGAGCAGAAGCTACAGGCCCAGCAGCAGCAGGGTGCTGTAGAGCAGCAGAAGATTCAGGCCCAAGCCCAGGAGGCCGAAGCTAAGCTGACCCAGACCGTGCTCGAAAGTGTGAACAAGAAAGTAGAAGCCTATGGCAAGTCGCACGGTTACAAGATGATACTCATCGCGGCGCCCAGCGGCACCATCGCCTATGGCGAAAAAGGCCTTGACATCACAGCCCCCGTATTGGCTTACCTAAATGCCGAGTACCGCAAGAAATAAGCGCCGCTCACGCGTCGTGCTTTGATAACAAAAAGAGCCCGCAACGAAGGTTGCGGGCTCTTTTTGCATTTGGGAGTACCTAGGCGATAGTCAGCACTACTTTGCCGAGCTGCTGTCCGGCTTCTAGATAACGCAAAGCAGCTTCGCCTTCGGCCAGCGCAAATTGCTTATCAACGACTGGTACGAGTTGGTGCTCAGTAACGAACGCCAGCATGTCGTCGAAGTCTTGCAGGCTACCCATCGAGGAACCTAGGATGCTAAGCTGCTTCCAAAAAACTTTGCCGGGTGGCAAGGAAGTAATGTTGCCTTGTGTGCCGCCATAAAAAACGATGCGCCCGCCCGGCGCCGCAGCATCCACGAGTGCCTCAAACCCTGGTCCTGCCGCACTGTCAATAACTACGTCAAAAGCCCCCCCAGCGCGTTTTGTGAGGTCTTTAGCCCAGCCCTCCGCCTTATAATTGGCCCCGCCACGCAGGCCGATGGGCAAAGCCAAAGCCCGCGCCAACTTCTCATCGTCGCCAGAGGTTACCCACACCTCGGCACCCGCCGCCGCGCAAAATTGCGCTGCTACCAAGGCCACGCCACCACCGATACCCGTCACCAGTACGCGCTCGCCAGCTTGTAGCTGGGCCCGTACAAAGGCCGCCCGGTACGCCGTGAGGCCCGCCAGCGGCAAAGCTGCCGCCTGTGCCCAGTCGAGGTGTGCTGGCCGTGGCCGCACGTAGGCCGTAGCGGCGGTAGTATACTCGCTAAAGGTGCCGGGGTCGGGCATACCTAGGACTCGAAAATTACGGCCCTGCGTCTTGGGGCTATCACCCCAGTCCACGCCCGGGTAGAGGATAATTGGCGCTCCCACTGCAAGGCCGGTCACGCCCTCGCCCAGCGCGGCTACCTCCCCACTGCCATCAGCACCGAGGGTACAGGGCAACTTGATGCCCGCATATTGGCCTTTCTGAATCCAAACATCGCGGTGGTTGAGAGCCGCCGCATGCAGCTTGAGTAAGACTTCGCCAGCGGCGGGCGTGGGCGTAGCAATTTGCCGCGCTACGGCGGGCTGGTGCACGGCATCTTGTTGGAGCGCAAGCATAGGGTAGGGAAGGGGTGAGAAAAAGGATACGGACTAAACGGCACCTAGGCTAAATTGCTCAAGCCTTGTTTTGCGTTTCCGCGGCCGGTGCTTCGGCGGGCATGGTGAACACCGCTGCTGGACCAGCTGCTAGTAGGCCCATAAGCAGCCCGCCTAGGTGGGCGATATTGTCAATATTACCATTAATACCCGAAATTAAATTGCTCAATATCAGATAAACAACCAAGCCAAGCATGGCGCGGCGGTCAAACTTGTCGAGCACCATTTTCTTACTCAAGAGCAGCACCAGCATAAAGCCATACAGCCCGAAGATGGCTCCGCTCGCTCCTGTTGAGTTGATGCCCGCTGTGTGGTACCACACGGTGGCTAGGCTAGCTGCCAGCCCGCTAGCCAAGTACACGGCCAGCACCCGCCAAGTACCCACACGCTGCTCTAGCATCAGGCCCAGCAGCCAAAGGCTAATCATATTGAGCACCAAGTGCGTAGCTCCGCCGTGCACAAACAAGCTGGTGAGTAGCCGCCACGGCTGCCCATGCAGCGTAAGGCTGCTCACGTTAGAGCCCCAAGCGGCGAGCTGGCGGCCGGCAGGGTCGGTGGGTGATATGCCACTAGCGACCATTAGCAGCCACACCAGCACGTTGAGGTCAATGAGCAAGGGCACGGCTACGTAGGGCGCGCTAGGCCAAAAGAGCCCTTTGCCGAGCTGACGTAGCAACTGGCCCCAGGTTTCGTGGGGGGCTTCGGTAGGGGCAGGCACTGAGGTGAGAGCGGGCGCCTCGGGCACTAGGCCCCGGCGCTGTAGCTCGGCCACGGCGGCTGCGCCCACGGCCGGCGGATAGCGGCTAGCGTGGCGAGCCAAGTAAAGCAATTCGGCATCGGGCCGCTGGGCAAAGTGAGCCGCCGCAGCCTCGGGGGTGGAAACATCCATTACGTAGCCTAACCGCCAGGGGCAGCCTTTGGGTTTCGGAGTGCGGCGTGTACCCTCACGAAATGAGGGGTAGCCTTCGCAATAGTTCGTCGCGGTAGGTGCGCCCTAGTGGGGCCTCTAGGGTGCCTGGTAGCCGGATAATGCCTGCTACGGGGTCCACATACTCGACGTAGTTCAGGTTGACCAGCCAGGAGCGGTGCACCTGCACAAAGGTGTCGGGCAGGCTCAGTAGCAACTCGGCCAGTGGGGTGCGCACCGAGTGCCGCCGCCCCGACACCAGTGTGAGCACGGCGTGCTTCTGCTCGGTGTGTACGCAGGTAATATCAGCCACGGCCAAGCGCATCAGTACGTCGCGCTCGCGCACAAATAGCCAGGGCGCTGGCGCTGGCTCGGTGCCGGCGCCGGGCTGCCAGTCGAGGGGCGTGCGCGCCTGCCCATACAGCCCCAGTTCTACCATGCGCCGTAAGCTCGTGATAGTAAATGGCTTGGGTAGAATAGCCACTGGCTGCAAGGCACGGGCGCGGGCTAGCAGTGCGGTATCGTCGGTGGCCGAAATAAAAAGTAAGGGCAAAGAGGCCTGCTGCTGAAGCTGCTGGGCCAGGGCCACGCCATCGTTGCCATCTTCTAGGCCTAGGTCGATAACCGCCAGTGCTGGCCAGGTAGTGGCGCACAGCGCTAGCGCAGCGTCGGCCGTAGCGGCGGGCCCCAGTAGCGGCAAGCCTAGCTGTAGCAAGCAAGTGCTCAGCACCCTTGCTTGGGTTGGGCTGTCTTCTACTACTAAAACGCTAGTGCTGGGGGCGGCCATAAAATAGTGTGAACGAGGATAAGACCAGTAAAAATAAAATCTTAGAATAATCCTTAATAAATGCCCTATATCATTCGGTTAGCTAAAGATACAGCAGTAAAATGAAAAAAGTCCCTCCCCTGGGCAGGGGAGGGACTTTTAAGAGGCGCAAGCGCCAGAAAATTACTTGGGGTCTTTAGCGTCAGCCGAGTCGCCGATAGCCTCGCCAGCCTTGTCAGCATTAGCGCGTACCGAGTCAGCCTTCTCTTCCATAGCGTCAGCCTTAGCTTCGCCAGCCTCTTTTACAGCGGTGCCTTGAGCTTCAGCAGCATCTTCTTTTTTAGCATCGCACGAAACGAGCGAAAGAGACATAGCAGCAACGGCGAGGAACAGTACTTTTTTCATGGTGAAAGGGGAAAGTGTTTTTTGAATTTCCGCCCCTTAATGCCTCGCCACGGAGGAGGTAACCCACCCTTCCGAAAAAAAATTATTTTTTTCGGAAGGCCAAGCCAATCGGCACGCCCGTGAAGTCGAAGTGCTCGCGCATCCGGTTCTCCAAGTAGCGGGCGTAGGAATCGGGGATGTACTGCGGCAGGTTGCAGAAGAAGGCAAATACCGGGTTGTGCGTAGGTAGCTGGGTAGCGTACTTGATGCGCACCATTTTGCCCTTCTGGATGGGCGGCGGGTATTTCTCAATCTCCTTCAGCATCACATCATTGAGCTGTGAAGTCGGGATTTTGCGACGCTTGTTGGAGTACACTTCCATGATAACCTCCAGCGACTTGTGTACCCGCTGCTTGTTCAGCACCGAGATGAATACCACAGGCGGGTAGGCGATAGGAGCGATTTTCTCCATGATTTTCGCCTCAAAATCACGGGCAGTGTTCGTTTCCTTGCCCTCGATTAAGTCCCACTTATTCACTAGGATAACAATACCCTTACGGTTCTTGTCGGCCAGGGCAATGATGGCTACGTCTTGCGCTTCGATGCCGCGGCTGGCATCGAGGATAACTACGCACACGTCGGCGGCCTCCATGGCGCGCAGCGAGCGCATGTTGGAGTAGAATTCGATGTCCTCGTTTACGCGCGCTTTACGGCGCAAGCCGGCCGTATCGACCAGCATAAACTCATGGCCGAAAGCGCTGTACTTGGCCTCGATAGAATCGCGGGTAGTACCGGCAATGTCGGTTACGATGCTGCGGTCTTCACCCAACAGCAGGTTCACAAACGACGATTTACCCACGTTGGGGCGCCCGATGATGGCAATGCGCGGTAGCTCTGAGTTGGGCTCTTCCTCGCCCACCTCCTCAAAGTTGCTCACGATGGCATCGAGCAGCTCGCCGGTGCCCGAGCCATTTGCCGAGCTAACGGCAAAGATTTCGGTTTCGCCGAGACCTAGGGCGTAAAACTCGCCCGCGCCGTGTGCTCGCAGATTGGTATCGGCCTTGTTGGCAACCAGGTAGATAGGCTTCTTGCCAATATAGCGCCGCAGCACTTGGGCAAATTCCTCGTCTAGGCCGTGCAGACCCGCTTCGGCATCGACCATGAACAGAATCACGTCGGCCTCGTCGATGGCGAGCTTCACCTGGCGGTTGATTTCGCTCTCAAAAATATCGTCCGAGTTGTAGACGTAGCCGCCCGTGTCGATAACGGTGAAGTTGTGGCCAATCCAGTCGCCGTAGCCGTAGTGGCGGTCGCGGGTTACCCCGCTTTGGTTGTCCATGATAGCTTGGCGGCGACCCACCAAACGGTTGAACAGGGTGGACTTGCCCACGTTGGGGCGGCCCACTATTGCAATGGTATTCATGTGGTTGACTCCAGCCGCCGGCCCGACCAATGGCGCGGCAGTACCCGGAGTAATTAAGTGGATTATGGTCGGATACTTTCATTTAACAATTATCAATTAACATTTAACAACCGATTGACGAATTGAGAAATACGAATTGAAAAGCTGTTAAATGTTAATTGATAACTGTTAAATGACTACTGGTAGCCGAAGCGGGTGAGCGCCTTTGCATCGGTGCGCCAGTTCTCGTTCACTTTTACGAACAACTCTAGGAACACTTTTTTCTGGAAAAACTTCTCCATCTCTTCGCGGGCCCAGGTGCCAACTTTTTTCAGGGCCTCACCTTTGGCCCCGATAATGATGCCCTTCTGGCTGTTGCGCTCCACGTAGATGACGCCGCGAATACGGATGATTTCGTCGTCCTCCTTGAATTCCTCAATGGCTACTTCGCAGCTGTAGGGGACTTCTTTCTTGTAAAGCTTAAAGATTTTTTCGCGCACCATTTCGGCGGCAAAGAAGCGCTCGGGCTTATCGGTAAGCTCGTCTTTCGGGTAGTAGGGCGGGTGAATAGGCAGGCTTTCTAGAGCCAACTGCAACACCCGCTCGGTGCCGAATGCATTGAGTGCCGAGATGGGCAGCACATCGGTAGCGTTGGGCAGTTGCTCTTTCCAGTAGGCTAGTTTGGCCTCTACGTCGGCCTGGTCGGCTTGGTCTATTTTGTTGACCAGCACGTAGATGGGAGTGTCCTGAGTTTTGCGTAGGCGCTCCACTACAGGCTCCTCGTCGTGCTTTTCGTAGATGTCGGTTACGAAGAGAATGACGTCGGCGTCCTCCAAGGACGAGTACACGAAGGCCATCATGGCATTGTGCAGCTCGTACTTGGGCTGAATGATGCCCGGCGTATCGGAGTAAATCAGCTGAAAGTCATCGCCATTCAGGATGCCTAGGATGCGGTGGCGCGTAGTCTGGGCTTTGCTGGTGACGATGCTCAGGCGCTCGCCCACGAGCGCATTCATCAGCGTCGACTTGCCCACGTTGGGCTTGCCGATGATGCTAACGAAGCCGGCACGGTGAGGCTTAGGTTCGGGGTTCACGCGAGATAGGGTTTTGAAAATGAGCCCGCAAAGGTACGGAGTTTTTGAGCTGTTAGCTGCTGGTAGTTAGCTATTAGCTTTTTTTGCAGTTGAATTGAAGCCGAAAGGCTGTTGTTTTGGTTAAACGTGTAGTTACCACAAAATAGGTCCTAGGTCATTGGTTGCTGACTGTGAAAAGCTAACAGCCAATAGCTACAGGCCAATAGCTAAAGAATAATGCCTACCCCCACCCGCCGCATTGGCTTGCTTCTAGTGAACCTAGGTACGCCCGACTCGCCCCAAACCAGCGATGTGCGCCGCTACCTCAATGAATTTCTGACCGATGGCCGCGTGGTCGACATGCCGGCGGCCGTGCGCTACCCGCTTTTTAAGGGGCTGGTGGTGCCGCTGCGCGCGCCCAAATCGGCCAAAATCTACCAAGAATTGTGGGATGCAGAGCGCGGCTCGCCGCTGCTCTTTCACGGCCTCGACCTGAAAGCCGCCGTGCAGCAGGCCCTAGGCGACGAGTACGTGGTGGCCTTCGGGATGCGCTACCAAAAGCCTAGCATCGAAACGGCGCTGGCTGAGCTGCGCGACGCGGCCGTGGACCGCATTGTGGTGCTGCCGTTGTTTCCGCAGTATGCCTCGGCCAGCACGGGCTCGGTGCAGGAGAAGGTAATGGATATCGTAAAAGATTGGTGGATAGTGCCGAGCATTAGCTTCATCAGCTCCTTTGCCGATGAGCCGGGCTTTATTGCCAGCATCGTGCAGCGCGGCAAAGACGAGATGGCCAAGGCTGACTACGACCACTTTGTATTTAGCTATCACGGCATTCCAGAGCGGCACGTGCTCAAGGGCAGCTTCAAGGGGTATTGCCAGCTAGGCAAGTGCTGCAACACCTATAACAAGAATAACCGCTACTGCTACCGGGCGCAGTGCTTCGCTACGTCGCGGTTGCTGGCCGAGGGCCTGGGGCTGCGCGACGACCAATATACCGTCACCTTCCAGAGTCGCCTGCAAAGCCGCCTCCGCGACCCCTGGCTGCAACCTTACACTGACGAGGTGCTTGCTGAGTTTCCGGCTAAAGGCATCAAAAAAGTGCTCGCCTTTTCGCCCGCCTTCGTGGCCGACTGCCTCGAAACCACTATCGAAGTAGGGGTGGAGTTTAAAGAGCTATTCGAGGAAAAGGGCGGCGAGCATTGGCAGCTGGTGCCCTCGCTCAACTCGGAGCCTTATTGGGTAAAGGCCGTAGTAGATATGGTGCGGGCTAACTAGCAGCGCAGCAAGTAATAAAAAGAGCGCCCGCTCTGCCGACCAGTGGTTGGCAGAGCAGGCGCTCTTTTGTAGTAGCAGGCGGGTTTTAGCTACCTAGGGCCTGCTGCATGGCGTTTTCAAGCTCGGTGGGCAAGATGAAATCCACAAATGGCGGGTAGTTGCTGATAGTGTCGCGGCGCAACGTCGTGACGAACACGCTACTACCTTCCGTATCGAGGTTGACGGCAGCTAGGGGCAGCAGAATCTGGGTTTCGGCGTGTGGGGCCGGCGGAGGCACGCCGGGCAAGCCTCGCTCTAGCTCGACATTCAGGTAAAGTACCCGCTGCGATTCGGGGTCAACGAGCAGTTCTATGACGGTGCCAAACACCTGTCCATCGCCGCCGCGCACCGCCCAGCCGCGGGGGTCGGGGTCGCCTGTGGCCATTTCAAACGTGGGGAGGTCGCGCATGCGGCGCAGAATGGGGGAACTCATAACTAGCAGATTTAGAGAACGTCCTTGGCGGGATAGCTCATTGTATTGAGCAGCGTGGACAGCTGCGACAGGTACTCGCGGTTTTGGGTTTGCTCGGCGGGAGCGGCATCGCGACCCGAAAGCTCGCCGGCTTGCAGCGTGAGCGCGTTGGCCTCAGTTTCGAGGTTGGGGTAGCCTTTTTGCTGCACGGCCAGCAGTAAGTTCGCGGCCGCTACTAGGCCGGGGCGCAGGCTGGCGGTGGGGTCGCCGTCTTCGAGCCGCGAGGTAGCGCTGGTAAAATTGTCGCGCTGCTCGCGGATGGTGGCATCGTCGCGCAGGTCGGCGCGGTCGGCGAGCTGCGTGAGGGTTGGTGCCAATCGCAGGAGCTCGGCGCGGGCGTAGGTGGCATTGCCTGTGGTGGCGGTGGCGACACCGGCCGAGTCGTCGGCGGGCGGGGGCACGGCGCGGGCGGCCGAGGCAGGCGTGTTAGGCGCTAGGCTATCGACGGCGGGCGGGGACACCGCCGTGGCGGCGGGCGCAGACTCATCGGTCGGGTCGGGGCGCAGGTAGAAGTAGGCCGTCACGGCTAGTACTAGCGCCACCAGGGCTACTAGCAGCCAGGGGCTGGGTGCAGATTTCTTAGGTTGAATACGGAGTTCGGCCATGTGAATGCGGGAAAGCAGAAAGCTAAGCAGCAGTACGAAGGGTTGCCGCCAGCAGTTGAGCCCACCTAGGTCGGCAACTGGTACTGAGTAGCCTATGTTTACGGCCGGTTTCACCTGGCCTTTCCTATATCGTGGCTTCTCCCACCTCCCGCCTGCTAGCCGACTTAGAGGCCCAAGGCTTTATACTACCTGACCAAACCGCTGCTATCGAGGACGACGAACGCACGCGGCCCTTCTCATTAAACTACGAACTGCGGACCCTGCTGTACCTAGGCATCACGCTGCTAGCCGGGGGTGTGGGGGTGCTCGTGTACCAACATATCGACAGCATTGGGCACGGGGTGATAATAGCTGCTATCACCTTGGCTATGAGCGCATCCTTTGCTTATGCGACGCGGCACCTCCCATCGTTTACCTGGCAAGAGGCCCCGCGCACCAGTATCGCGGCCGATTATTTGCTGTTGCTGGGCTGCTTGTTGTTTCTCGTGCTCGAAGGCTACTTGCAGGTGCAATATGCGCTATTTGGCACGCGCTATGGCCTGGCAACAGTGCTGCCAGCCGTGCTTTTCTTTGCCCTGGCCTACCGCTTCGACCACCGCGGTGTGCTCGCAATGGCCATCACGGCGCTGGCCGCCTGGGTAGGCGTGAGTGTGGCTCCGCTGGATGTTTTTCGGCAGGGAATGATTTGGCAGGGTGTCATCAGCCTGCCGGCGCTGTTGCTCGGGTTCGTGCTGGTAGCGGCGGGGCTATTATCGGAATTTCTTGACCGCAAGCGGCATTTTGCCTTCACCTATCTTTCGCTAGGGGGCAACGTGGCGTTGCTGGCCACCATGTCGGTGCTGTTTCACACCGAAGGCCGGTACACCCTGCCCTGGCTGCTGCTGGTGCTGGGTCTCAGCGCGGGGCTGGTGTGGTATGCGCGGCGGGCGCAGTCTTACCTGTTTTTGCTGATGAGCGTGACCTACAGCTACGTAGCCATCACTTATGCTATTATATCTGCACTGTCCAGCGACCACTCCGGCAACTGGATAGTGCCCATGATTGTGCTGTACCTGCCGCTGACGCTGGTCGGCATCGTGCTCCTATTTCTCAATAGCAAAAAAATCCTGCGCCTCGCATGAGCTTCAAAGCCTACCCGGCCGCCTGGCCCCACCACACGGCGCTGCGAGCCGCCGCTGCTCGCTGGCAGCGGCGCGGCCTGTTGCTACCCGCTCAGAGGGCGGCTATCGACGCGGCTTACCCAGTCGACTATTATCAGCCCGCCATCCTCTTGCGGGTGGGGTTGTTCGTGGCTACCCTGCTGAGCGTAGGAAGCTTGTTGTTGGCCCTAGGTATTGGGGCAGGAGTACACAGTGAGTTTGGTCTGGGTTTGTTCGCCTTGGTAGGTTGTGTAGTCGGGGTAGAAGCAGTGATTATAAACTCGCGCCACTACCACTCCGGCGTTGATATGGCCCTGCTCTACAGTGCGCTGCTGGCGTGGGAGTTCCTGATTCTGTGTGGCTTCTCTACGTGGCTGCCTTACAGCTACAGTCATCAGTACTACGACCATGATTTTTGGCTGATTACTCCGGGAATGTGGTTGCACCTGCTGTTGCTGCTGGGGCCGCTACTACTAGCCCTGTGGCGCTACGCCGACCCCGTAGTGGCGGTGGTTACTTTCGGTACCGTGTTAGCCCTGCTAGCTAACGTGTTGCTGCACGCCGCTTTTGGGCAGCTGTTGTTGCCATTTGCAATCATGGCGGCTTCGGCAGCCCTAGTCTACTGGCTGGAGAAGCAGCCAGCCCGGCCCAATTATTTGTACTACCGCCCCAGTCTGCTGGTGCTACGGACGCTGGCGCTGGCAGCGTTTTACCTGGCGGGTAATTACTTGATTGTGCGCGAAGGCAATGCGAAGCTAATAGGTGGCTATGGGCCATCGCCGCAGGTGCCGCTGGCCCCCGTCTTCTACCTATTCACTGCGGTAGTACCACTGCTTTACCTCTACCTAGGGCTGCGTCGCCACGACCGCTTGGTGCTGCTGGTGGGCGTACTGGCAGTGGCGTTTTCCATCTTCACGGTGCGTTACTACCACGCCCTTATGCCACCCGAAGTAGCAGCCACGCTCGCTGGCTTGGTGTTCACGGGCTTGTCGCTGGCCGCCCTGCGCTACCTGCGTATCCCGCGCCACGGCCTCACCGCCGCCCCCGACGACGAGGCCACGCCCCATTTCAACCTCGAATCACTGATAGTTGCCCAGACCGCCCACGTACCCGCTGCCCCGGAAGTCGGGTTTCAGTTCAGCGGCGGGCAGTCGGGTGGGGGTGGGGCCGATAGCACCTACTAGGGCGCGGCCAGCTACCGATGGGCTAGGCGCAAGCGCAGCCACTGTTCGGCCTCGGCCTGGTCGCTGAACATTTCCACCACAAACTTGCCCTTGATGCGGGCGCGCAGCGCGGCGGCCGACTGCGCCGACATGGCATCGGCATTGTCGAGGTGGGCCCAGTAACGGATGCCACACTGCACGGCGTGGGGCACCCAGGTTTGTTCTAGCCAATCGAGCGAGTTGTCCCAGCGGCCTACTAGGTGGCGATTATCGTTGAGCACGGCGTGCAGACGCTGCTTCTGCATCCAGTTGAGGTAGGCGATGGCCCCGGTGGCCACGTTGTTGCTGGTGGGGTAGCCCATCCAGTCGGCATAAATCCACTGCGCGTTTTCGGGCTGCTGAATGGATAGGTAGAGTTTGCCAACCGGCGAACGTAGTTCTTCAAGGAGCATAGGCGGGAAAGTACGTGCCGGAAGTCTCAATGGTTGAGGCTGTAGGGTTCACTTTTCTAATGCTCAGAAGCAATACATTGAATAAGGAATTCAACTCTAAGCATGCCTCATGCAAGTTGGCAAAAAGCAGTTAGCGCTAAGCCAAAGAATACTAAAAAGCTATTGTTACGCTAGTGGCAGTACCCTTAGGTAGCTGCTGTAATAGATAGAGTGCATTAGCCACAATGCTTTTCGAATCGTAGTTAGTATACAGATAGATAGGCTTGTTCTGATAGGATAATGTATTGAATGATAGACCTTCTTTGGGAGGTGACCAGTTTAGAAGCATTGTTTTCTTTCCCGCTTTATCTGGCAATGGTATTGCTAGCTTGTCTTGATTCCCTAAGACAAATTCAGCCGCTTTCATTAGGATATCCTTCCACGTTTTAAGCATGTGCTCTTGGCCATTGGGTAAACGTAGCCATTGCGGCTTACCAAGTTGTTTGGCGGGGTCAGTTAAGCTAATGGAGAGAGGGTAATAATTTTTCGCTTGTACTATAGACGAAGTCTTGCTAGCTTGATACAACTGGGGCTTGACATTAAGCAAAGCAGTATTGGCAACTGGTGCTGAGACAGTGATAGTGGTTGTGCCAAGGCCATGTCCACTATGAGCAGCATCTAGTAACTGAAGAAATTGCAAAGCTGCTACGAGCAACTTATCGGCGCGTAATTCAATAACAGAAGTAGGTTCGTAGTGAGAGTGGCCAGGTGAATAGCAATGCCAGTTTAGCCCGTCGGTAATAAAAAATGAGATTGGCTTCAATGAAAAAGCATAGCCAATGAGCGCCCCAACGTGGCCAAGCTTATCGAGACTTTCACCTAGCTTTTTTGCTTCTACTACCGACTGGATGGTGCCGGATGGGCCTTTAAGCACATAATCTAATGACTGCTTGTTTTCAACTGTGCGCTCAGGCTCCACCATGCGCACATCAGTAGTGTCCCAACCTAAAGCTCGCAATATTGGGTCGATGAGTGCGGCGCGGGTGGCAGCTTCATTTTTGCTAAGAAGAGCTTGGTTTTGCTCTGCCTGGTAACAAACATTGGCTAGCGTAGCGACTAGTGCGGCGAGCGGGCTGGAGGTGGGCATTAGATAAATAAGGAATAAGTCGGGGTACAATGATAAAGCACACTGTGGGGCCGCACTAATCCCGACCTTTGTACCCACGCCCGAAACCTTCCGCCCCCCGGCCGGCGTTACCGCATTCATGTCCGACAATTCCGCTCTGCAAGTGGCCGCCCCGGCCCACGACGAAATCGACCACCTCGACCCGCGCCAGTTTATTCTTATCAAGAATGCCCGCGTTCACAACCTAAAGAACCTGAGCGTGGCGCTGCCCCGCAACAAGTTTATCGTGGTGACCGGCCTTTCGGGCTCGGGCAAATCGAGCCTGGCTTTCGATACCTTGTACGCTGAAGGCCAGCGCATGTACGTGGAAAGCCTGAGCAGCTACGCCCGGCAGTTCCTAGGTCGTATGGACAAGCCTGATGTGGACTACATCCGGGGCATTTCGCCGGCCATCGCCATCGAGCAGAAGGTCAGCATCAAGAACAACCGCTCGACCGTCGGCACGAGCACCGAGATTTACGACTACCTCAAGCTGCTGTTTGCGCGGGTGGGCCGCACGTACTCGCCCGCGAGCGGCGAGCAGGTGCGCAAGGACACGGTGGCCGACGTGGTCGATTATTTGTTCGGCCTCGCGGCGGGCACGCGCGTTACCATTTTGGCGCCGCTGCTGCGTACTGAGCCCGACCGCCCTATGAGCAAAGAGCTGGACTTGCTCTTGCAAAAAGGCTACGGCCGCGTGGTGCTGGCGAGCGGCGATAATGCCTTCATTGAAGACCTTATCGGCGAGGGCAAGCCCGAAATTGAGGGTGACGTGTTCATCCTAATCGACCGTGCCGCGGTGCAGCCCGACGACGAGGACCTGCAATTCCGCCTCTCCGACTCGGTGCAGACGGCTTTCTTCGAGGGCCACGGCACCTGCATCGTTAAGCTGGACGACGAGACGCGCACCTTCTCCGACAAGTTTGAGTTGGACGGAATAGTGTTTGAGGAGCCGAATGTTAACTTCTTCTCCTTCAATAACTCCTACGGTGCCTGCCACACCTGCGAAGGCTTTGGCTCGGTGCTGGGCATCGACGAGGACCTAGTAATTCCGGATAAGAGCATGACGGTGTACGAGGGGGCCATCGCGCCCTGGCGCACCGAAAAGCAGGGCGAGTGGCTGAAGCCGCTGCTCAAGAATGGCATCCGGTTCGACTTCCCCATTCACCGCCCTTATAATGAGTTGAGCGAGGCCGAGCAACGCTTGCTCTGGACTGGCAATAAGCATTTTGAAGGTCTCGATGCCTACTTTAAGTGGGTGAGCGAGCAGACGCACAAGATTCAGTATCGCGTGCTGCAAAGCCGCTACCGGGGCCGCACCACCTGCCCCGATTGCCGCGGTACCCGCCTGCGCAAAGACGCGCAGTACGTGAGAATCGACGGCCGCAGCATTACCGATTTGGTGCTGCTGCCAATCTCGGAGGCGCAAGGTTTCTTCGAAAACCTGAACCTGAGCGAGCACGAAATGGCCGTGGCCGACCGCCTACTGGCCGAAATCACCAATCGCCTGGGATACCTCAATCGGGTGGGTCTAGGGTACCTCACGCTCAACCGCTTGAGCAATACGCTGAGCGGTGGCGAAAGCCAACGCATTTCGCTGGCCACGTCGCTGGGTTCGGCGCTAGTGGGCTCGATGTACGTGCTCGACGAGCCCAGCATCGGCCTGCACCCCAAGGACGCCGAGCAGCTCATTGGCGTGCTGCGCTCGCTGCAAGAGCTAGGCAACACGGTAGTGGTGGTGGAGCACGAAGAGAAGATGATGGAGGCCGCCGACCAGATTATCGACATCGGCCCCGAGGCCGGTAGCGGCGGCGGCAACCTCATGTTTCAGGGTACCTTCCCCGAGCTGCTGCAAGACGAGGCAACCTACACTGGCAAGTACCTCAGTGGCAAAATGGACGTGCCGGTGCCCGCCGTGCGCCGCCCCTGGCGCAACGCGCTGGAGCTGACCGGTGCCCGCGAAAACAACCTCAAGAACGTGAGTGTCAAGGTCCCACTAGGCGTAATGACGGTGGTGACGGGCGTATCGGGCTCGGGCAAATCGACGCTCATTCGGCGCATTTTGGCCCCGGCCCTGATGAAGCAGTTGGGCGGCGGCGCGGGCGAAAGCACCGGCAAATTTGACCGTCTGCTGGGCGTGAACGGGCAGGTAACGCACGTCGAGTTCGTGGACCAAAATCCCATTGGCAAGTCGTCGCGCTCGAACCCCGTGACCTACGTGAAGGCATATGACACCATTCGCACGCTCTTCTCGGAGCAGCCGCTGGCCAAGGCGCGCGGCTTGAAGCCGTCGCACTTCTCATTCAACGTGGAGGGCGGACGCTGCGAGGTGTGCCAGGGCGAAGGCCAGGTGAAAATTGAGATGCAGTTCATGGCCGACATCTACCTGACCTGCGAAAGCTGCGGCGGCCACAAGTTCAAGCAGGATATTCTGGAAATCAAATTCCAGGACAAGAACATCTTCGAGGTGCTCGACCTGACGGTGGAAGATGCCGTAGAATTCTTTAAAGGCCAGCCCAAAGTGTCGGAGCGCCTCAAGCCGCTGCTCGACGTGGGCCTTGGGTACATCCGCCTAGGGCAGTCGGCCAATACGCTCAGTGGTGGCGAGGCCCAGCGCGTGAAGCTGGCGAGCTTCCTCACCAAAGGCGCTACGCTTCAGCAAGATAAAATCCTGTTCATCTTCGACGAGCCAAGCACCGGTCTGCATTTTCACGACATTGCCAAGCTGCTAGGCGCGCTCAATGCGCTGGTAGAGCAGGGCAATTCGGTGCTCATTATCGAGCACAACATGGACATCATCAAGTGCGCCGACTGGCTCATCGACCTAGGGCCAGAGGGCGGCATCAACGGCGGCCACCTGCTCTTCGAGGGCACCCCCGAGCAGATGGTAAAGCTGAAGGACACCAACCACACGGCGCGCTTCTTGGCCGAGAAGGTGCAGGGCTAGACCTAGGCAAGCGCCCGCGCTACGACACCAGCCGGTAGCCTACCCCTCGAATGTTGAGGATGGCGAGGCTGGGGTCGTGGCGCAGGTGCTTGCGCAAGCGTGAGATGAACACGTCCATCGAGCGGGCGTGGAAGAAAGAGTCGTCGCCCCAAAGTTGCAACAGTGTGGCTTGGCGGGCCATGGGCTGCGGGCGGTGGCTGGCTAGCAGGCGCAGCAACTCGCTTTCGCGGTGCGAAAGCTTGGCTACTAATTCACTTTCTAGCCACAGCTCTTGCTTGTACGGAATGAAATTAAAGCGACCTATGGCGATGGTGGCCGGCAGCTCAGGCGCGGTGGGTACGCGGCGCAGTAGCTCACGCAGGCGCACCGCTAACTCTTCGAGGCTGAATGGCTTGCGGAGGTAGTCATTGCCGCCCACGCCGAAGCCCTGCACCACATCGGCGGGCTGCGACTTAGCGGTGAGAAAGAGGATGGGCACCTGCTGATTGGTGCGCCGCACCTCGGCCACGAAGGCAAAACCATCGAGCTGCGGCAGCATCACATCGACGATGCATAGGTCAAAAGTGTCGCGCTGGAAGGCGGCTAGCCCCAGCACGCCATTGGCCGCGTGGTGCACTTGGTAACCTTGGCGCTCCAGGCTTTCGCGCACGATGCGAGCGAGCGGCAGCTCATCCTCTAAGAGCAGCAACCGGGGCGAGGGCGACATGGGGCGCGAGGGGAATGGTGATGGTAAACGTGGTGCATTCGTGCTGGCTACGCACCGCAATGGTGCCGCCGTGGTGGCGCACCACCGCCTGGGCGTAGTGCAGCCCTAGGCCGTAGCCGGGCACGTCGTGGCGGTTGCCGGTGGGCACCCGAAAGAATTTCTCGAACACCCGCCCTAGGTATTGCGGCGGAATAACGGGGCCTTCATTAGTGAACTGCACTACGGCGCTGCTGCCGCGCACGCCGCCCCACAACTGAATTTCGCCACCTAGGCGGCCGTGTTTCAGCGCGTTGTCGAAGAGCGTCATGAGTACGTTGGTGAGATGCGTGGCGTCGCCAACTATGGGCAGCGGTGAGCTAGGCGCGTCGTACACCAGAAGGCTACCAGCCTGAGTTAGCCGCGGCTGCATCTGCGCTAACGTTTCCGCTAGTAGCGGGCCTAGGTCTAGGGGACGGTGTACGAGTGGCGGGCCGGCTTGCTCGGCCACGGCACTTTGCAAAATTTGGTCGATGAGGGTACCTAGGCGGCCGGCCTGCTGGCGAATAATACCGAGGTACTCGGCGCTGTCCTCGGGACCGAGGGCGAATTGCTCTAACGCCTCGGCTGCCACGCCAATGGTGGCCACGGGCGTTTTGAGTTCGTGAGTCATGTTGTTCACGAAGTCGTCTTTGAGCGCCGCCAGCCGCTCCTGGCTCAGCAGCGATTGCACGGTGTAGGCAAAGCAAAATACCACGATGCCAATCAGCCCTACCGAGCCCAACAGCACGCCCTGCATGCGGCGCAAATACACGCGGTGCGGGTCTGGAAACCACGCCCGTAGCATGACATCTTTTCTGCCGAATACGTTGGCATTGACCGGATTAGTCGCAAAAACTAGTTCTTCACCTCTCTTTGGTTGCTGCGCTAAAACCAGTTGAAACGGCGTCGGGATATCGCGTTGTTGCAAGGCTAGGGCGTATAGCCGCCCTAGGCGCCTTGTGTGCGCGGTATCAGCCTGAAAGGCAGCGGCTAGCTTGTCGCCCAGGCTACGAGTATAGTAATAAGCCAATCCTTCGCGCACGTTGTTGGCCACAGTGCTTTTAGTGAAATGCTCGATGAAAAAGGCCCGGCCGGCAGCATCGAGGTACTTGGTTTTAAGTTGAAAATCGCGGAAGCCGATGGTGTAGGGAGCGCGTTTTTCTTTAGGCGAGGGATGTTTGTCGGCGAGCGAAAACACGGTGTAGCCCTCCGTTTTCTCCACGTGCGCCTGAATGACGAACTGGTTGGTATCGGCCAGCCACATGCGGCAGCGTTGTAGCAAAGCTTCCTGGCGCAGCTGGATTTCCTGCCGGGTGGCATCGGCCAGCGCCTCGTTAGTATCTCGCCGGAAGCTGCGGAGCGCCTGCTGGTAGGCCTGGTAATTCCAGTAAGCTTGCAGGCCTAGCAGCGCCAGCGTGCACCCAGCCATGAGGGCTACCAAAAGCTTGATTCGTCGCTTCATCTAGCTCGAAAGTAGCCGGTGAATCAGCAAAATGCCGGAGGTTTAACACACCTTAACACTTCTTAACGGGCGTTAACTAAGGCTAGGGGAGAGCCGCGGCGAGGTTTGTCAAAAAAACAATCGCCATGAAAAAGCTCCTGATTTTCTTGCTCGGCTTGCTGCTGAGCGTTACCGCCAGCCACGCCCAGACCCTCCTAGGTCAGCCAGCGCCCAACCTCCGCTTCGCCACCGTTCTCAATGGTTCGCAGCCCACTATCACGCTGGCGCAACTGCGCGGCAAAGTGGTGCTGCTGGAGTTCTGGGCCACGTTTTGCGGGCCATGCCTAACGGCGATGCCACACTTGCAAGAATTGCAGCGGCAGTTTGGCGGGCGGCTGCAAGTGGTAGCCATCAGCCCCGATTCGCCGGCGCGCCTAGGTCGCTTCCTCGAGGCGCGGCCATCCAACCTGCTGTTTGCTTCCGTGGTGGGGGCGGCGAGCGATTCGCTTCAGCGGCTCTTTTCTTACCAGATTATCCCGCACTCGGTGCTGCTCGATGCGGCGGGCCGCGTGGTGGCCAGCACCGAACCCACCTATATCACGGCCCAAATAATAGAGCAGGTGCTTAAAGGCCAAGAAATTAATTTGCCGCTCAAGCAGGACCTAGTAGGACAGGACCCCATTGCTACCTGCTTCCCAGCTACGGCGGCCACTCCGCCGCGGTTCTTGGTGCAGCCCGCCCTGCGTGGTGTGGGCGGCAGAACCCGCACGTACCCGCAAGACACGTCAGCCTTCCACAATCGCCGCCTCACGGCCATTAATATTCCGCTCCCCGAACTCTATCGCTTGGCCTACGGCAGCCTGCCCTACGGCCGCACCCTCGACCTGCGCCCAGCCGGGCCCACCAGTGCGAAGTCGCCTCCGTATTGTCTCGATATCATTGTGCCCAAGGGCCAGGAAGCTTCGCTGCTGCCCACGCTGCGCAAGGAGCTAACGGCTCGCTTCGACTTGCGCGCTACCCTAGAGCCGCGTACCAAGCAAGTGTATCTGCTGCGCGTAGCCGATGCCCGCAAGCTACCACCCGCTACCGGCTCGCAGAAGCCAAGTAGCGTAGCCGCTTCGGCAGGCACCTACCAAGGCGCCAACGTGACCTTGGCCGAAGTAGCCGATTACCTCGAAGGCTTCGGCTTGGTGGAGTTGCCCGTGCTGCTAGCTTCTTCCACCACTGCCCGCTACAATCTGGAATTTAGCTACCAGCAAGAAAAGCCCGGCGACTTGCTGCGGGTTTTGGCCGACCTAGGGCTGACGTTAGAAAAAGCCGAACGCCCAGTTGAGATGTTAGTATTGCGGTGAACTGCTGCGCTGCTCGCCGCAATCGCTTCTTTTAAGGTTATGAAGGTAAAATATCTTGCCCTAGGTGCTCTGCTAGCACTATTAGGTTGGTTTGTGTACGACTCGCTAAGTCAGCCCACTGGGCAGGACTTGCCCGGCAATTTTCAGGAAGTGGCCTCGTACCGCAATGAGAATAATACCGGCCCCATCACCCGCGTAGCGGCTGTAACGGTAGCCGACACGCTCTGGCACGAGATGCGGCAGTATGGTGACCTAGCGCCCTATACCAAGTACGGCAAAACCACCATTTACTTCTTCCGGCAAGGCCAGCCAGTACCTAAAACAGTGCAGCCCGGCGAGGTCAACTTCAGCGCTGAGTTCAACAAAAGCTGCTTGGCTAAGTACGAGAAAGGCGTGATGAGCAACGTCTCCTTTCAAAAGTATCCGTTGCAGTAGCCCTAGGCGGTGGCCAGTATTGGCTGCCGGTGGGGCTTGCGGTGCTTGTGCCGGCCGCGCCATACCAGGAAACCCGTGACGGGCAGGCTGGCTGAGATAAGGCTTACCACGAAGGCAATGACCTTACCGCCGACGCCCAGAATGAGGCCGGTGTGCAGGTCGTAGTTCATGTCTGCCAGCTTCTTGCCGTTGCTTTTGCTGGTGTGGGGTTGGTTTAGGAGTACTTGGCCGGTGCGAGGGTGAAAGCGGTACTCGTCGCGGTGATAGTAGTGCAGCGACTTGCCGTAGGCGGTGCACCAAACAGGCTCGGCCTTGCTGACCGGGCCAATAAGCAGCATCTGGGCCTGGGGCGACTGCTGCCGCAGGTAAGCATAGGCTACATCGACCACCGGACGGGCTGCGCGCGCGGTAAGCAGGGTATCGACTTTGGGTTCAGCGTTTTCGGGGGCGATGGAGCGGCCACCGTTGGCGAGAGCACCCACCCCATCCATAAGCCACTCGTAGCTAATGCACAAGCCACTGAGGGCTATTACCAGCGCCAGCGTGCTGGCGTAGAAGCCCAACACGTTGTGCAGGTCGTAGTTGCGGCGCTTGGGCGAGGCTTCCCACTTCACCGAGAAGCGCTGCTTGCGGGCCGCCTTGTTGCGCGGCCACCATAGCACTATCCCCGAAATGAGCATCACCACGAACGTGATAACGGCAATATCCACTACCCACTTGCCAATGGTGGGCGGCAGTAGCAGGTACATGTGCAGGTCCTGCACGATGGTGAAGAAGTCGCTCTTGAGGTTCTGCACCTTCAGCAACTCGCCCGAGTAGGGGTTCAAAAACGCATAGTACACTTCTTCGCCTTTGCCTAGGAACACGGCCACCGAGCGGTCAGGACCGTTGTAAACAGTCCACGAGGCCGTGGAGCCGGGCTGGGCCTTGGTAGCAGTGGCTTGCAATACCGAGGGCAGCAGCATGGGCCGGGCCTGCACTTCTACCTTGCGCCAGTGCTGCGTGAAGTCGCGGATTTCATCCTGAAACACAAATACCGCCCCCGACAAACTCACGATGAGCACAATCAGGCCCGAGGCCAACCCTAGCCACAGGTGCAGCTTGCCAACAAGTTTGCGAACGGTCATAGACAGGAAGGGGTAAGGGGCGGAGCAGAAATACAAAATGTCATGCTGAGCTTGCTGAGGCACCTTACTAGCACCCTAGGATTCATAACCCTAATAGTACCAGTAAAATGCTTCGGCAAGCTCAGCATGACGTTTATAATCATTCAATAAAATTAAAACTTATAAGCCACCGAGCCCACGATGCTGCGCAACTTTTGTGGGGTCATGGTAGTGAAGCCTATCCAGTAGTGCTTGTCGGTGAGGTTATCTACTTTGGCCGAAATGCGGTATTTGGGCTGGTCATAGAAAATGCTGGCATTGAGCACCGTGTAATTGGGCAGCGTAAAGACGTTGGTGGTGGTGTTCTGAATCTTATTGTCGCTGGCGTAGTTGCCGCCAAAGCCGGCACCCAGGCCGCGGAGCGGGCCTTCGGGCTGGCGGTAGCTCACCCAGGCATTGGCGAGGTAGGGCGAGGAGGCGGTGTTGGGGCGCAGGCCATTCACGTCGTCGCCCGAATTTACCCATACCGAGTAGTTGTAGGCAAAGCCCCCCACGATGTTGAGGCCGCGTACGGGGTTAGCCACCAGATTTACTTCGGCGCCCCGGCTCCACTGGGTGCCATCTTGGGCGCTCAGGGTTTGAAATAGGGCGTTGTAGCCAAGCGTGCGTAGCCGGTCTTTCACCCGAATATCGTAGTAGCTGAAGGTGGCACTGAGGCGCCCGCCTGCGGCGTCGAGCTTCACGCCGGCTTCCCACTGCTTGGCTCGCTCCGGCTTGGCCAGTAGCGACTGCTCGCTGGCGTCGAGGTAGTAGCCCAGGTTGTTGAAGCTGGTTTGATAATTGGCAAACAGCGCCACCCGGTCCTTCACCGGCTGATACACGAGGCCAAATTTGGGCGAAACTAGCGTTTGCGTGTAGCCCTGCACCGGTGAGTAGTAGATGCCGCCCTTGTTGTCGTAGCGGTCTACGCGCAACGCTGCCAGCACGCTCAGTTGCTCGGTTAGGTTCAGTACATCCGAGGCAAAGGCGCTGTACGTGTTGGCTTTAGTCGTAACCAGGTAGTGCGCCGGGGGCGACTGCGCGTATTTGCTGCTCACTAGGTCAGCGTTGAAGAGGCTGTAATCGTAAGGCGAGCCGGGTACGTTGAGCGGGGCAATGTCGATGTTGCCACCTAGGAAGTCCTGCTCATTATCCTGGCGTAAGAAATCAAGCCCAAATACCACCCGGTTGCGCAGGCGGCCGAGCTGAAAGTCGCCGTTAAATAGCTGCTGCACCTCATATACCCCCCGGCGGCTATTCTGCGTCGACTGGTCGGCGCGGCTAATCGACAGCGCGTTGTAGGGGCTACTAGCGGCCGGCGTGAGGAAGAAATACGGCCCGAAGCCATCGGAATAGCTGTGGCTGCTGGTGAGGTAGGTAGTTGAGGTAAAGCTGGGTGAAATACGGTACTGCACCTGGCCAAATAAATTGACGCTACGCGAATCCTGCGTCAGGCCCGGCCCCTGGTACGACTGCCGGTAGTCGAGTGGCAGCTGGTCGGCCCGGTCGTACCCCAGCGCAGATGAGGGGGAGTAGAAGAAAATGAGCTGCTTGCCCACGTTGGTGCCCTGGTAGATTTCGGCATCCAGGTTGATAGTCAGGCGGTCGTTGGGGCGGTATTGTAGGCTAGGGGCCACGGCCAGGCTCTTGGCAAAGCCCGTGGAGGCACGGTTCTGCCAGTTGTCTTCGTACTGGTAAGCCGTGTTCAGGCGGAAAGCCAGCTGCTTAGGCTGGTCGGCCGGCACGTTGGTATCCACTATGTTGACGTCAGCGCTCACGCGGTGGAAGCCGTAGCTGCCCGCCGCCACCGCCAGCTCGCCGCCGAAGGCATCGAGCGGCTTTTTGGTCACGCGATTAATCAGGCCCCCGTACGAAGTGAGAGCCCCGCCGTAGAGCGTGCCCGACGGGCCTTTAATCACCTCGAGCTTCTCCAGGTTCACGGCGTCGATGTCGCTGGTTACGTTGCCCGCCACGCCATTGCGCAGTTGGCTAGACGTAGTGAAGCCCCGGCTGGCATAGTAGGCCCCGCCGTCGCCGCTGCGCCCAGTGGCCTCCCACATTTTTTGCAGGCCCGGCACGTTGCGCGTGGCGTCATCGGTCGTAAATACCAGCTGCTCGGTTAGTAATTCCTTTCCTACAGTAGCGTACACCTGCGGATTTTCGAGGTTTTTGAGGGGCATTTTGGCCACATCCACGCTGACGGGGCGGCTGAATTTATTAGTGCGGTTGCCACTCACCACCACTTCCTTCAGTTCGGCAGCGCTCTCCGTCAGCACGAAGTTCACGGTCGCCGTTTGGCCGGCCGTCACGGTCACGGTGCGCTGCTCGGTCTTCAGGCCCACCGCCGATACCACGATGGTATAGTCCCCCGGCGCCACCTGCCGAATGCGAAAACGACCTTGCTCGTCGGTGAGGTCCCCTTTCGTTTGCCCTTGCAAGCCCACGCTCACGGCCTCTACGGCCCCACCATTGCTATTAGTAACGCGGCCATTGATAGTGGCAGTAGATTGGGCCTGCGCAGTAGTTGCCGCGGCACAAACCACCAGTGGAAAGAGCAAGTAACGATAGTTATTCATGTAAACTTTAATTAGACAAAATCTAAAGAGTTTGCAAATTAACGACCGGTAGCTGCCTGCTTCAAAATTTATTTAGAAATAGTCTAGTTACATCAAGCTGCCTACTGTGCCGCTTAGAGCAGCCTCGCAGGATGGTTGCGCGGACTTCGCAGTCTGTGTCATTTCCTAGGCCCTTCGCGAGCTATAAACTCCGCGCAACTGCTAAACTCATAAAAAAAGCCCTGGCGCACCAATGGCACCAGGGTTTTCATTCTTGCCAATCAAGCTGCTATGCGCGGATGCTGGATACAAACTCTGTAATAGCCGCCGTGCGTTTTTCGGCCGGCGCTTGTTGCAACAGCCGGATGAAGGCGCTGCCGATAATAGCGCCCGTAGTGTGCCGGCTCGCCGCCGCGAAGCTGGCCGCATCACTGATGCCGAAGCCCACAAGCGTGGGGTTTTGGAGACCTAGGGCCTTGGTGCGGCTGAGGTAGGCGTCCACGTCGGCGTTCATATCGGTTTGGGCACCGGTGGTGCCTGCGGCTGCTACCAGGTAGATAAAGCCATCGGCTAGCGCATCGAGCTGGCGCACGCGGGCCGCGCTGGTTTGTGGCGTTACCAAGAACACCACTTTCAGGCCGTACTGCGCAAACAGTGGGCGGTACTGGCGCTCATATACTTCGAGCGGCAAATCGGGCAGAATCACACCATCAACGCCCACCTCTTGGCACTGCTGGCAGAATTTCTCAACCCCGAACTGCACCACTGGGTTGAGGTAGCCCATGAGCAGAATCGGCACCGTAATGCCTTGCTCCCGAATGTCGTGCAGCTGCTCGAAGAGCGTGGCCACGGTCATGCCGTTTTCGAGGGCCTGCTGGTTGCTGCGTTGAATGGTTTCGCCGTCGGCTACCGGGTCGGAGTACGGCATCCCGATTTCGACGAGGTCGGCGCCCGCGTCTTGCAGCGCCTTTAGAATAGGAACGGTGTCGTTGAGTTGCGGAAAACCGGCCGTAAAATAGACGTTGAGCACGTCAGCCGTTTTGTGTTCGAATAGGGTAGTAAGGCGGTTCATGATAGGTAGAAGCGTGAAATCGTTGGTCATACAGCGCGCCGCGAAGCATCTTGCTCGCTTCGTTGCTAACGTCGTATCGAATACTGCGCCACGCGAGATGCTTCGCTAAGCGCTGCATGACAATCGTGACCTAGGCGTATTCTTCCAAGTGCTTGGTGTAGGTCGCCAAATCCTTATCGCCGCGGCCCGATAGGCATACCACCACTACGTCGTCCTTCTTGGCGCCGATGAGCGGCAAGCAAGCTAGCGCGTGACCCGTTTCGAGGGCCGGGATAATGCCTTCCAAGCGGCTTAGCTGGAACGCGGCATCGAGCGCCTGCTTATCGGTGATGGACAAAAACTCGGCCCGGCCGGTGGCAAACAATTGCGCGTGTTGCGGCCCGATACCAGGATAGTCGAGACCCGCCGAAATCGAGTAAGGCTCGGTTACCTGGCCGTCCTCCGTTTGCATCAAAATGGTGCTGGCGCCGTGCAAGATGCCTGGCTTACCTAGGGCCGTGGTGGCGGCCGAGTGGCCGGTGTTAATGCCCTGGCCCGCCGCTTCGGCGGCAATCAGGCGCACGCCTGGCTCGTCGAGGTAGTGGTAGAAAGCACCCGCCGCGTTGGAGCCGCCGCCTACGCAAGCCAGCATAAAGTCGGGCGTAGCCCGGCCGGTCTGGTGCAAGAGCTGGCTGATAGTCTCGGCCGAAATAACCGCCTGAAACCGCGCTACCATATCGGGGTAGGGGTGCGGGCCCACCACCGAACCAATGATGTAGTGCGTGTCGGTGGGGTTCGAAATCCAGTGGCGCATGGCCTCGTTGGTAGCGTCCTTCAGGGTCTTACTGCCGCTTTTGGCAGGCACTACTTTGGCGCCCAGCATGCGCATGCGGTCCACGTTGGGCTTCTGCCGCTCAATGTCGATTTCGCCCATATACACGATGCACTCGAGGCCCATGAGGGCACACACGGTGGCCGTGGCCACGCCGTGCTGGCCGGCGCCGGTTTCGGCTACGATGCGCTTTTTGCCCAGCCGCTGCGCTACCAATATCTGACCAATGGTGTTATTAATCTTGTGCGCGCCAGTGTGGCACAAGTCCTCGCGCTTGAGGTAGATGGTAGTGTTATACTCAGCCGATAAGCGCTTGGCTAAAAACAGCGGAGTAGGGCGCCCCACGTAGTCGGTCAGCAACTGCTGAAACTCGCGTTGAAACTCCGGGTCTTGGGTGATGCGCAGGTAATTGTCGCGCAGCTCCTCCACGTTGGGGTACAGCATTTCGGGCACGTAGGCGCCGCCGAAGGGGCCATAGTAGCCCTGGGCATCAACTTGATAGGGCGAGGGGGCGGTAGCAGTCATATGGTCAGTTAGTAGGTAGCAGTTAAGAGTTATGAGTTGGCGCTGTGCAATTGCTGCAAGAGCGCGCCGGTGGCAGCCACATCCTTCACGCCGGGTGCGGTTTCGAGGTGGCTGTTGAAGTCGAAGCCGGCTAATTGGGGATGGTAAAAATTGAGCAGCGCGGCCAGGTTATCTGGCCCTAGGCCGCCGCTCAGCAAAAAGGGCGTGGTGCCTGTGTAGCCGGCCAAAATCTGCCAGTCGAAAGTTGTGCCGTTGCCGCCCGGCAGCGCACCTTTGGTATCAAATAAAAAGTAGTCGCAACTGGGCTCGTAGGCCACCAGACTCTCAAAATCGAAGGTTTCGCCTACTGCAAACGCCTTGATAAGGTGCAAGCCGGCCGCTCGCGCCTGTTGGCAGTATTCGGGCGTTTCGTGTCCGTGCAGCTGCACATAATCAAGTAGGTAGGTAGCGGTGGTGGCTTGCACCTCGGCTAGGTTGGCATCTACAAACACACCCACTTTGGCAATGGTGGCGGGTAGGCTGCGCATCTGCGCTGGGTCGAGACGGCCGCCCACGTAGCGCGCCGACTTTGGGTAGAAAATGAAGCCTAGAAAGTCGGGGTCGAAGTCGGCCACGGCCAGCAGGTTGGCTGCTTCGCGCATGCCGCAGATTTTGATTTTCATAGCTGTCTAAGAAGCCGAAACCGGCCCGGATAGTTCGGCCACCAGCCCGGCCAGCGCCGCTGCTGGGTCGGTGGTTTTCATAAACGTCTCCCCAATTAGAAAGCCCTGATAGCCCGCCTCACGCAAGGCCAAAATGGTGCTGGCGTGCTGCAAACCGCTCTCGGCCACCTTCACAAAATGGTCGGGAATCAGCGTCGCCAGCCGCGCCGACGTGTCCACGTCGGTCACAAACGTGCTCAGGTTGCGGTTGTTTACGCCCACCAAATCCACGCTTTCGGTGAGGTGGCTGCGCAGCTCGGCTTCGTCGTGTACTTCGAGCAGCACTTCCAGCCCTAGGGCGTGGGCAAACTCACTGAACTGCACCACCTCGGCCGGCGTGAGGCAGCTGGCAATGAGTAAGATTAAGTCGGCGCCCATTGCCCGCGCCTCCGTAATCTGGTATTCGCTGATGATAAAATCCTTGCGTAAAATTGGCGTGGCCGGATTGGCCGCCCGCGCCGCCCGCAAGTCGGCCGGCGTGCCGCCAAAAAACGGCTCATCGGTGAGCACCGACAGCACGGCCGCGCCCGCTGCCACGTAGCCCGCCGTAGTAGCGCCCGCCTCGGCCGTACCATTAATAAGGCCTTTGGAAGGTGAGCGCCGCTTGAACTCCGCAATGATACCCGTCGAGCCCGCCGCCGTGAGCGCCGCCCGTGCTGATACTATGGGGCGCGTGAACTCGGGCCGCGCGTGCAGCGCTTCGGTTGAGGTTTCAGCTTCGCAACGGGCTACTTCCTGGCGCTTTTCGGCTACGATTTTATCGAGAATGGTCATGGGCTAACGTGGGGCCTCACCCCCCGGCCCCCTCTCCGAAAAGGAGAGGGGGAGCCTGACGAAGGTGTTGCGAATTTGATTTTCAACTAGGTATAATACGTGACTTGGCGTTAGGCTCCCCCTCTCTTTTTCGGAGAGGGGGCCGGGGGGTGAGGCCCCACGTTAGTTCAGCGCCAATAGCTTCTCAAACGCTTGCCGGGCGCGGCCGCTGTCCAGCGACTCAGCAGCTTGGGCCAATCCCTCGGCTACGTTGGCAGCGCGGCCGGCGGTGCGCAGGGCCAGCGCAGCGTTGGCGAGTACGGCGTTGCGGTGGGCTTCGGGGGCTTCGTTGCGCAGCACTTTCATAAAAATGTGCGCGGCCTCGGCCACCGTATCGCCGCCAAACAGTGCTTCGGGCGTGGTCGCGGGCAGCCCTAGGTCGGTGGGCGTCAGCAATTCTTCGCCCTGGCGGCTAATGAGTTTCACCGGCCCAGTCAGCGATACCTCGTCGTAGCCATCGAGACTATGCACGATGAGAAACTCGCGGTCTGTTTCCTGCTGGTGCAGGTAGGCGTAGAGGCGGGCCAGTTCTAGGCTAAACACGCCCACCAACTGCAAGCGCGGCCGGGCTGGGTTTACCAGCGGCCCGAGCATATTGAAGAAGGTTTTGACACCTAGCTCCTTGCGCAGCGGCGCTACATTTTTGAGGGCCGGGTGAAACAGCGGCGCGTGCAAGAAACAAATGTTAGCTTCCTCTAGCTGCCGCTTCAATTGGTCGTTATCGGCCGTGAAACGCACCCCTAGGTGCTCCAGCACCGTGCTGCTGCCGCTGATGCTCGATACGCCGTGGTTGCCGTGCTTGGCGATGGGCTGGCCCGCGCCGGCCAGTACGAAGGCCGATAAGGTGGAGATGTTGAAGGTATTGCGGCCATCGCCGCCGGTGCCGCACACGTCCATCGCATCGACGCCGCCTAGGTCTACGGGGCGGCACAGTTCGAGCAGCGCGTTGCGGAAGCCCGCCAGCTCTTCTACCGTCACGCTGCGCATGAGGTACACGGTGAGGAAAGCGGCAATCTGCGCTGGGTTGTACTGGCCTTGGGCAATGCCCAGCACGACGCGGTGCGCCTCTTCCTGGGGCAGCGTGCGGTAGGCAAAGAGGTGGTTGAGGGTGTCTTTCACGGGATTATAAGTTATGAGTTACGAAGTATGAGTTGTCATTGCGAGAAGGAGCGACGAAGCAATCGCATCAGGACGAGCCGTTCGGGTACTACCTAGGCGCGATTGCTCCGTCGTCCCTCCTCGCAATGACAGTCGTTACCCATTTACCCAATTTGCCAGCATGGTTTTGCCGTGCTCCGTGAGCACCGACTCGGGGTGGAATTGTACCCCTAGGACATCGTAGTCGCGGTGGGCGAGGGCCAGCACTTGGCCGTTTTCGTCTACGGCGGTCACGCGCAGCTCGGCGGGCACGCCGTCGGGCGCGATGGTCCAGGAGTGGTAGCGGCCCACGCGCACATCGGTGGGCACGTCGTTGAAGAGGCGGTTATCGGCCGCTTCGGGCGTTTGGTGCAGCGTGTGCGCCACGCCGTGGTGTACTTCGCCTAGGTTAGCGAGCTGGCCGCCAAAGGCTTCGCCAATGGCCTGGTGGCCTAGGCATACCCCGAGGATATGCTTGGTGGGCGCATAGCGCTTAATTAGCTCGGGCATGATGCCGGCCTCGCTCGGGATGCCGGGGCCGGGCGACAGCAAAATGTGCGAGTACTTATCAACCTCATCAAGGCTGATTTTATCGTTGCGAAACACGTCCACGTCCTGCCCTAGCTCGCGCAGCATATACACGAGGTTGTAGGTGAAAGAGTCGTAGTTGTCGAGAACCAGGATAGCCACGGGCAATTATGAATTAGGAGTTATGAATTATGAGTTGCGGCAGGTAGACGTTTGTCATGCAGAGCGTAGCGGAGCATCTCGCATGGTGCACTATTCATTGACGTTAGCAACGAAGCGAGCGAGATGCTTCGCTGCGCGCTGCATGACAAGCGTCGGTAACTACACCTTCTCAGCCTGCTGCATCGCGGCGCGCAACGCGCCCAGCTTGTTGTGCACTTCCTGCAACTCGCTAGCGGGTACTGACTTGGCGACTACGCCCGCGCCGGCTTGGTAATACAGCGTGTTGTCCTTGCTGAGGAAGGTGCGAATCATGATGGCGTGATTAAAGTCGCCGCCAAAGTCTAGCGCGCCGATGCAGCCACCGTAGAAGCCGCGCTGGGTGCTTTCGTACTGGTCGATGAGCTGGATAGCGCGGTACTTAGGAGCGCCCGAGAGCGTGCCGGCCGGGAAGGTTTCGCCTACCACATCGAGTGGCTCGGTATCGGCGCCGAGCTGGCCCACTACCTTCGAAACTAGGTGAATAACGTGCGAGTAGTACTGGATTTCCTTGAAGCGCTCGACTGCCACCACGTCGCAGCGGCGGCTGAGGTCGTTGCGGGCAAGGTCCACTAGCATCACGTGCTCGGCAGTTTCCTTGGGGTCGTCGAGGAGCTGCTGGGCTAGGCGGGCGTCGGCTGCGTCGTCGCCAGTACGGCGGAAGGTACCCGCGATGGGGTAGAGCACCGCCTGGCCCTTGTTAATGACAATCTGCGACTCGGGCGACGAGCCGAAAATCTTGTAGCTGCCATAGTCGAAAAAGAACAGGTAGGGCGACGGATTGAGCGAGCGTAGCGCCCGATACACGTTGAACTCATCGCCCTGAAAACCCTGCTGAAAGCGCCGCGAGAGCACAATCTGAAACACGTCGCCGCGCTGGCAGTGCTGCTGCCCTAGGCGAATAAGCTCCAGGTATTCGTCGTCGGTGGCATTGGAGGTTTCCTCGCCGCTCAGTCGGAAAGGGTGCGTCGCGAAGTTGCGGCTCTGAATGAGCGTTTCGATGCTGTCGAGTGTGTCGGCGGTAGGCTCTTCGCCTTCGCCTAGGTACTGGTGCTCGAAGAGGTATAGCTCGTCCTTAAAGTGGTTGATGGCGATGACGTAGCGAAAGGCTTGGTACACGATGGCCGGTACCGTGCTGGCGCCGGGCTTGTCGCGCAGGGTTACATCCTCAAAGTTTTGCACCGCCTCATACGCCATGTGCCCAAACAGCCCGTTGGTGATAAATGGTAACCCCGAAGGCGCCGCTGGCTGGAAGCTCTCCCGAAACTCGCGTAGCAGCCCAAGGGCCTCGCGTGGGTCGGCGAGGGTAGCGGTGCTGGCCGATTGGCCGGGGCGCTGGGTGGTCAGCTGGTCTTTATCCAGCTCGAAGCGCGCTACTGGGCTGAAGCAGAGGTAGGAAAAGCTGTTGTTGTTGCCGTGGTAGTCGGAGCTTTCGAGCAGCAGCGTACCTACAAACTGGTCGCGCAGGCGCAGGTACAAGCTCACCGGCGTGAGGGTGTCGGCCAGTAGCCGGCGGTGGCGGCTATGAACGAGAATAGCGGAGGAAACTTCAGTAGTGGCCGACATGGCAAGGAGAAAACGGGAAGCTAAAACAACAAAAAAGCCCGCTGCGGTGAGCAGCGGGCTTGGAGAATCTCAGAGGGGTTCAACCAACTTATAATGCCTAATGCTCAGCCTTCGGGGAAGGTTGAGTGCCACCAGCTTTGCGAAACGGTTGCGTAGAAAGACATAGTTTAAGTCAGTTTGCGAGGGCAAAGGAACGATGCTTTTGGAGAAAAGCAAATTTCTGAGGCGAAAAAATGCCAATTAGCTGGCAAGCTAAGTTATTTCTCTGCTACTACCAGTTCCATATTTACCACGCCGGAGGTGCGGTCAGGACTTGGCAAGGGTTGAGGAGTGATGCTCAATTTCGTAGGGTCAAACAGGCCAGACTGGCCGAGGACTTTACTAGTTTCAACTAGCTTGGCCCGGCTGAATAACTCACCGCTATGAAATGGTACAAGCGCCAGGATGTCGGCCGTTGGTACCCGTTTATTGCCCTTTACTGCTACATTGCCCACGTGGAATTGTGGGCCCTCGCTAAGGAGAAAGGTAAGATTGGTAGTGCCATCGGGCTGTGGCTTGATTACGGGGTCAACTTGGAAAAATAAGTATCCCTGGTCCATATGGCGCGAGCCAATATCAGTATTGTCAGGCCGGTAGCTCACGTGAGCATCCAGCGCCTCTTTGCTATATGGGTCGCCTGTTTTGAGCCCTAGGGCCTCGTTGAGCTGGGCCGTAGTCAGAAGCTTATTGCCCTGCCACGTAATAGTGCCAATACGGCCTTGGGCCTTGGCTATCGGTTGAGTACTAGGTAAGTTAGCCGCCACAGATGGGGCAGGGCCTAGCAGAGCTGCCCCTACCCAAGCGAGGGCCGCAGCTGGCACAACTAACAAGAAACGAAGCTTTTTCATAGGAGAAGAGGGAGGAAAGGTGAGCATGTGAATGCGCTGAGCTACTTGCTTGGCAGCAAAGGGGTGCACCAGCGAAGTAGGAAGCGGCCCGGCGGCCAGCTTCAACAGCAGGTGCCCGTAGGCGACGCGGCTGCCGGCCGGGCGCGTCACGGTGGCATCGGCCAGATACTCGTGCACTAGACGCAGCTGCCGCCGGAAGTAGAACACGAGTCCATTAAACCAAAAAAACCAACCTAGGGCTTCTGCCAGCAGCAAGTCGAGCGAGTGGTATTGCGTGCCGTGTACTTGCTCGTGCTGCACTAGCAGGGTGTATTCGGCGGCGCTGAGCTGGGCATGGGCTGGCGACAAAAACACGAAGCGCCCAAACGAAAACGCCGACCAGCTGGGCTCGGGCAACTGTATCAGCCAACTCTGACCAAGGCGAGTGCGCGGGTGTCGCCGACTGAGGCGGTACAGCCACCCTAGGTTGCGCACCGTGCCCCACACTCGATAGCCTACTCCTAACCAATACACGGCCAATACTGCACTCAGCAAAGAGATGCTAGCGGATGCGGTGGCCGTAGTTGCCGGGACCAGAGCGACAGCCCCTAGGTGCCACACTGGGAGCGTGGCCGCGGCGGGCAGCGCCGCGGGCCACAACAGCTGCGCCCAGGCAGCGGGCAGCGCCACTAGCGGGAGCACTACACTCAGCACAAGTGTGCCTAGCAGGTAGGCGCGGTTCCAGCCGAAGGTGGAGAGCGGCGCCAGCAGTAGCCAATAGCACAGCGCAAATACGCCCTGGCAAGCCGTAGCTGCCGCGAGGTACAGAAAGAGGCTGCTACCCACGGCCAGCCGAATCTTTAGCGTCGTCCTCGTCGAGCAACTTGCGAAGCTGCTGAATCTCCTTTGGGTTCAGCGATTCCTCGACCATATACGACACCAGCGCGGCGGGCGAATTGTCGAAGTAGCGGGCGAGCATGCGCTTTAGGCTTTGCGCCCGATATTGTGCCTTGCTAACGAGCGGGAAGTACTCGTAGGTCTTGCCATAAGCCTTAAATCCCACGTAGCCCTTGCGCTCTAAAATGCGCACCACCGACGACACGGTGTTGTAGGGCGGCTTGGGGTTGTCGGGCAAGTATTCGATGATATCCTTCACAAACGCCTGCTTCAGCTTCCAGAGCGCCTGCATAATAGGTTCCTCTGTCTTAGTTAGTTCCTCCATAAGTCAAATGTATACCTGATGTTTCAGTTCGAAAACTGTTTTATAAGTTTTGTAACGTATTTATCAGTTATTGGTTGAAATGTAGAGCAGCTAACCGCGCCGATAGTTGCAGGCAGGCTGCTAGCAAGGCGCAAAAAAGCCCGCTAGCTTGGCAGCTTAGCGGGCTTCAGTAGCAAGCACTAAAAGGACTCAGGAGGCAAAAACCAGTCGTATTTATTCGCCTTGCACCAGGCGCGTTTGTTCTGGCTCCAATTCTACCAGGCCTTGCTTGTAAAGCGAGCCTAGGGCTTTTTTGAATGTCTTTTTGCTCATGCCTAGGCGGCGGTACACGTCGTCGGCTAGGCTTTTGTCGCCTAGGGGTAACGTCTTATTGGGGCGGTCGCGCAGGGCGGCGAGCACGAGGTTGGCAGCGGTTTCAACCTCGTCATAGCCAGCTTGGCCGAGGCGTACATCGAGCTTGCCATCGGGCCGAATCTGGCGCACGTGGCCCGATAGCAGTTCGCCTATGCGCAACGGCCGGAATACCTCATTGCCGTAGAGTAGGCCAGCATGCGTGCCGTTCACGATAACGGAGTACCCTAGGGGTGTTTCTTCGGCGATGAGCAACTGCACGCTCGTGCCCTCAGCGCCCTCGAAGGGCTCGGGGCTCAGGAACTGCTGCCATTTGGCCGAAGCCACTAGCCGGTCGGAAGCGTCGTCGAGGTACACGTATATGAGCACGCGGTCGCCGATGCGCACGGCCTGGCGTTGGTTGGCGTGGGGGAGGAGCAAGTCTTTTTCGAGACCCCAGTCTAGGAAGGCACCGGGCGCGCCCATATCGCGCACCGTGAGGGCGGCAAAGCTATTGACCACGGCCAGCGGCTCTAGGGTCGTGGCAATGAGGCGGTCCTCGGAGTCGCGGTACACGAACACCCGAATCGTGTCGCCCACGTGCGCACCCACAGGGCGGTACTTTTCGGGCAGTAGCAGGTCGCCGTCGTCGCTGGTGAGGTAGAAGCCGATGCTGACTTCGCGGGCTATTTCGAGGTCGTTAAAATCGCCGAGTTGAAGCATGGGGAAGGGGCTGGGTTTGGGGCAAAGGTCGGTCGGGCTTTGCAAACGTTGTGCAGCGCGGTGAGCGCAAAAAAATGAGTGCCTAAAATAAAGCCAGCCGGCTTCCACAATGGAAACCGGCTGGCTTGGCTTTTAAAACGTGTCGCCTAGGCGTTAGTGGTAGTGCTGAGGTTCACCTCTATGTTGCCACGAGTAGCGCGCGAGTAAGGGCATACCTGGTGGGCCTTGGCTACTAGGACTTCGGCTTGTTCCTGGCTCATGCCGGGGATGTTTACTTTCATATCCACGGCCAGGCCGTAGTTGTCGCCGTCTTTGCCGAAGCTCACGTCAGCTTCCACGGTGCTACCAGTGATGGGGGTTTTCTCCATCCGGGCTACTAGGTTGAGGGCGCCGTCGAAGCAAGCCGCGTAGCCCGCAGCGAAGAGTTGCTCAGGGTTAGTAGCGCCAGCTTTGCCGGGGCCGCCCATCTCTTTGGGCGTGCTCAGGGGCAGGTCGATAACATTGTCAGACGAGATGGCACGACCATCGCGTCCACCAGTGGCTTTAGCCTTCGCCGTGTACAAGCGCTGAATGCTCATGGCAATCAAAAAGAAGTAGTAGGGTACTTATTTGGTAAGCTGCCCGATAATCGGGTTCAACTGTTGGCGCAGCTCATTTATCTGCTCGCGCGTCATGTCAAGGCAAGTGCCGATTTTGGTGGGTATTTCCTGGGCTTGCTGCTCAAGCGCCCGGCCGGCCGGCAGCAGCGTAACTACCACCGAGCGCTCGTCGTGGGTAGCTCGGCGGCGGCTAAGCCAGCCGCGCTGTTCCATGCGCTTGAGCAATGGGGTAAGCGTGCCCGAGTCAAGTAGCAGCTTTTCGCCCAGTTCCTTCACCGTCAGCGACTCGTGCTCCCACAGTAGCATCATGACCAGATACTGTGGGTACGTGACACCTAGGGCGTCGAGCAGTGGCTGGTAGGCCTTAGTGATGAGGCGCGAAAGTGCATATACCGAGAAGCAGAGCTGGTTGTCGAGCCTGAGCAGCGGGTTGCAAAGCGGGGTGGTCGAGTCGTTCATAGCCTTCGGAAAGATAAAGCAAAGTTAGTTGTAAAATATTTAATTGTGCACAACTATAATATATTTTTTCAATTCAATGCGCTGAATAGTGCTGTGTTATCTTAAAAAGCCGCCCTGACTTAGGTCAAGACGGCTTTTTAAAAACCTAGGCTATTAAGCCAGAGGCTTACTTCTGAACGATATCCTGCTTTAGCTCGGCCTCAGCACCTTGCTCTTGCAACGACGGATAGTCGATGTAGCCGTGGTCGTCGCCGCCGTAGAAGGTAGCCGGGTCTGGCTGATTGAGAGCCGCACCCTGCTGATAGCGCTCTACTAGGTCGGGGTTGGCGATGTAAGGCACGCCAAAGGCAACAAGGTCACCTTCATGGTTGTCGAGCGCGCGCTCGGCGGTCTCCTGGGTGTAGCCACCGTTCAGGATGAAAGGGCCGGTAAAAATCTTGCGTAGCGCCGGGCCCACAGGCTCTTGGCCACTTTTGGCGGCCATGGGGTGGCCGGGCAGTGCCTCAATTACGTGCAAGTAGGCTAGACCAAACTTGTTGAGCTGCTCGGTCACGTAGCTGAAGGTACCTAGGCGGTCAGAGTCGTGGATGCCGCCCACGTTGCCGGTGGGCGAAAGGCGAATGCCCACGCGGTCGGCGCCAAGCACGTCTACTGCGGCCTGCACTACTTCCAACGCAAAGCGGGCGCGGTTTTCGACGCTGCCGCCGTACTCGTCGGTGCGCTGGTTGGTGCTATCCTGAATGAACTGGTCCACGAGGTAGCCGTTGGCACCGTGAATTTCGACGCCGTCGAAGCCAGCAGCGTGGGCGTTTTTAGCCGCCTGGCGGAAGTCTTCTACCGTAGCTTTTACTTCTTCAGTAGTGAGGGCGCGGGGCGTTGGAATTTCCTCTTGGCCGTTGGTTGTAAAGGCTTTCACGTCCTTGGGCTGCACAGCCGATGGAGCCACCGGCAACTCGCCATTGTGGAAAAAAGGATGCGAGATGGAGCCTACGTGCCACAACTGAATAAAAATGCGTCCGCCCGCCGCGTGCACGGCATCGGTTACTTTTTTCCAGCCGGCTATTTGGTCTTCGGTATGAATGCCGGGCGTGTAGATATAGCCTACGGCCTGGGGCGAAATCTGCGAGCCCTCGGTGATGAGTAGGCCTGCCGAGGCACGCTGCACGTAGTATTTCACCGTCGAGTCGGTGGGCACGTTGCCGGGATTTTGGGCGCGGCTGCGGGTCATGGGCGCCAGCACCAAGCGGTTAGGTAGCGTAAGAGCACCTACTTTGAAAGGCGTAAACAGAACGGTATTTTGGCTCATGGTCTGAAAAACAAAAGAAGCTGCCAAGTGGTAGCTATCGGATTCGACAAGAATCTATTTATGTTGTGCTTGATTGTATTGTGTACAACCAATAAGTAGCTGAACGGTTTTTCAATCAAAAGGTTTTCTGAAGTACTCGCCTTTTGTGTACGCTACTGCAAATCGTAGCGTACCACGCTGGGCTGCCCAAAGCTGAAGTCGCTGAACCGGTACGAATCGCGCGAGGTCTCAAACAGCCGCAAGCCATTGGGCGTGAGCTGGCCCCTAGGGTAAAAGCCCAGCAGCAGCTGGAAGGTGCGCAGTACCGTCAGCTCATTGCGGAAGCGAAACCCAATGCCAAAGCCTGTGTAGGGTGTTTGAGTACCGAAAGGTGAGCCGCCACCAATAGTCTGATTAACAAACGCCACGTCGGCAAAAGCTAAAACGGCCATACGGAAACCTAGCAACGACAGCGGCGTGTATACGGTGCCTTCGTAGCTGGCGGTTAGGCGGCTAGTAGGCAGCACCTGGCCCGCCGGCTGGAAGCCGCGCACTGCGCCGCCGGCTCCCCCCACGCCGCTGAGCAGCACCTCGGCTGGGTAGCGGTTGAAGCCAGCGGTAAGGCGCGCATTCAGCAGGTGCCGGCTTTGGTAGTTGCCCATTCGGTAGCGGCGCGTGAAGTACAAAAACTGCCCGGTCAGCAGGCCTTGCTCCCAGCCACCATCCTGCACGCGCTGAAAGGTGCCAAAGTCGAGGCTGCCGTAGAGGTAGCCTTGGCGCTCGGAGTAGCCAGCCGTGGCCACCTTCGCATTGATGTAGCGGCGCGCCCCCACCGGGTTGGTTTCTATGCCTGCCGTGAGGCTGAGGAGCGTGCCGGCCGGCACGTCTTCGGTGCGCCCAAAGCCAAAGAGGTACTTATCCTTATAGTAGCGGCGCACCGAGTAGCCTACTGTGCCTAGGTACAGGGTGCGGGTGCGGTCATCAGGAATATTGGCTGGGTTGGTGGTGTGGTTTTCGTGCAGCACACTAGCGGCCACAATCACCCGGCCGGGGTTTTCATACCCTAGGTCGTAGGAGCGCAGGCGCAGCGCCCGCCCTACCCACAGGCTCTGGCTGGTGTAGGAGCGAAACTGAAAATTGGGCTGCTGGCCTTCCTGGGGCGGGGCATCGCGGGGCAGCACAATGCGCAGGTTAATGGCATCGAGCGAGAGCGCCCCCGCCCACCGTGCGCTGGGCGAGTAGAAATCGCGCTGCACCGACACGCCGCCAGAGTGCGACTCAAACTCGTTGAAGTAATACCCGCGGCCGTACACGAAGTTGCGAAACGGCACCCGGTAGGTGCCCTCATAGCCCCAGTCCTGCGGCAGGTCGCGCCCGTACTGGTAGCGGTTATCCAACTGATGCCCAAGGCCCAGAAAGTTCTGGTCGCCAGCCGTGACCACAGCCTGGGTAGGCGACCGAAAGTCGTAGCCCGCCGAAATGCTAAACACATCGGTGGTGTACACCACGATATCTACGCTGTCGCGGGTGGCCGTGAGGTCATTCACCAGCACTCTCGCATCGAGCAACTCGTCGGTTTGGCGCAATAGGCGCTCGCTCTCGGCCAGGGCCTGCGGCAGCAGTGGCTGTCCCGGCTTGAACAGTAGTAGCTGCCTGATGCGGGCCGGCGCCGTACGAATATGAATAGCGTTGCCGGCCTTCTCCAGAAAGGTGCGCGGCTGCCGCAGCGAGTCGTTGAGGTTGTACCCAAAGGCGTCGAAAGGCGTGATAGTGACGTGGCGCACCACCTTGAAGTTGTGCTGGTCGAATTGCCGGTTGAGTAGCACCGCATCGAGGCCACGGTCTTCCTCCCGGGGGCGCGTGAGGCGAAAAAAAGCCGCCACAGCTCGGCCCGCAATGGTTTTGCGGCGGGTGTAGCGCTGCAAGCTCAGGCGCACGCGGTTCTCATCGAAGCGGCGACCTAGGGAGTCGGCCGGCAGCTCGGGGGCCTCCGAAGCAGCGTTCAGCGAATCGGGTGGCACGGCCACGCGCGGCGTAAAGTCTTGGCCACGCGCCTGCCCCAGGCTGCCCAGCACGAGCAGCCAGCCCAGAAGAAAAACGCAAAGGGGGAAAGAAAACAGCCTCGGCATAGGGCGCAAACGCACTCCCTGCAAGTTACGGCTGCGGGCGCAGTGCTGCCGCTGGCGAGCAGCGTGGCGCCGTGCGCTACCCTAGGTCTAATGCGGGGCTCATGCCCGCGCAAAGCTGGCTAATCGATGGGAAAAAGCGGAACCATTTCCAAAAAAATTAGCTTATGAGTTGCTTGCTAATATCAACGGCAACCAGTAGTTTTACTCCCGCTAACCCCTTTAGTTAAGATGAACGAGCGCATTCAGGAAAAGCTAAGCATATTGGCTGATGCCGCGAAGTATGACGTGTCGTGCTCGAGCAGCGGTGGCAAGCGTAAGAACGAGCAGAAAGGCCTCGGTAACGCCGAAGGCATGGGCATCTGCCACAGCTTTACCGAAGATGGCCGCTGTGTGAGCTTGCTCAAGATTTTGCTCACCAACCATTGCATTTTTGACTGCGCCTATTGCGTGTCGCGCCGCTCCAACGACGTGAAGCGCGCCGCTTTCACAGTGGATGAAGTGGTGGATTTGACCATCAGCTTTTACCGCCGCAACTATATCGAGGGGCTGTTTTTGAGCAGCGGCATTTTCTCGTCGCCCGACTACACCATGGAGCGCCTAGTGCGCATCGTTAAGAAGCTGCGCACCGAGCATAATTTCAACGGCTACATCCACGTCAAGACTATTCCGGGCGCTTCGCCTGAGCTGATTCAGGAAGCTGGCCTCTACGCTGACCGCCTCAGCGTGAACATCGAGCTGCCCTCCGAGCTAGCCTTGCAAAACCTGGCGCCCGAGAAAAACTACGCCGAAATCTTGGCTCCCATGGGCCAGATTCGTGACGGCATTATTCAGAACAAAGAGGAAAAGGCGCTCTTCAAGAAAGTACCGCAGTTTGCTACGGCTGGCCAGAGCACGCAGCTCATTGTGGGTGCCAGCGACGAGAACGACCTGCAGATTATCAAGCTCTCCGATAGCCTCTACCAGGGCTACGGCCTGAAGCGGGTGTACTACTCGGGCTACGTGCCCGTGACCGACGATGCCCGCCTGCCCCAGGTGACCCAGCCGCCCATGGTGCGCGAGCACCGCTTGTACCAAACCGACTGGCTGATGCGCTTCTACGGTTTCGAGGCCGACGAGATTCTGGACCCTGCGCACCCTTACCTCGACCTAGAGGTAGACCCCAAGCTGGCCTGGGCGCTGCGCAACCGCCACCTCTTCCCGATAGATGTGAACGTGGCCGATAAGGCCATGCTGCTGCGCATTCCGGGCGTGGGCGCACGCTCGGTCGAACGCATTGTGCAGGCCCGCCGGTTTGGACCGCTCACCGCCGAAACCCTAAAGCAGCTCGGCGTAGTGATGCGGCGCGCCAAGCACTTCCTGACCTGCCGTGGTTCGGCCCCGGCCCGCCTCGGCGAGCTCGACGAGCAGCAGATTCGGCGGCAGGTGCTATTCGGAGGTAAGGCGGTGCGCTCGGCCCTTGTGACGCAGCAACTTGACTTGTTTGCCCAAGCGGGGTAGACTAAACAGTGATGGTAACTTGCAACCACTAGCTGCCTTGTTATCCTCCTACTGTTATGAAAAGTTTGGTAATTTTTTCCGCCCTTGCCCTCGGTGCTGGTGCGCTCAGCGGCTGCCTCACCACGCAGGAGCCTACGTGCAACTCAACTAGCTATGTGCCCATCGTGAGTGCTATTGGCCCAAAGACGGTGGGTATCAACCAACCTGCCGTGTTTGCTATTGGCTACAAGCTAGGCAATAGCTGTGGCACGCTTGGCAGCGTGACGGCGGTGCCCAACGGCAACCTCGTGCAAGTGGGGGTGTCGGCCGTGTACACCGGATGCTCTTGTAACGAGACTACCGCAGTTTCGCAGACTACTTATCAATTTCAGGCCCCTACGGCCGGCACCTATCGAATTCAGTTTCTGACCGGTAACAATACGTTCATCACCGACACGGTGGTGGTAAAATAAGTCGGCCCTAGGGGCCGGAATGCTACCCATTCAGGCCATTGCGGCCCCTATCGCCATGCAAATCACCCATCGTGCCCTCGCCGACGCTGCTACCCTCCTAGACTCGGCAGCTGCCTCAGCTCATTCCGCTGAGCTGGCTTTGCCTGCCCTCGACAAAGCGCCGCGCTTATCGTGCTGCTGCCGCCTCAGTGAGCTTCTGCCCAAGGTGCGCCAGCTGCACGATGCCGCCCGCACGGCCCGGCTCGCCACCGAAGGTGCCCCAGGCGTAGCCGCTTAAGCACGGCCGCAACCCTAGGGCAGCCTAGGCGGGTACAAGCCGCTATGGAGTACCCCTTAGAGCACCACGATGTAAAAACCAACGGCCTAAGGCTGCACGTAGTGCAGTGCGGCCCTGCCGCTGGCCCGCTGGTTATTCTGCTGCATGGCTTCCCCGAATACTGGTATAGCTGGCGGGCGCAACTGCCTGCGCTAGTAGCGGCTGGCTACCGCGTATGGGTGCCCGACCAACGCGGATATAACCTAAGCGATAAGCCCTTAGGTGTCGAAAGCTATGTGCTGCCCACGCTGGCTGCCGATATTATCGGGCTTATCGATGCAGCGGGGCGGGCACAGGCCGCCGTGGTAGGCCACGACTGGGGTGCCATTGTGGCGTGGTATTTGGCGGCGCACCATCAAGGCCGGGTAGCTAGCACCACCATCATCAATGTGCCGCACCCTAAGGCTACGCTGCCGAATTTGTGGCGGGCGCCCGACCAGCTTTTGCGCAGTTGGTACATCGCTTTTTTTCAGTTGCCCAGTTTGCCCGAGCAGCTTTTTAGCCGTCGCAACTGGCAGTTTGGGGGCCAAATGCTGGTGCGTTCCAGCCGACCCGGTACCTTCAGCACGGCCGAAGTGGCGCGCTACAAAACCGCTTGGAATCGCCCCGGTGCTATCACCAGCATGATAAATTGGTACCGTGCGCTCACGCGGTCGCCCGTGAGCGATTGGCCGCGCATCCGTGGGCCAGTGCAAATAATGTGGGGGGAGCGCGATGCGTTTTTGAATAAGAAATTTGCCCAGCTCAGCTTAGCCGAGTGCGAGCAAGCTACGTTACACTACTTTCCGCAAGCCACCCACTGGGTGCAGCTTGAAGAAGCAGTTAAAGTCAACGAATTACTAGTAAGCTTCTTGCAGCAGGAGACTGCTGTTGCTATTTCTTAACCTAGGTCAACTATTTGCCCATGAGCCAACTAACGCCGCTTCATCGCCCTTCGAGCACGGCCGTTGGCTCGGTAGCTCCGCGCCCGGCTGCCCCCACGCTTCACAATCCACCCGCCGACTACACCTACGATGGGAGCTTCGAAGGGCTGCTCACGGTACTGTTTCGCATCTACGACCGCCGCTCGGCGCCCAACAGCATTCAGCCCACCGAGGCTGCCCAAGGGGGCTTGTTTGCGCAGGCCATAGCCATTGATACCGATGACACGCTGGCCACCCGCACTTGGGATGGCTTGCTGCGCTTCATGCCCGAGCCGGCCCGGGCGAGGCTCTACCACGTGTTTCTGAGCGAGGATGCGGAGCGTGAGCTGCTCATCTTTCGTTACGCCGACATGGCCATGCGCGCCGGCCGCGACATCTCCGAAAACTACGCCGATGCCACCGTGCGCCGCTGCCAGCGACTGGCCCAGCAGCTGTTTCGGGAGAAGCACCGCATGGAGGCTTTTGTGCGCTTTGAAAAAGCGCAGGATGGCTTGTTTCACGCCACCATAGAGCCCGATTTTGATGTGCTGCCGCTCATTGCCAGCCACTTTACCAAGCGCTACGCCGACCAGCGCTGGCTCATTTTCGATAAGCGCCGCCACTACGGACTGTACTACGACCTGACGCGCACCGACGTCGTAACCTTCGAAGCCAATGGCGCTACGCTGCGCCGAGGCGAGCTATCGGCCACGGTGCTCGACGAGCGCGAGCCACTTTTTAAAATCTTATGGCAGGCGTACTTCGACCACGTTAATATTCCGGAGCGTAAGAACCTGAAACTGCACTACCGCCACATTCCGCGCCGCTATTGGAAGTACCTCAGTGAGAAGCAGCCCCGCGAGCGCCGCTTCGAGCCCATCAAGAACAAGCGCGGGCCGAATCAATAAGTGAATTTCCTAGTTGGCGCTATTGCCTGCCTTATCGCCTAATTTGCGGCTTCAATACAAACGCAAGCAACGCAGTACATGAGCAATATTCTGGTTTTTGGCGCCTCTGGGCAATTGGGGCAGTGCCTGGCGCATGTAGCCAAAGAGCGCAATACGCCGGGCCTAGTTTTTCCGCCCGAAGACCAAGCCAACATTCTGGACCCGGCCAAACTGCAGGCTCTTTTTGAGCAGCACCAGCCAGCCTATGTCATTAACTGCGCTGCCTACACGGCTGTAGACAAAGCCGAGGATGAAGTAGCACTTGCTCGCAAGGTCAACCGCGACGGTGCCGAGAACCTGGCCCGCTTGTGCGGCGAGTTTGGCACGGTACTCATCCAGATTTCGACCGATTTTGTGTTTGCTGGCACTGGCAACCAGCCATTGGTTGAGACCGACCCCACTGAGCCCATCAGCGTCTACGGCCTCACCAAGCTGGAAGGCGAGCAGGTAATTCCGTCGCTCACCGAAAAGTATTTTATCCTGCGGACCAGCTGGCTCTACTCAGAGTATGCCAACAACTTCGTGAAAACTATGCTGAAGCTGGGCCGCGAGCGCGACGAGCTACGCGTCATCTGGGACCAAGTGGGTACACCCTGCTATGCCATTGACCTAGCCGGCTGCATCTTCACTATTATCGAAACCCAGAGCAACGCCTACGGCCTCTACCACTACAGCAACGAAGGTGTGACCTCGTGGTATGACTTCGCCACCGCCATATTTGAGCTGAGCGGCACGACGGTGCGCACCGTGCCCATCCGCACCGCCGAGTACCCAACCAAAGCTACCCGGCCCGCTTACTCTGTGATGGACAAGACCAAAGCGAAGCAGACCCTAGGAGTGGCCATTCCGCACTGGCGCACAAGCTTGCAAACCTGCCTAGAGCGACTAGGCTAAGCTGTTTTACATAACATAGGCTAAGCTGTTTTACATAACAATGGCCTAGGTTAGTACCTAGGCCATTGTGTTACTTAAGAGCTCCAATGTAAAATAGGGGGCTCCATCCATTTGCGCTTATATGGCAGTTTTTCTCCCGCGAATTTCATTTCGCAACGAACCTAACGGAGACGATTTTCTACTTACGGGCCGGGTCTACCCCGCTTCAGCAGTCGTTAAAGCTGGAGATTGGCTTCTATTCGGAGAAATCGGGGAAATGAAAGTCCTCGTGAAACAAGTAGCAGTTTCTGATTACGAAGGAGTTATTCTAACAATTAGCCAAGATGCGGTTGAGACGCTAAGGAGAGCAGGAATAGCCCTGACTAAGCTATACGGAACTGAGATAACGATAGAAAGCGCCGCTCAATGAGCTACTTAGTTTCTGTGGGCAACGTATCTTGTGCAGTGGGCCGCCCATAAAACCGGTGTGCCGCCAGCGCCAGCAGCACAAAGACGCTGCCCACGACGCACACACCCGGCCAGCCAAAGTTCATCCAGGCTACTCCACCAACTACCGAGCCTACTGAGCCGCCCGTGAAGTAGCCCGTCATGTACACCGTATTGAGGCGGCTGCGGGCCTCGGGGCGCAGCGAAAACACCAGCGTTTGGTTGGAAATATGCGCCGACTGAACACCCACATCGAGTAGAATAACGCCCAGCACTAGGCCCACCAAGTAGCCGCCACCCACGCCAAGCAGTACGTAGGAAACCAGCGCCAGCCCTATACTGACCGTGATGGCATAGCGCGGCCCGCGGGTGTCGGCCATCTTGCCAGCCAGAGGCGCTGCCAAGGCACCTAGGGCGCCCACCAGCCCAAAGAAGCCAGCCACATCACTGCCGTAGTGGTAAGCTGGCCCAGCGAGGTAAAAAGTAAGGCTAGTCCAGAACACACTGAACGAGGCGAAAATAGCTGCCCCTACCAGCGCCGAGCGCCGCAGGGCGGGCAGCTCGCGCACCAGCGTGCCAAGCGACTGCATCAGCGAAGCGTAGCTACCTTGGAAGGCGGGCTGGTCGCGGGGGAGGCGCCAAGCCAGTAGGGCCGCCAGCGCCAGCATTAGCGCCGCTGCCCCCTCAAACACCGTGCGCCAGCCTAGGTGCGCGCCCGCGTAGCCACTTACAGTGCGCGAGAGTAAAATGCCGATGAGCAGCCCACTCATTACGCGGCCCACAATACGGCCACGGTCGGCCTCGGGCGCCAGCGTGGCCGCCATCGGTAGCAGCAACTGCGGCACCGACGAGCAGATGCCAATGAGTACACTAGCCACAGCCAGCAGCCCATATGTAGGGGCCACGGCTGCGGCACCTAAGCAGCCGGCCGCTGCTACCAGCATCCATAGTATTAGGCGCTTGCGCTCTAGCATATCGCCTAGGGGTACTACCAACAGCATCCCTAAGGTGTAACCTACTTGCGTGGCGGTGGCAATAAGGCTGGCGCGGCTGTCCGATACGTGGAAGGTGCGGCCAATGGCCGCCAGCAGCGGCTGGTTGTAGTAAATATTGGCTACTACCAGGCCGCAGGTGAGAGCCATCAGCCAAACCAGCGCGCCATCGAGCTGCCTAGCGGCCGGAGTAGGATGGGCAATAGACGGCCCGGTAACTAACGTGTCAGACATATAAAATAGGGAGCGGAGATAGCGACTACCAATTAATAGAGAGCACTTAACCCCTGAGGCCCCGCGATGGTTACATGCCCGCCGCAACTTGGCCAGGAGTGTTGCGTTTGGGTAGCATGAGCCGAGGATTTGTTAAAGAAGATGATGCGCAGACGCCGCCCATCGTACCCCCACGCGCCGCGCTGCCGGCAGGCACTCCCAATTATGTGACGCCCAACGGCCTCGCCCTACTACACGCCGAGCTGGCCACCCTAGAAGCCACCCGTACGCAGGCTGAAGCCGACCGCGACAACGATACCGACCGCACCCACCGCCTTTCGCTGCTAAATGGCCGCCTAGCTCTGCTCGCCGAGCGCTTGGCCAGTGCCAAAGTAATCGACCCCAGCACCCAGCCGCCCGGCGAAGTGCGTTTTGGGGCCACCGTCACGCTGCGCACCCTGAGCGGAGGTAAAGTTGGCTTCGAGCGAACCCTCACCCTCGTGGGCGTCGATGAAGCCGATGTAGCGGCGAACAAAGTTGGCTTCGTCGCGCCTATTGCCCGCGCCTTGGTCGGGGCTAAGTTGGGGCAGACGATTGCCCTACCTCTGGGCCCGAAGCCGGAAACGGTGGAGGTGGTGCAAATCACCTACGCCTAGGTGTAGCTTTTAGCAGGTAGCGCGAGCTTGTGGTCTGCAAACCTTGAGCACATTGCGGCAGGAGCTGGAAGTCTGCTTTACCAGCCGATGCCACCTAGTGAAGGGGGATGTGCTGCTTTCTATAAGCGCCGGGTGTTAGGCCTTCGTACTTTTTAAATAGCGCTTGGAAGTACGATAGGTTATTAAAACCTGCCCGTAGGCATACTTCGGCCACGGTAGCCAGGGGGTGGCATAGCAGGCGCTTGGCCTCGGCCAGCCGTTCGCGTACAATGTACTCGACCGGCGTCAGGCCAAACTCGCGCTTGAATAGGCGGAAAAAAGTGGCCTTACTCATGCACGCCACCGCGCTCAGCTTCTCCACGGGTAGCGGCTCGGTCAGATGTTGCTTGATATACTGCACCACCGCCGCAAACCGGTGCGTGGTAAGATGCTTGGTATAGTCTTGAAATAGCAGCTGTCGCGCCTGCGTCTGCATCAGGCGGACTAGCAATTCCTGTAAGGTGAAGCCCGCCAGTACATCCTTAGCCGCATTGGTAGTGCGCGACACGGCTACCAGCCGCTCTAGGGTGCCGGTTAGCTCGGGCGTATTGGTGAGGTGGGCATGCTCGGGACCAGCTAGCTCCCAGGGCTGGTGGGCTTCGAGGCGGGGGTAGTGCTCGTTGAGCAAGTCGATGGTTTGGCGAATACTATCGGGCGCAATGGCTACGGCCAGGCACTGGGTGGGCTGGCAGGTGCAGGCATCCGGAAAGTCGATTTCCATCAGTTCATCTTCCCCCACTACTACCGATTCGCCAGGCAGATAGTCGAAGGCCGGGCGACCCGGCAAATGCATCACTTTTTTGCCGCGCAGCATAGTGGTGAGGGCTAGCCCCTCTAAGCGCAATGGTACGCGCAAGGCAGTGTGGTGCGTCTCAAAAATGTTGAGCTCGAAGGCGTCGAGCGCAAAAATCGTCCGATTCTCGACCAGGGAATTTAATCGCTCCAGCGCAAGGGGTGGCACAGCAGCAGGCAAGTGAACGCGGGTGGGCATGGGGTAGGAGAGAGGAAAGCAAGTGGTCGTTTGCTAATGCAAGCGTGGCGGAACAGCAGCTTTTCGTGAGCCAGCAGCTAGCTACAGTTGCTGCATTACGCTCTTATTAACGAACGATTTAAACATGAGTAAGTACTCACTTTAAGTTGCGGCAATTTCAACATTTTTTGCGACAATACCACAAACCACTCATCTGGGGTGGTTGTCACCTTTGCCTTGTTGTTCAACCCTTCTAAAATTCCCGCAGCATCATGGCAGAAGTTCTCGAAGCACCCACCACGCTAGTGGCGCGCCCTCAGTTCAAAAACCACTACGACAACTTCATCGGTGGCAAATGGGTAGCGCCCGTCAAGGGCCAGTATTTTGACAACCCATCGCCCATTGATGGCAAGGCTTTTACCAAAGTAGCCCGCAGCACGAAGGAAGACATTGACCTAGCACTCGATGCGGCCCACGAGGCGTTCAAGACCTGGGGCAAGACCTCAGCCACCGAGCGCAGCAATATTCTGAATAAAATTGCTAACCGCATCGAAGAAAACCTTGCGTTTTTAGCAGCCGTCGAAACGGTGGAGAACGGCAAGGCCATTCGCGAAACCACCTTTGCCGACCTGCCGCTGGTAATCGACCACTTTCGCTATTTCGCCAGCGTCATCCGGGCCGAAGAGGGGAGTGCTACAGAGTTGAATGCTACTACTGTATCGCTCAATATTCAGGAGCCCCTAGGGGTAGTAGGCCAGATTATCCCCTGGAATTTCCCGCTGCTGATGGCCACCTGGAAATTGGCCCCCGCCATGGCCGCGGGCTGCACTGTGGTGATGAAGCCCGCTGAGCAAACCCCCGCCAGCATCATGGTGCTGATGGAGCTGATTGGCGACCTCATTCCGGCTGGCGTGGTAAACGTGGTCAATGGCTTTGGGCTCGAAGCGGGCAAGCCGCTGGCCTCGTCGCCGCGCATCCAAAAAGCTAGCTTCACGGGCGAAACCACCACTGGCCGCCTCATTATGCAGTACGCCGCCGAAAATCTGATTCCGGTGACGATGGAGCTAGGTGGCAAGTCGCCCAACGTCTTCTTCAAGAGCGTAATGGACGCCGACGATGACTTCCTGGACAAGGCCGTGGAAGGCGCCGTAATGTTTGCCCTCAACCAGGGCGAAATATGCACCTGCCCCTCGCGGATGCTTATTCACGAAGACATCTACGACGAATTTATCGAACGCGTGATTGCCCGGGTGAAGGCCATCAAGCTCGGCAACCCGCTCGACATGGACACTATGATGGGCGCCCAGGCCTCGAACGACCAATTTGAGAAAATCCTGAGTTACCTCGAAATCGGCAAGGCCGAAGGCGCCGAGGTGCTGACTGGTGGCGAGGCATACAGCCAAGAAGATGGCGCATTGGCCGAAGGCTATTACATCCAGCCCACGGTCTTCCGGGGCCACAACAAGATGCGCATCTTCCAGGAGGAAATCTTCGGCCCGGTAGTATCGGTCACGACTTTCAAAACCGTGGAGGAAGCCATCGAGCTAGCCAACGATACGCTCTACGGCCTAGGTGCCGGCGTGTGGACCCGCGACGCTCATGAGCTCTATGAGGTACCCCGTGCTATTCAGGCCGGCCGTGTGTGGGTGAACTGCTACCACGATTACCCCGCTGGCGCTCCTTTTGGTGGCTACAAGGCCTCGGGTTTTGGCCGCGAAAACCACAAGATGATGCTGGGCCACTACCGCCAGACCAAGAATATGCTCATCAGCTACAGCCAGCAGAAGCTGGGCTTCTTCTAGGTTGTACCGTAGCTAGTAACTGTCGTGCTGCGCTTGCCGCTGCTTTGCTATTGCTTCGTTTGAGTAGCCTTTCAACGATGCGATAGCGCGGCGCGGCAAGCGCAGCATGACGTTCATTATTTAGATTTTACCCTATCTATGGCCACTGCCCGCGTCCTTGCCACCCAAGCTGCCGAAGCCACCATCGACCTACTCCGCGATGAGCACGGGCCACTCATGTTTCATCAGAGCGGCGGTTGCTGCGATGGTTCGTCGCCGATGTGCTTCACCAAGGGTGAGTTTCGGGTGGGTGGCAACGATGTGTGGCTAGGGCGTATCCACGGCTGCGACTTCTTTATGAGCGCCAGCCAGTTTGAGTATTGGAAACACACCCAACTTACCGTAGATGTGGTAAAGGGTAGGGGCGCCAGTTTCTCGCTGGAAATTCCACTGGGGGTGCGGTTTCTCATCCGCTCGCGCTTGTTTACAGCAGAGGAAGAGCAGGACATGGCCCCGGTTTTTGCGGGCGACGAGTATCCGGTGGAAGCGTGAGCAGTGTTCAGCACTACAATAGGAGGGGCCGCTGCACTATAGTGCAGCGGCCCCTCCTATTGTAGTGTAAAAGCCTAATAGCGTCTAGTTGAAGTTTCCTAGCTGCAGCAAGGTGGTGGCGCCGGGCGTGAAATCGCGCATGAAGCCGAAGCTATTATCCTTCGGTACGTTGTCTTCGGTGGCGCTGCCTTTACTATTGCCAGACTCGACGCGAAAGGTGATGGCCAGCAAATGCCCACTTTCATCAAATTGGAGCCGGTCGTAATCCAGCTTAATTCCGTCCTTCGCCACTTCTTGCTGGATGGTAGCAAGCTGCGTGAAGGTCGTTTGTCGGTTGAAGAAAATGGCTACTTTTTTAGTTGCCAGCGCATCGGGTTGATGCGCCGGGGGCAAGGGAGCAGCCGAAGCTGCTGTGACCAGTAAGGCGCAACTCAGAAACAAGTATTTCATAGGGAAACTGGAGTTAAAGCCTTGCCCCGTGCAAGTGCCCGCAAGCTACTACTTATTTGCTAGTCAATAGGTTTTAGCTGGTCGGTGGTGGGTAGAAGTATTGCGCAATGACTAACTAGGTGGTCAGGGCACGCTAAACGCAGAGAAGCATCTCTGCTGCTCCACTGAACGAATTCAGACGCTGCAATAGAGATGCTTCTCTTATGAAGTATGACGCCCGTTAGGGGACGGGCACTTAAGGGGCGTGCCCTAGGTGCCCAGTTCAGGCGGCGTCTCGTCCTTACGCTTACGCTCCTCGGTTTCTTTGTCGTTCACGTTGGCTTCCGATGGGCCGGCGGGGTGCGTGCTCTCGCCCTGTGAGCCGTGGCCCTGGTGGCCGTGCTCTTCGGGGTTGTAATTAGCTTCCATTTCGGCGAGCTTCTTCTTACCGTAGGCCAGCTTGGTGATGTTCAGGAACAGCACCGGTACGGCGAAAATGGCCAGGAAAGTAGCCGCCAGCATACCACCCGTCACGGTCCAGCCGATGGTTTGGCGCGATACTGCGCCAGCACCCGAGGCGAAGGCCAGCGGTAGTACACCTAGGATAAAGGCCAGCGAGGTCATGATAATCGGGCGCAGACGCAGCGTTACGGCTTCCATCGTAGCATCGAACACGGGCATGCCCCAGTCTACGCGCTCCTTAGCAAATTCCACAATCAGAATGGCGTTTTTGGCCGCCAGACCGATGAGGGTAATCATACCAATCTGAGCATACACGTTGTTGGTGAGCTTGGGCACCAGCGTGAGCGCCACAATGGCTCCGAAGATACCTAGGGGCACCGACAGTAGGACCGAAAACGGTACCGACCAGCTTTCGTACAGCGCCGCCAGCAGCAAGAACACGAACAGAATCGACAGGCCGAAGATGATAATCGTGCTGTTGCCCGAGCTGATTTCCTCGCGGCTCAAACCAGAAAAGTCGTAGCCGTAATCGGCGGGTAGCGTTTGAGCGGCTACCTCTTTCAGCGCTTCGATAGCTTGGCCTGAACTGTAGCCCGGCTTGGCGTCGCCGTTGATTTCGGCCGAGCGGAACAGGTTATAGTGCGAGATGAGCGGCGCGTTCTCGACCAGCTTAGAGGTGATGAGCGACCCTAGGGGCACCTGTCGGCCCTGCTGATTGAGCACGTAAAACGAGTTCAGCGACGACACATCCTTGCGGTAGAAGGTATCGGCCTGGGCCACTACCCTAAAGTTGCGCCCATACTTGGTGAAGTCGTTGATATAGGTACTGCCCATGTAGGTCGAGAGCGTATTAAACACGCTAGTGAGCGGCACCCCGAGCTTCTTGGCCTGCTCACGATTCACGGTGAGCTGATAGCCAGGTGTTTTGGCCGTGAAGAAGGTATAAGCCCGCGCTATTTCAGGGCGCTGATTCACGGCGCCCACAAACTTATTCACGGTCGCTTCAAAGGCCTTAATGTCGGTCGAGGCTTCGCGCTGCTCTAGCATAAAGCTGAAACCGCCGGTATTGCCTAGGCCCGGAATAGCGGGCGGCGGCACCACCACAATGTTGGCGCCTTTGATAACCGAAAACTCTTTTTGCAGCTGCGCAATTACGCCGTAAAGCTGCTGCGCCTCTTCCTTACGGTCGTCCCAAGGCTTCATCTGGATGAAGAACGTGCCGCTGCTCGACTTAAACGAGAAGTTCAGCGCGTTTAGGCCGCTGATGCCCGAAGCACTGCGAATGGCCGGTACTTTCTCCTTGATAATCTTGGCCATCTGGTCCATGATGGCCTTGGTGCGGGTACTAGCCGCGCCCTGCGGCAGCTCGACCGAGATAAACAGACGACCCTCATCTTCCGTCGGAATAAAGCCCGACGGCTTGGTTTGGAACAGCCCATAAGTGCCGCCGTACACGGCCAGCAGCACGATGCCCACTAGCGGGGCGAAGCGCAGGCAGCGCTTCACGCCGTTGGCATACGACTTCGTAACGCGCTCAAACCACTGGTTGAACTTGTAGAATAGTTTGTTGATGCCCTTCGAGTCGGCCGTTTGCTCGGTCGGGCGCATCAGCAGCGAGGTAAGTGCCGGTGTGAGCGAAAGCGCGATAAAGGCCGACAGTACCACCGAAATCGCGATGGTAATAGCAAACTGCTGGTAGAGCTTGCCCACGATGCCCGGTATAAAGCCCACCGGCACGAACACCGCCGCCAAAATCAGTGCAATGGCGATAACCGGAGCCGTGATGTCCTTCATGGCCTTTTCGGTGGCCTCGCGCGCCGATATCTTCTCGGTGTCGATGTAGTGCTGCACGGCTTCCACCACCACAATGGCGTCATCGACCACAATACCGATGGCCAATACGAAGCCAAAGAGCGTCAGAGTATTAATCGTGAAACCTAGGGGTATAAACGCGATGAACGTGCCCACAATAGCCACTGGCACTGCCAGTACCGGAATGAGCGTGGCGCGCCAGCTTTGCAGGAACACGAATACCACGATAGTTACCAGCAGCAGCGCCTCACCTAGGGTGTGTAGTACTTCCTCGATGGAAACCTTCACTACCGTAACCGACTCAAATGGAACGCTGTACGTTACATCGGGCGGGAACTTGGTCTTTAGCTGGTTGAGGGCGGCGTATACGCCCTCAGCAGTTTCGAGGGCGTTGCCGCCGGGTACTTGGTTGATGAGCAGCAGCGTGGCGGGCACCCCGTTCACGGTAGACGTGCGCGAGTAGTCGAAGCTGCCAAGCTGCACGCGGGCCACGTCCTTGAGGTACACCACCGAGCCATCCTCGGGCTTGGTGCGCACGATGATGTTCTCGAACTCTTCGACTTTGCTCAGGCGGCCATTGACAAAAAGTGTGTATTCAAACGCTTGTGAGCCATACTGCGGGGCCGAGCCCACGGCGCCAGCTGCTACCTGCACGTTTTGCTCGCGCAGGGCATTAGTTACGTCGGTGGCACTGAGGTTAAGCTGCGCTAGGCGGTCGGGCTTGAGCCAGATACGCATACTAAAGTCCTGGCCAATGCTCTGCACGTCGCCCACGCCCTTCACGCGCAAGAGTGCGTCGCGGACGTAGATGTTGGTGTAGTTGTCCAGAAATTTGATGTCGTGGGTACGCTTAGGCGAGGTCAGTGCAGCCACCATCAGGATGGTCGGGTTCCGCTTCTTCACCGTAAGACCTAGGCGCTTCACCTCATCGGGCAGCTGAGGCTGGGCCACGCTCACGCGGTTTTGCACATCGAGGGTAGCAATATCCACGTTGGTGCCAATCTCAAACGTCACGTTGGACGAGATGCGCCCGTCGCTGGTCGCATTCGACGACAAGTAGGCCATGCCCGGTGTGCCGTTTACCTGCGTCTCGATGGGCGTCAGTACGGTTTGCTCCACCGTAAGAGCGTCGGCGCCAGTATAGCTACCCGATATCTGCACTACGGGCGGCGAAATATCTGGGTACTGGCTAATGGGCAGGCTGAGCAGGGCCAGCACCCCTAACAGCACTAGTACAATGGAAACGACGATGGCCGTGACCGGCCTTCGGATAAAAACGTCAGATATCATTCAGGAAGAGATATAATATTGGAAGCCAGTGAGCTGGCTATAAAAAGATTGCCATTGGTCATGCTTCGCGGCGCGCTGCATGACCAATGGCAGCAGGCTACTTCCCAGCGCCCGCCGAAGCCGCGCCGCCCTGCGCGCCCGCCGGTTTGGTGGGGTCGCCAACCTGAATCTTCGAGCCTTCGTGCAGGTTCTGAATGCCGTCGCTCACGATGGTTTCGCCAGCTTTTAGGCCCTGGCGCACCACGGTTTTATCTTTCACTTTGGTGCCAGTCTGTACTTTACGCTGCGACACTTTGCTGCTGTCGCCCACTACATACACGTAGAACTCGCCCATCTGCTCGGTCACGGCGCGGGCCGGAATCACGAGCTGCTCGCCGGTATCCTGGTTGAGCACGCGCAGTGTTGTGTTCATGCCAGCTTTCAGCAGGCGCCTAGGGTTCGGAAATTGCACCCGCACCTTTAAGGTACCCGTTTGTGGGTCCACGGCGCGGTCGATGGTCACGATTTTGCCAGGCAGCTTATACGTTTGGCCGCCGGGCACTTGCAGCGTGAAAATAGAGTCCTGCCGCACGCCCTTGGCCTGCTGTAGCTTGGCGAAGCGGGCAATATCGCGCTCCCCAATATTCACGTCCACCGCAATCGGGTCTTCGGCCGATACGGTATTGAGGAGCGTCTGGCCCTGCGTCACGAGCCCCCCCAGCTTCACCTGGGCGATGCCAATGGTACCCGTCAGCGGCGCCGTAATAACGGAGTGGCGCACATCCAGCTCCACGCTGCGCAGCGCGGCCTGCGCCGCTGCTATCTGCGACTGCGCATTCGCTACGTCGGCCTTAGAGATATCAACTTGCTGCAAGGCAATAGCATCCTGCTCGGCTAGGCGGCGGTAGCGCTCGGCATCCTTAGCCACGCGCACGTAGTTGGTGCGGGCTACTTGCAGCTGGGCGCGGGCCTGGTCGGCGGTGGCGGCGTAGCGCGTGCGGTCGATAGCGTAGAGCCGCTGGCCCTTAGTTACCTTCTGGCCGTCTTGTACATAAATGTCAGTTAGGTAGCCAGTTACTTCGGCCAGCAGCTGTACCTCGTTGAGAGGCACCACGGTGGCGGGATAGGTGTCAGCGCTTACTACATCTTCGGCCTGCACCTTGTACACGGCGACCGGCGTGGCGGGTGGCGGGCCAGCTTGCTTGGCTTCTTCTTTTTTGCCGCAGGCGGCCAATAGCCCAGCGAGTAGCAGGGCTGGTGCCACGCGGCCCGTAGCGGTCAGGTTGAAATTTCTCACTGGTTAAACGTAATATTGCCTAGGGCGCGCTGCACGTCCAGCTTGCTGGACAGCACGTTGAACAACGCGTTGTAATAATTGAGCTGGGCCGTGCGCAAGTCGGCCTCGGCGATGGTCAGCTCCAAAAAAGTCTTGATGCCCTCGCGGTACTGGAGGTTGATAACCCGATACACTTCCTTGGCATCTACTAGGTTGTCTTGCAAGGCATTGAGTTGGCTCAATGCCCCTTTGTAGACACCTAGGGCCTGGTCATACTCAGTGGTTATCTGATTTTTAGCGTCAAACAAGTCCAGGTCTAAGCGCTCGTCTTGCAGCCGCGCTATTTTCAGGTTTTGCAGCCGTCGCAGGCCCGTAAAGAGCGGCAGCGCAAACTGCGCCCCGGCTTGCTGGTTGGGATAAGCCGTTTTGTACAAGTCAGAAAACTGGTTGTTCTGGTACACCCGGTTATAGTTGTAGAAGCTCGACAGCGTGGGCAAGAAGCCGTAGCGGTAGTAGTCGATGTTGATGCTCTGCAACTTCTTCTGCGTCAAGAGCTGCTGCACCTCAATACGGCGCTCGGGCACCAGCCGCTCTGCGGTGTCTAGCTGGGCTTCGCGCACCATTTGTAGAGTATCGTATTGCAGGGCCAGCGGCTTTTCAGGGCCTAGGCCCATGAGCTGCTTCAGGGCCGAGTACTTGCCGGGCAGCACGGCGGCCGTAGTATGGCGCTGGGCATAGGCATTACGCAAGGAAACCGAAGCCCGCAGATAATCGGTTTTATCAGCCACGCCCACATCGAGCTTAGCCTTCGAGTCTTTCACCTGTAGCTGCTGGCGCTGAATGGCCTCGTCGAGAATGGCGAGCTGCCGCTCGGTCAGCAGAATGTCATAAAACGCTTTGCTGACGTTTGTTACCACGTCAATCTTGTTGGCGGTGGTCGTTTGCTGGTATACTAGCCGTGTGGGGCGTACCGAGCGCGCGGCTCGCAGCACATCGTTGCTAAACAGTAGCTGGCTGGCTGCCACACCCAGTGTCGAGGTATTGGCTAGGCCAATACGGATAACCTGCTGCGGCCCCGTAGGGTCGGTAAGGTTTGGAAAAACCGCCGTTGGCAACTGGATATTACGGGTGTAAATACCCGTGGCATTTATTTGCGGCAGCCAGGCCGACAACCCAATTCGGATGTTGCGCTCCCCAATCTGCTCATCGAGCTGCGACTGGCGCACCACTGGCTGGTTGCGCAGTGCAAAGTCGATGCATTCTGACAAGTTAGCCGTGCTGGGCACCGGTTGCGAAGCTGGCGTGCCGGGCGCTTGCGCACTAGCCCCTAGGCCGCGCAATAAGCTTACGGCCAGCACTAAAAATAAAACGACCGACCGACCTCGCAAGGTGCGAGGCCTGGCCGGCCGGTATAACCCTCGAATAAAAAATTGGCTCAACATCAACTAGCAATTACTAAAGCTACCCTGCCAGCTCCCAAAGAGCTGCCAAGGTGTAGTAAGCCGGTTGCGCAGTAAAAGTTTATTCGAAGCTCATTATTTTTTCACGCGCACAGGGAGGTCTTCAAGCTGCGCATGGCTGAGTTTCCAATTTCCATCGCTGCCTTTCTTCCACAAAAACAAGAAGTTACCTTCGCCAGTGCCGGCCGTGGGGTCGGTGGAGGTCGGCAGCACATCTACCGAGAACGTGCCAGCCTCGTAGGCTGTGTTGGCGTCGATGCCCGAGCTTACCACGCTCGTTTTGAGGTTAGAAATAGTGTTAATAGTGGGGGTAATCCACTTGTTGGTGATTTCAGATTTTCCACTGAAATGGGTTTCACCTTGCAAAAACTGCGCATCGTCGGCGAGTAGCGCCGTTGCTTTGGCCGCGTCCTTGCTATTCCAGGCACCTAGAAACTGCTGGTCGAGCTCGCTTACGCTCACGTTGCCAGTGGTAGAAGTGGCAGAGCCAGTGGCACCCGCGTTGTCTTTGTTGGTATTGCCAGAGCACGAAGCCAGCAAAGCGGCTGCGCACACCAGCGACAAATAAGATTTCATAAAAGGAGTTTTGGGAAAAAATAGGAGGGGCGAAAAGTACGAAAAACCCAGGCCGGTGGACCTGGGCTTTTCGTACTTTAGTAAACTCAGGCTACGCTTACCAGCTTTTGCGCCGCACCTCGGCAGAGGGGTAGGCAGCATCGTTTTGGCCGTACTGTGGGTTGGGCATGAAGCCCGAAGCTAGCACAGTACTCGGCTGGGTGCTAGGTGCCAGGGCTTGGGCGCCGGCTACGCTAGCTGCGGCTAAGGTCGTAGCGCCTGCCACGCGGCCAATACTGCCGGGGTTGCTGGCTACCGAGCGGCGCTCGGCGGCAGCGGCGCGCTCAGCGGCATCGGCCCGGGCGTTGGCGGCGGCAATGCGGCGGTTGGCGGCAGCGCGCTCGGCAGCCAAGGCAGCGGCTTTCTTACGCTTGTTGTCAATGTGCTTGCCTACGCCGTAGCCAACGCCTGCGCCAGCTACGCCACCGATGGCGCCGCCCACCACACGGTTGCGCTTGTTGATAAGGGCGCCCCCTAGGATACCAGCCGCACCGCCAATGGCGGCACCTTTACCCTGCGGGCTCCAGCCGCGCTGGGCCTGAGCTTGGTGGCTAAAAACGAGGCTGAACAGCAGCACTGGAACGAGAAATAACCAAGAGGTACGTTTCATGGGAAGAATAGTGGGGAGCTGAAAGAAGAGACAGAATGATGCTGGATGTTTTACAAGCACTGTGCCAATTACGCTTGGGGTCAGCAACCGGTTTGCGCAGCCTAGCTCAACCGTGCGGTGCCGAGTAGGCAAGTGACTAGTGTCTTTACAAATGGCGGACCAGCACGTGCACGTCTACATTGCGGCCGTGGTCGTCGGCGCAGGAGATTTTGACTTCGCCGGTGGGTGGCCGAAAGAACACGCGCTCAGTGGCCTGGGCAGCTCGCAAGAACTGGTCGTTGACGTACCAATACACTTGGCGCACTTCGGCGGCGGCAGCACAACTTAGTAACAGCTGCTGGTCGGCAGCATCGAGCATATATTCGGCATGGGCCGCCGGCGAGGTGATGGCGAGTGGCGCTACCCCAAAGCCACCTCCCGCAGGGTCATCGGTGTTGCCTTGTACTAGGCGGCAGGCGGGGTTGTGGGGCGGTAGGCGGCGGGTGGGCTGGCCCTGGGCTTCACGGTAGGCCAGCACTTCGGGTAAGACATTGGGGTATAATGTGCGCCGGTAGCCGGTAGCCGGCACGCAGGCGCGGCAGTAGCTGTAGGTGCCATCGGCCGATACCAGTACTTCTTGCTGGTGCTGGCAGCGGTGGCTGGTAGAGGCGCCGGGCAGGTAATAGTCAATAAGTTGGTTGTCGCAATGCTCGCCGGGTACCAGGCCGGTTTCGGCGCACACTAGCCGAAAATCTAGGCTAGCGGGTGGCGCAAACCACTCGTTGGTGGAGTTGTAGGCCAGAGAGTTAAACAAATCGAACAGCAAGGGCGAGGCCACATCGGCGCCCGTGAGGGCGGGGCTGCCCTGGCCGCTAAAGTTGCCCACCCACACCCCAATAGTGTAGTCGCGGTTGTAGCCGATGCTCCAAGCATCGCGTCGGCCGTAGCTGGTGCCGGTTTTCCAAGCTATGCGTGGCAGGTGGCGGCTGCTGGCCGCATCTACGGGTAAGTCGGGCCGGGTCCGCTGGGCCAGAATATCCGTAATGAGATAAGCAGCAGCTTCGCTAATGATGAAGGTAGAACGCTGAGGTATGGATGGGAGAGCCCGCGCGCGAGGTGGCTGAATTGGCGCGCTATTGCCCTGGCTACCAGTGGGCAGGTCATAGCTGAGCGCAGCATACCGTCCTCCATTTGCCAGGGCCGAGTACAGCCCCGTTAGTTCTTCCAGCGTGGCGCCGCAGCCTCCCAAAATGGTGCTCAGGCCCAACCTAGGAGCATCGCGGGCCACCTGCCGAAAGCTCGCCTGCCGCAGTGTATTGGTGAAGGCCGGAACGCCTACTTCTGATAAAATGCGCACCGCCGGAATGTTGAGCGAATAAGTGAGGGCACGCTCCATCGTTACTTCGCCCTGGCAGTGCTTGTCGAAGTTCTCGGGTCGAAAACCCTGAAAGTTGGTTGGCACATCGGGCAGCACGGTTTTGGGTGTGAGCAGGCCGCGGTCGAGAGCCAGGCCGTAGAGCAGCGGCTTGAGCGTGGAGCCCGGCGAGCGCACGGCCCGCACGCCATCGACCTGCCCGCTGCTGCGGTGGTCGCCAAAGTCAGCCGAGCCCACATAGGCCTCCACGGCGTGGGTGCGGTTGTTGACGACCAGTACGGCTGCCTGCGAAATACCCAATGTGGCCAAGCGGCGCACGTAGTTGCGGGCTAGGTCCTCGGCTTTGGCCTGTGTACCTGGGCGCAAAGTGCTATGAATGAGTGGGGTGCCGGGGTGCCCCTGCACTAGCCGCCGCGCCAGGTGCGGCGCTAGGGTAGGCGCTGGGTGGCGCCGGGCATCGAGTGGCTCCAGCAGTGCGTCGGCAATATCCTGAGCCGGAAATAAGTGCTGCTGCCCAAAATACCGCAGCCATCGGTTGCGCTCCCGCAAAATCTGGGCATTATGCTTACCTAGCACCAGTCCGGCCGGCCGGTTCGGAATAATAGCCAGCGTCACGGTCTGGGCCAGCGAGAGGTAGTTAGGCGGCTGCTGAAAATAAAGCAGCGCCGCCGATTTCACGCCCTCAATATTGCTGCCGTAGGGAACCAGGTTGAGGTACAGCTGCAAAATTTCGGCCTTGGTGCAGTGCGCTTCGAGTTGGGTAGCGCGCAGCATTTCGAGCAGCTTATTACCCAGAGTCCGCTCCTTGGGTTCGAGCAGCCGCGCCACTTGCATAGTAATGGTGCTGGCCCCGGTGGTGCGGCCGTGGCCAAACAGGTTGCGCCCCGCCGCTTGCACCAGTGCCACGGGGTTTACGCCTAGGTGGTAGCGGAAGTACTGGTCCTCCTTAGCGATGATGGCTGATTGCAGCGCCGGCGTAATCTCGGGCAGCTCGGTTTTCATCCGCCACTTTTGGGTGGGGTTGAGGTACGCGTGCAGCACGGTGCCATCCTGAGCCAGCACCAGCGGCGAGTACTGTGGAGCCAGCGGTAGCGGAAAAAGGCGGTCGAGCGCTAGCACCAGCAAAGCCAGTAGCAAGCTGCCACCTAGCCACACCCGCCATCGTTGCCGCGCTTTCTGCATCCTCAAAAATAGCACGGCATTAGCGCGAAGTGGCGCCCCGTTTTGGCACTAGTACCAAGGAAAATATGGCTGCCTGGCGCCAATGTGGGGGAACCCGCTACTTGCCCGCTAGGGCGGGCTGAGCGTCGGGGCTGTTTGCCCCTAGGTGCACCCGAAACGTGGTGCCCATGCCTTCTTCGCTTTCTACCTCAATATGGCCGCCTTGGGCCTGCACCAGCCGGTTGACCAAGAAAAGCCCCACGCCCGTGCCATCGGCCGCCGCCGGGTGGAAGCGTCGGAATAGCTGGAACAGTTCGGCGCCATATTGGTCTAGGTCAAGGCCTAGGCCGTTGTCCTGCACTTCGAGCACTGGCTGGCCCGCCACGCCGCCATACGAGCGCACCTGCACGTGGGGTGCCCGGTTAGGATGGCGGTATTTAATAGCGTTGGACAATAGGTTGAGCAAGATGGTGCGCAGGTTGCTGCGCACGCAAGGCACCTCGGCCAACGCAGTAAAATCGAGCTCGATAGCGGCCTGCGTGGCCTGCACTTGCGGGCGCAGGGCTTCGAGCACGTCGGCCCCAAGTTCCGGCAATCTTACCGGCTCGGGCAACTGGGCCACGGGCTGGCGGTGCTCTTGCACCACGGTAGCTAGGTCGTCGATGGTGGTGCTTAGCACATGCAGCGACTTATCCATGTAGTGCAGCAGCTGGGCATCGGCGGGGTCGGCGAAGGTGGCGGCTCGGCGAATTTCCTCAAACAGGCCGCGTAGGTTGTTTACCGGCTGGCGCAGGTCGTGCGAAGCAGCGTACACAAAGTTGTCGAGGTCGGCGTTGGTGCGGGCGAGCTGCTGGTTGGCCGTTTGCAGCTCGCGGTGGTAGCTGGTTTGGTACTGGCGCCATTCGTTCTTTTCGATGGCGTGGCGTACGGTTTTGCCCAGTAGCTCGCGGTCGAAGTGCCCTTTAACGAGGTAGTCGAGAGCACCGCTGTTGAGCGCGCGCACGGCCAGCGCCTCGCTGCCGCTGCCCGTTATCATCACGGCACACAGGCCATTGGTCGGCGCTAAGTCGCGCAGCTGCCCCAGCAGGGCTAGGCCGTCGGTATCATGCAGATTATGGTCGAGCAGCACGCAGTCGGGCCGCAGCTGCTGAAATAGCACAATGGCTTCCTCGCCCGAAGTGGCCTCATAAAGTTCTAGGCGCTCCTCATCTGGCTGAGGCTTGAGGTAGCGCTTGTAGAGCATACGGTCGTGCTCACTATCATCAACCAATAAAATCTTCTTCACTATAGCCGGCAACTAGAAGTGGAGCATGGGCAATTCAGAGGCGCCTAGCCAATAATCAATAGTAAGCCGGATTTTCTCTTCCAGCTCGCTATAGGAGATAGGCTTGGTAAGGTAACTGTTAGCGCCTAGGCGGTAGCAGTCATCCACATCGCGGCTGCTCGAGGAGGTGCTGAACATAATAACCGGGATGGTTTGCAGCTGTGGGTCGTGCTTGACGATGTCGAGCACCATGCGCCCGTCGGTTCCCGGCATGTTCAGGTCGAGCAGTACAATGGCGGGCAGCGTTTTGGGCCAGGCAGGATGCTTGCCATAGCCTTGCAAGTATTCTAGGGCTTGGTCACCATCGGCGCAGCGCAGCACAGGGTTTTGCAGCGCGTACTTGCGAAAGGCCCGCCCTAGGGCCAAGAAATCCTCGGCGCTGTCTTCCACCACTAGTATGGGTAGGAGAGAGTTGTTAGACACGTAGCTAAATAGGTTTAGGTATTGAGAAAAAAAACGTAGTTCCTTGGCCTACTACGGATTCTACCCATAATTCGCCGTCGTGCTTTTCTATCATTTTGCGGGCAATGGCCAAGCCGGCCCCTGTGCCGCCGCCATACTTGTCTTGGGCGTGCAACCGCTTGAAGATGCGAAAGATGCTCTCGTGATGCCGAGGGTCAATGCCAATACCATTGTCTTGCACGTAAAAGACGTAGTAGTCCTCAGGATTAGTAGCTCCACGAGGACCCATCTTACCAGCAGGGGCTTCACCTATTACCACCAGCTTTTCGGGCTTATCATTGTACTTTAAGCCGTTACTGATGAGATTATTAAATACCTCGCGCAGTCGTGTGGGGTCGGCCATGATGGTGGGCAGCGGATGGCGCACCTCCAGGGTAGTGTTGGTTTGCTCGAGGCGGGGCTGTAGTAGCTCGCGCACCTCGGCTACCAATTGGCTGAGGTTAGTAGGCTGCAGCTCTAGGTCGAGGCGACCCACCCGCGACATCTGGAGCAGCGAGTCGATGAGCGATTCCATGCGCTGGCTCAGGCGCACCAGTGTTTGGAGCTTGCTTACGCCCTCCTCATCAAGCAGCTCGGCATAGTCTTCGAGCAGGAATACCGAGTAGTTGTGGATGCCGCGCAGCGGCTCCTTCAGGTCGTGCGACGCCACATAGGCGAAAGAATCCAACTCGTCGTTGCTGCGCGCCAGTTCGGTATTGAGGCGGCTTAGGCTAGCGGCCTGGGTTTGCAGCTCGTTAAAAATCTTAATTCGTACATCGGCAATGTGCAGGCGCAATTCCTTGGCCGCTTCTACTTCGAGGGGCTGCCAGGGCACAGCCGTGTTCTCTACTTCTTGGCTCCAGGCGGCAAACGACTGCCTAGGCGACAGAAATAGCTGCCCGTCTTCCATCTTCTCCATCTTCTCGTTTTTGCCGGCCCAATTCACGGTTTGCAGCCGCTCGGGCCTAAACCAGAAGATGTAGTCGCCGGGCTCCTGAGCCAGCGTGATGGCCAGGATGCCGCTGGCAGTGGCCCGTAGCGCGCGCCCCGCCGGGTTGAGCCGGGCGTATGAATCGGTATAGAAAATGTCTTGCGGCGCACGCATTTTCAGCCACGCTGCCAGCTCTCGTATTTCGGTAGCGGTGGGTGTGTTACCTAGGGTAACCACTTCATCTTCAAATAGAGTAGCCGCGCCACCACAGTCGAATACATCGAGCAGGGTAGTAGGCTGCTTGTATAAGCCTTCCAGAAAATTAGCCTGGTGGCTCACTTGCTCAAACAGCCGCACCTGCGCCTGCTGAATGCGCAGCTGGTAGGCGTGCTGCTCGAGCTGCTCCTTGGTGCGCAGCAGCGCCGAAAAAGTCTTGCCAATGAACAAGCACATTTCGCGCAGCTCGTAGCTTACTAGGCGGGGGCTGTCGTGGTGGCACATTAGCATGCCCCACAGCCGGCCATCTTGGATAACCGAGATGGTCATGGTAGCCGCCACGCCCATGTTTTTGAGGTACTGAATGTGGATGGGCGACACTGAGCGCAGCACGGCGTACGTCATGTCGGGCGGCCGGCCGGTGCTGGGGTTGCGCACTGGCACCAGCGGCGCGGGCACATAGTCCACGTCTGGAATGAAGCGCAGCCAATTCTTCAAGTACATGGCCCGCGCCTGCTGCGGAATATCGGAGGCCGGGTAATGCAGCCCCAGTAGCGGGTCGAGGTCGTCGCGCTTGGCCTCGGCTATCATCTCGCCGCTCTCGTCGGGAGCAAAGCGGTACATGCCCACCCGCGCAAACCCCGTGAGGGCGCGTATTTCTTCCACGGCATGCTGGCAAAATTCGAGCACGGTTGGGGCCGTCAGCATCTGGCTCAGCGTGGCATTGAGGGCCGCTAGGTCGAGCGTACTGGCTTCCTTATCAGCCACGGGCTCAAACTCCAGCCACACCAGCCCATCGTAGCGGTGCAGGATGAGCTTGAAAAACGGCTTGCCCGCCACGTAGTCGAGGCGCACCCCTAGGAGCTTGGCCGCCTCCGTGAGCGTGGGCCACAGCTGGAGTACCTCGGCCAATTGCGTGGGATTTAGCAGCCGCTCCAGGCCTTTTCCCAGGAGCCGGTCGACCGAAATACCTACGTGGGCCTCCACGTTATCACTAACTTGTACTATCTGCCTAGTCGCTTCATCGAGGCACAGCACAAAGCCGTAGGGCTGCACCAGCCCCGGAATATGGATGGGCTCGCGGTCGCAGTTGGTAAGCGTAATGGTAGTGCCAAATAGACTTTCGTCGGTTAGGAGGGCGGCTGGTTGAGCCATGCGTCTAGTTTTTGAAAAGTAAGGCTGGCCGACTGCACGATTTCGGCCTCATTCTCCGGCGTAGCTTCTTGAGTTAGGAGCTGGCAAAACAGCTTCCACAGCGGCCCGGTTCGCTCGGCGTAGCCCGAAAAATACGAACGCAACGGAATGTTGGACTTCGCTAGCTGCCGCGCTATTACCTGCCCGCCCAGCGTCGAGCCCTCTACCACATACATAGCGCCCAGCAATTGTGGCCAGGTACCTAGGGGCGGCATGTCGGGACAAATGGCTACCTGTGAAGCCGAAAGCTGCAAATCTTCCAAGATGAGGTGCGCTCGCTGGCGGGTCTCGGCTTTCCACTCCGGCCCTAGGTCCTGCTGGCGCAGCCGTGCCTCGTAAGGGGTTAAGAACCCGTACATCTTAGTCAGAAAATGCTTCGTAGCAGCCTCGGTGACAGTACCGGCCGTAAGCTGCTGATTGAACGTATTCTGCTCTAGGTGGTCGTGCGCGGGCCGGGTTTCGAGCCGCAGCGCCTGGAGAATGGGAGAGGGAGACATGGTAACGAAAATACGAACGTGGCCTTACGCAGGCGCCTCACCCCCCCCGGCCCCTCTCCGAAAAGGAGAAAGGGAGCCGACCGTTAGCCAACGGTTGCAAACGTCAGAAGCCGTTAGGCTCCCCCTCTCCTTTTCGGAGAGGGGGCCGGGGGTGAGGCGCCTGCGTAAGAGCAGCCAGCCTACCGCACCCGTACTACGCCAGCTCCGTTATACGAATGGTATTCTGCGTTATACATGGCGTCGGCGCTCACCGGCCCCAGCTTAAACGTGCCTTTCGACACGGCCCGCGCCAGGTAGTAGAAGGTCTTAGGAACCGTCGAAGCCGTAGTGAAGAGATTGATGCGGTCGTCGCGCACGTCGAGGTAATCGGGCGTGCTGGCCGTCCCGGTGCCTTTTACTTCGCGCTGCGGACCTAGGCGCGGGTTTTCGATTTCGAGGCCGGCAGGCAGCAAGTCGGTGATGGCTACGTTCTGGACTTCGCCAGCTGCATCGGCGGCTTGCAGCGTAATTTTCACGACCACTAGGTCGTTCTGGCGGATGCCAGTGGGGGAGATGGGTTGGCCGTCGCGGTTCAGGAACTGGCGGCGTACTTTCAAGTAGCTGTCTTCTTCGTGCACACGGCCGCCGGCCGAAATACCCTCCATTTCCCAGAAGTAGTAGAGCTGGCCCGCGCCGATGGCTTTTAGCAGCAGCTGGTAGTTAGCTACGTTCTGTACCGTCAGGTCCTTGCCGTCAAATTTGCCTAGTGGCTTGCCGGCCGCCGATAGCGTAGCCGTGACCGTGCTGGCGCGGGCGCGGCGGGCTATTTTGCCCAGCGACAGCAGCGCGAAGGCCGACTCCTGGGTGTTCATATAGCGCTCCGCCTTCACCTGCCGGCTCAGCTGCCGCGCTATGCTGGCCACCTGCGGGTTGTTGGGGTCGGCTTCAAATAAGGCATTGAGTGCCAGCGCCTCGTCGCGGATGGGCGACGAGAACGAGCCATCCAGCTCGCGGCGGGCGTTTTCGGGCGTGAACTGTCGGGGCAGTGTTTCCTGGAAGGCCTTTTGCTGGCCACCTAGGGCGTAGGTACAAGCCAGCAGGAAGCGTGCATCGGCGGTGAGCAGCGGACGGTTGGCCTTGTAGTAGTTGAGGGCCACGGCATCTTGGCGGCCGGCCAGGGCTAGCACGTAGAGCGAATACGTGATTTCGCGCTTGGCAATGACGCGCTCGCGGGCAATGCGGTTGACGTCGAAGTATTGGTATTTATCGGTTTCGCGCTGCTTCACCCGAAACTGCATATAGCTCAACACCTTGTCGAGTAGGTTCTTGTTTACGGCGAAACCGGCTTGCTTAGCTTCGAGCAGGAAGTGGGCGGCGTAGGCCGTGGCCCACCAGTTGTCGTAGTCGCCGCCTGGCCAGTAGCTAAGGCTGCCGTTGTAGAGCTGCATGCTCTCGATTTTGCGGATGGCCTCCTGCACGTGGTAGTTGGGATTGTAGCGCTGCACGTGGGGGCCGGGCTTCTGGTTGAGCGTGGCCGCCAAATCGCCGAAATACAGCTGCGGAAACGCCGCCGACACGGTTTGCTCCAGGCAGCCGTAGGGGTATTGCAGCAGGTAGTCCAGGTTTTTGGAAAATTGCGTGAGCGGCGAACGGCTCAGAAGCATCTTGCTCCGCAGCGAGGTAGGCAGGAAGTCGGTGCGCAGGTCGAGCGTGGCCGGCGAGCCAGCCGTAGCGTCGCCACTACCGGTGCGCTTTTCGAGCGGCGCAGCGGGGCGAATGGGGAGTTCTATCCTTTCGGAATAAAGTCCGACTGGAACATCTTTCCCAGCCTTTGTTCTCATTATCGCAAGAGGGACTTGCTGGGCTGAAACGGTAATTGTGGCATTCCCAATAGACTGACCTACTTTCAGCCGATAAGAAAAGTGACCTTCCGCGTTGCGTGGTAAGTCAGCAAATTCATTTTCATCAAATGCTACAAGTTCCTTCTTACCAATTGCTCTGCCTGGGTATACTCGGTCTATATCACCTACTAGGTCAATATTCATTTTGACGCTCATAGCCTTATTCGTCGTGTTCGTCAGCGTCACGGGCACGTCAATTGTATCGCCGGGCGACATGAACCGCGGCAGCGCCGTACTAATTACCACTGGGTCGGCCACCTTCATGGTCTGTTCGGCGCTGGCGAAGGCGTCGTCTTTGTAGGCCACGGCCATCACGCGCAGCGCCCCGCTGAACTGCGGCAGCCGCACTTTGTACTGCACCAAGCCATTGGCGTTAGCGGTCAAAATGCCGCTCCACTTGGCCATTAGCTTCACGCGGCGGCTGGGCACGGGCGTAATGCGGCGCCCTAGGTCGCCGGCGTCGCCACCACTGCTGCTAGAGCCCAATTCGGGCAGCAAGAAGGGGTAGATGTCGAAGGCACCGACTTCGAGCGCCCGCTTCTGGTAGAAGTAGGCGTGGGGGTCGGGCGTGCGGTAGTCTTTGCGCTGCAAAATGCCCTCATCGACCACTGCCAGCGTTACTTGGGCACCGGGTGCGGTGCGTACCTCAATGGTCTGAAACATCTGCGAGCGGCTCTGCGCGGCAGCTTTCAAGCTGAGGGCTAGGTGGGTGCTGGGCTTTTCCACTGTCAGCGGCACGAAGCCCCGCGCTACGGTCAGGGGCAGCGAATTATCGGTGATGGGCCGGATGGCTGTGGCCGTGACGTAGATATTCGGCACGTGCCCGCCGCGGATGGGAATGCTCACCCGCGCCGATTTCTGGTCGGTGTCGACGTAGAAGTGGTCGAGCACGCGGTCGCGCTCTACCGTCACGAGGATGCGGCCGGGAAACGGCGTTTTGAGCAGCAGCTGTGCTGTCTCGCCGGGCTCGTATTTGGGCTTATCGGCCTCGATGATTACCTCGCCTTCGTTGTTGACTTCGAAGGAGTTGCTGGCTGTGTCGCCGCTGCCGTAGGCGTAGAAATATTCGGCCACGTAGCTGCTCGCTTCGGGCCGCATGATGCGCACCTCGTACTCGCCCGAATACTGCGGGCGGAAGCTGAGTTTGCCCACGCCGCTCAGCTTCATCTGTCGGCTCAACAGCACCTCCTCGCGCTTTTGCGAATTGTAGACGTAACGGTCGCCCTGGCGCTCCAGCACTGTTTCCCAGAGCTTGCGCACTATGGTGACCTGAGCGGTGGCCGTCGTGGGCTTGCCCGTCGGCGTGAGGGCCACGAACTGCATCGTCACATCCTGATGCGTGCCTACCAGCCCATCGAGCCGCTCGATGCCGAACATCGCCTTTTGGGTTTGCACCTCGAAGGTGGCCAAGCGGTTAACCGGCCGGCCGGTTTCATCGAATATTGTGGCGAAGGCCGTGCCTTGCAGCGTGCCCATGTCGCGCACGTCGGGTAATACGTAGGCGGCCGTGCCGCGCCCGGCGGCGTCGGTTTCGCCCTCGCGCTGCTCGTGCGGAAACTGCTCGGCCAAATCGGCCAAGGCGCTGCGCCCACTGCCTGCCTGAATATCGAAGTTGTAGCCGGGGTAGTCCTTAGCCGAAAACGACTTGGCTTTCAGTGAAAACTCAACCTCAAACTTGCGCCCCGCTGCCGGCGGCCCAAACAGGTTTAGGGCCGTGATTTTGGCGTTCACCGTTTCAGCCGGGCGCACCACGGCGGGTGTGGCGGCCACCGTCACCTTCAGCCGGTCCGGGATGAATTCTTCCACGCTCACTTGCCGGGAGGTCAGTAGCACGTCGTTGCCGGTCAGCACTTCCAGCGTGTACAGCCCAGTCATGATGCTGGCGGGCAAAATGAAGCGCGATTCGACCGCACCCGTGGCGTTCAGGCGTTCGCCTAGGCTCACGTATTCTTTGCCGGTGGGCAGCAGCAGGCGCACCTTCACCGGGAGGCCAGCCGGGGGCGTGCGCCAGTCCTCGTGGCGCACTACGGTGTTGGTATAAATGGTATCGCCGGGCCGGTACAGGTCGCGGTCGCCGTACATAAAGGCTTGGTAATGCGCGGCGTTACTGGTGAGGCCGCCCACCTCGAAGCGCGAGGTCTCGACCTGCGTTTGGGGCAGGTTGATAAACGAGAAATCGGCGTCCTTCACCACCGTTACCATGCCCAGCCGCAGGCGCGAGCCGGCCACGCTGTCGTAGCGAGCCACGCCCTGGCCGTTGGTGGTGGCGGTACCGATTATCTGGTTGCTGGTACTGATAAAGCGCACTGTGGCCCCGCCTATCGGCTGCGCCGTGCGGATGGAATTCAAGAACACAACTGCGTCGCCCGCCACATTTTGGCGGGCAATGAGCCCTAGGTCAGTCAGCGCCACTAGTTTTTCCTCACGCAGCCACAGGTGCTCGGTGTCTTGCACGCGCACCACGTAGAGGCCCTTGAGCGGGGCGTTGAATTCTAGGTCTTTAAGGTTGAAGGTGAGCAGATGCAGACCGTTCTGCTTTTTGAGCGCCGCCGTGGTGTAGGCGCGCGTAAACAGCACGTCGCCCCGGTTTTCGAGGTCGTAGTACTGGTAGCTGCCGCCGTTTTCGTCGTTGTCAGGGTTACCGTCGCCGGTGTACTCACCCAATTCGTCTTCTTCGCCGCTTTCGCTGCTGTATTGCTTACCGCCACGCAAAAAGTCCTGCACATTGCTGGCGTACACTTTGGCCACGGTTACCTGCACTTTTTCGATGCCATTGAGGTGCAGACCAAGGCTGCGTGCACCTAGAGCACTGAGGTACATGGCCTTTTCGGCGGTGGCAAAGCTGATGCTGGGGGTGGTATTGGCGAAGCTCACGCCTTGGCTAAACCGCTCGACCAGCCGCCCACCCAGCGCTCCGCGTAGGCCCGGCTCGATGCTGATTTGGTATTCTTTACCTACCTCAAAGCCCCCACGCAGCAGTAGGCCACTCTCTTGGGCTTCTATCGAAAACTGTACCTCTGGCTCTACTTTTAGCAGCGCCTGGATATCGGCCACCGCGATGGGTTGGTTGGTGAGCAGCGTTACCACCGGCTGGCCATCCAGCACTGAGCCGGTAAGCTCGCGCACTTGCAGCGTTTCCTGCTCGGGCACGGTGGTGGAGGCCGTCAGGGGCTCGGCAGTAGCTTGGCTACCAGCTACCGCCTTCAGTCCCGGCGCCACCGTGAATTGCAGCGGCTCGCCGGGCTTCACTTCTTGGTTGATGGTGAGGCCCAGCGTATGGTCGGGCTCCACAGCAGTGAGGGTGAAGGCCACTGGGCGGCCGTTCTGGCTAAGTGAGAGGCGCGGCCGTAGGTCGGCGGGCCTCACGGGGTAGTTGAAGAGCACGTTGGCCCGCAGCTCGGCGGTGCCTACGGCTTGGTCGCTGCGCCCGTAGAACACTTGCACGTTACCTAGGGCCACCAGTGGCGTGTGAAACTTAGTGCGGTCGAGTGTTAGTTTTTGCTTGCTCGAGGGCAGCGTGGCCGGTCGCAGGCTCGCCGCGAATATCGTAGCGGGCCGCAGTGGCTCGTAGGGCGAAAACACTAGCTCGCGGCCCTCATTGGCCCACTTAAACTTACCCTTAATAGCGGGCTCAAACTGCACGTAGCGGGTGGTGTCCCAGCGGCCCTCCTGCGTGGCCGGGGCCACCGGCTCGTCAAACGCGAAGGTAATGTTCTGGTAGGGGTCAATTTCTTCGCCGTCAGTTGAGGTAGTGGTAGTTTGGGCTTGCTCTTGGTCGGCTTTTTTAGAGCAAGAAAAGGTGGCGGATACAGCTAAAAATAGCAGCGGCAGCAGGCGGCGGAGGCGCATGAAAGGGCCGGGAAAAACGGCGCAGAAAGGTAGGCAGCGGCTGCATAAAATCACTCATTTTTCATTGATTATAGCCATATATAGTATAGCCCAAGCACAACAGGTCCGGCCGTTGAAAAAACAGCTTGTTTCCTGTCGCCTTCGCCGCCATTGGGCTGCGCGGGTGGTACCCATCGTTTCTTTGAATAAAAAACCAGTTGCATGCTATCGCACCCCCACGAAGTGTTTCTTGAAGTGGCCCAGCGCCTGAGCTTTACCAAGGCGGGGCAGGCGCTGTTCATCAGCCAGTCGGCGGTGAGCAAGCAGGTGAAGGCGCTCGAAGAGCACTACCAAACGGGCCTGTTCGAGCGCCTAGGGGGCAGCGTGCAGCTCACACCGGCCGGGCAGAAGCTGTATCAAAAGCTGCTGCAAGCCAAGCAGCTCCAGCAAGAGCTTCAGCAGGAGATGAGCGAGCTGAGCCCGGGCTTTGCGCCGGCTGTGCACTTGCTTATCGGGGCCAGCACCACCATCTCGCTCTACGTGCTGCCGCCGGTGGTAGCGGCCTACTTGCAGCAGCACCCGCAACACCAGCTCAGCCTCAAAAACCGCAATAGTGACAACATCCTTAAAGCGCTACTGGAGCACGAAATAGAGCTCGGTATTATCGAAGGCATTCACAAAGTCAGCCACGTAACCTACACGCCGCTGCTCACCGACGAAGTAGTGGCCGTGTGCGCCGCCCGCAACCCGCTAGCCGGCCGCGAGCTAGCCACCGCCGACCTGCTCAGCATCCCCTTGGCCCTGCGCGAAGTGGGCTCGGGTACCCTGGCCGTGCTCGAAGAAGCACTGGCCGCGCAGGGCATTAAGCTGGCGGCGCTGCCGGTGCGCGTGCGCCTAGGTGGCACCGAAGCCCTCAAAAACTTCGTGCGCATAGAGGCTACTTGCCTGGCTTTCTTGCCGCGCCAAGCCGTGCTGAAAGAATTGGCTACGGGCGAGCTTAGCGAGGTTAAAATCAAAGATTTGTCTTTGTTCAGGCAGTTCAATTTCATTCAGCGCAAGGGCACGGAAAACAACGGGCCGTACCGCGATTTTCTGCGCTTTACGCAGCGTTATTATTCCCATAAGGAATAGCCTATGCTAAAACTCCATTTCGCCGAGGCATAGTTACGCGTATAGGGCCACCAGAACTTTGCCCTATGAACCTGACCGTTGCCCCGTCGCTTTCGCGCATCTACAGCCTGCACTGTGCCCGTTGCCACACGCCTTACTCGCCTTTCGAGCTGCAAAGCGTGTCGCCCTGCTGCCAGCAGCCGCTGGTGGCCGACTACGACCTGCACTATTCGCCCACGCCCGCCGAGGCTATCAACCAAGCCGACAGCTCAATGTGGCGCTACGGCGCGCTACTGCCATTGCTGACAAAGGCCAATAAAGTGACCCTAGGTGAGGGAATGACGCCGCTGCTGAATCTGCCGCGTCTAGGTGGCACGTATGGCTTCAGCGCGCTGACCCTCAAGGACGAGGGCCAAAACCCCACGGGTTCGTTTAAAGCTCGTGGCTTGAGCATGGCCATTTCTAAAGCTAAGGAGCTAGGCGCGCAGGGCTGCATCATCCCAACGGCCGGCAATGCGGGCGTGGCCATGGCCGCCTACTGCGCCCGCGGCGGCCTCAGCGCTACCGTAGTAATGCCGCGCCACACGCCCGAGGCTTTTAAGGAAGAATGCTACTGGTACGGGGCCCAAGTCGAGCTGGTCGATGGCCTCATCAACGACTGCGCCGCCCGCGTGCGCCAACTCAACGCCGGGGGCGAACTGCTCGATATCTCGACCCTGAAGGAGCCCTACCGCCTCGAAGGCAAGAAAACCATGGGCTACGAAATAGCTGAGCAGCTCGACTGGCAATTGCCCGACGTGTTGCTTTACCCTGCCGGCGGCGGCACGGGCCTCATTGGCATCTGGAAAGCCTTCCAAGAAATGAAAGCCATGGGTTGGCTCGCGCCCGAAACCGCCCTGCCACGCATGGTGGCCGTGCAGGCCGAAAACTGCCGCCCCCTCTACGATACGTACTTCGGCTACCAGGCCAATAGCCTAAACTACAATGGTCGCCCCACGCTAGCCAACGGCTTGGCGGTGCCGCGCCCCCTAGGCGAGCCGCTGATGCTGGACGTGCTGCGCGAGTCGCAGGGCACGGTGGTGAGCATCAGTGAGGAAGGCATGCTGGAAGGTATGCGCGAGCTAGGCCAGCAGGAAGGTCTCTTCGTGGCCCCTGAGGGTGCTGCCGTGTGGATGGCCGCCCGCCAACTGCTCGGCACCGGCTGGCTGCGGGCCGACGAGCGCATCTTGTTGCTCAACACCGGTAGCGGCCAGAAGTACATGAGCAACGTGGCTGGCCGCGCCTGGGCGTAGGGGCTGCTATAATCGATACTAAAAACGATTGTCATGGCGAGCGTCAGCGAAGCAATCACACTTACTCAGCTACTGATTGGGTGCGATTGCTTCGCTAGCGCTCGCCATGACAATTGCTGTTTAGAGTCGTTGTAACTGCTTCAGGCACCCTCAAGGTATACAACCCCGATACCTTTGCCGGCCATGCGCATCCTGCACGTTCTTTCCGCCAATTTCTTTGCTGGCTCGGTGGCCTACGCCGTAGCGCTGGCCGAAGCCCACCGTCACCAAGGCCACCAGGTGTGGCTGGCCTCGGATGCGGCCAACTTGCCCACGGCGGCTACGGTGGTGCAACTCCCCATCAGCCAGCGCAAGTACCGGCAGCGATGGCAGAACATTCAGGCCCTGCGCCAGCTGATAAAGGAGCAGGCTATTGACGTGGTGCACGCCCACTCGCGGGCGGCTAGCTGGGTCAGCTACTTTGCGGTGCGCAGGCTTCTGGTGCCGCTGGTGAGCACCGTGCACGGCCGCCAGCACTTGCATACTTCTACTTCGCTCTTCGATGTGTACGGCGACAAGGTGATTGCCATCTGCGAAAACCTGGCCGAGCACCTGCGCACCGAAGTGAAGATGGCGCCGAGCAAACTTGCCGTGATACCCAACGGCATAGCATTCGCCGCCCTAGGTGCCCAACCGGCAGAAACTTCGGAGCAAGTGCCGCGCGTAGCTTTCATTGGCCGCTTCAACGGACCTAAGGGCGAACGGGCGGCGGCGCTATTCGAGCACGTGTTTCCGCCGCTGCTACGCGAGCACGCCACCCTGCGAGTGGCGCTTATTGGGGGCGAACTTGACCACCTACCCGCCACGGGCAAAGCGGCCCTAGGTGCCCTGCAAAATGAGTTTGGCGAGCGAATGGAGGTAATAGGCTTCACCGACGACGTGCCCGGCTGGCTCGAAAAGACTGACCTCGTAATCGGCGCCGGCCGGGTAGCTATTGAGGCCCTAGGTGCCGGCCGGGCAGTGCTGGCGCTTGGCGAGGCCTGCTACGCCGGCCGCGTGACAGAAGCCACCTACGCCACGGCGGCGGCCTCCAACTTCGGCGATATTTTGGCGCGGCAGGGCACAGAGGTAGTCGATTGGCAACTAGTGCTGCGCGAGGCGCGGGAGTTTTGGCAGCAGCCTAGCCGAGTGGCACCGGCCTTGCAGCAACGCGTGCGTATCGACTACGACTTGCCCACCATCGCGGCGCGGGTCCTAGGGGTGTACGAGTCGGCTCGTATGAAGAAAGCGGTGCCTACCTTCATTCCGGTACTCATGTACCACAAGATTCCGGACGCGCCGCCAGCTTCCAAGCACCAGATTTTTGTGACCAAGGAAAACTTTGCTAAGCACTTGGCTTATTTCCAGCAGCAGAAATTTACGCCGATTACCTTCCTCGATTATCAGGAGTTTGCCAGCGGCCGCCGGTCGCTCACGGAGTTTCCGAGCCGGCCCATCGTCCTCACTTTTGACGACGGCTATGTTGACAATTACACCAACTTGCTGCCGCTGATGCAGCAGGCCGGCTATCGGGGCGTGCTGTACCTCCTAGGTGACTTCGACGTGCGCTACAACTACTGGGACGTAGACACCGACCCCACCGAGCCGCGTGCCGACATCATGGATGCCACTCAGAAGCAAGCCTTTGTAGCGGCCGGTTGGGAAATCGGCGCGCACACCATGCGCCACGCTAAGCTGCCCGAGCTACCCGTTGCCGAAGCGGCCGCCGAAATTCAGCAGAGCAAAACCGCGCTCGAACAAGCCCTAGGTACCGAAATTATCTCCTTCGCCTACCCCTACGGCGCACTCAATGAGCAGCTAAAGGCCCAGGTGCAGCAAGCGGGCTTCACCTACGCGGTGGCTACTGACACCGGCGGCTTGCACCTGGAAGACGACCGGATGCAGATTTTCCGCGTCAATATGTTTCCGCATGAAACCACCAGCAGCTTATTCAAGAAAACCGCTACTTGGTACCGGCGCTACTACCGCTGGAAGCGTAAGAAGTAGCCTTAGGTGCGGTAGCGAGCTAGCACGGCTTCTCCCTCAGCCTCGCTCAAGCCGGTTACTTCTAGTTTCTTAAAAGGCGCCGTGTGGCCGCTGAGTAGCTGCACGCTGCTTTTGGCTACCCCAAACACCTCGGCCACAAACGCGAGAAGCGCGGCATTGGCCTTGCCATCCTGAGGCGGGGCCGCTAGGCGCACCGTCCAGCGCCCGTCGGGGCCGGGCAACAGCTGGTTTTGGCGGGCATTAGGCTTGGCGTGGATGTGCAGCGTCATGAGCTAGGTGGCATGAGAAGGCAAAAATAGGCTGCCTACTTACTGGCACTGGGCATTAGCTACCAGCCACGGCTTCTCTCTTCTGCATCACGGCTTGCCCGTGCGGGCACACGTCTAGCATCACGCAGCGCTCGCAGGCAGGGTTATGAAAGTAGCAGCACTTCTGCCCATGGTACATCAGGGCCTCGTGGTGGTCGTACACTTGCTGGGCTGTCCAGTCGGGCGGCAATAGGGCTGCCAGCAGCGCGTGCGCCGGTCCTTCGCCCACCTTGGGCCCAATGAGACCTAGGCGCTGCGCCACTCGGTGGTGATGGCTATCGACGGGCATGGCTGGCAAACGCAAACTGCTGAAGAGTAGCGTAGCGGCGCTCGTCTTAGGTCCCACGCCACTGATGCTTTCGAGCCAAGCCCGAGCCTCCGGAATGGAGCGCTCGGCCAGGAAGTCGAGTGAGCACGGCGGCAGGTTTTCATCGCCGCAGCGGCGGCTGACTTCGCGCAGTACTTCCTGAATGCGGGGTGCCTTTTGCTCGGGCCAGGTGCAGGCGCTCAGGGCACGCTGCACGTCGAGGGTAGGGGCGTCGCGTACTTCTTCCCAAGTGGGGTAGGTGGCGCGTAATTGCTGGTAGGCACGGTGCGAATCAGCGTTTTTGGTGCGATGCGAAAGCAAAGCGCTAATCAATTCGCTCAGCGGGTCCTTGGTGCTGAAGAACAGGAACGGCGCTCCGTACTCGGCACACAATCGCTGGTGGGCTAAAAGAGCCTTCGCTTGGAGCGCATCAAAATCGGCGGAGGGTAGGGCAGGGGCAGCGCGGCGAGTGGGCATAAGAAAAGGTACTGCAAACCGGGCTGTTGGGTTCGCAGTACCTTCTTCACTTGATTAGTTTCTTACCGTCCGTTGGCGGAGTTGTAGAGCGCAATCGCTTGTCGTTGCGCTTCGGCTTGCTTGCCCTGGAAGATGAGCGGCACAATAAGCACTGGAATGGCGGCGTAGAACAGGGGCGAAATACCGGGGTTATTAGGCCGCACCGACTGCACTAAGCCCGCCACCAGTAGGCCGCCGCCTGCCACGTAGGCCGCAATGGTTGACTGCCGGTAGCGCCGCGCGTTGTTTAGCAGCGCTTGCGCACCGGCATTGTCAGCCGTAGCCGCGGTGAGGTTACGCACGTTAAGATTTTGTACTGGCCCGTTATCCTTCGAGAAATACTCGGTTTTGGTAGTGCGATAGCCGCCATAGGGGTAGCCTCCAAACGGATAGCCGCCCATGCCGCCGTAGCCAAACCCACCGTAGCCCATGCCCATGCCGTAGGGCGAAGAGGAATAGGAGGTGTTGTAGGTGGCGTATAGGCTGATGCGCCCGGTTTTCTCACGGCGCAGCGTTGTTTCGCGGTTTGAGCGGGGCAGTGTGGTGCGCACGTAGTGGCCGCTCTGGTCTTCATAAAACCCCACATCGGCTAGGTCTATGCGCTGTTGACCGTCGAGCAGCAGGTGCGAATGACCGAAAAGTGGTGATTTCACTTCCACATCGTACACGCTATATACCTGCCCGTTTTTGAGACCCACTTGGTAGCGGGTGGGGCGCGCCGAGCCCGCCATGACGTAGGGGCGGCCAAATGGGCTGCCTGCCTGCGGGGCAGCTGGGGTAGCAGGCGGCGGGGCAGGAGCGCTCACTACTGGCGCCGCTTGGCGAGCGGAGTCGCCTACTGTGGCAGTAGAGGGCGGCGCTGTCACGGGCGCTGGTGCTGGCACCGCCTCCAGTTGCTGGGGCGCTGGGGCCGCGGGGCGGGCCGTTGGCGTGGGCAGTACCGGCGCACCGCCGAGCTGCCGGGGAGCATCTTGGGCCGAAGCCGACAAGCTGAGGGCGCTCAACCCTAGGGCCAGCGCGGTGAGAAACGCGGATTTCATGCGGCAAATAACTACCAAACCGGCCAATAGCGGCCAGGTCAGCTTTTAGCGAACTTGCCTAGGGCAAAAGTGCCTGCCTTAGCTTGCTTGCGAGTACCCTATTTCAGTAATTTTTCGAGTAAGCTCAGGCTGTCTATCAAGTCGTGGCCCGATTCCATATCAAAAGGCTTGAGAATGTAGCCGCTCACGGTTAGGTCGGCGGCCGAGGTGCGCTCGTGTACCATATCCGAGGTGGTAGTGATGTACACCGGAATGTCGCTCAGCATAGGTGTGGCTCGCATTTCGGCCAAAAACTCTAGGCCATTCATGCGCGGCATATTTAGGTCGAGCAAGATGAGTTCGGGCAGCGGCTCGATGGGCGGCGTGTTGCCGCGGCCCAGCAGCATGTCCAGCGCCTCTTCGCCGTTGAAGGCGGTGTGCAGCTGGTGCGGCACGCTGAACTTGGCAAAGGTCTTTTGCGCTGTCATCGTGTCAAAAATATCGTCTTCAACTAGCAGGACTGAACGCATAGTAGTAAAGTGAATAAGGTAGGCGTGAGTGATTACATAGACAGGAATAGAAACGTAACTGCAACATAAGCCCGGCGCTCGACTTAACCTATCGTGCCGCAGCTGAGCTAGTATGCTAAAGCTAATCACCCTTTGAGCATAGCCAAGCTCTTGGGCCAGGTAAAAATAAAGGTCGCGCCCTGCCCTAGGTCCGACTCGACGCAAATGCTGCCCTTGCGGTCATCAATAAGGCGCTTGACGATGCTTAGGCCGATGCCGGTGCTCTCAGCAGTGTGGCGGTCGCGCAGGGTTTGGAATAGTAAAAAAATCTTTTGGTGGTGCTCGGGCGCGATGCCGGGGCCATTGTCCTGCACCCGAAACTCGTAGTAGCGGCCGGCATCGTGGCAGCTCACGCGCAGCCGCCCGGTACCGCCCGGCCCATGGTACTTCACGGCATTGCTGAACAAGTTGGTGAATACTTGCTGCAAGCTCAGGCGGTCGGTAGAGAAGGTGGGTAGGCCCGGCTCTAGCTCCAGGGCAAAGTCGGGCGGCACCACGAGGTCGGCTACGTCGCGCGCTAGCTGGGCCACGTTTACTTCTTCGGCCACGGCCTCAGTGCGGCTGGCGCGGGCGTAGGCCAGCAAGCCATTGATGAGGTCATCGAGGCGACCTAGGCGGCCCTTCATCTGGTCGAGGTAGGTGCGCAAGGCAGGCGAAAGCTCGGTTGCTTGCTCGTCTTCCACCCATTTCACAATGGTGGAAAGGCCACGTAGTGGGGCCTTCAGGTCGTGCGAGGCCACGTAGGCAAATTGGTCGAGCTCCTGGTTGCGCTTCTCTAGGATGCTGAAGGCATCGTCCAGCGCCTGCGTCATCCGATTGAGCAGCGTAGCCAGCGAGCCAAGCCGGTCTTGGCCGTTGTCAGCAATTTTTACTTTGTAATCGCCCTGCACTACTTGCCGGGCCAAGTGCTCGATGCCTTTGATGCGCCGCGCCATGTCCTGGTTTACACGAGTTAGCTCTAGGCGTAGGTGTTCCTTGGCACGTAGCTCGCTCGAGATGCGCCGAAACAGCCACAGCACAATGACAATGGCCAGCACGGCGGATAGCACAATGGCCAGTGGAGCCAGCTGCTGAAATAAATTTTGCCGCTGATTGCGCACCCGCAGCAGGTGCTCTTCGTGCTGGCGCAGGCGCAAGACCACGCCTCTAAACGTGCGCAGTGGCTGCTGCTCGCTCAGGAGCAGCGCCTGGGCCACGGCGGGCGAAGGCTCGTAGGTCTTAAACAGTTCTAGCTCTTCCTCTTGGCTCTCAATAAGCTGGCGCAAGGTGTCGGCCCGTAGGTGTTGCAGGTGCTCATCGGCCACGAGTAGGTGTAGAGCCGTCGCCTTGCGCTCCATCAGCAGCGAGTTGCGCTGGTATATCTCCAGGTAGTAAGGGTCGCCCACCAGCAGGTAGCTGCGCATACCGGTTTGGGCATCGCGAATGGCCAAGCGGACATCGTCAGTTTGCTGCAACACTTGGTAAGAGTGCTCTACCAGCTTGGTATAGTGTCTTAGCTGCCGTATGGTGACAAACGCCATAACAGACGTAGCCACCAGCGCTAGCAGAGCGATGGCGAATCCCAGTAAAATCTTAGTATTGAGTCGGAGCGCCAAGCGGTGGAAGCGAGTAGGGGAGGAAGGAAAGCTAGTGAAGAAGCGCGCAATACCCGTTGCAAGGACTACCGATACTTACCAGTGCGAAGGTAGAAACATCGAAAAGTGAAATCAGTACCTTCCTGCTTTACTATTTTGCCCTTGCCTACCTTCGTCCTATGTACGCCGCCCGCCCCGCTCAGCCCGACCGCATTACTAGCCTGCACAACCCCCGCATCAAGGAAGTGCTGCGCCTGCAAGACAAAGCCGCCGAGCGCCGCCGCCAGGGCCTGACGCTAGTGGAAGGCTACCGCGAGCTGGCCAACGCCCGCCAGGCCGGCTGGCAAGTGGCCACGCTGCTGGTCTGCGAAGAGCTAGCCGGCGAAGAAATTACGCGGCAGCTCGCCGAACCAAGCCGCCTTGTGCCGCGCCCCTATGAGTACCTGCCCGTAAGTGCCGCCGTATTTGCCAAGCTCGCTGTGCGCGAGCGCTCCGATGGCGTGCTGGCGCTGCTGCGTACCCCTAGCCGCACGCTAGCCGACTTGGTACTGCCCGAAAACCCGCTAGTGCTGGTACTCGAAGCCGTGGAGAAGCCCGGCAACCTAGGCGCCATTCTGCGCACCGCCGATGCCGCGCCCGCCCACGCCGTGCTAGTCGGCGACCCGCGCACCGACCTCTACAACCCCAACGTCATTCGGGCTAGCCTAGGGGGCATTTTTACGGTGCCCACCGTGGCTGCGCCCATGCCCGAGGTGTTAGCTTTTTTGAAGGAGAAAGGCATTCGCACCTTCGCCGCAGCCCTGGCCGATGAAGCCAAGAGCTACACGGCCACGAGTTTCAGTGGCCCCACCGCGCTGGTGCTTGGCACCGAGGCCGATGGCCTCACGCCCGCCACCCGCCAGGCCTGCGACGAAACCGTTATTATTCCCATGCGCGGCGTGCTCGACTCGCTCAATGTGAGCGTAGCTGCTGCCGTGCTCACCTTCGAGGCCGTGCGCCAGCGCGGCTAGTACACTACTAGGTTAAAGCCGAGCTCCTTGGCTAAGTTGCGTAGTTCGGCTGCCTGTGCGTCGGCTACTATACTCAGCGCGTGTGCGTCGCTATCTAGCGGTAGTAGTACCAAGGCCAGTGCTAGGGGCTCCAGGAGGTCTTGTAACACATCCAGGGCTTCGGGGCCGGTAGTGGCTTGGCGGGCAAGGCTAGCTTCGGCCAGCCGCTCAGTGCGGCCTTGTTGCGCCAGCGTTTCGTTGAGGCCATACACTAGGTCGGCCGCCGGGTCTTGCCAATCGGCTTCCCATAGTAGTTCCTCACTTAGCAGGGCATCAATCAAGGCTACGTCGCGCAGTTCTTGCGGAGGCAGTTTGGCCTCAATGCCGCGTTCGGCGAGTTCCTCGGCATACTTGGTTTGGTACGCTGTAGGGTCTTGCAGCACTAAAGCGAGCTGCGTGGTAAGGCGCTGGCTGGCGTCTTGGTTGGCTAAAGTGAAAAGCTGGATAAACTGGCCAAGGTGGTTCTGATTCATAAATTAAAAATCAAAGCTTACAATAAAATGCAAAGAAAAAGGGCGCGACCAACGCCGCGCCCTTTTCCTAAACTTACGTTCGCATCTGCGAAATCTATCTAATTCGTTGCAATCTGCAGGTTAGTCAGCCGACTTAGCGTAGCGCAGGCGCTCGTTTTCGTCAAGCAGAATCTTGCGCATACGTACCGACTTCGGCGTTACTTCCAGGTATTCATCCTTCTGGATGTATTCCATGGCTTCTTCCAGCGAGAACTGACGCTTAGGTACGATTTTCACGTTGTCATCCGTACCCGAAGCACGCATGTTGGTCAGCTTCTTGCCTTTCTGGATGTTAACGGTCAAGTCATTAGGGCGGGTGTGCTCCCCGATTACTTGGCCACCATACACTTCCTCACCTGGGTCCACGAAGAACGAGCCACGGTCTTGCAGCTTGTCGATAGTGTACGCGGTGCCGGGGCCGGTTTCGAGCGAAATCAGCGAGCCCGAGATACGGCCTGGAATGGTGCCTTTGTGCGGCTCGTAGCTAGCAAAGCGGTGGTTCATGATGGCCTCACCAGCGGTGGCGGTCAGCACGTTGTTACGCAGGCCAATGAGGCCACGCGACGGGATGCTGAACTCCAAGTGCTGCAAGTCGCCTTTCGGCTCCATGATGGTCATTTCGCCTTTGCGCATGCTCACCAGCTCGATAACCTTACCAGCAGTTTCCTCCGGCACGTCTACTACTAGCAACTCTACGGGCTCTAGGCGGTTGCCTTTGTCGTCCTCTTTGAAGAGCACTTGGGGCTGGCCTACTTGCAGCTCATAGCCCTCGCGGCGCATCGTTTCGATGAGTACCGACAAGTGAAGGATACCACGGCCGAATACTAGGAAGGTGTCTTCCTTATCGGTCGTCTGCACGCGCAGTGCTAGGTTTTTCTCAGTCTCCTTGAACAGGCGGTCACGCAAGTGACGCGACGTCACAAACTTACCTTCCTTACCGAAGAACGGCGAGTTGTTGATGGTGAACAACATGTTCATCGTCGGCTCGTCGATGCTGATGCGCTCGAGCTGCTCGGGGTTATCAGCGTCAGCCAGCGTGTCGCCAATATCGAAGCCTTCGATGCCCGATACGGCGCAGATTTCGCCGCTGCTTACCGAGTCCACTTTTACGCGGCCAAGGCCTTCAAACACGTGCAGTTCACGCACTTTTACTTTCTTCACGCTACCATCAGCCTTCATCAGGCTCATGTTAGAGCCTTCCTTCAGGGTGCCGCGGTGTACACGGCCAATGGCGATACGGCCTACGAACGACGAGTAGTCGAGCGAAGTTACCTGCATCTGGGGGGTACCTTCCAGCACCGGCGCGGGCGGAATCGACGCGATTACAGCGTCGAGCAGCGGGGTGATGTTGTCGGTCTTTTCTTTCCAGTCCGTGCTCATCCAGCCCTGTTTCGAAGAGCCGTACAAAGTCACGAAATCAAGTTGGTCTTCGTTGGCGCCAAGGTTGAACATGAGGTCGAAAACCTGCTCGTGCACCTCGTCGGGGCGGCAGTTTTCCTTATCTACTTTGTTCACTACCACAATAGGCTTCAGGCCCAAGTCGAGGGCTTTGCCTAGCACGAAGCGGGTCTGCGGCATGGCGCCCTCAAAGGCATCCACGAGTAGCAGTACACCGTCGGCCATCTTCAACACGCGCTCTACCTCGCCGCCGAAGTCGGCGTGACCAGGAGTGTCGATGATGTTGATTTTCACGCCATTGTAGCGTACCGATACGTTTTTAGAAACGATGGTAATGCCGCGCTCGCGCTCTAGGGGGTTGTCGTCGAGGATAAGGTCGTCGAAGTGCTGATGCTCGTCGAAAATCTTAGATGCGTGGATAATCTTATCCACCAAAGTCGTCTTGCCGTGGTCAACGTGGGCAATGATGGCGATATTCCGAATGTTCTGAGTCATACGTAAGTTTTTGCGGCCGCAAAGGTACGGATTATCAGGCACAAATCCGGCATCCGCATAATTATCTAGTTATTACCTGGCTAGGAGACAGACGGTTTTTGGGTCCAGAAGATTCCATTTTTCCTATTTCTAGTAAGCGCGGCGTTACATCCGAACGTCTTGGTTTTTGCGTTTGTTAGCTAGTCAATTACTGCTCTTATTTCTCCCATGCGCCTTTCTTTGCTTCCGCTCTTGCTGAGCGCCCTAGCCTTCACCCCGGCCTGCTCGCAAACCCACGCCGACCAGTCTAAAACCGTGGCTGCCGTGCCCACTGGCCCCAAAGGAGCCACCGTCACGGCCACCAAATACCCGCAGCCGCAGCCCGTAACGGGCAAAGCTGGTGAGTTTGCGGTAGTAAAATCAGATGCTGAGTGGAAAAAATTGCTGACGCCTGCGCAGTACTACATCTTGCGCAAGGAGGGTACCGAGCCACCTTTTCACAATAAGTATTTCGACAACCACGCTGCCGGTAGTTATTACTGCGCCGCCGACCACAACCTGCTTTTTTCGTCGGGTACCAAGTTTGAATCGGGTACCGGTTGGCCTAGCTTCTACGCCCCGGCTACCGAAGCTAGCGTAAAAGTAAAATCCGATAAAAGCTTCGGCATGAGCCGCGATGAAATTGTATGCGCCAAGTGCGGCGGCCACCTAGGGCACCTCTTCGATGATGGTCCCAAGCCCACCGGCCAGCGCTACTGCATGGACTCCGACGCCATGCTATTTGAAAAGAAATAAGCCGAACTCCCTGCTTCGACTTTCGTTTAAAGAAGGCGGCTCACCTAGGGCCGCCTTCTTTGTTGATACTCATGTCTTTTCGTACTTACTGCCGCTTGGCTTGGCTGGCCGGACCTGCGCTGCTGGCGAGCTGCACGGCCACCGAGCAAACCGCCGAAAACGCGGCTCCGCGCAGCATCCCCACCGAGGTTAATTCGGACGCCGACCGTCGCGCCATCTATCAGTCCAATGGCAACATTAGTCGAGCCGGCCAGCCCGTGCCCGACGCCACGCCCAACGTGATGCGCCTTGGCGAAGAGGCCTCGGACATCAACCGCACCAAGCGTCCCGAAACACTTAATACCAACGACGCCAACCTTACTACGCCTGAAACGCGCCTACGGCGCATCGACCAGTCTATTGCCGACACGCTTCGTCGGCCTTAGGGTACAAGCAAAGCCGTTCGGGCTACCTAGGCGGATTAGCTTCCGAGTTGGAAAGCTAGCCGCTTAGGTAGCCCGAACGGCTTTAATAGCTGCTTTTAAGCTAGACGTTATCTATCGCCACCCCATCGTTAGAGGTAGCAGTTGGGGTGCTGAGGTCGGCGGCACCATCTGTAACCACGGTATCAGTGGCGACGCGCTTGGGGCGTCCGGGGCCGCGACTGGTGCTTGGGGCCGCAGTAACTGCGGGTTTGCGTGTGGTACTGGCTGGGCGGCTACGCTTGCTGGCGGCGGCGGTCGGTGCCGCTGCTTTGGGTGCTGGGGCGGCTTTGCTTACCACCGCTTCTTTCTTGGTGCTGTTCTTGGGAGCCTTGCTGCCAGTAGTTTCAGCTGCTGTGCTGCTGTCGGCAGCAGCCGGGGCGGGAAAGGTGAGGTCGGTGCTGCGGCCAGGTGCCACGGAATCGTAATGGCGCACAATGGTGTGCAGCGCCTGCTCAAACATGCGCTCGGTATCCACGTCGAGGCGGCGCGTGGCCTCTTTCACTACTTCTTTCAGTTTGGCCTTCGTTTCTTTGCGAATGCGAGTGACCATTTCGCTCATGCGCACATCAAGTTCCTTCTGCAACTGCTTGGCCGCCGCTTTCAGCGTTTCCTTTTGGCTGGCCTTCTTTTCGGCGCGGTTATCGGTGAGGCCCTGGCTAGCGCGGCGACTGGCTTTATCAGCTTTGTGCTGGGCTTTTTCCTGGGGCGTGCGCTTGGGAGAAGCTACCGCGTCAGCAGTTTTGGAATTAATTTTTTTGGCCATGAATAAAGGTGAAATTGGGAAACAGAAAAGTGAAAGGTAGCTAAAATTTACACCACTGTGCTCCGTGCAAGTAGCTAATTCACAAACGGAGCCATAGGTTATTTTGTTAGCTGCTGTACACCTCGCCCTAGGTAGGTTTTTTAATTAAAAATTTGCAGCGAGTATACTTACTTAATTGAAGCGGTGCTTAGCGCGCGGTCTATTATTTAATGCTGTATTCTGCTGCAAATCAATACTATAATTCGAACAATGACTTCATTGCCAGAGCGTTATACGGTAACGGCGGCGTTGCCTTACGCCAACGGTCCCGTACACATTGGCCACTTGGCCGGGGTTTATTTGCCGGCCGATATTTATGTGCGCTACCTGCGCGCTCAAAACCGCGACGTAAAATTTATCTGCGGCTCCGACGAGCACGGCGTGCCGATTACCATTCGGGCTCAGAAAGAGGGTGTTACACCGCAGCAGGTTGTCGATAAATACCACGCCATTATTCGCGATTCCTTCCGCGAATTCAACGTGTCGTTCGACGTTTACTCGCGTACTTCATCAGCTACGCACGCCGAAGTGTCGAGCGAGTTTTTCAAGAAGCTGTACGAAGAGGGTAAGTTTATTGAGCAAACCACGCAGCAGCTCTACGACGAGCAGGCTAGTCAGTTCTTGGCTGACCGCTACGTGGTTGGCACGTGCCCCAATTGTGGCAACGAAAATGCCTACGGCGACCAGTGCGAGCGTTGCGGCACCTCGCTCAGCCCTACTGAATTAATCAATCCGCGCTCCATGCTGAGCGGCAACACGCCGGTGCTGCGCGATACCAAGCACTGGTTCTTACCCCTCGACCAATACGAGCCTTGGCTACGCGAATGGATAATTGAGGGCCACAAAAACGACTGGAAAACCAACGTGTACGGCCAGTGCAAATCGTGGATTGACCAAGGCTTGCACCCCCGTGCTGTTACGCGTGACCTCGACTGGGGCGTGCCCGTTCCAGTATCCGGTGCCGAAGGTAAAGTGCTGTACGTCTGGTTCGATGCGCCAATCGGTTACATCTCAGCCACCAAGGAAGGCTTCCCCGACGACTGGCAGAAATACTGGCAGGACCCCGGCACCAAGCTAGTGCACTTCATTGGTAAGGACAATATTGTATTTCACTGCATTATCTTCCCAGTGATGCTGAAGGCGCACGGCGACTACATTCTGCCCGACAACGTGCCCGCCAATGAGTTCCTAAACCTCGAAGGCGACAAAATCAGCACCTCACGCAATTGGGCAGTGTGGCTGCATGAGTACCTAGCTGACTTCCCTGGTCAGGCCGACGTGCTGCGCTATGTACTCTGTGCTAACGCTCCCGAAACGAAGGATAACGACTTCACCTGGAAAGACTTTCAGGCTCGGAATAATAATGAGTTGGTAGCTACCCTAGGCAACTTTGTGAATCGGGCGGCGGTGCTCACGCAGAAGTTTTTTGAAGGCAAAGTACCCGAGCGCGGCGAGCTAACCGAGACCGACGAAGAGGTTTTCCGGCAAGTAGCCGAATTCCCGACGCGGGTAGGGGAGCTGATTGAAAACTACCGCTTCCGCGACGCGCTAGCCGAGGTACTGAACCTAGCTCGCCTAGGTAATAAATACTTGGCCGACACGCAGCCCTGGCACCTCATTAAAACCGATGCGGCGCGCACTGGCACCGTGCTACACGTAGCTTTGCAGGTAGCTGCTGCACTGGTGCCGCTCCTCACCCCCTTCCTGCCTGAGTCGGCCGATAAACTGGCTAAAATGCTGAATTTTCAGCCTGGCGACTGGCAGAGTGCAGCCCACGCCGAGCAGCTGCCAGCTGGCCATCAGCTGCAAGAACCCGCGTTATTATTTGCCAAAATCGACGATGCCGTAGTAAATGCACAGGTGCAAAAGCTGCTCGATACCAAGCAAGCTAATGCGCTGGCAAATACTCCTGTTACGGTTGCCAAAGAAAATGTGAGCTTCGAGGAATTCGGTAAAATGGATTTGCGCGTTGGCACTATCATCGCTGCTGAGAAAGTAGCCAAGACCAAAAAGCTCCTCAAGCTGACAATTGATACGGGCCTCGACCAGCGCACCATTGTCAGCGGTATAGCCGAGTCATTTATTCCGGAGGCCCTAATTGGCCAGCAAGCCATGGTGTTGCTCAACCTAGCCCCCCGCGAGATAAAAGGGATTCAAAGCCAAGGCATGCTATTGCTAGCCGAAAATGCCGACGGTAGCCTCGCGCTCATGCAGCCCGGCACGGCCGTGCGCAATGGCAGCAGCATTCTGTAATGCCTAGCAGCTTGTCCTAGGACGTTGTTTAAACTTAAAGTAGGCCGGTGCTGCGATGCAGCACCGGCCTACTTTATTTAACGTTTACCACGTTCATTGCTCGCTCTAAGCCCATGGCACCAAAGGCAAGCACTGCTTCGCCCGCTTTTTCGATGCGCAACGGCAAATCAATCTGCTCATCGGCTGAGAAGGGATTGAGCACGTAATCGACTTGGCGGCCTTTCGGAAAATTGGCATCCACACCGAAGCGTAGCCGCGCATATACATCGGTACCTAGGGTAGCCTGAATGTCTTTCAGACCATTGTGCCCGCCCGCCGAGCCTTGGCCTTTCAAGCGCAGCTTTCCAAAGGGCAACGCCAAGTCATCAGTTACGACTAGCATGTTTTCGGCCGGCAGCTTCAGCGTGCTTAGCCAGTGAGCGGCAGCTTTACCGCTAAGGTTCATAAAGGTGGTCGGCTTTACCAGCACGTAGGTGTGGCCCTTGCTTTTTATTTCGGTGGTGAAGGCGTGGCGACCTAACTCAAAGCGCGGGGCGTCAAATTTTTGAGCCAAGTAATCAGCTACCATAAAGCCGATGTTGTGGCGCGTGTCGGTATACTCGGGACCAATGTTGCCTAGGGCAAGAACTAGAAATTTCATTGTCTGAACCACGGATTGCTCCGGGTTTTTCGGGTTGCGCGGGCTTCTAACTGAAAATCAACAAGGACAAGCTACTTAAACCGCTCTACAAAAAAAGGCCGACCAATATGATTGGTCGGCCTTTGATGTCCACAAAATCCAGATAATCCGAGAAACTCGGAGGAAACTGTGGGCTAGGTATGCTTAGCGGTTGGCAGCCATCTCGCCTTTCAGGGCACGTGGGATGGTTACGGTAGCGATAGGGGCCTGGGCGTTGGTGAGGATGGTGTAGTTTTCGGCTTTCACCGCGCCTACTTTCACCGACTTGCCAAGCTCTAGGGTGCTGATGTCTACCTCTACGTAGTCAGGCAGGTTTTCAGCTGTTGCCTTCACCTTCAGCTTGCGGAGCTTGCTAGCCAGTTTACCACCGGCGAGTACACCCGGCGATACGCCGATGTATTTCACTGGGATGTCCATTTTCACTTCTTTGCCTTCTTGCAGCTCCAGGAAGTCAACGTGCAGCAGCATCTCGTTAACGGGGTGGAACTGGGCATCTTGCACGATGGCGCGGTAAGTAGTGCCTTCTACGTTCAGGTCCACAATGTGGGCCTCGGGGGTATACAGCAACTCGCGGAACAGGATAGCAGGCACCGAGAAGTGCACCGTGTCTTGGCCACCGTACAGTACGCAAGGAACTTGTGCGTCGATGCGCAGTGCCTTAGCGTCCGTCTTGCCGAGATTCGCTCTTTTAAACCCTACAATCTCCAGGCTTTTCATAAAAGAAGTTGGTTAGAAATGAATTAGCCGCCCGGCAACCCTTGCCGAAACGGGCCGCAAAGGTACGGCTTCAGGCCGGCAAAAGCAAGGTCTGAAGCCGAATGGCTCGCTGGCCTGGCAGGGAATTAAATAAATAACGAGCTAATGCTGTCGTGCGTGACCACGTTGCGGATAGCGGCCGCAAACAGCGGGGCCACCGAAATAACTCGAATCTTATCGTTGGGCTCGCGCTGTGGAATAGTATCGGTGGTGATAAGCTCGGTGAGCGACGAGGCCCGAATGCGCTCGTGGGCCGGGCCGCTGAGTAGCGGGTGCGTAATAACAGCGCGCACCGAACGTGCGCCACGCTCCATGACGAGGTCGGCAGCCTTGCAAATGGTGCCGGCCGTGTCCACCATATCATCCACAAATACTACGTCCATACCCTTTACATCACCGATTACCTGCATCGAGGCAATCTCATTGGCTCGCAGGCGCATCTTATCACAAACCACGATTTCGGCCCCAAACTTCTTAGCGTAGGCACGAGTCCGCACCACGCCACCCACGTCGGGCGAAGCAAAGATGAGGTTTTCGAGGTTGAGTGACTTGATGTAAGGCGCCGTCACGGTGGCTCCGTCAAGGTGGTCAACAGGAATATCGAAGAAGCCCTGAATCTGGCCAGCGTGCAGGTCACAGGCCATGAGGCGGTCGGTGCCCACGCTCTGAATAATGTTGGCTACCACTTTGGCGCCGATGCTTACCCGAGGCTTGTCTTTGCGGTCCTGGCGGGCATAGCCCATGTAGGGCATCACGATATTAACCTTGTGGGCTGAGGCCCGCTTACAGGCATCTACCATCAGCATAAGCTCCATGAGGTGCTCGGAGGGCGGAAACGTGCTCTGGATGAGAAATACCTCGCAGCCGCGCACGCTCTCGTTGAAGCTGGGACCTAGCTCGTTATCAGCAAAGCGCTGCACGGTGAGGTCGCCGAGTGGCTGGCCATAGCAGCGGGCAATGTGCTGACCTAGCTCCTGCGAGGCGGTACCAGCAAATATCTTAACAATGGGCTCCATAAAAATGTAAAGCAGGCATTAGCCTGCCGTAGTAAATGTTGAAGAGTCAGCAGGGGGCAGCACCGCTAATAAGCTACTACCTACTGCGTAGGGGTAGCATGCAAAAGGCGCCGGCTCGCTCCCGTAGCGGGAGAAGCCAGCGCCTTCGCTGTAGGTAGTAGAAGAGGAGGATAAAGGCTGGCTTATCATCCACAACCTCGAAATATCTGGTAGACTATGCCGCAGAGGCTCCCGACAAGCCAAGAGCCTTGGTCGCTCCCCACTGGCAACGTAGCACGTGCCAGGATAAGTAGGTAGCGGCAAACACTTACTCATACGGTCAAACGAAGTGAAGCCACCTTAGCACGGCGGCTTGCGAGTGCAAAGTTGCGATAGGTTTAAGGAATTGCGGCAGTGATACCGAATATCTATTCGCAAAAAGCGCAGCTATTTTGACCAAAAGAAAGCGCCCCTTCTCCACAAGTGGAGAAGGGGCGCTTTCAGGTTAAGTTGTCCGACCAGGGCTCGAACCTGGACTTTCTTGAATCAAAATCAAGCGTGTTGCCAGTTACACCATCGGACAATTTCCCGGCGAGCGATGTGCTGTTCGGGGCTGCAAAGGTACAAAAAGAATGATACGAGGCAAGAGAGAGGTCAAAAAAAATTAAAGTTTTTTTGTGTGCTCGATAGCCGCTACATGGTTACTAGCTGAAACAGCGGCAATTGGCTTTCGAAAGTATAGCCCTGTATTTTGGGGTTACTCGGCGAGAGTGAGGTAGCATTTGAAGGCATTTGGTACTGGTAGGCTAAAGCTTCCGCTGCTTTGAAAAGCCCCGTTTTGGGCGTACTTTTGCACCCTCAAAACGTATTAACTTAGTAAAACAAAACCAAATGGCGAATTCGGGCAAAATCACCCAGGTTATCGGCCCCGTGGTGGACGTGAGCTTCGCGGGCGAAAGCGACCTCCCCAACATCTTCGATGCGCTGGAAGTAACCAAAGACAATGGCCAGGTGGTGATGCTGGAGTGCCAACAGCATTTGGGCGAAGACCGGGTGCGGACCATCGCCATGGACTCGACTGAAGGCCTGACCCGCGGTGCTGCCGTGCGCAGCCTAGGTCACGCCATCACGATGCCTACTGGCGACGGTGTGAAAGGTCGCCTTTTCAACGTAATCGGTCAGGCAATTGACGGCATTCCGCAGCCCGTGAGCACTGGCGGCCTGCCCATTCACCGCAATGCTCCCGCTTTCGAAGACCTCGCTACTTCGTCGGAGGTATTCTTCACCGGTATTAAAGTAATCGACCTGCTTGCTCCCTATGTAAAGGGTGGTAAAATTGGTCTGTTCGGTGGTGCCGGTGTAGGCAAAACCGTACTGATTCAGGAGCTTATTAACAACGTAGCCAAGGCCTATTCGGGTCTGTCGGTGTTTGCTGGTGTAGGCGAGCGTACCCGTGAGGGCAACGACTTGCTGCGCGAATTCATCGAAGCCAATATCATCCGCTACGGCGATGCTTTCAAGCACTCGATGGAAGAAGGTGGCTGGGACCTGAGCAAGGTGGACATGGCCGAGATGGAAAAATCGCAGGCTACCCTCGTGTTTGGTCAGATGAACGAGCCCCCCGGAGCCCGCGCTCGCGTGGCCCTGTCGGGTCTTACCATCGCCGAGAGCTTCCGCGATGGCGACGGCACTGGTGCCGGCCGCGACATCCTGTTCTTTATCGACAACATCTTCCGCTTCACGCAGGCGGGTTCGGAGGTATCGGCTCTGTTGGGTCGTATGCCGTCGGCCGTAGGTTACCAGCCCACGCTGGCTACCGAAATGGGTGCCATGCAGGAGCGTATTACCTCGACCAAGCGCGGCTCGATTACCTCGGTGCAAGCTGTGTATGTGCCTGCCGATGACTTGACCGACCCGGCCCCGGCTAACACCTTTGCTCACTTGGACGCAACGACGGTACTAAGCCGTAAAATCGCCGAGCTAGGTATTTACCCCGCTGTGGACCCGCTCGACTCGACCTCGCGCATCCTCGACGCTACCATCCTTGGTGCTGAGCACTACAACACGGCTCAGCGCGTGAAGGAGATTCTGCAGCGCTACAAGGAACTGCAAGACATCATCGCCATCCTAGGTATGGACGAACTGTCGGAGGAAGACAAGCAGACCGTAAACCGCGCCCGCCGCGTGCAGCGCTTCCTGTCGCAGCCCTTCTTCGTAGCTGAGCAGTTCACCGGCTTGCAAGGTGTATTGGTTGACATCAAGGATACCATCAAAGGCTTCAACGAAATCATCGACGGCAAGTACGACCACCTGCCTGAGTCGGCTTTCAACCTAGTTGGCAACATCGAAGATGCTGTAGCTAAAGGCGAGCGCCTGATTGCGGAAGCCAAGTAATTCATAGTGCTTAGTGCCCGGTGCCTAGTACTTAGGTTTTATGCCTAATGACTAAGCACTAGGTACCGGGCACTAAGCACTAAAAAATATGCATTTAGAAATCATCACCCCCGACCGCAAGGTATTCGATGGCGAAGCCACTTCGGTACGCTTTCCGGGCACCGATGGGTCGTTTGAAGTGCTCAACAACCACGCTCCGCTGATTGCAGCTCTGAAAATGGGCGATGTGATTGTGACGGGCGCGGGCGGCGGTACGTTTCACATTGGTGGTGGCATCGTAGAGGTGCTGCGCAACAAAGTGACGGTACTTGCCGAGTCGGCGTCGGCCTAGGTTACAACTAGTAAGTATTGCGGGAGCGCCCGCGCTGGCTTTGGCCGGCGCGGGCGCTTTTTTGTGACCTAGGAGGCGTGGACTTTATTAATAATTCAGCCTTAGGAGACATTTTTTCGTTCAGCGACTATTACTCTTCACTTACTGGTCTTTGCGCAATGTCGCTTCCTGCTGAAACTAATATTTACACACCGCGCCAGCGCTACTTATTGCTCATTGCCACCTTGGTGATACTAGGTGGCCTCGCCTTTTACGGGATGCTAGGCTATCTCACCGCTTTCCTCGGGGCTGGCATCTTGTATGTAGTACTGCGGCCGTGGTTTACGGCGTTGGTACACAAGCGCGGCTGGAACCGTACGCTGGTGACAGTGCTGCTGCTCTTGTTCGCAGTGGTGGTGCTCATTATTCCCTTCTTTGCCCTTACCTCCTTGCTTATTGATAAGGTACGGATAGTGGCCCAAAACACCGACCAGATTCTGGCGACGGTGCAGAACATCGAGCGGAAGCTTGGAGTGCAGGTAACCCAGCAGGCTCAGGTTCGCCAGCTTTTGCAGCAAGGCGCTGCCCGCGTGAGCCAGTGGATACCAACGCTGGCCAGCAGCGTGCTCAACGTCATTGTCATCGTGGGCCTCATGCTATTTACGATGTACTACCTCTTTATGCAGGAGGAGGCCTTCTTGGCAGGTTTGCGTCGCTACCTGCCTTTCCGCGAAAAAACCCTGGATGAACTTAGCGAATCGTTGCGCAATAACGTGAATGCAAACGTGCTAGGTCAAGGCGTGGTATGCTTGGTACAAGCGGTACTAACCGGGCTGACACTGTGGATATTTGGGGTGCCCTCGCCCTTGTTTTGGACGGTAATTGCGTTTTTTATGGCTTTTATCCCAGTGTTGGGTACCCCGCTGGTATGGGGTCCGGCGGCCATCTACCAATTTGCCCAAGGGCACAATGGGCAGGGTATCGGTATCCTGATAGTGGGGATAGTCTTAATTATCAATTCCGATAACGTACTGCGTATTTGGATGGCCAAGTACATGGGCGATATTCACCCATGGGTAACTCTGGTTGGCTTGACGCTAGGAGTAGATATTTTTGGTATTGTCGGGTTGGTTATCGGGCCGCTGCTATTGTCTTACCTTATCGTACTGATGCAAGTGTTTGCGCGCGAAAATCGAGTGCTATTGCACTTAGTGCCCGACACAATTACGGGGAAAGCAGAAGAAATAGTAGATAAGTCAAACGAGGTGCGGCATGAAGCCGAAGAAATTCGCCGCATACAGTAAGGCTGTGCGGTAGAGCCGGTAGTCTAGTACTACCTTCGCCTTGCTATGGACTTGACCCCGATTCACCCAAAAGTTACCCCCATCTACCAGACCTCGGTCTTCAAATTCAGTTCGCTGACTGAGTTAGAAGACTACTACACCACGCCCGGCCGTGGAGGTATGTACGGCTATTCGCGCTCCGAGCACCCTAACTCGGATGAGCTAGTGGCCGAAGTAGCCCGGCTAGAAGGTGCTGCTGGTGGCGTAGCGACCGGTGCGGGCCTGGCAGGACTACTGGCGGCCGTACTGGCTACTTGCCAGGCTGGTGACCATGTGCTGTGCCCCGCCGAGCTCTACGGCGGTTCGGTAGTGTTGCTATCGCTGGAACTCAGCCGCCTAGGTATCGAAACAACCTATGTGCCGCTGGCTAGCCTCTACGACCTAGCGCAGCACCGCCGACCCAATACCAAACTGGTGCTAGCGGAAGTGCTGAGCAACCCATTGCTTACGGTGCTCGATGGGCCACGGCTTGCGCAGGCGTGCCGCGAGCAAGGTATTTTGCTGCTCATTGATAGCTCGTTTACCTCGCCCATGTTGACGCGGCCGCTCGAGTGGGGCGCCGATATGGTGTGGCACTCAGCCACGAAGTACCTGGCCGGCCACTCCGACGTGACGGCCGGCGTGGTGGTAGCTAACGACCCGGCCCTGAACAAGCGCTTGCGGCAGGTAGCTACCAACCTAGGGCTGATGCTAGCTCCGCTAGATAGCTGGCTAGCCGTGCGAGGCCTCAAAACTCTGCGGCTGCGTATGCGTCAGCACTCCGAGAATGCGCTGGCTATAGCCCGCTTTCTGGCCACGCACCCGGCAGTGGCGGCGGTGTTTTACCCCGGTCTAGAAACGCATCCGGGGCACGAGTTGGCCGAAAACCATCTTCTGAATAGGCTATACGGTGGTATGCTTTCGCTACGGCTAGCGGATGATACAGTAGCCGCGGCTGATTCTTTTGTGCAACGAACCAAGCTATTTCCGTTGGCGCCATCTCTGGCGGGGGTGGCTTCGTCGTGCTCGTACCCTACAGCAACTTCGCATCGCGGCCTCACCGAAGAGCAGCGACAAGCGCTGGGTATTACGCCCGGAGTGCTGCGTCTGAGCGTCGGTATTGAGGAGCCCGCTGAGCTGCTGGCCGACTTAGCACAGGCCTTAGACTAAGTAGGGCTCGTAGGCCGACCTAGACAGCAAGGCCCTCGCGCAAAGCGCGGGCTATGCGGTGTAGGTCGTCATCGGTCATGGCAGTGCCGCTGGGCAGGCACAAGCCGCGGGCGAATAGGTCTTCGCACACCGCACCACCATACATGGGCACGCCCGCAAAAAGCGGCTGCTGGTGCAGCGGCTTCCAGAGCGGCCGGCTCTCTATATTGCGTGTGTCGAGGTGCTGGCGCAGGCTGTCGGGAGTGGCGCTGGTAGCAGCGGGGTTGAGTAGTACTGTTGTCAGCCAGCGGTTGGAGTAGCTGCCGGGCAGCTCGGTGGCTGGGGTTACAGTAAGGCCGGGCAGCCCCGCTAGGTTTTCCTTGTACCAAGTAAAAATCTCGCGTCGGCGCTTGACCCGGTCTTCGAGCAATTCCATCTGGCCGCGGCCGATGCCCGCAAGCAGATTGCTAAGGCGATAGTTGTAGCCCACCTCTGAGTGCTGGTAGTGCGGGGCCGCATCTTTGGCTTGCGTAGCCCAGAAAAGAGCTTTGGCCGCGTAGTCAGCACGGTTGGTCAGCAAAGCGCCACCTCCGCTGGTGGTTAATATCTTATTGCCATTAAAGCTGATGATGCTTACGTCGCCAAAGCCGCCTAAAGCACGGCCTTGGTAGCGGGCTCCTAGGGCCTCTGCTGCGTCTTCGAGCACAGGCAAGTCAAACTCTTGGGCAATGGCCAGCAACTCGTCGAGCTTGGCGGGCATGCCATAGAGGTGCACCAGCAGCAGCGCCCGGGGCTTTTTGCCATGTGCCATGCGGTCGGCAATAGCCTCGCGTAGCCGTGCGGGGCACATGTTCCAGGTATCAGCTTCGCTATCGACAAACACGGGCGTGGCACCACAATAACCAATAGGATTGGCCGTGGCCACGAACGTGAACGAGGAGCACAGTACTTCATCGCCGGGCCCCACACCTAGCAGCCGCAGCCCCAAGTGAATGGCCGCCGTGCCCGAGTTGAGGGCCACCGCGTGCCGCGCCCCCGTGAAGGTACACAAATCGGCTTCGAACCCGACTAAGTTGGGTCCGGCCGGCGCCACCCAATTATCCTCCACTGCTTTGTGCAGGTAGTTGAGCTCGTGTCGGCCTAGGTGCGGGGGCGAAAGGTAAATACGGTCCACAGTCAATTGATAAAGAGCATCGAGCAAGTAGTAGGCAGATACCTAAACGTGCAGTGAGCACCCTAGGGCACGTACTAAATAGTTATTGCGCGTTGATGATTGCCTTGGCTGGTACGCCGATAGCCGTGATACCGGCCGGTAACTCGCGTACTACCACCGCCCCGGCCCCTATGATGGTGCCTGCCCCCACCCGCACGGCATGGATAATAGTGGCATTAGTGCCGAGGTATACACCTGCACCCAGTTGTGCCGCACCGCCTACATTAGCGTGAGGCATAAGGGAGCAAAAGTCCTCAAGAACCGCATCGTGGCCAACAGTGCAGCCTAAATTGAGCAACACGAAGCGCCCTAGGGAGATGTCGCACGTCAGAATGCAGCCTTGCTGAATGATGCAGCCTGCCCCTAGGGCCACCCGCTGATAGGGCGCCAGCCGCACCCCCGGATGCACTAGCGCCGGAAACGTGAGCTGTGGCGAGGTAAGCCGCGCCACTACGGCGGCGCGGCTGGTACTGCTGCCCATGGCCACAGCTACGGCCAGGGGTTCATCGGTTTGGTTCAGGTCGTGGGCGGTACCTAGGTAGGGGAGGCCGGCCACCGTGGGCGAGGCCGGCGCTTGGTCATCGTAAAAACCGCGTACCTCCCAGTTGGCCCCGGCCTCGTTGAGCTGCTGGAGTAGTACTAAAACCTCGCGCCCGAGTCCGCCCGCCCCAAAGATGACGAGCGGCTGTGGGGCTGCGGCAGGCCGCTCAGTGGGATGGTAGTCCGAAAAAAATAACTGCGTCATGGCAAGTAAGGGAAGCGGCCAGCTGCCCCGCCACTGGGCAGCTAGGCCACCAAGATGGTTTCGCCGTGCTGGCTGGTGTCGAGGCCGTGGGCCTCGTTTTCAGCATTTACCCGGATGGGCACAATCAGGTTTGTGATTTGATATAGCAGCCACGAGCCCCCAAAGGTAAAAGTGCCCACCACAAGTAGCGTAAGCAGGTGGTAGCCTAGCAATGCCGGCCCGCCGCCTGTAAACAGGCCGCCCTTTTGTGCAAACAGCGCCGTAGCCAGCATGCCCACGATGCCGCCCACGCCGTGGCACGGAAACACGTCTAGCGTATCATCAAGCGTCGTACGATTTTTCAGAATAACGGCCCCGAAGCTCACGCCCGAAGCTAAAATGCCAATGGCCAGCGCGGGCCCGTAGCTAACGAAGCCTGCCGCAGGCGTAATGGCTACCAGCCCTACCACTGCCCCGATGGCGGTGCCCATGGCCGATGGCCGCTGCCCGCGGGCCGACTCCAGCAACATCCAGGTGAGCATGGCAGCCGCCGAGGCTAGGTGCGTAGTAAAGAAAGCCTGCACAGCCGTAGTGTTGGCGCCAAAAGCTGAGCCCGCATTGAATCCGAACCACCCGAACCAGAGCAGACCAGTGCCCAGAATCACGAATGGTACGTTGACTGGTACGTGGGCGTGGCCATCGAGGTGCACCCGGCGGCGCCCAATAGAAATGGCGCCCGCCAGCGCTGCGAAGCCCGCTGAAATATGCACCACGGTGCCGCCCGCAAAATCGAGTACGCCCCACTTAGCCAGGAAGCCATCGGGATGCCACGCCCAATGGGCCAAGGGGCAGTAGATGAAGATGCTAAAGAGGCAAATGAAAATCAGGTAGCCCCAAAACCGAATGCGCTCGGCAAAGCCGCCGCTGATGAGCGCCGGCGTGATGATAGCAAACTTGAGCTGAAACGCCGCAAACAGCACCAGCGGCATCGTAACCCCTAGGCGTGGGTGCGGTGCAGTGCCCACGTTGTTGAACATGAAAAACGTGCGCGGGTCACCAATTACCCCCCCAATGTCATCGCCAAAAGCCAGCGAGAAACCTACCACGTACCACAGCACCGAAATGATACCTAGGGCGATAAAGCTCTGTAGCATAGTCGAGATGACATTGCGCCGGCTTACCATACCCCCATAAAAAAACGCCAGCCCCGGCGTCATAAACAAAACCAGTCCTGAAGCCGTGAGCATCCACGCAATGTCGGCGGGCTGAAAGGCATTTGGAGCCGCTTCGGGGTGGTGGTGGGGTAGGAAAGCAGCAGCCCCCGCCAGCAGCAAAAGCAAGACTAGCGATACACGAGCTAAGAGAATGGCACGCGACATATGTACAGTTTTTATCAATATGACCTGTGCGAAGATAGGGCCCGGCAGCATTTGCAGCGCTTAAAGTTCGGTTGGCGTGTGTTTTTTAGAGCATAATAGCCAATAATTACTGCTTTATGGCCAGGATATAGCTTAAAAAGTAGAGGAGCTTCTGCCAAAAAGTAAGCAACCTGCCGCAATAGTTTGGGGTACTAGCAGATGCAGCGGCCTACCACCTAATAAGTCACTGTGCCATAACGATGACGCACAAAGCAAAATGGTTGACATTAGCCCCCGCAGGGCTGCTAGTAGTAGGAGCTGGGGCCTGCCTCATTAGCTGGGCGGGTGCCCTCAAGGAAAAGGGTGCCCCCACAAGTAAGTGGGTAGGCGCAGGTACAGTAGCCCTGGTAGTATTTAATGCCGGCCTCAGCTTGTTTGGCCACGGCGTGAGCGAAAGCGTGCTGTACCAACTAAAAGAAAAGCCGGCTGAGCAGTAATCAGGCGGTGGGGGCAGCCGGGGTTTCTTGCAGGCTGTCTAGCTCGATATTGAGTGCTTCTACTGAAATCTGAATTTCGAGCAAGGCTATACCTAGGGAAACCAGCAGCGCCAGCAAACTGGTGCCAAATAAAATCTGCCCGGCCTGCTGCCACCCCGCATACAGCACAAACATGGTGAGCACACAGCCAAACATGCTGCCTGTGCCCACTGCTTGCATGTTGCGCAGCAGCACTAGGCGCCGCCTTAGGTTCTCAATCTGCGGCTTTAGGTGGGCGTGCGGCGAGTTTTCGTAGCGTGCCTTCAGGCCGCGCACGCGGTCGGCCAAGCTTAAAAAGCGGTTGGTATAGGCTAGTAGCAAGAGCGACAAGGCCGGAAACAACAAGGCGGGCGTAGTAAGCGTGATGACCATGCCACAAATAAAAAAGCCCCGGCCTAGGCCGGGGCTTTTTTATTTGGTAAGAGGGAGTAGACTACTCCGTTTTGGCTTCTATTTTCTCGGTGCCGTCTACCGTCTTTTTGCCTACTTTCTGGGTAGTGCGCTTTACGGCTTTGGTACCTTTTTTAGCACCGTGCTTGATTTTTTTGCCAGCTTTGCTAGCTACGTTGCCAGCAGCATCGGCCGTATTTTCGAGGGCTTGACCTACGTTGGTTTTGCCGGTTTTAGTAACAACTTTTTTCGTACCGTTGTCGCGCACTTTTACTTCCGTTTCGGGAGTTTGGGCAAACGAGGCAGTGGTGAAAGCACAGGCGGCGAGGAGCAGAATTGCGTTTTTCATGGTTGAGAGGAGGGTAGTATTGTAATTCTTGGGCCTTTTACGCGGCCCTTTACCTAGGGTTGTCTAGGGGTAATGGACCAGGTTAAGTCTAATTATTTCTTAGTTATTCAAAGCTCGTGCCAAAGTTTAGCAATGGCCTATCATTAACTTGGTAGCAGCAGCGAACTATCGCCGTAGCTCAGAAATCGATAGCCGTGTGCCAGGGCGTGGTCGTACACAGCCCGCCAGTCCGGGCCTAGCAAAGCACTCACCAGCAGCAATAAAGTGCTTTCGGGCTGGTGGAAATTGGTTATAAGCCCCTGCACCAACCGAAACTGGTAACCCGGCGCAATAAGTAGCCGTGTGCTGGCTTCCAAGGTGTCGGAACCCTGCTGCTCAAGGTAGGCCAGCAAGGCGTGCAGCGCCTGTTCGGGCGTTACAGTAAGGGCGTCCTCATAAGGCTGCCACTGCGCTACGGCCAGGGTAGGCTGGTCAGGCTGTCGCACAAGGCCTGCCCCGAGCCAATACAGGCTTTCGAGGGTGCGTAGGCTAGTAGTACCCACCGCAATAACGGGGTGGGGCCGGTGGGCTAACAGCTGCCGCAGCAGGCTAGCCTGCACAATGATAGGCTCGGCGTGCATGGGGTGGTCGGCCATTGTTTCGGCCTTCACGGGCTGGAATGTGCCTGCGCCCACGTGCAGCGTGACCTGCCCTAGGGCAGTGCCACGCTGGGTTAGCTCTTGCAACAGCTCGGGGGTAAAGTGCAGGCCCGCGGTAGGCGCAGCCACGGCGCCTTCGTGGGCAGCGTACACCGTTTGGTAGCGTACGGCATCGGTGGCGGTGTCGGGGCGGTGCAGGTAGGGTGGCAGGGGCAGATGGCCAGCCGCGCGCAGCACCTCCGCAAAAGGCAGCGAGCTTGGCTCCCAGCGAAAGTCAATGAGGCTTTCGCCACTTTCTTCTACGGCCTGGCGCTCGGCCCACAGAGTAGCGGGCTGGCCAGCAAATGAAAACTCCAGCGTCACGGGGCCGTCTTTCCAGCGGCGACCATTGCCCACGAGGCAGCGCCAGGTAGCGGCACCTGTTTGTTGCAGTGCCGGCTCAAGGGCGCGGTGCGGCGCCACGGGCTCGAGGCAAAACAGCTCGACCGCGCCGCCCGTGGGGCGCTTGGCCAGCAGCCGCGCCCGCACCACCTGGGTGTCGTTGAAAATGAGTAGGGTATGGGGCGGTAGCTCGCCGGGTAGGTCGCGAAAGGTTTTGTCGGTGAGCACGCCGGCCCGGCTCACCAGCAGGCGGCTGGCGGCGCGGTCGGGCAGCGGCTCGGGCGCGATGCGGGCCGCGGGCAGGTCGTAGTGAAAATCCTGAATGCGGAGCTGCTGCGGGGGAAGCATAGGGCGAAGTAGGAGGTAGGAAGGGTAGAAAACCAGTGCAAAGGTCGGGCGGCGCGCCAGGCTTTGCGGCCTGCTTTTACCAGAGTCGGCAACTTCGGTTCTTACTTGCGGCCTCATCTTGTGCTCATCATGCGCTCGCTTTGCCTTTTTCTACTAGGGGTACCGCTGCTTTTGCACGCGGCAGCTCCACCCGCGCACCCTTATGCCGACGCTACCCGCCGGCGCATTACCACCGCGCAGGATGAGCGCAAAACGGCAGACCTACTGCCCTTTCTCACCGATAAGAACCCCGCCTACCGCGCTGCCGCGGCCGAGGCCCTAGGCTCGATGCAAGACCCTAAGGCAGTGCACGCGCTGCTGCCGCTGCTACGCGATGCCACGCCCACCGTGCGCCGGGCCGCTGCTTATGCCCTCGGCCAAACCGGCGACAGCACCGCCGTGCCTGCCCTAGGTCAGCGCCTAGCCCAGCCCGAAGCCAACGCCCTGGCCCGCCGCGCTACCTACGAGGCCCTAGGTCGCTGCGTGACAAAGCGAACCGTGAACCAGCTGTGGACCATCAAAGTACCCGGCCCCGATAGCGCCGCCGCGCCTGGCCGTGCCTGGGGACTCTACCGCGCTGCCCTGCGCGGCTTGGCTACACCCGAAGCCGTGAGCCAAGCCACCAAGCTCCTAGGTCAGAAAAACCAGGCGCTGGCTGCCCGCACGGGCGCTTCGGCCGCATTCACCCGCATGCGCGGCCAAGACTCTACACTGGCTCGGGTGGCGTTGCCGGTGCTGCTGAAGTGCTTAACTTCGGACCCTGATTATTTCGTGCGGGCCAACTGCGCCACGGCCCTAGGTCGGGTGGCGCGACCAGCAGCGTACATAGCTTTGGCTAAAGCTGCCACTGCTGATAAAGACCACCGGGTGCGCATCGCCGCGTTGCGAGTGTTGCCAATCAACAACCCAAGCGCGTCTCCTACTGGAAGCTTCAGCCCTTTTCTGGTAATGCAACAGGCTTTGTTGCGGCCTCTATCACAAGAGAACACGACGGCTGCCGAAGGCATGTTGAGAATGTCTTTCGATACTGCCAAGGGGCGGCCTTACGTACTACCTCGTGTGCCCAAGACGCTGCATTGGCGTGCGCATGCTATCCTGTGGCAAACGGCACTGAAGAATGCTAAAGTGGCCCAACGTCCAGCTGTGGCCGATAGCATCCGCCGTCGCTACCAGCACACGCCCAACCAGTACGAAAAAGCCGCCCTACTCACGGCCCTAGGTGAGGACCCGGCGCAGTTTGATTTCTTAGCGAAAGAAGCCGCCCTCACCACTGGCCCACCCGTAGTGCCCGGTACCGCCCTAGGTGCCTTGGTGACGATGCGTGGCAGCAAAAGCTTTCCCGCCGCTCGCCAAGCCGATTTTACGGCCGCCTTGCGGCGAGCCCTGGCGGGGGGCGACGAAGCGCAGCTTAGTACCGCTGCCGAGGCACTGGCTGACCCCAAGCTGGTGCCCGTGCCCCAGCCCGAAGACCTGGCTGCCCTGCGCCAAGCGCGTGATAAGCTGACCCTGCCCCGCGAAATAGAGCCCTGGATAGCGCTGCAACAAGCCCTTGATAAACTCGAAAAAGTAGCTGCGCCCACGCCGATTCCACGGGGTACCGCTGGCCAACATCCCATTGACTGGGCCGTGGTGCAAAGCGTGCCGGTGGGCCAGCGCGTGCGCCTGACGACGACGCAGGGCCCGATTGAGCTGGAGCTGAAAGTAGTGGAGTCGCCGGGGGCGGTGGCCAGCTTCGTGACCCTAGTGCGGCAGCACTTTTACGATGGGCTGTACTTCCATCGGGTAGTGCCCAATTTTGTGGTGCAGGGGGGTGACCCGCGCGGCGATGGCTCGGGCAGCACGCCCTACACCTTGCGCTCGGAGCTGGCTCAGCTTACTTATGGGGCCGGTGCTGTGGGCCTAGCCTCGGCCGGCAAAGACACGGAAAGCTGCCAATTCTTCGTTACCCACCTGCCTACCCCACACCTCGATGGCCGCTACCCCATTTTTGCCCAAGTAGTGCGCGGCTTCGACGTAGTGCAGCGCCTTGACATCGGCGACCGCATCACGGCTGTGACGCTGCTACCTGCTGGCACACTGCCCGCCGCTCTTCCTCGTAAAAAATGAAAAAAACTTGGTTACTGGCCGTGCTCGTGCTGGCCGTATTGGCCGACCTTGTGCTCACCTACGTGCAGCACACTCAGTTGCCTCTCGATGGGGACTTGGCCGCCATTGTGGTGCCGCGCGCCGACTACTACCCGGTGCTGCATGACCCCTTCGGCTGGGCGGTGCTGACCAATGGCAGCTGGTATTCGGCGCCTAATCGATTTTTTTCGCACATCACGCTACGCGAATACTGCCTGCGCGTGCCGCTGCTGCTGCAAGCTTTTACTACGCCCATCGCCAGCGTGTACATGGCCTTAGCCCTGTGCAGCGTGGCTGTGCAGGCGCTGTTGCTCTACGTGCTGGGGTGGTACGCCACCGGCACCCGCCGCCTCAGCAACTGGCGGCTGTGGCTGGCAATGGCGCTGATGGCACCTTTTTTCCAGACTACAGGCTACAATGGGCAGATGTCGGTAGTAGATAACTCCTTTACCTACACCTTCTTTTATGCTTTGCCACTGCTGGCGCTGCTGGTGCTGCTGTGGCCACTATACCGAGCAGCCAGCCAGCAGCAGCCTTTGCGCGTGGGTGGTCCGCAGCTAGTAGCCATGCTGCTGCTCATAGTGGTGTTAGCATTTAGCGGGCCCATTATCGCGGGGGTGGTACTGGTGCTGCTGCTGGGCGTGGGCATGCACGCGGCTCGGCAGCGCTGGCCGCAGCCGGCCAGCTGCTGGCTGAAAAACCTGCCTGTTCAGGCCGTGCTACTGTGGGGCTGGCTGGGCGCGCTGTGCCTCTACTCGCTGTATATAGGCCGGCACAATACCGAGAACCTGATGGCTACGCTGCCCCTGGCCCAGCGCTACAAACTGGTGCCCCTAGGTATCTGGGATGAGCTTACCAGCAAGCTCGGCCTGCCGCTGCTGGTGCTGGGCTGCCTAGCTAATGTGCAGTTTATCCGCCGCCAGCTGCCACCCACGACCGAGGCCCAGCGCATAGTGCAGGTGCTGCGCTACTTGGGGTGGTTTGCGTTGGTTTACGTACTCTTATTGCCCCTAGGTGGCTACCGTGACTACCGGCCGCTCATCCTGCGGCACGATTCCATTTTGCCCATTACGGTGGCTTTGATTGGCTTTTATGCGCTGTCAAGTGGCTACTTGCTGCGCCAGCTGCAAGGCAAGGCGCTGCGCTGGTACGTAGCCGCTGTGGTCGTGGTAGCGTTCATTTTTACCAATGCTGACCGCAAGCTGCACCCCAAGAATAACAACGGGCGCGAGCGCCAGGCCTTGGCCATTCTTTCACGAGCGGGCAGCACGCCAGTGGTAAAGCTGCCCCAGGAGTGCACGGTTATGTCTTGGTCGCCCATTGTGCGTCCCTACGAATCAATCACCAACGCTGAGATGCTCAAGCACTGGGGCATTACTCCAAACCGAACCCTGTACTATTACTCAGCACAATAGCCCCGCCCTAGGTGCGTAACGCATTTATAAACAGCGAGTACTAAGAGCGTGCTCAACCCGGTGCGGCTCACAGCCGTTGCTAGTACCTTCCTGTTCGCTGTTTTTGCTATGTCGTTAACTTCTCTGCCCGCCTTGCATCAAGTTGGTTTTTACCTAGAGCGCCTTCAAGACCTGGCTGTGCTCTACATGCCTCGGCTGCTCTCGGCCATCTTGCTGCTGGTGGTAGGTTGGTGGCTCATTGGCTGGGGTAGCCGCTTGGTGGCTGCCGCTACGGCGCGGCTCGATGTATCGCTCAGCTCCTTCCTCACCAGCATGTTCAGCATCGCTGTCAAGGTGCTGTTGCTTATCTCGGCGGCCGGCATGGTGGGCTTCGAAACCACTTCGTTTGTGGCCATCCTGGGGGCCGCGGGCTTAGCGGTGGGCTTGGCATTGCAAGGCACGCTGGCCAACTTTGCGGGCGGGGTACTGATTCTGATTTTCAAGCCATTTACCGTTGGCGATGTCATCGAAAGCCAGGGCCGCACTGGTACGGTGCAGGCTATTCAGATTTTCAATACCATCCTGCTCACCTCGCAGGGCGACACCGTTATTTTGCCCAATGGCTCGACTTCTAACGGTGTTATCATCAACAAAGCCCACCCCAAACGGGCGCTGGTTGATATCCAGCTAGAGCTGGACAGCAATACCGATTTTGAGGTCCTGCGCCAACAGGTTGTGCCGCTGCTGCGCCACGATGATGAGGTGCCTGATGCGCCCGCCCCGCAGATTGAACTAGTATCGCTAAAGCCCGGCGCCACCATGACGGTGTCCTTCCGCGCGTATGCGCAGCCCGGCCAGGAAGATGCCTTGCGCACTCATCTTATGGCGCGGTTGCAGCAGTGGTTTGCCCACAAGCCCTTGGCTGATGCAGTGCCCGGTAACTAGACCTAGGTGCTACTAGGCCGCTACACTGGCACCACTACTACTTTCTTAGTGTCAAAAAATTCTTCTTTGTAGAAGTCCTTTAGGTCGATGATGCGTGCGACAAGGCCGCTCTCGGCGATTTCCTCGCCTAGGTCACCTCCCTTGAGGTAGTACAGCCCAGCGCCCGCTGCCGGATGCTTCTTGTAGCTGTGCATAATCCAGGGGTGAAACGCGGCTAGGCGCGCCACGGCCCGGCTTACCACAAAGTCAAACTTTTCAGTTACTTGCTCGGCGCGGGTTTGGGTAGCCGTTACGTTGCTGAGGCCTAGGGCACCGGCCATAAACTGCACCGCTTTAATCTTCTTACCGATACTATCGACCAAGTGAAACTTCACCTCGGGAAATAGAATGGCGAGCGGCAAGCCTGGCAGTCCGCCGCCCGTGCCTACATCGAGCACCGCGCTACCCGCCGGAAACTGCACTACCTTGGCAATGCCCAACGAGTGCAGAATATGACGCTCCATCAAGTTGTCGGTATCGGTGCGCGCCACTAGGTTTATCTGCGCATTCCAGGCTTTAAACTCTTTTTCGAGTTCCGCGAACTGCTTGAGTTGGTGCGGCGTGAGATGGGGGAAGTAGTGAGTGAGTGAAGACATAAAAGACGTTTGCCATGGGGAAGAGGAACGACGAAGCAACCTTTCCTTCGCGTCAGCCAGCGTCCAAAAACGCTAACACCGTGTAAAGGAAAGGTTGCTTCGTCGTTCCTCTTCCCCATGACAGGCGAGGGAAGTACTAACAATTAAATAAACTCTTTTTTGTCCTTCACCATGTCAAAGAGCAGCTCGCGGGCGCGGTGCAGCTGGGCTTTCACGGTACCTAGGGGCGCTTTTAGCTCGGTGGCTATTTCCTCGTAGCTGAGCTCATCGAAATAGCGCAGGCTCACGAGACGCTGGTACTTATCGGGCAAGCGCGACACGACGTGGCGCATGATTTCGATTTTTTGGTTCTTAATCGTCGTGTCAGCCGGGTTGAGGTCGTTGTCGCGAAACTCCAGCTGAATCTCGTCACCATCGCCCATTTTCACGGCCGAGTCAATGCTCATCGTTTTGATTTTATTCTTGCGAATAAAGTCGATGCAGTTGTTGGTGGCAATGCGAAACAGCCAGGTGCTAAAGGCAAACTCAGGGTTGAATTTGTGCAGATTGCGAAATGCCTTGGCGAAGGCCTCGATGGTAAGGTCTTCAGCGTCGTCGGGGTTGCGCACCATTTTGAGCACGACGTGAAACACCGGCTTCTTATAAATCTGCATCAGCTCGGCATAAGCCTTCTCGTCGCCATTGTCCACGGCGGCGCGGATGAGCTTGAAGTCATGCCGGGCTTTAGACGAAAACTGTTTCTGAATATCAGCGGGGTTTACTTCCATTGGAGCGGGCGGCGCACCAAGAGCGAGAAGCCCCAGGCGCAATAAAAAGCTAGGTACAGAAAATCAAAAACGGGCAGGGCGGCGGCTGGCAGCGCCTGCCCGAGGCGGCGCGCCAGTGGTATATAAGCCGCAAATAGCAGCAATGTTCGGGCCAGCCACATTACTCCCAAAGATATAATATTTTCGGAGGAAAGTGAAACTGCCAGTACGGCCGGTGTCAGCAGATAAAAAAGGACATTGCTGCCCATAAATATAGCGAGCCGATAGCGGTCAGCGGCCCGGTAGCGGCTGCCTGCCGAGAGGTGACGACGCTTTTGGCGCCACCAACCGGCCCAAGTACGGGCAGGCTCGCTTAGGGTTTGGGCGGCGGGGTCGGCCACCACGGTCACGCGAGCACCTAGGGCTACTGCATCCTGCACCAGCAGGTCGTCGTCGCCGCTCAGGCGCCGAATGTGGCTAGCAAACCCCTTGGTGCTCTGGAAGGTACTGCGGGTGTACGCTAGGTTGCGGCCCACACCCATGTAGGGCTTTCCGGCCCAGGCCAGCCCTAGGTATTGCGCCGCCGTGAGCAGCGTTTCGTAGCGAATAAGCTGATTGAGCAGGCCAGGCTCCTCGTTATAGCCTGAAAAGCCGAGCACCATGTCGGTGCCGTTTTTCTGGCTGAAGCCACGTTGCATTAGTCGCAGCCAATCGTACGTGACAGGACGGCAGTCCGCGTCAGTAAACAGCAGGCGTTCGTAGCGAGCTGACTTGATGCCGAGGGTGAGCGCGTACTTCTTGGGCGAAAAGCCGGCCGGCGTGTGTGTCACCGTTACCAGTCGAAAGCGGCCGGGATAGTATTGCGCGAGTTGCTGAGCGTAGAACTCGGTTTCGTCTTGGCTACGGTCGTTGATGAGCACCAGTTCGAAGCCGGCCGGATATTCTTGGTTGAGCAGTATCGGCACGAGCTCGCGCAGATTGTCAAGCTCGTTGTGGGCGCACAAAATCAGCGACACGGGCTCATCATCGGGGCCTGACTCTTCGGCTAGCGCTTCGATGGGCCGCCGCGAAAATGGCCGGAAATACCGCGCCCAATACCAGAGCTGCACGAGTAGCAGCGGCAACAAGATAAGCGACGGCGGGAGGGAGGTAAGCGGGGGCAACAACACAAGACTATGCCACAAAGGTACGGCCGAGTGTAGTCCTGCTCCGGCCATTTTCGCTGAATAAGCAGCCCGCCTATCCGAAGTACCTTTGTAGCAGTGCCGCGGGCCTGGCACATTGCCGGAACTATCCGCGGCGCTCGGCTAGTTGCCCGGCCTTCGGCCCAGTGCTTTTTCGACCATGACCTTTGACCTCCTCGCCCGCGACCCGGGCACCAAGGCCCGCGCTGGGCTGCTCACTACGGCGCACGGCGCCATCGAAACGCCCATCTTTATGCCCGTCGGCACGGCCGGCACCGTGAAGGCGGTGGGCCAGCGCGAGCTAAAAAACGATGTGCAGGCCCAGATTATCCTAGGTAACACGTATCACCTCTACTTGCGCCCAGGCCTCGACGTGCTGCAAGCCGCTGGCGGCCTGCACAAGTTCAACGGTTGGGACCGGCCTATTCTTACTGATAGCGGTGGCTATCAAGTGTTTTCGCTCAGTGGCACTCGCAAGATTAAGGAGGAAGGCGTCACGTTCCGCTCGCACATCGATGGGAGCAAGCACCTGTTTTCGCCCGAGGGGGTAATGGATATTCAGCGCCGCATCGGGGCCGATATCATCATGGCCTTTGATGAGTGCACGCCCTGGCCCTGCGAGTACGACTACGCACGTCGCTCCTTGGACATGACGCACCGCTGGCTCAAGCGCTGCATCCAGCGCCTCGACAGCACCGAGCCGCTCTACGGCTACGAGCAAAACCTATTTCCTATTGTGCAGGGTAGCACCTTTAAGGACCTGCGCAAGCAGTCGGCCGAGTTCATCGCCGAGCAAGGCCGCGCTGGCAACGCCATCGGCGGCCTGAGCGTGGGCGAGCCCGCTGAGCTGATGTACGAAATGACCGAGCTGGTCTGCGACATCCTGCCGCAGGACAAGCCACGCTACCTTATGGGCGTGGGCACCCCAGCTAATATCTTGGAAAATATTGCCCTAGGTGTCGATATGTTCGACTGCGTAATGCCGACTCGCAACGCTCGCAACGGCATGCTCTTCACAACCCAAGGCATTATCAACGTGACCAATAAGAAGTGGGAGATGGACTTCTCGCCCATCGATGAAACCCTAGGTGGCCACGCCAGCACGTTCTACACTAAAGCCTACATGCGCCATCTTTTCCAAGCCAAAGAAATGCTCGGCGCGCAAATTGCTTCAGCCCACAATCTAACCTTTTATCTGTGGTTAGTGAAGGAAGCACGCAAGCAAATTGTCGCTGGCACGTTTGCAGCATGGAAGCCGGGCATGGTCGAAAAACTGATGCGGCGCCTATAACCGCAGATTTAGCGGATTTAGTAGATTTCGCGGATACGCCCACCTACGACGGGCTGACTACGTTATTGGTTTTGAATTATCGACTATGAATTATGGAGTAGGTTTCGATGATTGGGTTGAAGCTGACCTTGGGCTTGGCAGTGGGGTGGCTGAGCCAGGAGCTACCTACGGGGTAGACTTAGCGGCTTATACACCCTTCACGCACCGAGCCATCGGCTGCGCGATGCGAGTGCACAGTATTTTGGGTGTAGGCTTTCCCGAGATAATTTATCAGCGGGCGCTGGCCATCGAGCTGGAGCGGGAAGGGATGCAGGCGCAACGCGAAGTCGAAACGCCCATCTACTTTCGAGGCCAGCAGATTGGCAGCCGCTGGGTAGATTTTATGGTAGAAAGTCCGCAGCCCGAAAAGCCCATCCTAGTAGAGCTAAAAGTAACGGCCGACCTGGCAGACATTCATTTTGCCCAAGTCATCAACTACCTCGAAGCCTATCGCCTGCACGTGGGTCTGCTCCTAAACTTCGGCAGTACTTCCCTACAATATCGTCGCTTCATCAAGTCCACTTTCCATACCTAGCCCAGCTATTACTTGCCTCCACTCGCCAGTATCTGCCAAAAGCCAAACGCCGTCCAGCTAGTCAGCCTGCGCAGCAGGCGTATCTGCGAAATCTGTTAAATCCGCTAAATCTGCGATTTATGAAGTTGCTTGATAAATACATCATTGGCAAGTTTCTCACCGCGTTTTTCTTCACGGTGGTGATGCTTGTGTCGGTGATTTGCGTGATTGACTACACCGAGAAGAACGACGACTTTATTCACCACAATCTGTCGTTCGGGCACGTTTTCACGCACTATTACATCTACCTGTTTCCGTACTTCGCCAACCTGCTCTCGCCGATTACCATCTTCCTGGCGGTAGTATTTGTGACGGCGAAGCTGGCGGCGCGCACCGAGATTGTAGCTATGCTGGCCAGCGGCATGAGCTTTGGGCGCCTACTAGTGCCCTACCTCATGGGGGCCACCATTATTGGGGTGCTCACGTTTGGGCTAGTGGGCTGGGTTATCCCAAAGGCAACCAAGGAGATAGTGGTTTTTGAGTCGCTACACGTGAAAGAGCCTTGGCGCTTTGAAGGGCGCAACGTGCACATGAAAATCGGCCCTAAGAGCTACGTGTACCTGGAAAGCTATAGTAGTAGCAACAATACAGGCTATCACTTTGCCCTAGAAACCATCGATGGCACCATGCTGCGCCGACGTATGACGGCCGACAACCTATCCTGGGACAGCACCAAGCACGTCTGGAAAATGTCGCAGCAGTTGGTGCGCTCGTTCCGCGGCAACCAAGATGAAACGCTGCAAACCATTCCGGCCCGCGACACGACGCTTAACCTATATCCTAAGGATTTTGCCAACACTTACCGCCTGGCCGAAACCCTGACTTCGCCCGAGCTACAGTCCTTGATTGATAGCAAAGTATTACGCGGCGCCGACGACACCGACCAGTACCTAAGTGTGAAGTTTGAGCGCTACGCCTATCCGTTCGATATCCTCATTCTCACCTTTATTGGGGTGGTACTGAGCGCCCGCAAAAGCCGAGGTGGCGTGGGTGGCCAAATTGCATTGGGCTTCGTGCTGGCGTTCATTTTTATCATCTTCGTGATGCTGAGCCGCAACCTGGCCCAGGTGGGCAGTATGGCGCCGCTGCTGGCAGCGTGGTTTCCGGGCATGGTGTTTTCTGCCATCGGGCTGGTGCTTTATCGGCTCGTGCCCAAGTAGGTTTTGGTGCTTGGTGCATAGTGCTTGGTGCTTGGGTTCTATGTGTAGCGGGCGGGTAAGCCATTTATACCAACCTAAGCACCAAACACCATGCACCAAGTACTATGTTAAAAGACTACCTCAAGCTTCATTTTATCGTCCTGCTCTGGGGCTTCACCGCCATTTTGGGCAAGCTGCTGACGGTGCCACCGGTCGAGCTGGTGTTTTGGCGCACAGCCCTGGCTACTACCGGTCTGGCAGGGCTGCTGGTGATGCGGCGCACCGACTGGCGTGTAGCTGCGCCCGAAGCACTGAAGTTGCTAGGAGTAGGGGCGCTGGTAGCAGCCCATTGGATTACGTTTTTCTTGGCGGCCCGCCTGTCGTCAGTGAGCGTGTGCCTAGCGGGCCTAGCTACGCTGGCACTGTGGACCTCGCTGCTAGAACCACTGCTGCTGTGGCGCCGGGTGCGCCCCTACGAAGTGGGCCTAGGGCTGCTGGCCATGGTGGGGCTGTACCTGATTTCGCAGGCCGAGTTTACGCAGCTCACTGGCTTGCTGGTGGCGGTGGCTTCGGCGGGGCTGTCGGCGCTGTTCAGCGTGCTCAATTCGCAGCTGGTGAAGCGCCACGCCCCCGTAAAACTTACCTTCTATGAGATGGCTGGTGCTTGCTTGAGCATCGCGCTGTTTTTCCCGGTGTACAGCCGGTACTTTACCCAAGGGCAAGGCCTGCGCCTGGCGCTGCATGGCTACGACTGGCTGTGGCTGCTGCTGTTGGCGGGTGTGTGCACCGTGTACGCCTTCTCGACCTCGGTCGAGCTAATGAAGCGGATTTCGGCCTTCGTCGTCAACCTCACTATCAACCTAGAGCCCGTCTACGGCATCGTACTGGCTCAAATTATGTTTGTGCTGGGCGTACCGGGCTTTGGACAGGAGAAAATGTCGGGTGGCTTTTACTTAGGTACTATGTTGATTCTGGCTAGCGTACTCGTGCACCCCGTGCTCGACCAATGGAATCAGCGCCGCCTGCGCAAACAGGCCGTAGATGCCGTAGCATAGTGCGCAGCGCTTGCCCCAGCCCTACGCTGCGTAGGGCTGGGACATGTACTGTGCGCTACAGTAGCCCACACCATACTACGTATTCGCTAGGCCAGTGCAGGCTAGGTGCTTCTGCCAAGCCGGGGAATAGGCCGTACACCGCCGAGCCCGAGCCTGAAAGGCTGGCATAGGCCGCGCCAGCCGCGTAAAGCTGCTGCTTAATATCAGCCAGCACTGGGTAGGTAGGCGTCAGCGACATCTCAAAGTCGTTGCTGACCGTGTCGCGCCAAGTGCTCAGGGGCTGACCTAGGGCTTCGCGCAGTGGCGTCTTGGGTGCCTGAGGCACGATGCCCGCAAACGCTTGCGCCGTGCTGATATGCAGGCCCGGATACACTACCACGCAGGCCGTGCCACGGAGGTCGAGGCTGATAGGCTCAAAAACATCGCCCCTTTCCAAAGCCAAGCACGGCTTGTTCTGGATAAAAAAAGCGCAGTCAGCCCCTAGGCGGCGGGCGTACCCTTCGAGTTGTGCTACGCTGAGTTTCAGCCCGAATACTTCGGCTAGGGCGCGCAGCGCAAACGCCGCATCGGCCGAACCGCCGCCTAGGCCCGCGCCGATAGGTACTAGCTTGTGCAAGTGCAGCTGAGCAAAAGGTAGGTCGGGAAAATCACCCTTGAGTAGCTCATACGCCTTGATACACAAGTTGGTGGCAACATCGCAGGGAATAGGCCGGCCCGTAAGCGTGAGGCTAGTGCCCGCTTGGCCTTTGGGGGCGGGCAGCACTTCGAGCACGTCGGCCCAGGGGAGGGGCAGGAAAACGGTTTCGAGTGCGTGGTAGCCATCGGGCCGTTTGGCCGTCACATACAGACCTAGGTTGAGCTTGGCGTTGGGGAAGGTGAGCACGGGCAATGGTAAATTTGAGTGGCGAAGCGTGGGCCGGAGCGTAATTTATCCTCCCTGACCGGCGCTGGCCAGCCTGCTATGTCGTTTATTTCTACGCTTTCGATAGTGCCCGGCCAGTCGGTGGCCGAAGTAGCCGCCGCGCTGCGAGCCACCCTAGGCTCGGCAAAAGTAGTGCACCTACGAGGCCTGGCGGCGAGCCAGCCCGCGGCCAGCTGGCCGGCGTTTTACGATGCCCTTACCGAAGCCACTGGCCAGTGCCTGCACCTCGACGAAAACTTTGCTCAAGGAAGCATCCGCACGGGGCAAAAGTGGATAGAGGTGCGCTACGACGCCGCTATTCCTGATGATGCGGCCTACCGCTTTAGCAAAAACGCGCAGCCGCTGCACACCGATGAGTCGTACCTGAGTGAGCCGGCCGAGGTCATGTTTATGCACTGCCTGGTGCAGGCCCCGGCGGGCGGCGAAACCACCTTTGTCGATGCCGACGTACTGTGGCAGCAGCTTCAGCAACACGCGCCTGCCCTGGCGGCACAGCTGCTCAACCGCCCCGTGTGCTTTGCCAAAGCCGGCGACTCGCGCACGCTGCCCATCATTGCCCAAACGCCGGCCGGCCTGCGCCTCAACTGGAATTACCACTGCGTAGACCCATCTGAAACTGCCGAAAACCACGCGCTAACCCAAGCGTTTCGGGAGTTTTTGCTGGTGCATGTGGCGGGCACCCCGGCCGAAATGGCTATTCAATTAGCGCCAGGCGAGGCCGTGGCCTGGTGGGACGACCGAGTGCTGCACGGCCGCCGAGCCTTCCAGGCAGTAGCTACCAACGACCGGTTTTTGCTCAAGAGTGGCTTCCGGCTAATGGCCGATGTATGAGTTTGTGAAGCGGGTGCTCGACCTAGGCGCCGCGGCCCTGGGCCTGGTGCTGCTGCTGCCGGTGCTACTGTTAGTAGCTGGGGCCGCGTGGCTGGGCGGGCTGCGGCCGGTGCTATTCAGGCAGTGGCGCACCGGCTACCACGAGCAGCCCTTTCAGCTACTGAAACTTTGTACCATGACGCAGGACCGCGATGCGGCTGGCCAGCTTCTGCCCGACAGCCAGCGCCTTACAGCCCTAGGCCGCTGGTTGCGGCGCACCAGCCTCGACGAGCTGCCCCAACTCTGGAACGTACTGCGCGGCGACCTGAGCTTGGTGGGGCCACGGCCTTTCATCCACGAGTACTTGCCCTTGTACTCGGCGGCCCAGAGAGTGCGTTTTCGGGTGCGCCCCGGTATTACGGGCTGGGCCCAGGTCAATGGCCGCAACACCCTCTCGTGGGAAGAAAAATTTGCATACGATGCATGGTATGTCGAGCACCGGAGCCTAGGGCTTGACTTGCGCATCTTGTGGCGCACAGCCGGGCGGGTGCTGGGCCGGGGCGGTATTGCAGCGGCCGGCGAGGCTACCATGCCCGCTTTCCGCGGCAGCGCCACGGCAGAGCAGTAGGTAGTAGCCTAGGCCGTGATGAGGCCAGCCGGCTCGGCGATGGGGGCATAGCGCGCGGCCCATTCGGCCGCGAGCAGCGGTAGCCGAGGCGAGCCATCGGTAAGCCAGTCGAGGGCCGACGCTACATCAGAAAAATAGTGCGAGCTAAAGCGAATAGCCGGCTGTACCAAGTCGTGTAGCGCGTCGATAGCCAGCTGGTTGTGCACGCGGCTGCTGTCGATAATCAGCACAAGCTGCTCGAGCGCCAGCGCCACCAAGCCTGGCATCCAGTGCTCGCCCAGCCACAGTTGGTCGGCCACGGGCAGGTCCGGAAAGCTGTTCATGTCAAGCAGCAGGTGGCGTACCTCTTGTTCCTGTAGCAGCGCCAGCAGCTGCACGGCGTTTGTACGAAAGTGCTCTGGGTTGCTGAGGGCCACCCATTCTAGCAGCACTGACCCCAGCAAGTGGTCAAATTGGAAGCAGAAGTTGGATAGGTGGCGAAAAATCACGGCGAAAAGGGCACTAGCACTTCCCGCAAAGATAATGCTTGTAACGTCATAGTGCGCAGCTTATACTAGTGAAGATAAGATGTCATATACCTGTTAGACAGTGTGCTAGTATGCCCTGGTATCTTTTATTTCTGTTGGACCGGGCTGGCCGGGTAGCTTACCAAAAGGCAATGAGCAGTGGGCATACTGTCCACTAATGGACAGTGTGCCCACTAGCGGACATATTTTACAAGTAATAGGTAGTAACTATTTGAATCAAAAAATTGATTAGTAGGGTTTTGTGCCGTTGGCACGCCGCTTGGCTTAGTAGGTAGCAACCCGCTACCCGCTTGCCCAACTATGGACAGAGTCATTTCACCCGCCACCCAACGCCGTCGCCAGTTCCGCACGTGGCTGCTGGGCCTAGGCGCACTGGCTACCCTGCTGGTGGCCGCACTAGGCTTGCGCAAGGTGTTGCAACCCAGCCTGCGCCGCATCGATATACTCACGGCGATGGTCGAAATGGGTGACGTAGACGCCACGCTCACGGCCGCCGGTACCGTTATTCCGGCCCGGGAAGCGGTACTCACCAGCCCCATTCAAAGTACCATTCGGCGGGTGATGCTGGCCGTGGGCACCCGGGTGCAGCCCGGCCAACCCATTCTGGAGCTCGACAAGGACCTCGCCGTTTCGGCCCTGGCCAAGCTCGACGATGAGCAGCTGCGCAATCAAAACAAGAACGCCCAGCTGCAACTCACCCTGGCCCGCAGCCTCACCGACCTACAAGCCCAGCAAGAAGCCCAAGACTTGAAGGTGAGCAGCTTGCAATCGGCCCTGCGCGACGAGCAGCACCTGCTCGATATTGGGGGCGGCACTGCCGAGGCCGTGCGCCAGGCCGAGCTAAACCTGCGCACCGCCCGCCTCGAAGCCGGGCGCCTGCGCCACCAGCTCGCCAACCAGCGCCAAGCCAGCGCCGCCGACCGCCGCGAGCTGAGTTTTACGGTGTCGATGCAGCAGCGCAGCATTCAGGAGCAAGCGGGCAAGCTGCGCCAAGCCGACATCAGCAGCCAACTACCCGGCGTGCTCACCTGGGTAAATGACAACCTAGGGACCACCGTGCAGGCCGGCGACGCCCTGGCCCGCGTGGCCGACCTGAGCCGCTACCGCGTGCGCGCTACCGTGGCCGATACCTACGCCGACCAGCTGCACGCCGGCGACCCAGTGCTGGTGCGCCTAGGTCCTGGCAACGACCTGCGCGGTACCGTAGCTAGCATCAGCCCCGCCGTGGATAAGGGTACAGTGACCTTCTATGCCACCCTCGCCAACGACCACCACCCCGGCCTGCGGGCCAATCTGCGGGCCGATGTCTTTGTGATAACCCGCGCCCATCGTGCCGTATTGCGCGTCAAAAACGGCCCCTTCTACCAGGGTGGGCAAGAGCAGCCGGTGTTTGTGCTGGCCGGTGGCCGGGCCGTGCGCCGGGTAGTGCGCTTCGGCGATAGCAATACCGACTACGTGCAGGTGTTGGGCGGCTTAGCAAAAGGAGAACAAGTAGTGGTGTCGGACATGAAGAACTACGTGGATACGCCGGAACTGCGGGTGGAGTGAGCCCCGCCGTGAGACCCCACCGCTCTGAGAGACGGGAAGACTACCGAAACCATGTCATAAGCAATGAAGAAGTATCTAGTGCACAAGCTATCCTTTTTGCTGCCATCCGGCTCCCCCTCTCCCGGATGGGAGGGGGCTAGGGGGAAGGGGCTCACGCTCGGGCTGCTCCTAGGATTGACTTCCCTAGCTGCCCCGGCCCAGACCCTAACGCTGCCCGCCCTCATCGAACAAACGCTTGCCACCTCAGCCGCCAGCTTACAGGCGCGAGCGGCCCGCGAGGGCGGCTACTGGGCCTACCGCGCCTACCAGGCCAACTACCGCCCGCAGTTGACACTGGCCGGCACGGTGCCCAATTTTAGCCGCGTCATCACGCCGGTGGTGCAGCCCGATGGCACTACCGAGTTTCAATCGGTACGTATCAACAACTCGCTGCTAGGCGTAGGGCTGAGTCAAAACATTGGCCTAACGGGTGGGCAAGTGGTCGTTGGCTCGCAGGTGCAGCGGTTCGATGACTTTGCCCGCAATGAAAAGCGCTATAACAACCAGCCCTTTACCCTAGGTCTGACGCAGCCGCTGGGCTACTTCAATGCCCTAAAGTGGAACCGCCGCATCGCGCCACTCCTCTACCAAGAAAGCCAGCGACAGTACCTCGAAGACCGCGAAGCCCTGGCCCAGCGCGTGACGGAGCTGTACTTCGACGTGCTTTTGCAGCAGGTGAATGCTGCGGTGGCGGGCCAAAATGCCCAGGCCACGGCCGAACTGCTGCGCGTAGGCCGCGAGAAATATGCCCTAGGTCGCCTTTCGCAGAGCGATTTACTCCAACTTGAGCTCAACCTCCTCGACGCGCAGCAGGCCCAAAACCAGGCCCGCCTCGATGCCGAAAGCGCTGCCGTGAGCCTGCGTACCTACTGCCCCCTGCCTGGCCCCGCCACCGGCGATACCGTGCCGCCCTTGGCGGTGCCCGCGCCTGCGCCCGCCCTAGCGGTAGTGCCTACCGAGGCCCTAGGCCAGGCCCGGCAGCACCGCGCCGCCACGCTAGCCTTTCAGCGGCGGCAGCTGCAGGCGGCCCGCGATGTGGCCCAGGCGCGCGGTACTACTGGCTTTTTGGCTACCCTCACCGCCAACCTAGGCTATGTGAACCAAGCGCCCTATCTGCTCGATAGCTACCAAGCCCTCCAAAACCAACAGCAGGTGGCGTTGGCCTTTTCGCTGCCGCTCGTGGACTGGGGCCGGCGCCGTGCCACCGTGCGCACCGCCGAGCTGGCCCGCGACCAAACTCAGGCCGCCGTGACCCAGGATGAGCGCAGCTTCGAGCAAACGGTGCTTACCCAAGCGGCTCAGGTGCCTACCCTGGCTGGGCAAGCCCGCCTGGCCGCCCGGGCCGATACGCTGGCGCAGCGGCGCTATGCCATTACCCGCGCCACCTACGAGGCTGGTCGGCTCAGCCTTACCGATTTAACGCTGGCTTCGGCGGCCAAAGACTTGGCGCGGCGCAGCTATATCCTAGCCTTGCGAGCGGGGTGGGTAGCCTACTACAACCTGCGCGGACTGACTTTATTTGATTTTGCAACGCAGCAGCCGTTGGCAGCCGACTGATAGCCGAGGCTGCCTCTCCTAATAATGGCTCTGCTGACGAAGGAAGCATCTTAGCTTCTTCAGCAGGGCAGACAGGTTTAATTCTTCTTATCCCCATGCAAAACGCCCCATCCTCTGGTCCCGTCATTCGGCTGGCCAACATTGAGAAGGTCTACCAGACCAAAACTATCGAAACGGTAGCCCTGAGCCAGGTCAACCTCACCATCCAGCGCGGCGAGTTTGTGTCGGTAATGGGCCCTAGCGGCTGCGGCAAATCGACGTTGCTCAGCCTCATGGGCTTGCTCGATGAGCCTAGCTCGGGCAGCATCGAGATTGACGGGCGACCCGTCAACTCCTATTCAGATAAGGAACTGGCGGGGCTGCGCAACCATAAAATCGGGTTCGTTTTTCAGAGCTATCACCTCATCAACGACCTTTCGGTGCGCGATAACGTGGAGCTGCCCTTGCTCTACCGCCCCGGGGTGAGCGGCGCGGAGCGCCGCCGCCGTGCCCTGGCTGCGCTAGATAAGGTAGGCCTGAGCACGCGGGTTGGCCATTTTCCGGCGCAGCTGTCGGGCGGGCAGCGGCAGCGCGTAGCCATTGCGCGCGCCCTGGCTGGCGAACCCGAAATAATCTTGGCCGACGAGCCCACCGGCAACCTCGACTCGGTGATGGGCGAGGAAATCATGGACTTGCTCCTAGGGCTCAATCGCCAGGGTACTACCCTCGTGATGGTGACCCACGACGAGCAGCAAGCGCTCAAGACGCAGCGCCTCATCCGCTTCTTCGACGGCCGGCAGGTAGAGTAAGCCCAAAGCGGTGCATAGCCATCATCCAGCATGTAGTAGCTGGGGCCTCAAGGCTAGTGCACCACGCGCATTGCGCGCTGCATCACAATTCAAAATTTGAACTGACCCTTATGCTTTTAAGCTACCTCAAGATTGCCTGGCGCGGCTGGCAGCGGCGCAAGTTTTTCACGGGCATCAGTCTATTTGGCATCAGCTTCACCTTAATGATGCTGGTGGTGGTCTATGCCCTATTTGACCACGCCGTGGGGGCGCGGGCGCCCGAGCGGCGCACCGACCGCCTGCTGTTCATCAACCGCATGATTCTGAAAGGGCCGGGTACGCAAAGCAGTTCGGCGCTAGGTTACGATTTTTTGCAGCGCCACGTGCGCTCGCTGCGCACACCCCAGACCGTAGCCTTGAGCGAGGCGTTTCCCATCAATATTGCGCTGTACGTGGGTCAGCAGGTGGTGAAGGCCGACCGCCGCTACACCGACGCCGCCCTGTGGCAGGTGCTCGATTTTGATTTCGTGGCCGGGCGGCCCTATAACGCCGCCGAGGTGCGCGACGCGGCCCACGTTATCGTGCTCAATGCCACCGTGGCCCGGCGCTGCTTCGGCACAGAAGCTGCCGCTGTGGGCCAAGCCGTGCAGTTCAATGGGCAGCCCTACCAAGTGCTGGGCGTGGTGGCCGACGTGCCCACCGCCCGCCAGCTTTCCTATGCCGAGTGCTGGCTGCCTGTGACCACCACCGCCGACGACCTACGCCGGCCCGACTACCTAGGTGAATACCAGGCCACTGTGCTGGCCCGAAGCGCGGCCGACGTGCCGGCCGTGCAGGCCGAGTACCAGCAAGTGCTGGCTCACCTGCCGATGCCCGAAAAGCAATTTAAGGAAATCCATTCCTATGCTCGCACCCTGCTGGCTCACTACATGGCCGACCACAACAATAGCGCCGGGCAAGACGGCGACGCCGCCCATTTCTGGCGGCAGTGGCTGGGCCTGGGGCTCCTCTTTATGCTGCTGCCCGCCCTCAACCTTGTCAATATCAACGTGAGTCGCACCCTAGAGCGAGCCGCCGAGATAGGCGTGCGCAAGGCCTTTGGGGCCACGGCCGGACGGCTGGCCGGGCAGTTTTTGGTCGAAAACCTACTGCTAACCTTACTAGGTGGGCTGCTAGGGCTAGCCTTGGCGGCAGCCGTGCTGCACTTGCTCAATGGCAGCCATTTCATTCCCTACGCCCAACTGGCCCTGAGTGGGCGCGTGTTTGCGCTAGGCCTGGGGTTGGCCCTGGTATTCGGGCTGCTTTCGGGGGCCTATCCGGCTTACAAAATGTCGAAGCTGCCCGCCATCAAAGCCCTTAAAGGCGAGCTAGGTGGCTAGCGACTGGTAGATAAGCGGCCTCGCTGCTCATTGCTCATTGTCAATTGCTTATTGAAATATGATACGCCACCTGTTTACCCTGATGTGGAACCGCCGTCGGGCCAATGCCCTGCTCATTGTGGAAATTTTGCTAGCCTTCGTGGTGCTGTTTGCGGTGGGCACCATTGGGGCAGGCTTGTGGGCCAACTACCGCCAGCCGCTGGGCTTCAAGTATGACCAAGTATGGCAAGTCAACCTAGCATTTGGCAGCCAGCCGCGGGCCGAGAGCTTTGGCACCTTGCAGCAGGTAGTAGGTCGGCTGCGCGCCTTGCCCGGCGTGCAAGGCGTGGCTGTGTCGGCGGCTAATACCCCGTTCTCCTTCAACGACAGCCAGCTCTCAGTGGATAAAACTGATGCCCAAGGCCGGGTAGTGAGCAGCGTCAGCGAGGCAAATATCTTCAATGTTGGCCCTGAGCTGCGCGAGGTGATGGACCTCAAGCTGACGGCCGGCCGCTGGTTTGACCAGCGCGACGCGGCCCCTAGTGCTCACGGCCCCATCGTGATAGATGAGCGGCTGCGGGAGGTATTTTTTCCTGGCGGCGCACCTGCCGTGGGCAAGCTCCTCACTTTTGACAGCAAGCAGTGGCGCGTAGTGGGCGTGATGCAGGCCTACCGCACCGATGGCGAGCTGCAAGACCCCGCGCCCGCCGTAGTGCAGCCGGTGTTCGCGGCCGACACGACCTTTCTGCCCGATGCACTGCTGCTGCGGGTGCAGCTTGGCAGCGGAGCCGCCCTCGAAAAGCGCTTGACCGACGAAATTCGGCGCATTGGTCCCGGCTGGTCGGCCACGGTGCGCACCCTGCCCGAAATGCATGCCAGCCAAGTTAAACAGCTACTCACGCGGCCCGTGCTGCTGAGCCTGATGAGCATCTTTTTGCTGCTCAATGTAGCTCTAGGTCTCTTCGGAGTGCTGTGGCTCAACATCAATCAGCGGCGCGCTGAGCTAGGTGTGCGTCGGGCGCTAGGGGCCACGGCTGGGGCTATCTCGCGCTTAGTAGTAGGCGAAACGCTGGCCCTTACCACCTTCGGGCTGGTACTGGGGCTGCTGGTGGCAGTGCAGTTCCCGTTACTTGGGGCTTTCGAGGTGCCGGTGGGGGTGTACCTCACGGCGATGGGGCTGGCGGCGGCAGGGCTCTACGTGCTGGCTGCCGTGTGTGCCTTGTACCCCGGCCGGCTGGCGGCGGGCATCCGGCCGGCCGTGGCCCTGCGTGAGGAGTGAGGCAGACAGTTGAGCACTAATTTTCGGTCGCTTGTAACGAACCGTTCTGCGACCTGGTACTCGCTGCAAACCCGGCTGGCCGGCACTGGCCCACACTTCGCTTTTCTCACCTTTTTCTTTCAGCAAGCCCCATGAAAAACGTCCTGCTTTCCACCTTGCTCGGCCTCGCCACCTTTACTGGCGCCCAGGCCCAAAGTGCTCAAACGCGCAACGTATCCGCCTTTCACGCCATTAAGGTGGGCAGCGGCATTCAGCTGGAGCTTACTGCCGGCCACAGTCAGCGCGTAGAAGTGAGCTCAAACGTAGCCGAGTTTGCCAACTACATCCGCACCACGGTGGAGGATGGCGTGCTCACCATTGGCTACGAAAACCCTAGTGACCGCAACGGCCTACAGCGCTCGCGCCAGCGCGTGCAGTTGCGTGCCACGGTCACGGCCGACCAGCTCACGGCCCTAGCGGCTGGCAGCGGCTCGTCGGTGAAAGCTAGCGGTGACATCGACGCCGATGATTTCAAGCTCGATATTTCGTCGGGCGCGGCTGTTAAGGCCGATATTTCGACCGCTACGCTTGCCGTGCGCCAGAGCAGCGGCAGCACCCTCAGCCTCGATGGCCGCGCTACCAACCTAGAGGTACAGGCCGGCAGCGGCTCTACCTTCGACGGCAAGGACCTGCGCACCGACCGCTGCCGCGCCCAAGCTAGCAGTGGCAGCTCGCTGCAACTTGCCGTGAAAGACGACCTAGTGGCCGAAGCCAGCAGCGGCGCCAGCATCAGCTACAGTGGCTCGCCCCAGCTCACCAAGCGCGTGAGCAGCGGCGCAAGCGTGCACGGCCACTAACTAATAAGTAAACTGTTTAATAGCCAAACTCCCGATATCGTCATGCTGCGCGTAGCGGAGGGAAAGCAGCTCGCCCGAAGAACTAACCGATTGCGTTGGTAATTGCTGCGCTACGCGAGCTGCTTCGAATTCGCTACGCTGTGTTCGCTATGAGACAGCTAGTTACGTAACAACTGATATGCTTTTGATTGTCGATGATGACTTGGCCGTGCGCGTGTCGCTTCAGCTGCTGCTGAAGCAGGCCGGCTACGCGGCGCAGGCCGTGTCTAGCCCAGTTGAGGCGCTGGCCGCCGTGCGCGAAACTGCTCCCCAGCTCATCTTGCTCGACATGAACTTTGCGGCCACCACAACCGGGGCCGATGGCCTGGCGCTGCTGGCCGAGCTCAAGGCCCTAGCCCCGCAAGTGCCCGTTATCTTGCTCACGGGCTGGGGCAGCATCGCGCTGGCCGTAGCTGGTATGAAGGCGGGCGCCGCCGAGTTTGTTACCAAGCCCTGGCAAAATGAAACGCTGCTCCAAGCTATCGCTACCGTCTTGCAGCTGCATGCGCCCGCTGAGGCCACCCCGCTGCCCGGCCGCCGGGCGCTCGACCGGCAGTTTGCCCTAGGTAGCATTGTGGGCGAAGATGCCCGCCTGCTGGCCGTGCTGCGCCAGGTAGGGCAGGTGGCCGCCACCGATGCCTCGGTGCTGATAGAAGGTGACAGCGGCACTGGTAAGGAGCTCATTGCGGAGGCCCTGCACCAGAACAGCCCGCGCCGCGCCCAGGCTTTTGTGAAAGTGAACCTAGGCGGCATTTCGTCGAGCTTGTTCGAGAGCGAGATGTTTGGCCACCGGCGCGGTGCATTTACCGATGCCCGCGCCGACCGCGTGGGTCGCTTTGAGCTAGCCAATGGCGGTACCATCTTTCTGGACGAAATCGGCGAGCTGGAAATGGCCAGCCAGGTAAAGCTGCTGCGCGTGCTGCAAGACCGCACCTACGAGGTGCTGGGCGATAGCCGACCGCGCCGCCTCGACATCCGAGTGGTGGCCGCTACCAACAAGGACCTGGCCGAGCTGGTAGCCCAGGGGCGCTTCCGCGAAGACCTGTTTTACCGGCTCAACCTCATCACGCTGCGCCTGCCCGCCCTGCGCGAGCGGGCCGAGGATATTCCGCGCCTGGCCCAGCACTTTGTGGGGCAGCTGCAAGCCACCTACCGCCGCCCCGGTCTGCGCCTGGGTGCTGCCGCTGCGCACTGGCTGCAAGCCCAAGCCTTGCCAGGTAACATTCGGGAGCTTAAAAACCTGGTTGAGCGCGCCGTGCTCACCAGCACCCACGACGAGCTTACCCCCGCCGACTTTCAGGCGCAGCACCTAGGGGCGCCACTGCCTGTAGCCACCGAGGCCGCCCTGCCACCCCCCGGCACCCTCACGCTGGAAGCCCTCGAAGAGCAGGCCATTCGGCAGAGTGTGGCTTACTACCGCGGCAACCTCAGCCAGGTGGCCCGGGCGCTGGGCCTGAGCCGGGGCGCTTTGTACAGAAGATTGGATAAGTTTGGGATACCGTATAATGAGTAGCAAGCGAAACCAGGCGCTGGCAGCAACCGCTTGTTGATTACTTGTTGATAAGTGAATAACCCGTGTCCCTTCGCCTTAAGCTTCTGCTGTTTCTGCTACCGCTATACGCGGTGCTCATCACGTTGGCGGCGCAGGCGCGCACCACCAATGCCGCCCTGTTTATTGGCTGCGAAGTGGTGCTGCTGGGCAGCCTAGGGCTAGCCTGGCAGCTATACAGGGGCTTTATGCAGCCCATGCGCCTTATCGAGGCGGGCACGGCGGCGCTACATGCGCAGGATTTTAACCTGCGGTTCACGTCCGTGGGGCAGCCGGGACTCGACCAGCTCATCGATGTGTACAACCACATGCTCGATGCCCTGCGCCAGGAGCGCGTGAGCCAGCACGAGCAAAGCGTGCTACTCGAGCGGCTCATTCAAGCCTCGCCAGCCGGCATTCTGATACTGACCTTCGACCAGCAGATTGCCAGCGTCAATGCCGCAGCGGCGGCGGCCCTAGGTTCGCCCGCAGTCACTTTGGTAGGCCAAGCCGTGGCGACCTTACCCGCCCCCTGGGGCAGCATGCTGGCCGAACTCAGCAGCGGCCAGCCACAAACTGTGCGCCTGCCCGGTGGCCAAACGTACCGGGCCGCCGCCGCGCACTTTCTCGACCGGGGCTTTCAGCGGCGCTTTGTGGTGCTGGAAGAGCTGACGCAGGAAATCCGGGCCCAGGAAAAGCAGACGTATGAGCAGCTTATCCGGCTGGTGGCGCACGAAGTCAATAATTCTATCGGGGCGGTAAATTCATTGCTGGGCAGCTTCCGGTACTACGCCCCGCAGCTGGCCCCGGCCGACCAAGCTGACTTTAGCCAGGCCCTGGAGGTGAGCATCGCGCGCAACACCCAGCTCGCCGATTTTGTGGCGGGCTACGCCCGGCTGGTGCGCCTGCCCCCGCCCGCCCCGCACCCTACCGACCTGCATGCCCTACTGCGCGACCTAGGCCACCTGCTGGCGCCGCAGAGTGCTGCCCAGGGTGTGGCCTGGCATTGGGAGCTGGCGCACGAGGAGCCGCTGCTAGTGCAGGCCGATTCACAGCAGCTGACCCAGGCGCTGCTCAACGTGGCCAAAAATGCTCTCGAAGCTATCGGCCCAGCTGGAGGTAATGTGTGGGTGCGTACCACTGTCCAGCCGCTCGCCCTATGCATTGCAAACGACGGTGTTCCGCTCAGTACCGAAGTGAGCCAGCGGTTATTCACGCCTTTTTTCAGCACCAAGGCGGGCGGCCAGGGTATCGGCCTCACGCTGGTACGCGACATCTTGCTGGCCCACGGCTTTGCTTTCCGGCTGGCTACCGCCGCCGATGGCCGCACGGCTTTTCAGGTTGAGCTACGCCCCGCCTAGGAGGCGATAGCCGGCTGCTGCCACCCCAGCTGGCAATAGGTGGCTACTGCTGAGGTTGGTGGCTATTATGAGACGTAGCCCTCTCATTATGGTACAAGTAGAAGCTTGAAAATAGGGTAATAACCATCCTAAACTGCACAATAGGTATAAATCCGGCTTTGGTAATGGGTTTGCAAAGTGGAAGGGGTTCACCTATCTCTCCTTCTATAATGCGCTATAAAACGCCACCTAGCCTGCAAGCCTTGCTCCTTATTGTAGTTGGCCTTTTGGTAAGCATACCCAATGCCCAAGCCCAAATGCAGTATGCCCACCAGGTAGTAATGGCCGATGGCATCGTGAGTGACGATACCAAAGCAGCCGATGGCAACCTTGCCACCAAGGCCACCATCAAACCGTCGCTGCTGCTCGGCTACACCCGGTTGCGAATGAGCTTCCCGAGCACGGCTGCGGCCGGTAAAGAAGCTGGCATGTATATCAGGCCAAATATTCTGATTTCGGCGGCGCTGCTAGGCGGCGCTACCCTAACTACGTACCAGCAAGATGGTGCCACGACCACGCAAGTGGACAGCCATCAGCTCAGTAGCGACTTGCTGCGCCTGGATATTCAGGCTGCGGGTATCAACCGCATATCATTTATGCCCACGCAGGAATTCAACCAGATAGAACTGGTTTTTTTCTCCGTCCTGGCGCTAGGGCAAGACATAGAGGTATACGAAGCCTTCAGCACCGTGAACCCCTTGCCCGTGTCGCTGGTAGCGTTTCAGGGCAAAGCTACGCGAGAAGGCATTGCCCTCTCGTGGTCTACCGCTTCGGAGCACAATGCCGAGCAGTTTGTGGTAGAGCGGGCAGCCGACGCGCCGGCAGGCTTCGTGGCCATTGGCCAAGTGACGTGCACTGGCACAACCACCCAAACCCAGGCCTACGGGTTTGTGGACCCTAGTCCCGCCCCGCGCAGCTACTACCGGCTGCGGCAGCTCGACCACGATGGCAAAACCACCTTTAGCCCCGTGGTGGCGATGCAGTGGGCCGCTCCCGCCGCCCTGCGAGCTTACCCCAACCCTGCCACCAGCTCGGTGCGCGTGGCCGGAGCGGCGGGTACGCAGTTCAGTATTTTCGACCAGTTGGGCCATCTCGTGCAGCGCTCGCAAGCCTCCGAAGACATAGTGCCGCTAGATGTCAGCCGCTTGCCTACCGGCCTCTACTTTTTGCAAGACGATGCCACAGGCCAACGCACGAAGTTTCTGAAAGCTAACTAGGTTGCTACTGCCCGAGCGCAAATACGGCGGGCCGCTTGTGCAGCTTGGGTAGTTCGGGCAGCCTCCGCCAAGTGGCTACGGGTAGCGTGCGCAGGTACTCAGTAGGGGCAGTGAGGTCGGCGGCCACGCAGAGGCGGGTGCCGGGTGCTAGCTGAGCCAACAGGTCGGCCAGCAACTGGTCGTTGCGATAGGGAGTTTCGATAAATAGCTGCGACTGGTCGCGCTGGGCGCTTTCCTTTTCCAACTGCTTGATGGCTGCAATGCGTGGGCCCTTCTCGATGGGCAAATAGCCGTGGAAAGCAAACCGCTGGCCATTCAGCCCCGAGCCCATGAGTGCCAATAATATCGACGATGGCCCTACTAGCGGCCGCACCGGCAGCCCCAGCCGGTGCGCCTCCTGAGCTAGCGCCGCGCCGGGGTCGGCAATGCCGGGGCAGCCGGCCTCCGATAGCACGCCCGCTTCGAGGCCTTGCTTTACCAAGGGCTCTAGGGCAGCCTTCACCTGGGCTGGCGTACTGTCCTTATCAATCAGCTCAAAGCGGATATCTTCAATAACGCGGTGCGGAGCTACTTCCTTCACAAAGCGGCGGGCGGTACGCAGGTTTTCGACCAGGAAGTAAGGTAGTCGGGCCACGGCTGCCACTACTTGCGGTGGCAGCACCTGCGGCGCTGTGCCGTCGGCCAGGGGAGTAGGAAGGAGATAAAGCAAAAGGGAGCTGAATAAAAAGAAGCGAGAGAAGGCTAAAAGCGAGGGCGTTGGCCCGGCCCTAGGTCTGTTACTACCTAGCAGCCGTATAGCAAGTGCGCTGCCACTGAGCCTCGCGCATCAGAGTTGGCTAACGAAGTTTTTTATCAAACTATAGATTTCGTCTGGCTTCTCAGCGTGTACCCAGTGCCCAGCATCGGGCACAGTGGCCACCTGTGAGTTGGGAAACAGGGTTGGGATGCTATGCAGCTTGTCGTCGGCCGTGATGTAGTCCGACTTGCCGCCCCGGATAAAAAGGGTAGGCTTGAGAAACGGCTGCGCCGACGCGATTTCCTCGCCCACGGCCGCCAGGTTTTCAACTAGAGCGGGCAAATTGATGCGCCAGGCAAAAGAATTGTCCTCGCGCCGGTAGAGGTTTTTGAGTAAGAACTGCCGCACCCCCAGCTGCCGGATAGTTGGGGCTAGGGCCGCCTCGGCCTGCTGCCGGTTCTGAATAGTGCTGAGGTCTACGGCTTGCAAGCCAGCAATGATATCGTCTTGGTGCTCCATATCGGAGAAGCGTGGCGCAATATCAAGCACGATGAGCTGTGCCAACTTCTCGGGATAACCTAGGGCCAGGGTCATGGCCACTTTGCCGCCCATGCTGTGCCCCAGCACAGTGAGGTGAGCCGGGTTGATGGCTAGGTGGTCGAGTAGCGCCAGCACGTCCTGTGCCATGAGGGCGTAGGTGTGCTCGGGCGAGTGAAACGAGCGCCCATGGTTGCGTAAGTCCACGCTAATCACGCGCAGGCCAGCTTCGTCGGCCCAGCGGCGCGCCAGCGTCTGCCAGTTGTCGAGGGTGCCAAAGAGGCCGTGCAAAATCACTAGCGGCGGCGCGGTTGGTTCGCCTTGGTCGAGAAAGTGGAGCAGGGGAGTAGCCATAAAGAGAAGCAAGTAGAAGCACAAAGATGGCAGTTGGCTGCTCGCAATTGGGCTCGGGCACGCGGGCGGTCTACCAGCAATGAGTACGCCAGGCTAACCTCAACACGTGGCCACCGGCTGGCTTAGTCGCCAGTAGCCCAGCAAATAATTATCCGGTGCAATGGCCTACGGAAGAGAGCTTTCCTTATTATAATATAATATCACCTAATGCTTCAGCTTATTTGCATTAGTTTTGAAATAGGGTTAGTTATAAAATGCATTATTTAATGAAATATTTTTGTTTGTTAATTGTATTTGGTAGAAAATATTTTGATTAAAATCAATGGTTCTAGCTGCTCAGCTCTCGGAAGTAGTTCTGCCTACATAGTGATTTCTGATATTGACACAGAATAATTGCTTGTTAAACTAATTGATATATTAGTTAATGACCAGCTTTTTTTACTTGCTTCTCTCAGTTGTTCTCAGTGCCTTGTGCGATAACCTAATTTTTTTAAGGCTTATTGATAATAGGGTAGAGTTTTTATGATTTAGCAAAAAATAAAGATTTACTCATTAAGGTGTCAACTGGTGATAGTAGCTGTATCGGCTACCTGGGAAGAGCTGACATAGTTGGTTAATAGCTAAAAAATTATACTTATGTGCCAAGAGAATAGCCTGCTTACTCCGCTAGTTCATCAGCTCGTCGAGCAGGCAGTCCATCTGCATCAGTCACAAGTAGCTGTGGTGGACGGAACGGCTACTTACACCTACGCGCAGCTCCTCGAACGGGCCGAGCAACTTAGCCAGGCCATACGGCAGCAGGCGCCTACTGCCGAGTTGGTGGGCCTCAGTACCACGCGCGGGTTTAGCATGGTGGTAGGAGCGCTAGCTATTCTGAAGGCCGGCAAGGCCTATTTGCCACTTAATCCGAGCTACCCCCCGCAGCGCCTGGCGCAACTAGTGGCTAGCTCAGGCCTTACCAGCTGCGTGGCGCCCACCCAGGATGCTGCCACGCTAGCGGCCCTAGGTTTACACGTGCTGGCGCCCGATGCCACGGCCCCACTTGAAAGCCAGGCGGATGGTAATGGCACCGCAGCCTATGTGCTCTACACCTCGGGCTCGACAGGGGAGCCTAAGGGCGTATGCATGGGGCACGCTGCCCTAGTGAATCTACTGCATTGGCAAAAGGAGCACTCGCTGGCGGGCCCTGGCACGCGCACCTTGCAGTTTGCGCCGCTCAGCTTCGACGTGTCGTTTCAGGAAATATTCGCCACCCTGACCACAGGCGGTACGCTGGTGCTGCTCGGCGAGGAGCAGCGCCTCGACTTCGACCATCTGCTAGAGCTACTCGATGAGCAGGCTATTAATCGCCTCTTCTTGCCCTTCGTAGCGCTGCAAGCACTGGCCGAAGCAGCCGTGAGTGCCCAGCGTTTTCCGGCCAGTCTGCGCGAAATCATGACGGCTGGCGAACAGCTTAAGGTTACGCCCCAGCTTGCTGCCTTCTGCGCCGCACTGCCAGGCTGCGTGCTCTACAATCAGTATGGCCCTACCGAGTGCCACGTCGTGACGCAGCTGCGCTTAGCTGGGCCGCCTGCCGCTTGGCCTGCGTTACCCGGCATTGGCCAGGCCATTGCTAATACCGAAGTTTTTTTCTTAGATGCCCACCTGCACCCCGTGCCCGCTGGCGCGGTGGGCGAGCTGTGCATTGCTGGCCTCTGCTTAGCCGAGGGCTACCTCAATCAGCCCGCGCTCACGCAGGCGAAGTTTGTGCAAGGCGCGGATGGCCAACGCTTTTATCGAACCGGCGACCTAGGCCGCTACTTGCCCGATGGCAATATCGAGTTTTTGGGTCGCCAAGACGACCAAGTAAAAATTCGGGGTCACCGGGTCGAGATGGGGGAGGTCGAAGTAGCCTTAGCCGACCTGCCCGGTATCAAGCAGGCCGTGGTGGTGGCCCACGCTGGTGCCACCGGCTCGCCCCAGCTAGTGGCCTACTTAGTAGCTACGGCCGGTGCCGAGCAAGCAGTGTCGGCCGTGCGGCAGGCCCTAGCTGAGCGCCTACCCGACTACATGCTGCCCAGCGCCTTTGTGTGGCTAGCCGAACTGCCCAAAACCACCAGCGGCAAGGTCGATAAGAAGGCCTTGCCGGCCCCCGAGCGCAAGCGGCCGGTCCTAGGGGTGCCTTTTCGCCGGCCCACGGCCGGAGCCGAGCAGCACGTAGCGCAGCTCTGGGCCGAGCTACTGCAACTAGACGAAGTAGGCGCCGACGACAATTTTTTTGAGCTGGGCGGCAATTCGCTACTGGCCCACAAAACAGTGGCCACCCTTCAGAAGCGGCACCAGTACGCGGTGCCTATTATCAAGCTTTACCAGTTTCCGACGGCGGCTGGCCTAGCAGGCTACCTAGGCGGCCTAGGCCAGCCGCGCCCGGCTCACGCGCCAGAGGCCCAAGCCAACCACACGGGCGACGTAGCCGTGATTGGCTTGGCAGGCCGCTTTCCGGGGGCAGCGTCGGTAGAGGAATTATGGGAGGTGCTGGCGCAGGGCCGCGAAACCATTCGATTTTTCAGCCCCGAGGAGTTGGATGTGTCCATTCCGGCAGCCCTCAAAAACGACCCGCTCTACGTGGCGGCCCGCGGCCTTATTGACCACGCCGACGAATTTGATGCCCGATTCTTCAACCTGCCCCCTAAGCTGGCCGAGCTGATGGACCCGCAGCAGCGGGTGTTCTTGGAAATAGCCTGGGAGGCGCTGGAGCGGGCAGGCTGCTTGCCCCAAACCTACACCGGGCGCGTGGGTGTGTTTGCGGGCAGCGGCAACAATACCTATTACCTGCGCAACGTACTGCTCAACCCCGAGCGGGTAGCGCAAGTCGGCGATTTTCAGGTAATGACGGTAAATGAGAAAGATTACCTCGCCTCGCGCACGGCCTATCAGCTCAATCTCACGGGCCCGGCCGTGAGCGTGTATTCGGCCTGCTCGACTTCGCTGCTGGCCATCGCCCAAGCCGTGCAAAGCCTGCGTAGCGGCCAGTGCGAGGTGGCGCTGGCGGGCGGCGTCAGCATCACCGCGCCCCTGCGCAGCGGGCACCTCTACCAGGAAGGAGCCATGCTGAGCGGCGACGGCCACTGCCGCCCCTTCGATGCCCAGGCGCAGGGCACAGTGTTCAGCGACGGAGCCGGGGTAGTGCTCCTCAAGCCCCTCGCCGCGGCCCAGCGCGACGGTGATACCATTCATGCCATTATTAAAGGGGTGGGGGTGAATAACGACGGAGCCGGCAAGGGCAGCTTCACCGCCCCTAGTGCTGAGGGCCAGGCTGGGGCCATTCGCCAAGCCTTGGCCGATGCGGCTGTAGACCCTGCCACCATCAGCTACGTGGAAGCCCACGGCACGGCCACGCCCCTCGGCGACCCCATCGAACTAGAGGGTTTGGCGATGGCCTTTGGCGAGCAGACCGCTAGGCAGTCTTGCGCCTTAGGCTCCATTAAAAGCAACCTAGGCCACCTCACGGCGGCGGCCGGCGTAGTGGGGTTTATCAAAACGGTGCTGGCTATGCGCCACCGCCAACTGCCCGCCTCACTGGGCTTTGCGACGCCCAATCCGCATATCGACTTTGTTGCTAGTCCCTTCTTTGTCAACTCCGCTTTGTCGCCCTGGCAGCCCGCCGGCGTCCGCCGAGCTGGGGTAAGCTCCTTTGGCGTGGGCGGCACCAATGTGCACGTAGTGCTGGAAGAATACTCCCCGCCTGCTAGCATAGCGCCGAGCGCCGAGCGCCCGGCCCAGCTCATCACTTGGTCGGCCAAATCAGAAACTAGTCGCGCCGCCTACGCTCAGCAACTGGCTCAGCACCTAACTACCGGTGAGGCTGGCTCGCTAGCCGATGCTGCCTTTACCCTGCACACGACGCGGCCGGCGTTTGCGCACCGGGGCTTTGTGGTGGCGAGCACGGCGGCCGAAGTAGCTGCTGCGCTGCGGCAACCAGCGGGTACCCTAAACGGCACCAAAATCGTGGCCGCCGTGCCTGGCGAAACGGTGTTTCTGTTTCCCGGCCAAGGCTCGCAGTACGTGAATATGGGGCGCGGCCTTTACGAGCACGAGCCGGCCTATCGTCAGGCTGTAGATGACTGCGCAGCGCTATTGCAAGGCTACCTAGAAGTTGATATCCGCGAGGTGCTCTACCCGGCGCCGGACAGCCTAGGGGCCGAAGAGCGCCTGAAAAACACCCGCTATACCCAGCCTGCGCTCTTCGTGACCGAGTACGCACTGGCGCAGCTTTGGCAGAGTTGGGGTATTCGGCCCAGTATTCTGTGCGGCCACAGCGTGGGTGAGTTTGTAGCTGCCCACCTCGCGGGCGTGTTTACGCTGGCCGATGCGCTGCGGCTGGTAGCTACTCGCGCCCACCTAGTAAGCGAACTGCCGCGCGGCAGCATGCTAGCAGTGCAGCTGCCTGCGGCTGAAGTGTTGGCTCGGCTGCCCGCCGGCCTTTCGCTTGCGGCTACTAATGGCACGCGGCGGTGTGTAGTAGCTGGCCCCGACGAAGACGTAGCCACGTTTGCGCAGCAGCTCGACGCCCAGGCAGTACCGAGCCGCGTGCTGCCCACCAGCCACGCGTTTCACTCGGCCATGATGGACCCGGTGCTGCCTGCTTTCCGGGCGGCGGTAGCCACCGTGACGCTACACCGCCCACACCACCCAGTGGTATCAACTGTCAGCGGCACTTGGCTGACTGATGCTGAGGCTACCGACCCCGAGTACTGGACGCAGCACCTGCGCCGCACCGTGCGCTTTGCCGAAGCCCTCGATACCCTAGGTGACCTAGCTAACCCCCTGCTGCTCGAAGTAGGCCCGGGTGGCGTGCTGGCTGCGCTGGCCCGGCCGCACCTAGGCACCCGCACGGCGGCCGTGCTGCCCGGCTTGCCGCCGGCTACCGTGCATACCGATTGCCAGGCTTTGCTGGCTAGCCTAGGTCAGCTGTGGCTGAGCGGTTTGCAGCCTAAGTGGGCTGGTTTATATGCTGGGGAGGCCCGCCGTAAAATCAGCTTGCCTACCTATGTTTTCGACCGTCAGCGCTGCTGGGTCGACCCACCCGCCGCGGCTGCTAGCTCGCTAGCGTTGCCCGCGGCGGCAGAATTATTAAATCCGCTACTACCTACTCCTGCTCCGCTACTTCCTTCTGCCATTAGTATGAGAAAGACCACGCTATTTAACAAGGTGCGAACTCTGCTGGAAGATGCTTCCGGCATTGAGTTAACCACGGCCTCGCCCGCCGCCAGCTTCCTAGAGATTGGCCTCGATTCGCTGCTGCTGACGCAGATGGCCATCACGCTCAAAAAAGAGTTTGGCTTGCCAATTACGTTCCGGCAGTTGAACGAAGAGTACGCCACCCTAGGGCAGCTAGTGGACTACCTCGACCAGCACCTGCCCGCCGACGCGCCGGCACCGACTGCGGTTCTGCCCCCTGCGAGCGCGCCCACCGCCCCAGTGGTAGCGCCAGCGCCGGCGCCAGTCGGCGTCTTTATGGCCGCGCCCGCGATACCCACCCCTGCTACTGCCGATGTACTAAGCTTGCTGGCCCAGCAGCTCCACCTTATTGCCCAGCAAGTAGCCTTGGTGCAAGCCAGTACCGCTGTCGGTTCGCCGGGGCCGGTGGCGCTGCCTAGCCTAGCGCCGCCTGCCCCAGCCCCAATGGCTACGGCTGCGGCGCCAGCTACCGCGCCGGTGGCTGAGCTATCGGCCGAGGAAATTACGGAGCTAAAAAAGCCCTTTGGAGCTACTGCTCGCATCGAGCGGCAAGCCACTGAGCTTGGGCCGGTGCAGCAGGCCTTCTTGCAGGAGCTGACCCGCCGCTACACCAAAAAAACCGGTGCCAGCAAAGCCTACACGCAGCAGCACCGCCCCCACATGGCCGACCCGCGCGTGGTGTCGGGCTTCCGGCCGCTCACCAAAGAACTGGTGTATCCGCTGGTAGTCAACCGCTCGAGTGGTAGCCGGCTTTGGGACCTCGATGGCAACGAGTATATCGATGCGCTCAACGGGTTTGGGTCGTCGTTGCTGGGCTACCAGCCCGAGATTATCAAAACTGCGCTGCACGCCCAACTGGAGCAGGGCTACGAAATCGGGCCCCAGCACGCGCTGGCCGGCGAGGTGAGCAAGCTGCTATGCGAGTTCACGGGCTTCGACCGGGTGGCTTTGTGCAACACTGGCTCGGAAGCCGTGCTAGGTGCCCTGCGCGTGGCGCGTACCGTCACGGGCCGCTCGCTGGTAGTGGCCTTCACGGGGTCGTACCACGGCATTGCGGATGAGGTATTGGTGCGTGGCACCAAGCAGTTGAAGTCATTCCCGGCGGCACCTGGCATCATGCCAGAGGCGGTGCAAAACATGCTCATTCTGGACTACGGCACCGACGAGAGCCTGCGCATTATTCGGGAGCGGGCCCACGAGCTGGCGGCCGTGCTGGTCGAGCCCGTGCAGAGCCGCCGGCCCGAGTTTAGACCTATAGCGTTTCTCAAGCAAGTGCGCGAGGTGACGGCCGCCGCGGGCACGGCGCTGATTTTTGATGAAGTCATTACTGGCTTCCGCATGCACCCGGGCGGGGCGCAGGCGCTATTTGGTATCCGGGCCGACCTGGCTACTTACGGCAAAGTGGTGGGCGGCGGTCTCTCCATTGGCGTCATTGCGGGCCACGAGGAGTGGATGGATGCGCTCGACGGCGGCTTCTGGCAGTACGGCGACGCCTCCTTTCCCGAGGCGGGCGTGACCTATTTTGCCGGCACCTTTGTGCGGCACCCACTGGCGCTGGCGGCGGCCAAGGCGTCGCTTCACTACCTCAAGGAGCAGGGCCCTAGGTTGCAGCAAGGGCTCACGGCTAGCACCGAGCGCCTAGCTCATACCCTCAATACCGAGCTCGAGCGCCAGCAACTGCCCTTCTACGTGGCGCAGTTTGGGTCACTCTGGAAGATTAAGTTCTACGAAGAGCTGCCTTACAATGAGCTGTTATTTACGCTTATGCGTGAGAAAGGCATCCACATTTGGGATGGTTTTCCGTGCTTTCTCACCACGGCCCACACCGCGCAGGATGTTGACCAAATAGCCGCCGCCTGCCTGGCCAGCGCCCGCGAGCTCGTCGCCGCTGGCTTCCTCAAGTCGGCGCGGCCGGCTGCTACCCAACTGGTGGCCCTAGGTACTACCGAGCAGCTCAACCAGCCACCGGCGCCCGGCGCCCGCCTCGGCCGCGACCGTGCTGGCAATCCCGCTTGGTTTGTGGCCGACCCTAGCCGCCCCGACAGCTACCGTCAACTCAGCGTGAACTAACCGGCCATGAGCAAGAATTTTACGGATAACCCGCTCATAGCGCGCTTGCCCGCGCGCCTGGCCACAGTAGCCGAGGTTGAGTTTGACCCCTTTGCCGGGCCCGAGCTGTTGCGGCTGGTGCCCATTACAGAGTCGCAGGCCGAAATTTGGGCGGCGTGCCTGCTTGGCGGCGACGATGCCAGCCGCGCCTACAACGAGTCGGTGACCTTGCAGCTGATGGGGCCGCTCGACCGGGCTGCATTCCAGCGCGCCTTGCAGGCGCTGGTGCAGCGCCACGAAGCGCTGCGCTCCGCTTTCAGCGCCGATGGCAAGTATAGCTGCGTATTTCGGGAGCTGCTTGTTGACTGTGAATACCAGGATGTTACTGACCTAGGAGTAGCCCAGCAACAAGCAGTAGTAGCCGCCCACGTAGCGCACGATGCCCAGTATGTATTCGACCTGCTGCACGGCCCGCTGCTGAAAGCCACCTTATTTGGCCTAGGTACCGAGGAGCACCACTTGGTGCTAACGGCCCACCACATTGTGTGCGATGGCTGGTCGATGGGTATCTTGCTGCAAGAGCTCAGCGTGTTGTATTCGGCCTATTACCAAGGCATTGTGCCCCTGCTGCCGGCCGCCACGCCGTTTGGCCAATACGCCGACCAGCAGTTGCTTTTCAGCCGTAGCGCCGCCTACCAGGCCGTTGAGCAGTATTGGCTGGCCCAATACCAGGGGCAGGTGCCAGCCCTGATGCTGCCCACCGATTTTCAGCGGCCGGCTCTGCGTACCTATCGTAGCGCCCGCGCCGATTATCCCTTGGCCCCCGACCTGGTAGCGGGTCTAAAAAAAGTGGGCCTAAAAGCAGGTAGTAGCTTCGTGACGACGCTGCTGGCAGCTTTTGAGGTGCTGCTTGCCCAGCTCACGGGCCAGGATGAGGTAGTAGTGGGGTTACCCGCCGCCGGGCAGTCGGCCAGCGGGCTGCCACAGCTGGTAGGCCACTGCGTGAACCTGCTGCCGCTACGCAGCCAGCCCTACGGCGACGGCGATTTTCTGACCTACCTGCGGCAGCGCAAAACGGCCCTTTTTGACGCTTACGAGCACCAGCAACTCACCTTCGGCAGCCTGCTCAAGAAGCTGCGCCTAGTCCGTGACGCGGCTCGCGTGCCGCTGGTGCCAGTGGTGTTCAACATCGACCTAGGGCTGGCCAATGATGTGGCGTTTCAAGGCTTGCACTACGAGTTGCTTAATAACCCTAGGTCTTACGAAAGCTTTGAGCTGTTTTTGAACGCCAGCGGCACCGAGCAGGCGTTGGTACTGGAGTGGTCGTACAATACAGACTTATTCAAGGCCGAAACCATCGGCGCTTGGATGGCCGACCTGGAGGCCTTGCTGCGCCGCATTGTTGCGGAGCCCACTACCAGTCTGCGCGCGCTCGTGCAGGGGGAGGCGCCGCCCCTAGGGGCAGCTTACCACGTGCTCAATGCCACGGCGCAGCCCTACCCAGCGCATAAAACATTGCACCAACTCATTGCTGAGCAGGCCCGTGCCGCGCCCGAGCGGCCGGCCCTACGATTTCGCGCCGAAGAACTGTCGTATGAGGAGCTTAACCGCCGCGCCAACCAGCTAGCTAACTACCTAAAACACCAAGGCGTGCAGCTCGGTGATGTGGTGGCCATTGCGGTAGAGCGCTCGCCTGCCCTCGTCATTACCCTGCTGGCCCTTATGAAGTGCGGGGCCGCCTACGTGCCTCTCGACCCCGCCTACCCAGCTGAGCGGCTCGAGTTTATGCTGGCCGATGCGGGCGCCACGCTGCTGTTGGCCTCGGCCCCAGCTGCGCTAAGTACCACGGCTACTGTACTCGCTATCGACGAAGCCCTAGGGCAGGCGCGTAGCTACTCAGACCATGAGCCCGCCGCCCTAGCCGACAGCCAGCAGGTGCTATACGTGCTCTACACTTCTGGCTCGACCGGCAAGCCCAAAGGCGTGGAAATTACCCATCGCAATGCTGTCAATTTTTTGTGTAGCATGCAGCAGGCGCCGGGCATCACGGCTGATGATAGGCTGCTGGCAATAACCACAATTTCATTCGATATTGCGGGACTGGAGCTGTACTTGCCCTTGGTGAGCGGTGCCACTGTGGTGCTGGCCGATGCCTACGCGGCCAAGGATGGCCAGGAGCTCCTGCGGCTGGTAGAAGCCGAAAAAATCACCATCATGCAAGCCACGCCGTCGAGCTGGCGCATGATGCTCGATGCCGGCTGGCAGCAGCCCCTGCCACTAAAGGTGCTGTGCGGCGGCGAAGCTCTGCCGCTGGAGCTAGCCAGCCGGCTGCTGGCCCGTAGCCAAGCAGTGTGGAATTTGTACGGGCCTACCGAAACCACCATCTGGTCGTCGGTTAAGCAGATGAGGCGCACGGATACTGAGGTAACCATCGGCCGCCCCATTGCCAATACCCAGTTCTATATCCTCGACGAGCACGGCCGGCCAGCAGCCCCCGGTACACCTGGCGAACTGTGCATTGCCGGCGATGGGGTAGGGCGCGGCTACCTAAACCGCTCAGCCCTGACGGCCGAAAAATTCTTGGCCAATCCCTACGCCAATCAGCCGGGAGCGCTGCTCTACCGCACCGGCGACCTAGGCCGGCTGCTGCCCACTGGTGAGGTGCAGTGCCTAGGGCGTCTCGACCAGCAAATGAAAATCCGGGGCTACCGCATCGAGCCCGCCGAAATCGAGCACGCGCTCGAAGCGTTTGATGAGGTGTGCCAGGCCGTGATTGGTACCTACGAGCGGCACCCCGGCGACGAGCGGCTGGTGGCCTACTTGGTATTGGCCAGCTCCGTGGCTACCCCGCTCGATAAGGCACGCACCGCCCGCTGGCAGCAGGCCTTGCTGAGCCAGCTGCCAGCCTACATGGTGCCCAGCGATTTTGTAGCGCTACCTGCCCTGCCCCTGACGCTCAATGGCAAGCTGGACCGCAAGGCCCTGCCCACGCCAAAAGCGCCGAAGGCCGATGATGCCCCCGCACCAAGCCGGCCCCGCACTGACCTAGAAAAGCTAGTGGCCACCGTTTGGCAAGACTGCCTGGGGGTAGCGCAGGTGGAGGTAGCTGACGACTTTTTTCAGCTGGGCGGCCATTCGCTCATCGCAGTGCAGGTGATGGCCCGCCTCGCGCAAGAAACCGGTCAGCGCCTGCCTCTGGCTACTCTGTTTGAACACCCGACGGTGGAAAAGCTGGCGGCTGTACTGCAGCAAGCCAGCCCACCCGCGGCCTGGAGCTCGCTGGTGCCTATCAAGCCCCACGGTACCAAAACGCCCTTGTACATTGTGCACGGGGCCGGGTTGAATGTGTTGATATTTAATGCGCTGTCTAAACAGATGTCGGCCGACCAGCCCGTATACGGTTTGCAGGCCAAGGGGCTAGATGGTGTGGAAGAGCCCGCCGAAAGCGTAGAGGAAATGGCGGCGCACTACGTAGCTGCCATCACGGCGGCCAACCCGCAAGGGCCTTATGCACTGGCCGGATACTCCTATGGCGGCATTGTGGCCTTCGAAATGGCCCGGCAGCTCACGGCCGCCGGCAAGCAGGTGAAGTTCCTAGGTATGTTCGATACTTATGCTGCGCAAACAGACTACTACGACTCGTGGCCGCGCCAAAACCTGAAGCGAGGCATATTGCTTATAAAACGGTTGTTTTACAGCTTAGTAGTGCTGAAAAACAACCCGCGCGAGGCCATCCGCTTAAAAATGCAGTCGCTGGGCCGCGCTACCGTAGAGCGGTTCAAGTATAGCCCAGCCGAGCAGTATGAGCGCATCAATGGCCATTCGCACAAGCTGGGTATCTCCAATGCGCTGGCCCAGCGCAAGTTTCGGCTTCAGCCACAGGATATTACTGTGCACGTGTTTCGCAGTCGTGAGCGCGTATACTATCTCGAAGATTTTACCTACCTAGGGTGGAAGAAATTTGCTCAAGGGGGCGTGAAAACGTATGACTTGCCTGGCAATCACTTTCACATGTTTGCTCCGCCCCACGATGCCGAATGCGCCCAGGTTCTGCAGGCTGCCCTCGACCAATGCATTTAGGTGAAGATGGCCCACGCCAGCTATCTATGCTATTGACGTGTACTACCCGGCCGGCCGGCGAAAAATGGGAAGCCCAGCCAGATTTTCACCGCCCGGCCGGAGTAGCTATTTTCCGGCTGGCCGTGGCGGGCAGCGGTTGCTTTGCGCCCCACGCCACGGCACTGCTTCAGGCAGAGGAACTGCGGCGTGCCCAGCGCTACCACCGTACCGTAGACTACTATCGCTTCTTGCTGGGGCGGGCGGCCTTGCGCCTGGTGTTGGGTGCCTACACCGGGCTGCCGCCAGCTAGCCTGCATTTTGAGCTTGGCGCAACTAAAAAGCCGCTGCTGCGGGAAGCTCCAGCACTGCATTATAATGTGTCACACGCCGGCGACTGGGTGGTGCTGGCCGTCGCCAGGTCCGAAGTTGGTATCGACGTAGAGCGCCTCGACCCATTATTTGCTTTCCAAGACGTGCTCGACCACAGCTGTAGTCCTGCTGAGAAAGTATTTGTGGAGCGTAGCGGCTTGCCGCATCAGGCGTTTTATGAGCTTTGGACGCGCAAGGAGGCTTTTGTGAAAGCCACCGGGCGGGGCATTGATGCAGCGTTTAGCCAAATGCCGGCCTTGGTTGGTCAGCACCAAGTGGCTGGTTTTGGCCAGGTACCCAGGTGGGTAGTCAGCAGCTTTGAGGTAGCGGCTGGCTACGCAGCCGCAGTAGCGTACCCAGCCACTCTCACGAGCCCACTCCGGTTTTACGACCTAGGGCACGAGGCGTTGAGCACGCTATATGAGGCGGCGGGCTGCTCATTTGCCACTGCTTAAATCCAGGCCCAACCGCGTCGCCTTTCTACTACCGCTACCCCAAAATAGCGGAGGTAGTGCACCAATGGCTGCATAGTTGGTAGCACCAGTACAGTAATGATGATGTCGCCCTGGGGCAAGGGCAGCCGTAGGTATTCGTAGGGCCGCCAAAACACGCCGGGCCAGCGGCAGCGGCTCCACTCTACTGGCCCTGGGCCAGGCCAGCCTTGGCGGGCAGGGTCATACGCCAGCACCTCATCAAGAGCTACTTGCAGGTGGCCTTTGGTAGGGTCAAATACTAGCGTAGTAGCAGCGTTGAGGGTGTAGTAGCGCAGGTGTAGCAGCAAAGCCGGAGCGGCAAGGGCCACTGCGGCGGCTAATACGCCCCAGGCCAGCCAGCGCTCGGCGACCGTAGAGGCTAGTAAGTCGGGCCCCGCGGCTGCCAGGCCCGCGCCCACAGCTAGCAGCGGCCACGTGAGCAGCGCCAACTGCCGGACCGTGGTGGGGCGGTAAACAGTGGTTTTCTTGCTAAAAATGCTGAGCACCCAGCGCAGCAGCCCCAGCGCTACTACCAAGACCACAGCAGCTTCGAGCAGCGAGCGGAGAACTTTCATTGCCCCAAAATACGGGCATAGACCGCGCCGAAGGCCCGCCCCACTGCTGGGTAACTGTAAAAGGCCACTGCCCGCGCCCGTAATCGGGCCGCATCGAAACGCCCGGGCGGGGCCGTCAGCACCTCGCGCAAGGCACAGGCCAGGGCTGCTTCGTTGCCGGGCGGTACGAGCTGACCTAGGCTGGGCTCGGGGAGTAGCTCGGGCACGCCGCCCACGCGGGTAGCCACGGCTGGCAGGCCGCTGGCTTGCGCCTCGATGAGCACGCACGGCAGGTTTTCGTAGTTGGAAAAGAGAACCAAGCACGTGGCTTGGCGCATCTCTGCTGCTACTTGGGCCGGCGCTAGCTTGCCCAAAAAAGTGACGGTACCATCGGTTAGCAATCCTAATTCATTTGCCAGGTGGTGCAATGCCGCCTCGGCGGGGCCGTAGCCAGCTATCCGTAGGCGCAAGCCCGGCAGGCTAGGTTGTTCGCGTCGCAACTGGGCCACGGTGCGCAACAGCCCACTTAGGTTCTTGGCTTGCTCATTGAAGGCGGCTACGTGCAGCAGGCCGTGGCGGCCACGTGGCGCGTCCGGCGGGCAAAACAGCGTGGTGTCAACTACATTGGGGATTATGGTAGTGTGCGCATTCACGCCGCCTAGCGCCGCTAGTGCCTGCCCTAGGTCAGCTGAGACGGGTGTGAAAGCGGCGGCCTGCCGCACCAGCCCCCCCGCCAGCCAACGCTTTAGCCGCCCTAGCCGCCCTACGTTGGCGGGCTGAAAGGCTGTCCAATGCTCGGTGAGCACGTAGGGAATGCCGTGCCGCCACCGCAGCCACCAAGCCCACACCGCAGGCCGAAACAGCACGTGTGTGTGCACTACACTAGGCCGCGCCCCGGCCCAGTGCCGCTGCGCGGCTCGTAGGCCGCGCTGCTGCGCTAGTAGCCACAGGCACAGTTTTAACAGCTTGTCGAGCGGGGGCCAGCCGGTGGGGCGGGCCCGATAGTAGTAGCGCCAGACAGGCACTGGCCCGCCTATGTCAGCTTCTTCTACTAATAGGGCACGCAGGGGGCCGCGGGCTACCGTTGCAAATACCACCGCCGATGCTACGGGCCCGCCGTGCGCCGCAACGGCCAATACGTGCCGGGCCACAAAGTCGCCATCCTGGTCGTCGTAGCGGTGCGGGTACCACTTGGGCAGGTGCAAGACTCTCACACCCCGAAAGTAGTAGCGAGCCGCTACAAGACAGCGCGCTAAATAATGGCGGGGCGCTGGGTTATCTCATGGTATTGCAGCACGCCATCGGCAAAGTAGTGCGCCACCATGCTATGGCGCGTCAGCTGCGAGTCTAGAATGGGTGAGCCGGCGTGCAGCAAATTGGCGTGCCAGATAAGTACATCACCCTTCTTGGCCAGAAAAGGCTGGCCCGCGCACGCATGCTGCTGAATAAGCTCCTCGATTTTGCTTTCGTAGCTTTCGCGGGTGGTAGCGCCAAGTTGAAGGGCGGTATTACCGCTCTCAAAATCTTCGCTCATTACGTAGTGTAGCTTGTGGCTGCCGGGGTAGTAGAGCAACTCGCCACTACCCACCTGAATGTCTTCCAGAGCTACCCACACGGCTGCCAGGTAGCCTAGGGGCTCGGTGGTCATGTGGATGCTGTCGCTGTGGGGTTTCTCTTGGCTGCCCCTAACAAAATTGACGGTCTGAAAGGGGAGGACTTCTTTGTCAAAAACAAACTCGATAATGCTAAGCAACAGCGGGTGGTGAAAGATGCCCGCCACGGCAGAACTGTGTTTCCAAGCATTAAAAATCTTGCGACCAGTGAAATTAAAAGCTATTTTGCCCGCTTCCTGAAGTGTTTTTACTTCCGCGTTCACCACATCGGCTTCTGCAGCCAGCAGCCCAGGCAAGATGATAAAGCCCTGCTCTGGCCATTGCAGCAATTGGGTCTGCACCGCTGCCGGAAACTCGGTAAAGCGTGAGCGCTGCCGAATGGCCTCCGGGGTAACATTCTCCTGGTCCATCCACGGCCTATCAGCCGAGGGCTGCTTGATGTCGGCGTGGGCTACGTGCTGCCACACCGACCGGCCGATACCTAGGCTTTTATAGAGCTGTTTATTTTTAGCTAGCCGCAGCAAATGGGCAAGGTTGAACAGCCAATAAGTGAAGCGTAGCCGACGTAAAAACCCCGTGTACTGCTCTAATGCTCTCATGGTGGCGTTCTGGTTTTGGGTAGGAAAAAAAGTGATAGGTGAATGCTGGGTGTAGCGACTAGGGGCAGCAACTACGAAGGCACTGCCGCCAAGGCAATTGCACGAAAAAGAGTAGAGCTGTTAGCAGAAGATGTATTCATCAAAAGCTCATAATTAAGCTCGGCAATTAGGAAAAGGCTAATATAGTATTTTGATGGTATTGATAAGGTGAATTTTTAAGAAAATGTAGGTTATTTTTTAGTGCGCACCCCTAATAAGTGGCCTAGGTACCCTAAAACCACCCACAAGAGTGGGTGAATGCAAAAGGCCCCGGCCCCGCTAATGCGGAACCGGGGCCAATTTTGGGAGGAGCTGAAGGACCTAGAACAGGTAGCGCACGCCTAGCTGACCCTGCCAGCGCGAGGCTAGCTGGTCGATAGAGTACGTAGCCGGCGAGCTGTAAGTGAAGGCGGGCCGGTTGAACTGGGTAGCGGAGTAGCTGGTCGAGAGGTTGCCGGCGGCATCGGCAAAAGCAACTTGTGAGAGGCCGGTGCCCAGGGTCGAGTTGAAGGTGTTGGGCACGAAATACTGGCGACCCCAGCTCTTGTTGAGGAAGTTGCCAACGTTCTGGATATCAAACGAAATCTGGATGGTGTGGCGGGCCGGAATCTGGCCGGCCTCGTTGGCTTCCAGCTTGCCCAGCTTGGCCTCTACCATGAAGCGCACGTCGGCTTGGTTGTTCCAGGGCGTGCGGGCGGCATTGCGCTCGGCATACTGGCCACGACGGTTCTTGAGGTAGCTATCGTTGTCGATAAAGCTGCTTAGGGCTGCGTACTGCGCGCCGCTAGCATCGATAGCGAAGCCGGTAGGGGTCAAGCCAGTAGCCACGCGGTTTACCAGGGTAATGTCGGTGGCCGAGCCGGGGATGTAAGCCAACTGCACGTTCTGCTGGCCATTGCCCAAGAAGTTGTTATTGTACACCCACGAGTAGGGCGAGCCGCTGGCATAGGTTAGCACCGAGGTAAAGTAGCCCGTGAAACGCTGCCCTAGGCCGTGGTGCAGGTTGATGGATGCTACCACGCGGTGGCGCAGGTCAAAGTTGGAGTAAGACAGGGCCGGGTCGTTCACGTTCAGGGCCGGGTTCAACTCCCAGTTGCTCTGAGGCGAGTTGCGGATACCGTTGCTGATGTCCTTGCTCACGCCGTAGGTGTAGGCAGCGCTCAGGTCCAGCATGTTCAGCACGTTCTTGCCCACCGAGCCGGTGAGCTGGTAGCGGCGGCCCTGGTTGGTATTGGTGAGCAGGAAGGCATTCGAGAAAGCCGTGTTCACTTTAGCATTGCCACCGGCCGGGGCCGAGTAACGCGGCGACTCGGTTGGGCCCTGCGCGAAATAGGTAGCGTTGTCAGTCAGGTTGATGTTCTGAAACTTTACGTCTTGCAGCACCTCCGTGTATAAGCCCTCTACCGAAGCCCGGAAGCCCATGGGCAACTTGAAGTCAAAGGCCAGCGACGAACGCCAGATTTGCGGCATCTTGAAGTCGGGGTCGATGAGGTTGATTTCGGTCGTGTTGCGGGCAGAAGCAGGTAGCTGCGCATAAATCTGGTCGGGATTCCGGTTGAGCAGATACTTATTACCGTTTGCTAGGTCACCGCTGGTGGGCTGTAGGTTATTAGCATCTACCGAGTTGTAGTTGATGCCGTTGTTGTAGTAGGCATAGCCCAGCCAAGCAAACGGGATGCGGCCCGTAAACAAGCCCGTATCACCGCGCACCACGATGCTGCCGTCGCCCTTCGCATCGTAATTGAAGCCCAGGCGGGGCGACACCTGCACGCGGCCTAGGATGTTGTTGTTCAATTCCGTCCAGTTCTTGTGCTGGTAGGTCTGGTTTAGGGTGCGGGCGTCGTTCTGCGGGTCGTTGACCAAGGCCGTATTCAGGGCCGGCGCGGTAGGCAGTGAGGTGAGGTCAAAGCGAATGCCAGGCGCGATTTTCAGGCGGTCGGTCACGTTCCACTCGTCTTGCAGGTAAGCCGAGTAGAGGTTGACATTGAACGAGGCCGACGGGTTATTAAAGTTATAGTCGTAGCTGTTGTCAGTCTTGTTGTAGGTGCCGCGGATGCGGGTTGGCTGGTCGGCCAGGAATTGCGAAACGCTGTTGTACTCGATGCGGCCGTTCCAGGAGTTAATAAAGCCGTAGTCAATCTTATACAGCTCGTTGTGGGTGCCTAGGGTCAGCGTGTGGTTGCCCGCGAAATAGGTCACGTTATCGGTGATTTCGAAGGTCTTGGTGCGAGTATTGAAGATGCTCGCCTCGCGGTCTGAGCCTAGCAGAATCTGGTTCGAGCCGCGGTAATACGAGTTCGAGTACACCGTGCCGTCGCCAGCCGTGGGGCCCACGTTGTTAATCTGCACTGCCGGAAACAGGCTGCTCTGCCCACCCAGCAGCGAGCGGTAGTCGTGGATGTTGGTGTAGCCCAGGATGAGGTTGTTGGCAATCTTGCTGCTGAAGTTTGACTTCACTTCCAGCACCGTCGAGTTTTGCAGGTTGTTTTGGTTGAAGTCCTGCGAGCCGAACTTGAACAAACTGCCCGAGCGCTCTAGGTTGGTTGCGTCCGACTTTACATAGTTGTGGCGCAGCGCAATGCTCGTTTTGTCATCGAGGTTGAAGTCGATGCGGCCGAAGATTTTGTCGCTGTTGGCGTGGATGTTATAGTCGTTGTACTCGCCTACGTTGTAGCCGTAAGTGGTTTGCAGCTTCTGCGTAATGAGCTGGGCCAAATCCTGCGATACTGGCGAGCCGGGTGTGCCTGCGCCATAGAACTGCGGCTCTTGGCGGCGAGCTATCTCGCCGTTCACAAAGAAGAACAGCTTGTTTTTCACAATCGGACCACCTAGGCGGAAGCCCGTCTGGTAATCGTGGTAGCTGCTGCCAATGCGGCTGCGGTCGCCGTCAATGCTGCGGCCCGTTATGCCTTGGTTGCGGCCGTAGCCGTACACCGAGCCGTGAAAGTCGTTGGTGCCCGAGCGCGTTACGGCATTAATAGAGCCACCCGTAAAGTTGCCCAGCTTCACATCAAACGGCGCCACCGACGCCTGAATTTCCTGGATGGCATCGAGCGAAATTGGATTGGCGCGGGCCGACGAGCCTGGGAGGCCCGAGGTGCCACCCTGCCCACCTAGGGAAGGCGAAAAACCAATGGCGTCGTTGTTCACGGCGCCATCTAGGGTAATGTTGTTATAGCGGAACGAGCTACCCGCAAACGAATTGTTCGAGTTGCGCGGGTCAAGGCGCGTAAAGTCTTGGATGCTACGCGAAATGGTTGGTAGCTGTTGAATAGCCTCCTTGCCCACGTTGGTGCCAGCGCCAGTTTTGGTCGCCTGCGTGTTGCCTGTGATTACTACTTCATTCAGGGCTTGCGCCTCGGCAGCCATCGTGAAGTTGAGGCGCGTGGTGTTACCTAGGGTCAGAAACACGCCACTCACGGTCTGCTCCTTATAGCCCACGTAGGTCACCGTAACGGTGTAAGGCCCACCCGGCGCTAGGTTCGGAATGCTGAAGCGCCCGTCCGATTCGGTGGCGGTGCCGCGTTTGGTGCCAGTGGGCACGTTGGTAGCCACGACGGTAACGCCGATTAGCTCTTCATTCTTATCAGAGATAACCTTGCCGCTTATCGACGAGGTAGTGACTTGCGCGGAGGCCCAATGGGCTAGCAGCAAGAAAAAAAAGACGGCCAGTCGAGTTGCAGGCCGGCCTAGGGTAGGAGTGCGCATAAAAAGGGGGTTAAGCCAATGCGTCTGCAAAGGTCCCCCAGGTTATAATCTAATAAAGGCTTTATAAATTATCAAATCATTGGTAATCACTCATGCCTGTAATATTGGCGTAACATACCCGCCAGTACGCTCATAGTAAGACTAGCCTTATTAAGGCTGTTTTGAGGTTGCTGTATAGGTGGTTGAAGAGCTCAGGCGAGACGCGACCTAGGGGAGAGCGTAGCTCAGATGCCAGGCGCTAGCACCGCGGCTTTCTACACTGTGTAGGCGTTCCGAAACCGCTCCGATAAGAATTGAGGAGCAGTAAGCTCCTGCTTATAGATGAGCCTCGCCACCTTTCGGCAAGTAAATACCAGTAGTCGGCGCGCAAATAACCCAGGTGGCCGTTAAAGGGCCTAGGGCAATAGCTTTGCCGTTCACCTTTGTATCACCAATGCCGCCTTTGGTGCCGCTGGCCCAGGCATCCCCCTATTATGTTACTATCCATGACCGGCTTCGGCCAGGCCCACCGCGAAACCGACCGCTACACCGCTACAGTAGAGTTGCGCTCGCTCAATTCCAAGACCCTCGACCTCACGCTACGTCTACCGCGCTTTTTGCAAGCTCACGAACTCGACATTCGGCAGCAAATCACCAAAGCCTTGCTGCGCGGCAAAGTCAATTTCAACCTCGATTTCACCCGCGCCACTACTGCCACTTCAACCACCGTATCTCTGAATCGGGAAGCCTTACTAGCTGCCTTTCACGAGCTACAAGCCGTGGCCCAGAGCCTAGGTCTACCTACCGGCGAAGACACCCTGCTAGCCGCCCTACGCCTGCCCGGCGTCATTCCTAGCGCATCTGAGCAGGCCCAGGCAGCCCAAGCCGAGGCCGGACCTGCCGACGAGCCCACTTGGGCCGAGTTTCAGCCCTTGCTTACAGAGGCGCTGGCCGCCATGCAGCAGTTTCGCCATGACGAGGGCCAGACGCTTCAGATTGAGATACTAAGCTACATTTCCACTATACGGCAGCAGCTAGCGGCTGTCGAGCTGCACGACCCGCAACGCATTGCGCACGTACGCCAGCGCCTTGCTGCTCATCTGGCCGAGCTTACTCAGCACGAGCAGTTCAACGCAACTCGCTTTGAGCAAGAGGTGCTGTATTATATCGAAAAATTGGACATTGCTGAGGAAAAAGTGCGTTTAGCCGCGCATTTAAACTATTTCGAGTTAGCCATTCAACAGCCGGACGAAGCAGTGGGTAAGAAACTTGGCTTCTTAGCTCAAGAAATAGGCCGTGAAATCAATACAATAGGTTCGAAGGCGAATGATGCCACCGTGCAACATCTAGTGGTGGGCATGAAAGAGGAGTTGGAAAAAATCAAGGAGCAGCTCAATAACATTTTGTAATAGCCAAATAGATTTTTTTCAAAAAAAGTACTGCATCTTTCACAGTAGGTATTGCATATTTCTGATAATACGAATGTGAAAAACGATTGATTAATTGGTTTTTTATAAGATGCTTTGATTAAGGTTGATTAGTATTAATCGCTAACAGTAAGTATGTTATAACTAACAAGTGTTTTGTTAAAATTACACTTACCGGCACTAGAGCACCTCATATTCTTTCAGAACAAAATTTGGATTTTGCTTGTAACTTAGTTCCCACAAAGGACGAAGAGCTATTTCTACTCACTCACCACCCTTACTTTTTACTTTTATGAAGTCACTCATACTAACCCTGCTGGTCTCATTGTCAGGCCTGCTGATGGCGGCTCGGCCCGCCTCGGAAATCGAGTTGGTGAAAAAGCGAGTGTTGAGCGAGCGGGTAGAGGTACTAATCCCCAAAGGATTTGAGCTAATGACCGAGCAGCAGATGGATTTCATCTACTCGCACGCCAGCAGCCGGCCCAGCGTGGTATTCACCAATAACAACCTGGTAACTCTGTCCTTCAACTATTCGGACAATGAGGCTGACCAGGACATGGTGGATATTTACCAGACTAACTTCTCGAAGACCTACCACAAGCAGTATAAGCAAACTACCTGGTTTGGCGAAGGTGTTAAGGAGGTTGCGGGTCGTAAAGTGGGCTACCTCGAATTCATGAAGCCAGAGATGGGCCACGAAGTATACACGCTGGTGTTCTTCACCGATGTGCAAGGCAAACTGCTCATTTGCACCTTCAACTGCGCCGACCGCCAGAAGCCTGAGTGGGAGCCACTAGCAAAGAAAATTTTAAACTCGTTGAAAGCCAACGGGTAAAACGATTTCCGCCCTCTGGCGGAAAGTGGGGGATACTTGTGACAGATTATTAGTGAATTAGGTTATAAAAATTAAAAACTTATCCATTATATTAAATAAAGAGCCCCGGCCGGTTATCGGTCGGGGCTCTTTTATTGGTATAGAGTACCTAGGGCTGGGCACCTAGGTCATTTAAAAAGTCGCGCACTAGCCCAAAGGCTCCCGCGAACCCGGCCAGTGACAAGGCGGCGGGCTCGTCGTGTACATCGTGGTAGGCTTGGCTGCCCCCCCGGGTGTAAAGGAAAAAGGCAGGCACCCCTGCTTCAGAAAAAGGAAAGTGGTCGGAGTTGGCCGCACGGCCGCGGGCGGCGAGGCGGGGCAGGTAGTGGTGGGCATCGTTGAGAGCGATGAGACGCTGGTAGGCAGCCTCGTGTATTTTGCCATTGACAACCGTGGCGCCCTCCTCGCCGGTACCTAGGAGGTCGAGGTTAACCAGAAACTTGATGCGTGGCAGCGGCACTAGCGGGTGCGCCACGAAGTAGCGCGAGCCCACCAGTCCCGCTTCTTCGGCCCCAAACAGCAGAAACACGACGGAGCAAGCGGGCTGGTTTTCGGGGCGGGCATAGTGAGCGGCGAGCTCCAGTAGCAGCGCCACACCGCTGGCATTGTCGTTGGCGCCGGGGAAGTACGCCTTGCTACCCATCATCCCTAGGTGGTCGTAGTGAGCCGACACCACCAAAAAGCTATCGGGCTGGGTGCGGCCGCGAACAATGGCGGCGAGGTTCTGAGTTTGGTAGTTGCGCCTAAGGTCGGCGTCGAGTTGCAAAGTGAAGAGTTCCTTAGGCGAGCCAGTGGGCCAACTGCTTGCCAATACTTCTAAATGAGGCATGGCCGCCTGCTGACCAGCGAGCGAAGCAGTCAGCTTGGGTACCAACATAAAGCGGGGGCGCTGCGCGATGTACTGCTGCATTGCAGGCGGTAGCTGAGCTAGCCGGGCTTCGTCGCGAGCCCGCACGACTAACGCTTGATTTAGGCAAGCAATGAGGTCTGGTCCTGGCCTAGGGCGGCTGCCATTAGGGAGGGTGTAAGGCACTAAATATTGGCGCCAGGCGGTGCTATCCGTAAAAACCAGGGTGTCTAGCGGCACCGCTTGGTAGCGCCCTTTCGAGTGCCAAGGGCCGGACTCTGGCGAAGCAATAAAGTCGATACCTGGTGCAAGAGGGCGGGAAGTTTGAGTAAGTAGCTGGACTTCCGCCTTACCCGGAAACGTGTTAATATCTAACGTAAATGGCTGCGTAAAATCGGGCGCCAATGGTTGCAATCCAATTTGCCGTAGCCGGCCACGCAGGTAAGCAGCGGCCAGTTGTTCGCCGCCTTTGACATAGCCGCGGCCGTGCATTCTGGGGGCAGCCAAGGCCTCGATGGTGCGGCGGGCGCGCCCTAAGTCGGGCGCTTGGGCCTGAGCCAATGGCGCAAAAAAAAGGCTGCTACTTAGGAGTAGCAGCAATACCAAGGAAGTAGCTAGCCGGCGGCGCGACCACCAGCGCCACCCTCCGCTGACCAGTAGGAGCGCCAGCGCGGCCCCTAGGCTATCGCCAGCCACATCCGACCATTCGGCCTGGCGCCCCACTGCCATGAGGTACTGCAATACCTCGATGAGCCCGCCAAATAGCACGCAGCCTATCAAGACAGGCATCGCTGGCCGTTGGGCTAGGGCTGGCCAGCGCCGCTGCTGCCGCAGGGCTACCCAACTCAGCACCGCTAACACAGCAAACACACCTGCGTGGGCTGCCGTGTCGAAGGCCAGCAGCTTCCAATCCGGAGTACGGGGCATTTCCTTGGCTGGGGTGAGGGTGAGCACCAGCATGATGATGGCCCACAGCAAAGGGGGAATGGCGTAAAAATCGCGCGAAGAAGACTGGGCCATGAGGCGCTTTTGGTATGTAGCGTAAGCGGATAGGCGAGAAGCCAAAAAGAACGCCATGCCGAACGCGGGACGTTCTGAGGCATGGCGTTCCAGAATAAAAGCAGGGCAGACCTAGGCGCCTACTAGCTCGGCATAAGCCTCGGCCGTCATCAAGTCTTCGATTTCGGCGGGGTTGGCTATCGCCATCTTAATAATCCAGCCGTCACCGTAAGGGTCCGAGTTAACAGTTTCAGGGGCGTCGGCTAGCTTGTCATTTACTTCGAGCACGGTGCCAGTAATGGGGCTAAATAGGTCGGAAACCGTCTTTACAGCCTCTACCGTGCCGAATACGTCGTGCTGCGCAATATCCTTGTCCACGGTATCAATGTCCACGTACACGATGTCGCCGAGTTCGCGCTGTGCGTGGTCGGTGATGCCGATGTACGCCACGTCGCCTTCAACGCGTAGCCATTCGTGGTCTTTGGTATAGTGCAGGGTGGCGGGGAAATCCATGAGGTCAGGTAATGGAGTGAGGTGGTGAATGGCCACAAAAGTACGGAGCGGCTGGCCGGGGCACGCACGCCACGCCCGCTTTCTTTGAGGCATTGGCGCTAACCGGCCGGCTTACTGCAAGCTGTAGCGTAGCTGCAAGCCACCCTCGGTAGTAGCGTTGCGGAAGGCATTGCTCACGCGAGGCTGGGTAATGGTTTGGGTAAAGTAGAATTGGAGATTCAGGCGCGCATTGAGTAAGTAGTCGATGGTGGGTCGCAGTTGCACGGTGAGGGCGCCGTTGGTAATCTGCGAAGTTGGAGTGCCCGCTACCGCGACTACCGCAGCGGCGCCACCGGGCAGGTCCGGAATGGGGTCTACCGAGTTCAGAATGCTGCGCTGAATGGTGGTGTTGTCGCGAATGCTCAGGTCGAGGCGGGCTTGCAGATTGTTCTTGAGCACGCGCTGCTCGCCGCCCACCCGGAAGGGTAGCTTGAGGCCGGCCGCCGCGTAGCCAATACCGATGGTGAGGTCAGTGGCGTGCACTTCGGTTACCTGGGCGTTAGTGGTATTCAGGGCCACGGCGCGGCTGGTGCTGTACTGCACGCGGCCGGTTACGTTGTTGACCGTTTGAAAATTGATACCAACCAGCGGCGCCATGCTTTCCAAAAAGCTTACCTGCCCCACCACATAATAGGGAATATACTGGCCCGTGCTGTTCGGAACGAGGGGCACAAGGGCGTTGGCCCCAAAGTCGGGCTCGCGGCTGTAGCTAGTAGTAGTGGTGTAGCTACCTAGGGTGTACACCGACGAATACAAGTGGTTGATGGTAAACGAGCGAAACAGGTCGCGCATACCTGGCAACTCGGCAAAAGTGTTGTACTCCAGGCGCCAGTTGGGCAGCGGGAACATGCTAAATGGATTGAAGCGCTTGGCCTCGTAGCTCTCTGACGATTTGCCGTGGTAGGCATCCAAGAAACTTTGAATCAATACATCCTGCGAGTTGAGGCTAAATAGACCCGTCGTGTTACCGCCCCCGGCAGTGGCTGGGTTGGCCGCCTGTAGCTTAGCCTGCACGGCCTCGCGGTTTTTAACAAATTGGTTGAAGGCCTTGCTGGTTTCGCCATTGGCCCCTAGGTCGCCAAAGAACGTTTGGATGGTGATAGTGGTGGCGCTGAACGAGCCTGTACCCAGCGACTGTGGTATCAACCGCGTCTGGTCTTCGCCCGCTAATGGTGTGAGATAGCCGACTTCTTTATAAGCTGTTGAGGCCGTATCGATGGTGCGGCGGTAGTACGACTCGTCATTTTTGGTGCGCTGCCAGCGAGCATCCAGCTGGATATTAAAGCCCCGGAAGGGCTCTAGGGCGGTGCGGGCGGCTACGTTATCGGTCAGTAGTGCGCTGTAAGCAGTGTTCAAATACTGGCTCGACTCGGTGTACCAGCCCTTGCTCAAAGCCTCCTGGTAGAGCGAGGCCAAGCTATACTGCTGGCCCAGCACAAACGGAATACCGGGCGCTAAGCCATCGAAGCTACCGTCGGTGAGGCCGAAGAAGCGCGTTTTAGGTAAATAGCCCGGCAGCAAGGTGCCATTGGAGTGCGCGTAGGTGAAGTTGATACTACGGGCGGTCATAATGGCCCGCAGCGCGGCTTTCACAAAGCGCAACGGGTCTTTGCGGGCTGTGTCAGGCGCTACCGGCTGCTGCGGTAGGCCAGGGGGCACTGGCGCTCCCGCAACGGGCTGGGCCGGGCGAAGACGGGCGGCCGGCTGCGCATTGTTGATGATGTTCAGGAACCTCACCTTGTTATACAGCTTCACCAAGTCAATCTTACCATTGGCCGTTAGCTCGGCGTTGTTCTGTACCGTGTTACCTAGGTTGATGGCCACGGTAGCCGTATCGGTAGGGTCAATGCTGTTGTCAGACAAGCGCCTAGGGGTAGGCGTACGGGCCCGCAGCGCGGTGGAGGCAGCTTGCCAAGAGTAGCGCGCCGAGTAGCGCACATCGGCCGACAGCCAGTCGGTGAGCGGAAACTTGTCGAGCGGCAGTCGGTAGGTGGCCGAAATGGTTTGGTCGAAGTTGGTGGTGCGGCCACCGCGTAGCAGGTTGGCCCACTGCTGCTCGCGGTTGGCCCGGGCCTCGGGGCTATCGCCGATGGAGCGGCCTATGCCCTCATCAATTACCCCCCGGTTATTGGCAACGTAGTCGATGGCCAGCGCCTTGGTAACATCCCAGCGCATATCATACACCCGGTTGATGTAGAATGACTTGTAGAATACGCCCGCAATGCCGGCGGTACTGGGCAAGGTGCCCGGCTCTAGCACGCGCTGCAAAAAGCGCTCGTTGTAGCGCCGGTCGAGGTCGGTGCGGAACGAGAAGCGGCTGGGCAGCGGCGAGAAGTTAACTTCCTTGAAAATCTTGAGGTACGGATTGTCCAGCGCCTTAAACCGGCTCAGCGGCGTGAAGCTGATTGGCGTGGTTTGGTATACGTAGGCCAGCGCCGCAGTGTACGAGCGCGAGTAGTCGCTCTGGGTATTGATGTCGGAGTGGGTGCGCTCAGTGATGGCGTAGCTCACGGCCACGTTCTCGATGTCCCAGGGGTGCGCCTTCGTTTGATTGGGGGCGCGCTCTTTGCGCACGTTTAGCACCGAGATGCTGCGGCTGGTAGTGCGGTCTACTACTAGCTGCTTGTACTCAGCCTTGGCCTCAGCAGTTCTAAACTTGAGCAGGCTCTGGTCTAGCTTGGTATCGGGGTCAAGGGGGTCGTACTGGGGGGTGATGCTCTGGGTGCTGGCTTGCACCAGCACGGGCACCTTGAGGCGCAACGCAGGCGGCAAGAACTTATCGACCGCCACCGTGGCGTTGAGGTCGCCGCGAATCACATCGCTGGTCGAGCGAGCCTGGGCCTTGTCCTGCAAGCCCCCAAAGCCCACGCCAACAAACGAACCCGTGGCTGTGATATTAGCTAGGTCAGCCAGCTTCACATTCAGGCGAGCGTTGGCAGCCCAGCCACCCTGGTTCTCGAAGTCAAATACCCGGAATTCGTCGGCCCACAAGCAAAGCGTTTTGGGGCTAGTATTGCCCGCTTTGATGGGGTTGAGTATGCCTATCATGCAGCCCTGCACGGCCGAGAAGTCGGGGTTGCCTAGGATGGTAATGTAAGCTGTTTTGCCGCTAGCCAGCGTCACCTTCTTAACGAAAGGTACCGTAAGGGGCCAACCCTGCTGGTTACGCTCGGCCTTAGCATCGATAAAATCCTGAAACGCAACATCGACGTTGTTGCTCTCGGGCCACACATCAGTCGCCGTAGGCAGTGGTCCGTTAGCCGCTATGGTCGTAAACGTTAGGGGCAGCGAGTACTCGTAGTAGTTCTGCGTGTAGTCGGTGCCAATGCGCAGGAAAGCCCGCACGCTGTCACCTTCCGAGACGCTGCTTACCGTGTTAGGGTCTTGCGAGTCGGCGTGCAAGTACATACGCAGGCGCTTGTAACGCAGCATATTGATGCTAATATTCTTGTAGGCGGCTTTGGCATAGCCGTCGCGCAGATTATCGACGCACAAGCGCAAACTCTGCTCGTTTTGCTGGCGTGCTACCGACGACGAGCCATACTCTACGTCGCGTGTAATGCCTGGCGGCTGTACGTAAGGGATTGACCCATTGGTATTAGCCCCAAAGCCTACGCCATTTTCTTCCACGCTCACTGTCGAAACGTTGAAGGCATCGGCATCGGTTTGCTGCGAGGTGAGGCTGATTTTAGGGTCAGCGATGCGGCTCAGGTAGCGGCGCCACTGGTTGGCCACAAACTGCGGCTGCACCATACGCAACACCACCGGCTTCTGCCAGCCGGTGAGATAAAAGCGCATGAAGCGGATATTCTTGAAGCCAAAATCGGTGCCGTTGTTGCCCTGCACGCGCTGGTACTCGCGAACCGGGATACGGAATTGGTACCAGGTTACTTGCTCGTTAGTCGCGGCTCCTGTGATGCTGGTCACAGGGGATACCACTTTATCGATGATATAATTTTCGCCGATATTGAGGCGTCCCGGACGCAAGTCCATGGCATACTCGTAGTACTGCTCCGAATCCTGCACCACGTTGTCGCGGTTAAGGTCCTCCTTGTCGGGGTAAGCCGTCGAACTTAGCTGCGAGTTCTCGGGCGAGTTGCCTTCGTAGTTGTCGTAGTCTTTGTAGCGACCTAGGAGCTGCACGTTGTTCTGCGTGTACACCGGGTCGAGGTGATGCCGAAAGTCATCGGCCGCCGGGTCGTCGAAGGCGCCAAAATTACCTGGCTTCCCAGTCCAAAATACCTTTTCATCTGTATTGCCAAAGCCATCGAGACCCACGTCTTGGCTGGCGCGAGCGCCCGCAGCCCCATTAAAGGCATCGGTCAAAAACTGCTGCGTAGTCACGCGGCCATAGTCAGTGGGTTCCGTGAGTAAAGCCGGGTCGGGGTCAGCCGGAGTAGGCAGGCCATTTTCAAACTCGTGTCGGTTGCTATCCTTTATTACGTCTTCGCTTACGTTACCTAGGTTCAAGATAAACCGGCCGCCAGTAGTATTATCACTTGCATAAAGCGGCGCGCCAGACGTGTTTTGGGGGTCATCAATCCGACCAAGCTCTCGATTATTTGGGCTGCTCAAGAAGGGGTCCAGCATCCAAAACTCTAGGTACTCGATATTGGCATTGTCAAAGTCTGTATCAAACGTAATGCCCCGCGAAATACCTCCGAAGCGGCTAGCATTGGCGGCCGCCGTGTTATTGGCAAAGCGGCGACCAGTAGGGTCCGAAGGGTCGATGTTAGGCGAGAAGTTATAGGGGCCACGCTCGCCGGGGTAATAAGCTAAGTCGAAGGTGTATTCGAAGCCATTGCCGGTGGTGCCTAGGTCCTTATTGGGGAATACTTCGTCACGCGGAATGCCTCGCGTGTAGAAATTGCTAAGCGTTGCATTGGCAATGCCCGACGTACCCGAGCCGCCCGTATAGTAGCTCTGGTCAATGGTGTACCAGGCCAGTTTGCCGCGACGGTAGTTGCTGGCCAGTCCAGTAGCCGTACCTAGGATAGGAGCTGGCGTAGCTGCCAGGCGCCACGCTGGCACCGAGGCCAGCCCACCTAGGGTGTAGGGCGTGCGGGCGTTTTCGAAGTCGTCGATGTAGCTCACGCCGTTTTCGCCGCGCCCTAGCTGAGCCCGGCCGGCAATAAGCTTGGCCACTTCGCCAGTAAAGGCCACTGTCGAAATTTCCTTGGTCGACACGATGGGTAGCATGTCCACCAGCTTAGTCAGCACGCGGCTGTCTTTGCGAAAGCTCACATCGCCACCCAGCATGGTGTTGTTGGCAGGCTCATCGCCGATGTTCACGCGGTTGATACCCGGAGCCTGGTTTTCTAGGATGTGCATGGCCGTGAAGCCTAACAGCGCGTCCTTATTGGCAGCGTAGTCGAGGCGGGTACCTACCAGCTTGCGTGGCTGCACCTGCACCAGCGCGTTTTTCTCAAAGGCCACCCGTAGCTCGTTGGCCGCGCTTAGGTAGGCCGCGTTGAGAATTTTTACCTTGGCTTGGTCGTAAAACACTTGGTAGTCGACGCCCTCAGTCAGCAGGGTGCTACCCGAGTAGACCTTCACCGAGCCCTGAGCTACCCCAATGCCGGGTAGAGTGATTTCGTCGGAGCCTGAAGCGCCTTGGAAGCGCCCGCGTAGGTAAAACTTGTCTTTCGCCTGCTCCTGCTGCGCATCACTCTGCGTCCGGTTGTAAAGCGACTGGTATACATATTTCTGCACCAGTGCCCGCTCATTGGCGGCGGTGGCCGCTGTGATTTCTGGCAGGGTAGAGGTAGCAGTGCGGGCCACCGTATCAAATTGCGCCCGCAAGTAGGAGCCGAATGGCTGCACACTCGGGAAAATAATCTTACCTAGCTCAGGGTCAATCGTAACGCCGGGAAAGAAGTCAAAATTGCCGTCGGCATTACGGTCGTTGTTGGCATTCACCCGGTCGAGGCCCAGTACCTGAATCAGCGGCGTATTTTGAACACGGTTGCCTTCCTTCAGCGAGATGAGGTCTACGCCGGTAGCGTCGTCCTTGTAAATAATCTGAAGGTTAAAGTTGTCGCGGTTGAGCTGCGAGGCATTCAGGGGATAGATGTTTTTCATCATCAAATCCCAGACAGGCGTGTTGCGAGTTGCTAGGTTGGGGTTGGCTAGGTTTACCGTGGGGTCGGCGGTGCCCACGCCGGGGTTAGTGGCCTTCAGCAGCTTCAGGAAGATTACCTGGTCCTGCGCCACGCTGCTGTACTCATTAATGGTTTCACCTACCGTGTAGGTCCGGCCGTTGTAGAGGTACGAGTAGCTTACGCCCAGCACTTGGTCGGGCAGCAGGCCAGTATTGAGGTTGATATAGCCGAGCTGCGCGTTGAAGGTATATTCACTGGCCGTCAGCTTGCGAGCGCGTACCCGCTCGTAATCAAGGTTCTTGACCAGTGGCACTGTGCCGCGTGGAGTAGGCAGATTACCTAGGTACTGCTCCACATTCAGATTGTCGCGGGCTGCTGCGCCGCCATTCAGCAGCGTAGTGTACAGTGCGTTGCCATCGTTGCGGGCAAACGCCGCCCCGCCCGCGGTCTGGTTGAGGTTGAAGAACTGTGGCCGGTAGAGGCGGTCGCGACGCGGTTCGCCTAGGTCCATGAGGGCCACCACATTGCGCAGGTTGTCGGTGGTGCGGTTGTCGTTGGTCACGTACACCTCCAAGCGGGTGATGGTGATGCCACTCTGCACCGTGGGCAAACCGCGTAGGTTCTGGTCGTACTGGTCGCGGAAGTACTGCGCCAGGAAGAAGTGCCGGTCGCGCTCGTACTGGCTGGCTTTCAGCTCGTAGGTGCGGCTCTGGGCACCGTTTTGCACCCGTACCTCGTCGGCCGAGCCGCGCAGCGTAGCCGCTACCGCCGTCACGCCCAGGCGCCCAAACTGCATTTGGGTTTTGATACCAAATAAGTTGGAGCCACCCGTTATCAGCGAGTTGTTCAGGGGCATGCTCACATTGCCTAGGTCCAGCTTGCGCAGGATATCGGTGGGCTGCCCGGCGTAGTCAAACTTCATCTGGTTGTCGAAGTCGAACGCCGCCTTGGTATCGTAGTTGAACGTGAGCTTGAGCTTAGTGCCGACCTGGCCACTCAAGTTCAGATTCATATTTTGCTCAAATATGAAATCACCCACGCTCTGCTGGCGCAGCGTTAGGGCTGGGTTGCGGTTCGTATTGAAGCGTGCGCCAGCCCTGAGCGTAAGGGAGCCGGCCGGCCGAATGTCAATGTAGCGCCCGCCAAAGATGCGGTCGGCTACCGGCCCGATATCAATCTTCGGAATAAGCCGCTGCGCTTGGGCCGAGCCCGGCTGCGCGCCAGTGCCTGCTACGCCACCCTGGCTGCGTAAGCGGTAGTAGTCGTTGATGGCCTGCCGCTCCTGAAACCGTAGCAGCTCTTCTCGTGAAATCTCGGTAGGGTCGCGGTAGTCGATGTCGGTGCCCACCGTTTCGCGCACATCGTAGCGCTTCAGGCTGTCGTCGGGTGTCACCTTTACCTGCACGCTCTTGGGCAGGGGCAGCACCAGCGGTGAGCGGCGCCGCTGCGGCGAGAAGCGGCTACCCGGCCGGTCTTGCGTGCGTACCCGTGGGCGGCGGCTGGGGCGGTAGCGGCCCGTATCGGCCGGCACAGTTTGAGTAGGTAGGCCCTGCGTAGGCAACCCTAGCTGGCCGGCCCACGTAAAAACCCCGATTGCTACGCGCGAGTGCCCCGCCGCTCCGGTCGAGCCCGCCCACGCCGCTGCCATAAATACCGACGAAACCAAGGTAGTCGTCAGTATTGTGGCTGGGGTAAGTAATTTATAACCAGCAGATAGTAGAGACTTCAAGCAGATACAGAGGTTCGGCTCGGCCCTAGGTGGGTGTTGCCGGGTTTAAGTAGATAAAGCTAACTACCTAGGCAGCAGACGCTGCCGCCTAGGCTTGAAATACTGATAGCTGCCCGGCCGCTGGCCTAGTGCGATTTTAGAGCAAATTTGATTAGCTCTTCCACGCTCAAGTCGTTGCCGTGTTTGTGTTGAATCTGGTCGAGTGTCTTTTCGGCCGCCGCCCGGGCAAATCCCAGCATTACCAAGGCTTGCAACGCTTCCTGGCGCTGGGTATTGTGCTGGCGGGCCAGCGGTACTGTGTCTACACCGGCCTTAGCCAATAGCTCGTCTTTACGCAACTTATCTTTTAGGTCGAGTATCACGCGCTGCGCGGTCTTGGGCCCCACACCCTTAATGCTTTGGATGGCCCGCACGTCTTCGTTCACGATGGCTTGGCGAATTTCGCCCACCCCCATGCTGCTCACCATATTGATGCCCGTGCCCGGCCCGATGCCCGACACCGAAATCAGGTGTAGAAACAGCGCTTTTTCGTTGGGGTCCAGAAAGCCATAAAGCGTTTGCCCGTCCTCCTTAATATGCTGGTAGGTAAAAACTTTGACCTTAGCATCTTCAGCAGGCAGCTTAGAATAAGTGGCCAGGGAAATTTTTACTTCGTAGCCCACGCCGCCAGCGTCAATGATAGCTTGGGTGGGGTCTTTATAGGCGAGTTTACCGTCTAGGTAGGCAATCATAGCAAGGGAATACTGGCGGTGAGCCGCCGAGGGGAATATACCAGCCGCGCCTACTAATGGCCTGGCAAGCGGTTCTTGGCTTTATACTATCAAAAATAAGCCTGACTCGGCCAAATACTAGCAAAGCGGCCCGAAAGCAAGCTGTCTGCTTTCGGGCCGCCTTGATAAAATAGTAAAACGGAGTGGTCTAGTACTGACCTACAGCGCCTTGCCGCCGCGCTGGGCATCGGCCACCGCAATGGCCGTCATGTTCACAATTTCGCGCACGCTAGCGCCGAGCTGCAGGATATGCACCGGCTTGCGCATACCCATCAAAATCGGCCCGATAACCTCGGCGCCACCGATTTCCTGCAGCACTTTGTAGGCAATGTTACCCGACTCTACATTGGGGAAAACAAGCGTATTAGCCCCCTTCTCTGCTAGCGGTGAGAAACCATATTGCTCGCGCAGTAGCTCGGGGTTGAGGGCTACGTTGGCCTGCATTTCGCCATCGATGAGCAGGTCGGGGTACTTAATCTTTGCCAGTGCGGTGGCGGTCCGCATCTTGTCGGGCAGCACCCCCGAGTTTGAGCCGAAGTTGGAGTAAGAGATGGCTGCTACGCGGGGCTCGGTGTCGAAGAAGCGCACGGCCCGTGCCGTGAGGCCGATAATGCCCACTAATTCCTCGGCGCTAGGGTTAATATTCACCGTAGTGTCGGCGAAGAAGTAGGGCCCGCGGCGGTTCTGAATGATGTACATCGAGGCTACCCGGCTCACGCCCTCGGCCGGCCCTATCACTTGTAGCGCCGGCACGATGCTTTTGCCGTAGTCTTTGGTAAAGCCGGTGATGCAGGCATCAGCCGCCCCCGTTTCTACCATCATGGCCGCGTAGTAGTTGCGCTCGCGCATCAGGCGCTGGCCCTCGTAGAGCGTGATACCCCGCCGCTGGCGCTTATGATAGAATAGCTCAGCATACTCAGCGCGCTTCCCTTCTTCCTGCAGAATATCAATGATTTCGCAGCCTTCTAGGTCAATATTATTTTCCTGCGCAATGGCCAGCACGCGCTCGCGTGGCCCCAGCAAGATGGGAAGGGCAATGTTCTCATCGCGCACGATTTGGGCAGCCTTGATAATCTTGTAATTATCGGCCTCGGCAAATACCACGCGGCGCGGCCCTGAGCGAGCGGCCGACGTAATGCGGTTCATCAGCTTCTGGTTGACGCCTAGGCGCGCGCGCAGCTCGTCTTCGTAGGCCTGCCAGTCGGTGATGTCGCGGCGCGCTACGCCGCTTTCCATAGCCGCCTTAGCCACGGCCGGCGACAGCGTTGTGATAAGGCGCGGGTCGAGCGGCTTCGGAATGAGGTAAGCCCGGCCAAAGGCTAAGGTGTTGTCACCGTAGGCTTTGTTCACCATATCAGGCACGGGTTCCTTGCTCAGCTCGGCTAGGGCATGCACGGCGGCCAGCTTCATGGCCTCGTTAATTTCGGTAGCACGCACATCTAGGGCTCCCCGAAAAATGTAGGGGAAACCCAGCACGTTGTTCACCTGGTTGGGATGGTCTGAGCGGCCAGTCGCCATTATCAGGTCGGGCCGGGTGCTCATGGCCAGGTCGTAGGCGATTTCGGGGTCGGGGTTGGCCAGCGCAAACACGATGGGGTTATCAGCCATCTTCAGCAGCAGCTCGGCAGGCAGCACATTGGCTGCCGACAAACCTAGAAACACGTCGGCCCCTTCCAGCGCCTCGGCCATCGTCGTAACTGGCCGCGCCGTGGCAAAGCGCATCTGCATGTCGGCTAGGTTGGTGCGGCCAGCATTGATAACGCCGTCTTTATCAAAGACAACGACGTTCTCTAGCTTCACACCTAGCTCTAGGTACAACCGCAGGCACGACACGGCGGCCGCGCCGGCACCACTCACCACCAGCTTTACCTCATCAATCTTTTTACCAACTATTTCGAGCGCATTCAACAGGGCCGCCGACGTAATGATGGCCGTGCCGTGCTGGTCGTCGTGCATCAGCGGAATGTTCATCTTCTCCCGCAGCTCCGTTTCGATGCGGAAGCATTCCGGTGCCTTGATGTCCTCCAAGTTGATGCCCCCAAACGTAGGCTCCAACGCCTTCACAATGCGGATAAACTCGTCGGGGTCTTCCGCGTCAATCTCTATATCGAAGCAATCAATGCCCGCAAACTTCTTGAACAATACGCCCTTGCCTTCCATCACCGGCTTTGAGGCCGCTGGCCCAATGTTGCCTAGGCCCAGTACCGCCGTCCCGTTAGAGATAACCGCTACTAGGTTACCCTTAGCCGTGTATTTGTACACGTCGTCGGGATTTTTAGCGATGGCTTTGCAAGGTTCGGCCACGCCCGGCGAGTAAGCCAGCGCTAGGTCGAGCTGGGTACTAACGGGTTTGGTAGGTACTACCTCGATTTTGCCCTGTGGGCTCTGCTCGTGGTAGTCGAGCGCGTCTTGTGGATTGATTTTGAGCATGGTGGGGAGCTAGACCAAACAAAAACGGCCGCGAACCAATCGCGGCCGTTTAGCAAAATTACACTTTATTCAGTGGGTACTACCCGCCTACCACTAGCTTTTGGCCTGGCTTTACCTGGTCGGTAGCTAGGTGATTGAGGCGCTTCAGCTCAGTCAGCGTCAGGCCAAAGCGCTTGGCGATGCTAAACAGGGTGTCGCCGGGCTGTACAGTGTGCGTCTCTAGCTTAGTGCTAACCGGGTTGTTTTTGACGCGGCGCGGCGCGGTATTTTGCGCCTGTACTGCCATTGGCAGCGCAGTAGCATCGGCCGGTGCAGCTAGGCGCAGCTGCTGCCCAGCCATCACGGTTTCAGTTGTCAGCTTGTTCCAGGCTTTGAGCTGCTCGATACTTACGCCTTGAGTCTGGGCCAGCTTTGTAAGATTATCGCCTGGGCGCACGGTGTAAGTTGCTGTAGCCGATTCAGCTTTTTCTTCTTTCATGCGGCGGGCTTCTGCCAGTGCTCGCCCTTTTGTGCGGCCTTCCGTGACGCTGCCCGAGCGGCTAGGTCGTGAGGAAGCAATAGGTTCTGCTGGCGTAGAATCGAGCTCAGTAGTGGCGACCAAGCTGGTTACCGCCTCGGGCTGTCGTGCTGTGGTTTGCGAGCCTTCGCGGCGTCTGGCAGTGCGTGGCGCCTGTGGAGGAGCCGGGACTGGCAAAACTGCTATAGCAGCATCGTTGGTGGCCGCAGAGTCGGCCGGTAGACCTAGGCGCGTAGCGGCAGCAGCCTTGGCTGCGGCGGCGGCCTGCGCAATAGACAAGCGCTGTTGCGCTGCGGCCCGGGCAGCTAGTTGCTTTTTCACGCGGGCTAGCTCCTGCGCTTGAGCTATTTCACGTGCGGCGCGCTCTTGAGCCTGGCGGGCATAGCGGGCGTTGGCAGCGGCCAGTATTTGCAACGTACTGTCGGTGGGGGCCGTGCGGCGAAGCGTAGCTACCGTGACGGGAGGCGGGGCTGCCGCGGCCATTAAGGTTGGCTCGGCACTTGGCATAGCCGGGGCGGGCACCAGCACTAGCAGTTGGCGGCCTGGTTTCAGTGGCTGCTCTTTGCGCAGGCCATTCCACTTGCGAAGTTGAGCGGGGCTTACGTGGTATTTTTCAGCTACGGTAGCTAGGGTTTGCCCGCGGCGCAAGGTGTAATTGAGACGACGAAAGCGCGGGGCGGCCGCCTCCGTATTGGTCTGGGCGAGTTGGCCGCTTGTGGACCAGGGCGTAGCGCCATCCAAGCGTGCCAACAGCGGCGTCAGGGGGCGTGGCAGCTCGGCAGTTGGCTGGCAGTAGGCGAGTAGCGTGGGGTAGTCAACATCGCCTAGGTGCTCGCGAGCCGCCGCTGGAAACCGGAGCACGTAGGGCCGGTACCCCACGGGCAAGCTGGCGTGGCGTAGTTCGGGGTTGTAGCGCGTTAGGGCCAGCGAATCGGAGTAGCCTAGGGCTCGGCTGAGGCGGCGCAAATCGAGTGCCTGCCCGCGTAGCGTTAGCGTGTCGAGCTGCTCGTAGTGTTGGTAGCGTAGCGCCGGGCTGTGCAGGTCATGCTCCTTGGCATAGGTCATCGCATACATGATGGCCGTGAAGGTGGGCACATAGTTGCGCGTTTCGGCAGGCATGTGTGGGTACATATCCCAAAAATTGCGCTTGCCCGTTTTGCGAATTACCCGCTGTACGTTGCCGGCACCCCAGTTATAAGCAGCCAGTACCAGTTCCCAATCGTGAAACATACGGTAGAGGTCACGCAAGTACTTGCAGGCCGCTTCGGTCGCTTTTTCGGGGTGCATGCGCTCGTCTACCCACTCGTCGCGCTTCAGGCGCAAGTCGCCAGCGGTAGGTGGCATAAACTGCCACAAGCCCACCGCTCCTACCTGTGACTTGGCCGTGGGTATCAAGGCCGACTCTACTACTGATAAATACTTTAGCTCATCTGGTAGACTGTACTTGGCTAGGTATTTCTCAAAAATTGGAAAGTAAAAGTCCCTGCGCTCCAGTACGCGTTGGGTGTAGCCCCGTTGGCGCTCTGTAAAAAGTCGCACGTAGGCCATTACGGCATTGTTGAACTGGTGCGGAGCCGCCGTTTCGAAGCAGCTCATGCGGTCGCCAACTAGTTCTTGCAGGGTAATTGGCGTTTGTAGCCAAGCCAAACGAGCCGAATCCACTGTGGGCTCTAGCAAGGGCTCGGCCGCCAAAGAATCAATAGTAGCAGCCGGCAAGTCAACTACTTGGCGAACAGTATCCACGGGCATAGCTTGGCCGTGGCGGGGTACCCGCTGAGCAACCGCGGGCAAAGCCCCCAGCGCCAGGGCCCACACGAGCAACCGGCCCGTCAAACGACCCCGCAAAGCAGGGCGATTGGCCGACGCGGGTACTTGGTGCATTACTTTCATTAAGCTAAGGTAAAGTACAAGTTCTGAACAGCCTAACCGTTAGCAAAGCTTGCTAAAAAAATGACTGACCACGCAGCGGCTCGCTACGTAGTCAGTCATTTTAAGGTTTAAAACTTGGTAAAGAATACCTAGCTAGCTGCCGTTGCGGTCGTTAGCTCATTGGCAAATGCCAGCAACTCAGCTTCGCGGAAAGCGCCACTCATAATTTGCAAGCCGATAGGTAAGCCTTCAGCGTCCTGCCCAGCCGGAATAGAAATAGCCGGCACGCCCGATAGTGAAGCCTGTACCGTGAAAATATCGGCTAGGTACATTGATACGGGGTCTTGCTTCTCTCCAATCTTGAAGGCCGTAGTCGGGGTAGTAGGCAATATTAGGAAATCATACTGCCGCAGTAGCTCGTCGGTCTTTTCCTTAATGAGACGCCGCACTCGTTGCGCTTTGGTGTAGTACGCATCGTAGTAGCTAGCACTGAGTACAAACGTGCCCAGCATGATGCGGCGCTGCACTTCAGGCCCGAAGCCCTGGGCGCGGGTTTTCTTATAGAGCGATTCTAAGTCAGTAGCATCGGGCGCACGGTAGCCGTACTTCACGCCATCAAAGCGCGAGAGGTTAGAGCTAGCCTCGGCCGTGGTAAGGATGTAGTAGGTTGGAATCATCTCGTCGAGGTACGGGAAGTCCACTGCTTCTACCACATGGCCCTGGTTGCGCAAGGTATCTAGGGTGTCTTGTAGAGCATCATGCACCTCTTGCTGCAAGCCCGGCCGGTCGATAGCTTCCTTCAGGTAGCCAACGCGGTAGTGGGAGAGAGGCTTTAACAACGCACTGTAGGCAGGCACTTGCTGCTGGCTGGCCGTGCTGTCCATCCCATCGGGGCCGGCCATCACTTCGAGCAAGCGAGCAGCGTCCTCTACCGAGTGGGTGATGGGGCCAATCTGGTCAAAAGAAGATGCGAAAGCCACCAGCCCATAGCGCGAAATACGCGAGTAAGTAGGCTTCAGACCCACTACCCCACAGAAAGCTGCTGGCTGGCGCACTGAGCCACCTGTATCGGAGCCAATAGAAGCTAAGCACATATCGGCCTGCACTGCTACGGCAGAGGCGCCCGAAGAGCCACCTGGTACCCGGCTAGGGTCCTGGGCATTGCGTGCCGGGCCAAAAGCAGAGTTCTCGTTTGAGCCGCCCATGGCAAACTCGTCGCAGTTTTGGCGGCCAATAAAAATGGCATCCTCGTCTAGTAGCCGTTGCACGGCAGTGCCAGTGAAGAGCGACTTAAACCCATCAAGAATGCGGCTGCTGCTTTGCAGCGAATGGCCTTGATAGGCCAGCACATCTTTGAGTCCAATGACCATACCGGCAAGACGGCCAGCCGTGCCCTGGGCCAGCTTTTCGTCCACGGCAGCGGCTTGTTGGCGGGCTTCGTCGGCCCACACTTCCAGAAAAACATTTAGCTCAGCATTGCGCTGGCCGATGTTATCGAGGTAATACTCAACGAGCTGGCGGCAGGACGTAGTGCCCGCCGCCAGCTCGCGCTGGATTTCCGAAAGGGAAGAAAAAAGAGGTTTCAAATCTTAAGCGTCAGGTGATGGCTGGTCGAGGCGCGGCTTGGTACCGGGCACACTCCCCGGTAGGGGCGTGTCGTGTGCATGGGGTACCGGAGTTGCGGCCGGCGAATTTACATCATCCGTCGCATTGTACGACGGGTGTACAGGCTCGTAGGCTACTGGCTGGGTGGGGGGCACATGGCCATACTGCGGCTGCGAAGGGTCGTAGGGTTGCTGCTGGTAAGGCGGCTGTTGCTGGGGCGGATATTGGTTGGCGTACTGGTTAGGACGCGACTGGCCAGCATTCTCAAACTCGTTACGAATCTCGCTGCTAGCATCCTTAAACTCCCGAATGCCCTTTCCTAGGCCACGTGCAAGCTCCGGAATTTTATTGGCGCCAAAGAAAATGAGAATGACGACCATAATCAAAATCAATTCGGAGCCGCCGATATCGCCTAAAAAAAGCAGGGAAGAAGTCATAAGATGAAAGTTAAAACAGCGTAATAAAAAAGACTAGTTGGCAATTAGGCTGCCGGGCCGTTCGGGTTGTAGGGGGCTGCCGGCGGAGCCTGGGGTACCTGGCCAGGAGTTGGCTGGCCGTAGCCCGGCTGCGGCTGTGAATAGGGTTGGCTAGGCTGCGCATAGGGTGGCTGCGGCTGGCCAGCGTACTGGTTGGGCTGGTAGCCAGGCTGCTGTGGTGAGGTAGGCGCCTGGTAGTTCGGGCGCTGAGGCTCGTTGCTTGCATCCTTAAACTCGCGCACGCCTTGGCCAATGCCCTTGAACAGCTCAGGGATGCGCTTAGCGCCGAAGAACAGCACCAGTACGAAGATGATGAAGATGATGGTCTTCGGGTTGCTTATGAACAGAAGGGTGAGAACAAGCATGAGCAAAGGCGCCGGGCGGCTGTAGCGAGTGGAAAAACAAAGAGAAAGGTAGAAGTCTGGTATACGATAAAGCTGCGTTACTGGACTGCTACAAAGGTATCGTTTAAGTTGGTTTTACTCGGCACCTAGGGGCTGCACGCTGAGCGTCACCGCTCAATCACTAAGTAGCACCTACTAATAAGCTAAGTATATCTCGTAATAGGAGTAGCTACTGCTTTAGATTATTCCAAGTAAATAATTGATTGAACGTTAGCATTCATAATAGGTCCATTCGCCTGCTAGAATAGGAAATTCGGCGAAAAGATTCAGCCGTACTGCGCATATGTCATTCAAAACTGCCAACTTTGTATCGGTTAGCAACCTGATACTGTAATCGTCCTTTGGCCGATTCGGGAAAGGGAAGTTGGCTAAGTTTGTTTTCATAGCTCAGAAAGACACCGGGTTGTGCCCGGTGTTTTTTTTTATTTCTAGCTATCCACGGCTTTGCCGAAGTTGGCGTCCTTCTGCCATATATACTAACCCCAAAAATAGCAATGGCAACAGCAAGCCCAAGGCATAGCGGTACACTGAGGGGAGTACTTGCATAGCAGCTTGCCCTACTACTACTAGGCCCACCGCACCAAGCAGCCATAACAATAGCCGGCCCATGGGGTAAGGTACCGGAAAATGCCGCTCGCCCAGCCACCAGCACAGGGCGGCCATCAAAAAATAGCAGGCCAGCGTAGCCCAGGCGCTGCCCGTATAGCCAAGCACCGGTATAAGCACGAAGTTGAGTGCGATGGTTAATACTGCCCCCGCGGCCCCGATATAGGTGCCATAATATGTTTTGTCAGTCAGCTTGAACCACACCGACAGGTTATAATAGACCCCTAGGAATAAGTTGGCTAGCAAGAGAATAGGCACCACGTTGAGGCCAGTTAGGTACACTGGTCGCCGCAAAAACAATGGGCCTACCCAATTCAAATTTAGGCTGATACCCACGAAGATAAATGCGCAGCAGAGCGTAAACCACTTGAGTACCAAGGCAAACGTGGCAGGTGAATTCTTATCAGTACTTTGTGAGAAAAAGAATGGCTCGGCTGCATAGCGAAAAGCCTGGATAATAAGCGACATAAAAATGCTGAGCTTGTAGCAAGCCCCATACACGCCCACCGCACCTAGTCTACTTAAGCCAGGATAAAAGTTTTCGGGTAGCCAGCGAGGCAGTAAAATGCGGTCGAGCGTTTCATTGACCATACCAGCTAGGCCCATCAGCATGAGGGGGAGGGCATAGGCCAGCAGCGGCCGTAAAAAAGCCACGTCAGGCCAGCGAAAGCGAAAGTCTAGCAACTCGCGCCCTAGCAGTAACAGCGTTAGTGCAGACGCTGCGAGGTTGGAAAGAAATACGTAGCCTACTCCTAAAGTCGGGTTGTATACAGCCGCAACTAACGGTTTGAGACCAGCTAACCAATGAGTAGAAGGGCTTTGCAATATGTAGGGACACAGAACGATAAAGAACAGATTTAGCCCTATGTAAACTATAATGTTGGTGAGGCGGATAGCTGCAAATTTGCGAGCCTTGTTCTCGAGACGCAGGCGGGCAAATGGCAGTGCGGCTATCGCATCGAACCCCAGGATAAGTGCCACCCAATAAGCGTACTCTTCGTGGCCAGGCGGCAAGTCAAGTAGACCTAGGAGCGGCCGGGCGAGCCCAGCCAACACTAGCGTAAAAGCAACACTGCTCAGAAGCAGCAAGCTCATGGTACGATTATAAAGCTCTTGGCGGTCTGCCCCTGGGCGGTTGGCAAAGCGAAAAAAAGTGGTTTCGAGCCCGTAGGTGAATACTACGTTTAGAAACGATACATAAGCGTAAAGTCCTGTTACAATGCCATATTCAGCCGCTGCAAAGTGGGCTGTGTATACGGATACTAGGAAATAGCTCAGCACTCGCCCCACGATGCTGCTAACTCCGTAAATGGCCGTTTGGGAGGCCAGTTTTTTCGCAATACTCATTCGCTAACGCGTAAGGACCGCCAGCTCAGGAGCAAGCTGCCAACCATAAAGCGGGCAACTCATTCCTAGAGTGGTGGCCCCACTAAAATTATTTTCCAGTAAATACGGCAGCTCGCTTTTCAAGGAAGGCTGCCGTGCCCTCTTTAAAGTCAGCAGTGCCAAACGCTTGGCCAAAGGCCGCTGCCTCAGCAGCATAGCCTGCTTCACCGCCTTGGTCGAAGTAGGTGTTCACGCAGTCGATAGTTAGGCCTAGGGCTATTGGTGCTTTCGTAAGGATTTTTAGCAGCATGATACGGCAAAAGGCGAGTAGCTCGGCTTGCGGTACCACGTGGTTAACTAGACCTAGGCGCAAGGCTTCGTCGGCTTTCACTTGGTCGGCCGTTAGTAATAGTTCGAGCGCCTTGCCCTTACCTACCAGCTGCACCAAGCGCTGCGTGCCGCCATAACCAGGCAGCAAACCTAAATTCACTTCTGGCTGACCGAATCGGGCATTCTCTGCAGCTACTCGAATGTGGCAAGCCATTGCCAACTCGCAGCCGCCGCCTAGGGCAAAGCCATTAACAGCTGCTATTACGGGCTTGGGGCTAGTTTCAAACTCACGAAATACCGCCTGCCCACGAGCGGCTGCCTGCTGAGCTTCAGGGCCACTGAGCTGAGCTAGTTCAGCAATATCAGCCCCAGCCACAAAGGCTTTTTCACCGCTACCAGTCAGTAGGATGCCGCGTACTTCTGCATCTTGGCGAGCGTGCGCGATGGCTTGGCCTAACTCACTAATAGTAGCTGCATTAAGGGCATTGAGCTTGGTAGGGCGATTGACGGTGAGAGTAAGGATGCCAGTGGCATCATCCAAGTCGTAGAGCAGATTGTCGAAAGTGGGAGCCATAAGAGAGGGGAGTAAGCACAGACGGTCTCAAAGGTAAGGCCAAGCAAGTGGCAGCATCATTTGGCTAGTATATCCTCTGCTCCAGGTTAAATTATAAACAGTGTGGAGAAAGTATAGGATATTTCCTGCATATTGCACCAGCATTTGTAGTAGTTGCCATGAGTGACAAGTAATTGCTAGTCATATAACTAGGATGCACTAGCAAATTGCGCCATCATTTCACCATTTTCCCTTTTACCAATGAGCATCATCTCTGAATTCAAAGAATTTATTTCCAAGGGCAATGTGCTTGACCTTGCGGTCGGGGTCATTATTGGCGCGGCTTTTGGTAAGATAGTTTCGTCCCTAACCGACGATATTTTGATGCCGATTCTCGGCTTAGTTGTTGGTAGGATGGACTATTCTACCATCACCCTAGGGCCGATGAAAGTAGGACTATTCATTAATGCAGTGCTCAACTTTTTTATCATTGCCTTCTGCATTTTTCTTGTCGTACAGGCTGCCAACAGACTAAAGCGCCCTGCTACAGTCGTTGTAGTAGAGCCTACCACGCCTGTTGCTACAAAAGAAGAAGTGCTGTTAACCGAGATTCGTGATGCCTTACGCGCTCGGAGCTAGCATACCCAAAGTAGTTAGGTACTTAATTTTTAGTAACCAACCCTGTCTGCTTAGCCCGGAACTTACTAAAGCTTTCTGGCAGTTAGCAGCGTATTATCACTGCCATTTATTAGCCTTTTTCACGTGAAAAATCTGTTTATCGCTGGGGTGCTCACCGGCTCATTTGTATTGTGGGGCGCCGTAGCAGCTCAAGCCCAGTCATCGGCTGCGGCCGCTGAGGCGCCAACCAAGGCTGTTGACCCGGCTCGGATGAGTCGGCAGCAGCAAATGACACCTGAAGAAGCAGCTCGTGACCAACAGCTTCAAATATTAGAAGCTCGCACCGGTAACACTAGTTTTGGAGCCAGCACTGGCAAGCCATCTCACCAGTATGATAAGGGCAGTGGTGGCTTCACGCTGCGCAAGTACAGGGCTATGCCTGGGCAGGAAAATAAGCGTGGGCTAAGTCATCAGGCGCCCGGTAGCATTACTAAAGGGCAGCCTTTGGTGCATAACCACAGCCGCAAAAAGAAATTCTTGTTCTTTTAGTAATGAGCGGCCTCCCTAGGTCGTTGTTATAACTCGTTACAATCCAGTAGTAACTAAAAAGGCCACCCAATCGGGTGGCCTTTTTAGTTACTACTGGATTTCTTAACTCAAGCTTAGAGCTTGCGCTTGATTTCCTGTTCTTCGAAACCTTCGATGTTGTCGCCTTCTTGGAGGTCGTTGAAGCCTTTGATAGAGATACCACATTCGTAGCCCTGGCGTACTTCCGACACATCGTCCTTGAAGCGCTTGAGGTCCTGAATCTCGCCAGTATACTGCACAATACCATCACGTACTACCCGCACGCGGGTCTTGCGAGTAAGCGTGCCATCCGTCATCATACAGCCGGCAATGGTACCAACCTTGGTGATGTTAAACACTTGGCGAACTTCGGCATTGGCCACTACTACTTCGTGCAGGGTCGGCGCCAGCATGCCTTCCATCGCGTCCTTCACCTCATTGATGGCGTTGTAGATGATGGAGTACAACCGAACGTCAATCTGCTCCTGCTCGGCTAAGCGGCGTGCGCTCTGTGACGGACGCACCTGGAAGCCGATGATGATAGCATCGGAAGCCGAAGCCAGCAATACATCGCTTTCCGAGATAGCACCTACGCCTTTGCTTAGGATATTAACCTTCACCTCTGGCGTGCTTAGCTTCAGGAGTGAGTCGGAGAGTGCTTCCACCGAACCGTCCACGTCACCTTTCACCAAGATATTTAACTCCTTAAACGAACCGATAGCCAAGCGGCGACCAATCTCGTCAAGAGTGATGTGCTTCTTCGTGCGAATGCTTTGCTCGCGAGCCAGTTGTTGGCGTTGGGTAGCCAATTCACGGGCTTCGCGCTCAGTTTCCATCACTTGGATGCGGTCACCAGCCTGTGGTGCCCCTGTGAGACCTAGTACCTGTACTGGGGTAGCTGGGCCAGCTACTTTTTTCTTCTTACCACGGTAGTCGGTCATTGCCTTAACGCGACCGTAGTGCGGGCCCGCCAGTACGATGTCACCTACATTCAGCGTGCCAGTTTGAACCAGTACTGTAGTTACATAGCCACGACCCTTATCAAGCTCAGCTTCGATTACCGTACCCACAGCATTGCGGTCAGGGTTGGCAGTGAGTTCAAGTAGTTCGGCCTCGAGCAGCACTTTTTCAAGCAAGTCATCTACACCTAGGCCCGACTTGGCCGAAACCTCTTGGCTTTGATACTTGCCACCCCATTCTTCCACCAAGATGTTCATCTGCGAAAGTTCTTCGCGGATTTTCTCGGCATTAGCAGTGGGCTTGTCAATCTTGTTGAGAGCGATAATAATCGGCACACCAGCCGCTTGCGCGTGATTGATGGCTTCCTTAGTCTGTGGCATCACCGAGTCATCGGCGGCAATCACAATGATAGCGATGTCCGTTACTTTGGCACCACGGGCACGCATAGCCGTAAAGGCTTCGTGGCCAGGAGTGTCAAGGAAAGTGATAGGTGACCCAGACTTAGTTGTTACCTCGTAGGCGCCGATGTGCTGGGTAATGCCGCCGGCTTCGCCTTTGGCTACGCTAGCACTCCGGATGTAATCAAGCAGCGACGTTTTACCGTGGTCAACGTGACCCATGATGGTCACAATTGGCGCCCGCGGCTGCAAGTCCTCGGGGGCATCGCTCATGTCGATAGCCTCTTCGTCTTCTTCTGCTGACAGGAACTCTACATCATAACCAAACTCATCGGCAATCACCGTAATAGCTTCGGCGTCGAGGCGCTGATTGATAGACACGAACATGCCCATACCTAAGCACACGCGAATTACTTCGTTCACGTTTACATCCATCAAAGATGCAAGGTCGTTAGCCGAAATAAACTCAGTAAGCTTGAGGGTTTTAGCATCAAGCTCGTTTTGAGCACGCAGAGCTTCGCGCTCTTCAGCTGCCATACCCCGCTTGTCACGGCGATAGCGGGCACGATTAGCAGCAGCATTATTCTTGCCACCGCTCAGCTTCGCTAGCGTAGCCTTGATTTGCTCTTGAATCTGCTTATCGTTCTGCTCAGGCGTAAGCGCGGGCTGCGGTGCACGTGGAGCGCTTTGACCCGGGCGATTGTTCTGACCTGGGCGGTTGCCACCTTGGCCACCCGGACGATTGCCACCTTGACCTTGCTGGCCCGGTGCGCCCGCTGGGCGGTTGCCTTGGTAGCCACCACCTTGTTGGCCGGTGCCGGGGCTAGTATTAGCACCTCCGCCTGGCTGGCCAGGGGCAGGTAAGCGCTGCCGCTTTTTCTGGTTATTATTATTGTTATTGCCTACGCCGCTCTTGCGAACATCGGACGAAGCTACAGGGCGAGGCCCACGGCCACCCGGACCACGGCGGCTAGAATCAACCGGCAGTTGAATTTTGCCCAAAACTGTAAGACCCTTTAATTGGTCAGCTTTGGCCGTAATAGTACCTTCTTCCGCAGCCGCAGCTTCGGTTGGTGCTGGCGAAGTAGAAGGAGCTGCGGCTGGTGCAGCAGCTACTGGTGCCTCTACTGTTGGTGCAGGAGTAGGAGCAGGGGCTGGCGCTACAGGGGCCGACGCCACAGGAGTAGGCTCCACCTTTGCAACTACTGGTTGTGGGGCTGGTGCCGGAGTAGGACGTGGTGCGACAGGGGCAGGTGCAGTAGGCTGCGCCTGCGCTACTGGAACAGGGCGCGGTGCGGGTGTGGGTGCTGGCGTAGCTACAGGCGCTTGGGGCGGCGTAGCAGGGCGCGGCGGAATAACGCGGCCCTTGCTGTCCAATTCAATCTTGCCTAGCACCTTTAGACCAGGGGTCTTAGGTGCTTCTACTACTGGGGCTGCTGGAGCAGGTGCGGGCGCAACTGGCGCTGCTACTGCAGCAGGTGCTGTTTGCGCAGGCGCGACCGGAGTCGGTGCAACTGCTACAGGAGCTGTTGGCGCTGGAGCTACTGCCACGGGGGCTGCTACTGGAGCAGGCGTAGGGGCTGCGGCTACAGGTGCGGGCGCTGGCTTGGGAGCTGGTGCCGGGGCAGCAGGTTTTGCCACGGCGGCTTGCGCTTGAGCATTCAGCTCACTCTGGCGACGAGCCTGGGTGTGCCGTTGAGCCTCTTGCTTGTCTTGCGCCGAAGCAGCAAATTCTTTCTCCAATAAAGCCACCTGCTCGCCGGTGAGCTTGGTAGTGGGCTTATTTTCGACCACAATCCCCTTGCGGGAGAGGGTCTCGACGGCCCGGTCGATACCGATGTTCAGGTCTTTGGCCGCCTGAATAAGCCGTTTCGGGGTTGCTTCCGCCATTCTATAAAGTCGCGAACGATACGTTCTTGGGTGCAAAGGTAAAGATTAAATCTGGCCAGCAGGCTATAAACCAAGCCTACTGGCTCGATTTAATAATAACCCTGCGGGCGGTTGGCCCCGGCCCTCATTGGGCGGCCGGAGCGCTGTCGGGGTTTGCCGAAGCTGCAGGAGCAGCTTCGTCGGTCGGAAGGTCGTCATCGTCCGCAAATTCTTGACGAATAATGCGGTATACATCGTCCACCGTTTCTTCTTCTAGCTCGGTGCGGCGCACAATGTCATCCTTTTTCACGGCTAACACAGCGCGACCCGTATCGAGGCCGATTTTTTTGAGCTCAGTGATTACCCAAGCATCAATTTCATCGGTGAACTCGTCGAGCGCAATATCTTCTTCGTAGTCGGTGGCTTCGCGGAAGACGTCGATTTCCATACCTACCAGCCGCGAGGCTAGCTTGATGTTAGCGCCCCCCCGGCCAATAGCCAGACTAACTTGGTCTGGCTTCATAAACACGGAAACCCGACCAGTTTGTTCACTGATTTTCATAGAGCCTACCTTGGCTGGGCTCAATGCCCGAGCAATGAATAGCTCCAGATTATCGGTGTAGTTGATGATGTCGATGTTCTCGTTCATCAACTCGCGCACTACTGGGTGGATGCGACTGCCCTTCATACCTACGCAGGCACCTACTGGGTCGATGCGCTCGTCGTAGCTTTCTACAGCTACCTTGGCACGCTCACCGGGCTCGCGCACCACGTTTTTGATGGTAATGAGTCCGTCAAAAATTTCGGGCACTTCTTGCTCAAATAAGCGCTCTAGGAAGGCGGGAGCAGCGCGGCTCAGGATAACCTTAGGCGTGCCGTTCACTACATCTACGCGGTGTACTACAGCACGCACAGTGTCTCCTTTGCGGTAGCGGTCCTTCGGAATTTGCTCGCTCTTAGGCAGTACTAGCTCATTTTCGTCTTTGTCCAGAATGAGCGCCTCGCGGCTCCATACTTGGTAGACTTCACCAGTAATGATTTCGCCTACTAAGTCCTTGTACTTTTGATACAAGTTGTCGCGCTCCATATCCTTCACACGCTGAATGAGCGTCTGGCGGGCTAGTAGCACGGCACGGCGGCCAAAGTCTTCAATCTTAATGGGTTCAGCTACTGATTCGCCAATCTCGAAGTCGGGCTCAATCTTCTGAGCTTCGGCTAGCGGAATCTTGTCGAGGTCCCAGATATCCTCCGAGTCGTCATCTACGATTTCGCGGTTGCGCCAAATCTCTAGGTCACCGTTATCGGGGTTAACGATAACGTCGAAGTTGGAGTCATCCTCAAACTTCTTGCGAATCATCGTCCGAAACACGTCGTCGAGAATCGACATCATCGTGGGCCGGTCGATGTTGCGGCTTTTGGCGAACTCCTGAAAGTTCTCGATAAGCATCCGGGCGTTCAGGTCGGCCGCCGCGGCGGCGACTTCCTGCGGGCTAGGGGTTACTTTTTTAGCCATGGGAGATAGATAAAAGCGTGAAAGCGGCTAAAGCGTTTGTTCGCATAGATTAGCTTACTATAAGCAGGCATATCTGCAAAATCCGTTTAATCCGTTACAATCTGCGGTCTATTTGAAAGAGATAACAACAGTTGCTTCCTTAATGTCCCCAAAAGGAAAAAAGGCAGCTGGCAGCGTAGTCTTCTTAGATTTTACTTTAATAACTTCTTCCAGCTCAATGCCTTCGGATGTCACGGCAGTAAGCGGGCCAGTTTTCTCGGTGCCATCGGCTAGCTTTAACGCAAGGCTACGACCGATGTGACGCTGGTACTGACGAGGGTCGGTAAGGGGCTGGTCGGCGCCGGGCGAAGTCACCTCAAGCGAATACGCTGCCTCTTCTCCATAAGCCTCTTCTAGACCACGATTGAGACGACGCGTTACTTGAGCACACTCCTGAATGCCGAGGCCATTGGGACCATCGAGGGTAGCAGTGATTTTGGGCATCACCGAATCAGAAACGGTCAGGTCAACTACGTATAATCCGCTGTCGCCGAGGGCGTCAGTGAGTAACTGCTGAATACGGTGGCGGTCAAATTGGGCCATGGTGGGCGAGGGGTAGGACAAAAAAAGAGGGGACTGCGCGTCCCCTCTTTTCAGATTGAATACCAATTTCGAGTGCAAAGGTACGAATTTTTTTGAGGCTTTGCAAGTGGCAGCTAGTTGGCCATCGTCTACTTGTTGCGGCGTAGCCAAGCACCCAGAGTAATCAGAAAAGCAATGAGCAGGCTTCCGACACAGAGGCGTTGACTTAGCTGTAATTGCTTGCACAGATTGTATCCAGTTACTTGACTAATACATTCTCCCGGACTGTCTGTCTCGTATTGCAGGCTCACTAAAGTATTGACAATGCCAAATCCTGATACAGCGCTTAGTACGATTAAACCTGCTACAAGCCACGCAATGGCAACCTCAAGCACTTTAGGCATACAAAAACACAGTAAACATTAATACCCTACTGCTGCATCATCGCCCCTAGGGTCGGCGCCTCCTTCTAGCTGACCATTGGGCAGCACCCGAATGATGTCGAGCCGACCCCACGGCGCCCGCGGCTTGGGGTTGTAGCCTTTCTCCTGAAGAGCTTTTTCAGCTTCGGGTGTCAGAGCACCGGCTTCTACGTCGAGCTGGTCGGGTAGCCACTGGTGGTGCAAGCGGGGGGCTGATACGGCTTGCTCGGCGTCGGCACCGTAGTCTACAACGCTGAGAATGGATTGCAGTACGCTGTTAATGATAGTGCTACCGCCCGGCGAGCCTGTGACGAGCGCTAGCTTACTGTTCTTAGTAAGAATAGTCGGCGTCATGCTGCTGAGCATGCGCTTGCCGGGCGCAATAGCATTGGCGGTGCCGCCCACCAGCCCGTAAGAATTGGGTACACCGGGCTTGGCTGAAAAGTCATCCATCTCATTGTTAAGCAAAAAGCCTGCACCGGCTACCACTACTTTGCTGCCGTAGGCGCCGTTAAGGGTAGTGGTGCAGCTCACGGCATTACCTAGGGCATCGACAATGCTGTAATGCGTGGTTTGGTCGCTCTCGTAGCGCGCTAGGCCGGGGCCGGCCGTAATACTGGCGCTGGGCGTGGCTTGGCCATCAGTGCGGATAGTAGCGGCGCGCTGCTTGTTATAGTCTTTGGCTAAGAGCTGTGCTACTGGCACTTTGCCAAAGTCGGGGTCACCTAGATAGGTAGCGCGGTCGGCGTAGGCCCGGCGCTGCGCCTCGGTGATGAGGGCTACCGCGGTGGGCGTATGATAGCCCAAATTATCTAGATTATAAGGCTCTAGCATTTGCAGCATCTGCAGCAGGGCAACGCCACCACTGCTGGGCGGCGGCATCGTGATGACTTCGTAGCCGCGGTAAGTGCCCCGCAGGGCGGCGCGCCACTTGGGCTGGTAGCTGTTGAGGTCCTGCTGGGTGATGAGCCCACTTCCCTTTTTCATTTCGGCCAGTAGTAGCTCGGCGGTGCGGCCTTGGTAAAAGCCTGCGCGGCCCTGGTCTTGGATGCGCTGTAGCACGGCCCCTAGGTCAGGCTGCTTAAGTATATCACCCTTTTGCCAAGCGGTAGCGCGCACAAATACGGGTGGCGAGTTGGGGTTGTACTTCGAAAAGTCGGCCTGGGTACGGTTGAGGCCCGCTGCTTCTTTTTCGGTAAGGGCCACGCCTTGGTTGGCTAGGCGTACGGCCGGCGCTACGAGCTTGGCCCAGGGGAGCTTCCCAAACTTGTGGTGCAAGGCCACCATGCCGGCCACCGTACCGGGCGTGCCTACGGCGAGGGCGCCGGCCGTGCTGCGGCCGGGCACTACATTGCCGCTGGCATCGAGGTACATATCGCGGCTAGCGGCGGCGGGAGCCGTTTCGCGAAAGTCTAGGGTGCCTGCTGGGCCTGTGTGGTCGCGGTACACGATAAAGCCACCGCCACCTACGTTGCCGGCTACCGGTAGCACCACCGCTAGCGCAAACTGCACGGCCACGGCCGCATCGTAGGCGTTGCCGCCTTGCTGCATAATGTCGCGCCCCACTTTGGAGGCGGCGGGGTGAGCCGATACCACCAGGGCATGCTTGGTCACCACTGGTGTGGCGGCTGGCGGCAGCATGTTAGCTACGGGGGCGCTAGGTTTGGCTGGCCGTGTTGGTATTGCCCGCTGACCCAGCGCTGGCCCTGCCAACGCAGCCAGCAGCAAACTAGCCCAAGAAAAACGAGTAAATGGTTGCATGTTGCAAAGTAGGCATCGAGGCTCGGCTATCGGGCAGTTGCCTACCTTTGGATGTCTCTATTTTTTCTTCGCTTATGTCTGCCGACGCCCTGGCCTCCGCTGCCGCACCCACTGCTCCTACGTTGACACTCACCCAAGAAGACTCTTGGTTGCAACCCTATGAGCCCGTGCTTCTGGCGCGCCAGCAGCGGCTAGCCGACCGGCTGGCGGTTATCACCAAGGAATATGGTTCGCTGAGCAAATTTGCCCTGGCCCACCAGCGCCTAGGGTTGCACTACGACCCGCGCCGTCGTGGCTACGTGGTGCGTGAGTGGGCGCCGGGCGCCGAGGCCATGTACTTGGTCGGGGACTTTAACTTCTGGAACCGCGAAGCTGACCCACTGCACAAGGACGAGGCCACTGGGGTTTGGGAAGGCTTTATTGCTGACGATGAGCACGGCCGCCGTCCCACTACTGGCTCGCGCTATAAACTGCACGTGGTAGCCCACGGCCAGGGTAAAGACCGCCTGCCCGCCTACTTGCGCCGTGCTGTGCAAGATGAGCAGAGCAAAGATTACTCGGCCCAGCTCTGGGTGCCCGAAGCGCCCTTTCAGTGGACCGACCAAACATTTCGGGTAGCAAATTCTACGAAGGGGCAACCCCTCATTTATGAGGCGCACGTGGGCATGGCGGTCGAGGAGGGCCGGGTGGGCACCTACCGCGAGTTTGCTGACCACATCCTACCCCGCATTCAGGCCGATGGCTACAACTGTGTGCAGCTGATGGCTGTGCTGGAGCACCCGTACTACGGCTCATTTGGCTACCATGTGGCCAACTTCTTTGCCCCTAGCTCGCGCTTTGGCACACCTGAGGACCTGAAGTACCTCGTGAATGAAGCGCACAAGCGTGGTATTGTAGTGCTGCTCGACCTAGTGCACTCGCACGCCGTGAAGAATGAGGCCGAAGGGTTGGCCGATTTTGATGGTTCGGGCAATCTCTACTTTCACAAGGGCGACCGCGGCAACCACCCCGGCTGGGACTCAAAGCTATTTGACTACGGCCGGCCCGAGGTGCAGCAGTTCTTGCTAAGTAACCTGCGCTATTGGCTGGAGGAGTTTCACTTCGATGGCTTTCGATTCGACGGCGTGACGTCGATGCTTTATCACCACCACGGCGAAGGCCACGCTTTTGGTGGTTATGATAGCTACTTTGGCCCGCAGGCCGACGACGATGCCATTCTCTACCTCATGCTGGCCAGTACGCTGGTGCGCGAGTTCAAGAAGTCGGCCATTTTGGTAGCCGAAGATATGAGCGGCCTCCCTGGCTTGTGCCGCCCCATTGCGGAGGGCGGCATAGGCTTTGACTACCGCCTAGGTATGGGGCTGCCCGATTTTTGGATTAAGACCCTCAAGCACCAGCGCGATGAGGACTGGGATCTAGGCCAGCTGTGGCACCAGCTCGTAAACCGCCGCCAAGGCGAAAAAACGGTGGCCTACGCCGAAAGCCATGACCAGGCGCTGGTAGGCGACAAAACCCTGGCTCAATGGCTTTTTGGGGATGCCGTGTATCATCATATGCAGGCCGGCGACCCAGATGGTGGCGCGGTCCGGGCCCAGGCGCTGCACAAGCTGATTCGGCTCATCACGCTTAGCGCGGGCGGCGAGGCCTACCTCAACTTTATGGGCAATGAGTTTGGCCACCCCGAGTGGATAGACTTTCCGCGGGCGGGCAACGACTGGAGCTACCACTATGCCCGCCGCCAGTGGAGCCTAGCCGACAACCCTGACCTGCGTTACAGCCAGCTATTGGCCTTCGACCAAGCTATGCTAGGGCTAGCCCGCCAGCGCCAGCTGTTGGTGAAAGGCCCCGCCCAGCTTCTTAACATTGACTTCGGCAATAAAGTCATCGCCTTCGAGCGGGCTGGACTAGTATTTGTGTTCAGCTTCAACGTGAGCGAAAGCTTCTTCGACTACGGCATTCCGGTGCCCGCTGTGGGGCGCTACCGCTTGGTGCTCAGTTCCGACCGGCCTGCGTTTGGGGGCTTCGACCGTCTCGACGAGTCAGTTATTTATGATACCCTAGGTGGTGGCGGCACTGATGAGGCGCCGCGCCTGCGGCTGTACGTGCCTAGCCGCACTGCCCTAGTGCTAGCCAAGGCGTAAGCAAAGCAGCGGCGGCGCTAACCCGTTCTGGGGTTCGCGCCGCCGCTGCATCTTATACGCAGTTACTTCGGTCGCCTAGGTGGCTTACTATTCGCGTTTGCGCCCAATGCTTAGGCGGTACACCGTTTCGGTGAGGCGCTTGGCCCGAATTTCGGGCGACTTAGCGCCCTTGAGGTAGCGCACGTAAGAACGCTGCTCGGGCTTGGTCAAGCTCTTAAAAAAAGTGTTGGCCGTGGCATTTTCAGCTAAGCTGGCTGCTAGGTCGTCGGGCAAGTTCACGACGCGCTCGCTGAGGTCGTGGCTGAGAGCCACGCGTAATACGTCGCCCACCGTTTTGCCAACGGCGCGGCGTACCTCGCGCGGCACCACTAGCCCGTGGTAGCCATCGCCAAGCGGGGTTAGTTCGCCTTGGTAGGGAAAGCCCTCGATGGCCGTTCGCACGGGTAGCTCGTCTTTGGTGCCGTACACCTCGGCCACCGAAAAAGGTGCTACCACAAATACGTCGCCCGTGCGCGGGTCAGCTTCGAGCACCGCTTCAAATTCCTGTTCAAATTCCGTCATTAAATGCAAAATTAAGCCGGGTTGATGCTTGGGCGTACTTGAGCGGTGCGCAAGGCCTGCGCTACGGCGGTGGCATCGGCGGCGGCCACCGTTCGTACCAGCTCCGGGGAAAGCCCTAGGTCGTGGCGTAGGCGGTGAGTGAGCTCGGGTGTTTCGGCCAAGATAAGGTCGGCGCGGTGTAGCGCCTGGCGTTGGAGCTCGGCTTGCCAGCCAGTGGCGGTTTCAAGCGAATCATCTGTGCTTGCCGCCAGGGTAGCCACGTGCAGCACAAGCGGCTGCCGCGTGCGGTAGCGCAACTCCTGCGCGGCTAGCCAGGTAGGCCAAGCTGGGGCGTAGATGGCCGAAAATGGCGCTTGAGCCAAGGCTACTGGCACTGCAAAGCGTGCGTATTGAATGACTTGAAAATTTAAATCAGGCGCTTCAAACGGCTGGCTAGGTGGCCGTAGCTCTGTAGGTTCGGCGCCTGCCACTGCGCTGGGCTGCTCGCCGGTAGTGGCGGCATAGTAGCTAGCTTCGTCCCCAAGGTCAGTGACGGATGAGGGCTCATCAATCGGCAGGGGAGCACGTAGCGAAGCCAAGGCTTCTGTCCAGTCGGTTTGGGCATCTACTGGCGTTTCGGCCAGCGGGGCTTCGGTAGGAGTAGCGGTACCAGTTGCTAGGTCATCGAGCAGGACAGGGGCTAAGTCAGCCTCTGCATCGAGTGCAGGTGACTCATCCGCTAGGTAGTCAGGCGCCGGAGCAGCAGGCAATGCTGGCAACGGTTGCTCCTCAAGCTGAATAATGCCACCTAGGGTAGGGGAAGGGGAAAAAACAGTGCCCTCCGATAAGCTAGACACTGCTTCAGTCGCTTCGGACTTGGCAGTAGCTGCAAGCATCAAATCTGCGATGCTACTGTCGGCTGCTGCCACTTGGCTACCTAGGTAGGGCGCAGCGGGCGGTGCCAAGCTGCTCTGCCAAATGGGCTGCGGGAGAGCTTGGTTACTCAGCGCGGTGAGTTCGGGCAAGCTGAAGCTGCTAAGATGCAGCACACGGACTGCTGCCCAAGCGAGGGGCACTGGGGTCGCAGTAGGGGATGGTTCTGACACTACCAGCGGCGCTTCAGCCAGCGCACCTAGGGGCAATGGCTGGGGCGTAGGAGCCGCTAGCGGTAAGGTTGGTTCGGCTGTTGGCGTGCTTGGTGAAGGAACTTCTTGGCCAGTGACTGGGGCACTTTCGGGTGGCAGGCTAGCCGCTACATCTGCTGCTGGGAGTGGGGCCGCCGGGACCGGCAATGGCAGAAACTCCTCTTGTGTGGGCTCGCCGGTTTCAGCAGGTACCAGCACCACTACCGAATCGAGGGCTGGGGCCGAGGTTTCGGTGGCTTCCACCAGCGCCCGTACGGCGGGGGCGGTTTCATCCCAGGCTAAAACCAAGACAGCAACGGGAACGGTAGCAGCAAGCAAACTCATGGGCAGCAAATGTGCCTGCGAATAACGGTGCTACGGGGCGCAACTCCGTGGCTAGCCTCAGAATATTACTAAAATCAGGGCTTTTACTACGGCGTCCGCCGGGCTTGCTTTTCGCGTTAAAACCTATCTTGCAAGCTTTATACCTAGCATTCATGGCTCTTGCTGAGTGCGTTTGAATTGCTCCGCTTTTTATTTGCTCCGCTCTACTTTATGGCCAATTTTACCCAGGAAAATAACTACATGCTTAATAACCTGGCTGCCCAAAGCAGCCAGGAGCAGCAGCCCGGTCTTATCGGGCGGGCCGAGCAAACCAACGACTATCTCTTCGTTTTCACTAGCGAAAATGGTACTAGGTTGCTGTTGCATGCGCTGTCCGACAAAATTCTGCGCTTTCGCTACCTCACGCCGGGTAGCCCTGCTGAGCCCGATTTCAGCTACGCGGTGCCCAGCGTGGATGATGCGCATCCTACCTTTCCGCGGGTGCCCACTTTCTTGGAGTTTAAGGAAAAAAGCGACCACTACCGCCTTACCACGGCTCGCCTCATTTGCATCGTGTGGAAGGACTCGTTGCGTACGCGTGTGCTCGACCGCTCGGGCACCATTTTGAGCGACGATGAAAAGGGCTTTCACTGGCAACACAACGACGATACTGGCAATGACATCGTAAAAATGAGCCAGCAGGTACCCAGCGGAGTGTGCTACTACGGTCTCGGCGATAAGCCCGTCAATATGAACCTACGGGGCCAGCGCTTCGTGAACTGGGGCACTGATACCTACGGCTACCAAAAAGGCGCCGACCCGCTCTACAAGAATATCCCCTTCTACTACGTGCTGCACCAGCGCATTGCGCACGGTATTTTCTTCGATAATACTTTCAAGGCCTTCTTCGACTTTGCCGCCGAGCGGGCCGATGTCACGAGCTTCTGGGCCGAGGGTGGCGAGCTGAATTACTATTTCATCTATGGCCCTACCTTGCTCGAAGTCAGCCAGGAATACACCCACCTAACCTGCCCGCCACCCCTGCCGCCCCTCTGGACCCTAGGCTACCACCAGTGCAAGTGGAGCTATTTTCCCGAACGCAACGTGCAGGAAATAGCCCTAGGTCTGCGGGAGCGTCGTATTCCGTGCGATGCCATTTACCTCGACATCGACTACATGGACGGCTACCGATGCTTTACCTGGCACCCGCAGCACTTTCCCGAGCCCAAGCGCCTAGTGCAGGACCTAGCACAAGATGGGTTTAAACTGGTCGTAATTATTGACCCTGGCATCAAAATCGACCCCACCTACGCGGTGTATCAGGAAGGCTTGGCCAATGATTATTTCTGCCGCCGCGCCGATGGGCCGCTGATGCGGGGCTCAGTATGGCCCGGCCAGTGCCATTTTCCTGACTACACGCGCCCCGAAGTGCGGGAATGGTGGGCTAGCCTATTTGAAGGCCTAATAAAGGACGTAGGCGTGCGCGGCGTTTGGAACGATATGAACGAGCCCGCCGTGTTTGAGCGCGGTACCTTCCCCGACGATGTCCGCTTTGCCTACGATGGGCAGCCGTGCTCGCATAAGAAGGCGCACAACATCTACGGTATGCAAATGGCCCGCGCTACCAACGAAGGCGTGGCGCGCTTTAGCTACCCCAACCGGCCGTTTACCATTACGCGCAGCACCTATGCGGGCGGCCAGCGCTACTCGTCGGGCTGGACCGGCGACAACATTGCTAGTTGGGAGCACCTATGGCTGGCCAATATTCAGTGCCAGCGCCTCAGCATCAGTGGGTTTAGTTTTATTGGCTCCGACATTGGCGGTTTCATCGACCAGCCCAGTGGCGAGCTATATGCGCGCTGGATAGCCCTAGGTGCTTTTCACCCGTTCTTCCGTACCCACAGCAGCGGCGACCACGGCGACCAAGAGCCGTGGAGCTTCGGCGAGCCGTTCACGAGCCTGGTGCGGTCCTTCATCGAACTGCGCTACCAGCTGCTGCCCTACATGTACACTACGTTTTGGCAGTATAGCACGCACGGCACGCCCATGCTTCGCCCCCTCACTTTCCTCGACCAAAACGACCCCGAAACCTACCTGCGCATGGCCGAGTTTTCGCTTGGCGATAACCTGCTGGTGTGTCCCATTACCCAGCCCGGCGCCGACGGCCGCTGGATGTACCTACCCAAAGGTCAGTGGTACTATTACTGGACTGACGAGCTGAAAGCGGGCGGTGCCGAAGTGTGGGCCGCGGCCGACCTCACTCGTATTCCGCTTTTCATCAAGGCCGGGGCGGTGGTACCCATGCAGCCCGTAATGCAATTCGTAGGCGAAAAGGTGGTGGAAGAGCTGACTTTGCACGTTTACTACAAAGCCGGTACCGCCGAGAGTATGCTCTACGATGATGGCGGCGAGGGCTACGCCTACCAGCAAGGCCAGCAAACTACCCGCCGCTTCACGGTGGCTGGCGACGCTAGTGGGCTCACCCTACGCCAAGATATGGAGGGCAGCTACCAGCCCAGCTATGCTACCTACCGTGTAGTGCTGCACGGCTTGCCCAGCGCGCCACTTACCGTTACGGCCGATGGCCAACCAGTAGCCCTAGGTAGTCACGAGGCCACCGAAACGACGGTGGCGGCACCCGAAGTAGTGGTAAGTGCCAACTTGCACGAGCTAAAAATAGAACTTGAGCAGACGCCGACCGCCCCGGCCAAAGGTGAATAAGTAAATAGGAGCAAAGTCTTTTAGCGTCAGCTGAAAGGCTTTGCTCGTTTATGCTAGCTCGGTAGCAGCCCTAGGTGGCTGGCGTGCGTACTACGCACGCGGGCCAGCGCTCACTTACGCTGGCGGTCTTTTACGCCCTTGGCTACCGATAAATCTCAATCCAAAACCGCCATTATTACGGCGCTGGCTGCCAACTTTGGCATTGCCGCTATCAAGTTCGTTGCTGCTTGGTTTACAGGCAGCTCAGCTATGCTGTCCGAAGGCATCCACTCGCTTGTGGATACAGCCAATGAGTGGTTGCTCCTGCTAGGGCTACGCAAGAGCCAGCAGCCCGCCACCGAGCGGCGGCCCTTTGGCTACGGCCGCGAGCTGTATTTCTGGGCCTTCATGGTAGCCGTATTCATTTTTATCATTGGCGGTGGCTTATCACTCTACGATGGTATCGACCATATCCGGCACCCCGCGCCGCTTCATAGCCCTACCTGGAACTACGTAGTGCTAGCAGTAGCCTTCTGCTTCGATGGGGTCTCTTTTCTGGTAGCGCGCCGCACATTCAATAGCCAGCGGGGTAATCAACCGTTTTGGAAGGCCTTTCGGGACAGCAAGGACCCGTCCATTTTTGTGGTGCTCTTTGAGGATGCATCCGACTTGCTAGGGTTGCTCATTGCTTTCCTAGGTGTGTTTCTCAGCCATATGCTTGACATGCCGGTACTCGATGGTGTAGCATCTGTACTTATCGGTTTGCTGTTATTTGTAGTAGCTGGGTTGTTGCTGCGCGAAACCAAGAGCCTGCTACTCGGCGAACCTGCCGAACCAACGCTGCTGCAAAAGATAACTGACCTAGTACAGGCAGAACCTACCGTTGTGAATACAGCTCCACCGCTCTCTTCCTACCTAAGTCCGCACGAGCTATTAGTGGTGCTGCCCATAGAGTTTAGGCCTGACCTGCCTGCCGCCCAGCTTACCGAAACGGTGAATCAGTTACGGACTGCTATCGAAGCGGCCCATCCTGACGTGCGCCACATATTCATTCAGCCCACTGCCTTGGGTAAACCAGCTTCCTAGTAACCTAGGGCAGGGTTAGAAGGATAAAGCAACCCATAAAAAAACGGCGCCTTGGCTTAGCCAGGGCGCCGTTTGTAAAACGTCGAATAGGTCTAACCTAAGCTAGGTTATTCGAAGCAGCTTTTGCCGTCAAGAACTCACGGTTCAGGATAGCAATGTTTTCGAGCGAGATGCCTACTGGGCACTCAGCAGCGCACGAGCCAATGTTGGAGCAAGCACCGAAACCTTCGATGTCCATTTGAGCCACCATGTTCTCCACGCGCGTTTGAGCTTCTACCTTGCCTTGCGGCAGTAGAGCCAGCTGCGACACCTTAGCGCTCACGAAAAGCATTGCTGAGGCATTTTTGCAAGCTGCTACGCAGGCGCCACAACCGATACAGGTAGCAGCCTCGAAGGCACGGTCAGCGATGTCTTTCGGAATCGGAATTTCGTTGCCATCAGGAGCACCTCCCGTATTTACGCTTACGTAGCCACCTGCCTGGATAATACGGTCGAATGCCGAACGGTCTACGCTCAAGTCCTTATTAACCGGGAAAGCATTGGCGCGCCAAGGCTCGATGGTAATCGTATCACCATCCGAGAACTTGCGCATGTGTAGCTGGCAAGTCGTGGTACCCTTTTCAGGGCCGTGCGAGCGGCCGTTGATAAACAAGTCGCACGAGCCGCAGATGCCCTCGCGGCAGTCATGGTCGAATGCTACGGGGTCGGTGCCTGCACGCAGCAAGTCTTCGTTGAGCACGTCGAGCATCTCCAAAAAGGACATGTCGGGTGAAATATCCTTTACGTTATACTCGACAATCTGACCTTCTGTCTGACGGTTAGGCTGGCGCCATACCCGTAGCTTCAGGTTCATTGGTTTGGTATTGGTAGTGGAGGCAGAACCGGCCATTTTGGTAATTATAGGTTATGAATTATGAGTTATGAATTAGCAATTCAGTTATGAGCAATGAGTTATGAGCAGGCCATGTTTGGCAAGAGGTAGCAAGCTTAGCAGCCTGCTCATAACTCACGATTCATAATTCATAATTTATTTGTAGCTGCGCTGAGTCAGCTTCACATTTTCAAATACAAGCTCCTCTTTGTGTAATACTTCGGGCTGGTTATCACCCGTATATTCCCACGCTGCTACGTAAGCATAGTTGTCATCATCGCGAAGAGCCTCGCCTTCGGGAGTCTGATACTCTTCACGGAAGTGACCGCCGCAGCTTTCATTCCGGCTGAAGGCATCGTCTACCATGAGTTCGCCGAGTTCTAGGAAGTCAGCTACGCGGCCAGCTTTTTCTAGGGCTTGGTTCATTTCCTCACCCGAGCCAACCACTTTCACATCCTGCCAGAACTCGCGGCGGAGTTTCTGAATTTCTGCTTTGGCGTGCTTTAGGCCCTCGGCATTGCGAGCCATGCCACAGTATTCCCACATTATATGACCTAGGGCCTTGTGGAAGTCGTCAGGCGTACGCGTGCCATTTATGCTCAGCAGCTGCTCTACTCGAGCTTGCACAGCGGCCTTCGCTTCAGCAAAGGCAGGGTGGTCGGTCGTTACCGGCTTAGGGGCCGTTTGGGCCAACTGGTCGCCAATGGTATACGGAATTACGAAGTAACCATCGGCCAAGCCTTGCATCAGGGCCGAAGCCCCTAGGCGGTTAGCACCGTGGTCCGAGAAGTTGCACTCGCCAGTAGCGTACAGACCTGGGATAGTGGTTTGCAGGTTGTAATCAACCCACAGGCCGCCCATGGTGTAGTGTACCGCCGGGTAGATGCGCATGGGCATCTCGTAAGGGTTTTCGTCGGTAATCTTTTCATACATCTCGAAAAGGTTGCCGTACTTCTGGCTTACTGCAGTGGCACTGGTGCGCTTGATAACATCGGCAAAGTCGAGGTATACAGCCAAGCCTGAGGCACCTACACCCCGGCCTTCATCACACATCATCTTGGCGTTGCGCGAGGCTACGTCACGTGGTACGAGGTTACCGAAAGCGGGATATTTACGCTCCAAGAAGTAGTCACGGTCTTCTTCTTTTATGTCCTGCACCCGGATTTCGCCTTTGCGCAAGCGCTCAGCAGTCTCTTTGGTAGCAGGCACCCACACACGGCCGTCGTTACGCAGCGACTCCGACATCAGCGTCAGCTTCGACTGGTAATCGCCCGATACGGGAATACAAGTGGGGTGAATCTGCGTGAAGCAAGGGTTCGCGAAGTACGCGCCCTTCTTGTGAGCACGCCACGGTGCGGTTACGTTGCAGTACTTAGCGTTGGTGCTCAGGTAGAATACGTTGCCGTAGCCACCCGTAGCTAGCACTACTGCGTGCGCCGCGTGGGTTTGCACCTCGCCGTTCACTAGGTTACGCGTTACGATACCACGGGCTTGGCCATCTACTATCACTACATCAAGTAGTTCCGAGCGGGTGTACATTTTCACCTTGCCGTAGGCTACCTGGCGGCTCAGGGCCGAGTAGGCACCTAGGAGCAGTTGCTGTCCGGTTTGGCCACGGGCATAGAACGTGCGGCTTACTTGCGCACCACCAAACGAGCGGTTGGCCAGCAGTCCACCGTACTCACGAGCGAAGGGTACACCCTGCGCCACGCACTGGTCGATAATATTAACCGATACCTGAGCCAAGCGGTACACATTGGCTTCGCGGGCGCGGTAGTCGCCGCCCTTGATGGTGTCGTAGAACAGACGGAACACGGAGTCGCCGTCGTTTTGATAGTTTTTAGCGGCATTGATACCGCCCTGCGCAGCAATAGAGTGCGCCCGACGCGGTGAGTCGTGGTACGTGAACGCCTTGACGTTGTAGCCTAGCTCAGCCAGCGAAGCGGCCGCAGCAGCGCCCGCTAAGCCCGTACCCACCACAATCACGTCGTACTTACGCTTGTTGGCGGGGTTAACGAGCTTGACGTTGAACTTGTGCTTGTCCCACTTTTCGGCCAAGGGGCCTTCGGGCGCTTTGGAAAACAATTCCATATCTAATGGGTGGTTAGGTAGTTAGGAGGTTAGGGGGTCAGGAAAAGCACAGGCTACTCAGAGAGCCTAGCCACCCAACTACCTAACGGCTTAACAACTTAGTTAAAAGCCAGCGTCAAATGCTGCAACGTCACGGTTACGCTGTCTTTCAGCGCGCCTTGCTCGTTGGTAAAGATGTAAAAATACAGCGGCATCGAGGCGAAGCCGGCCGAAACTAGGACAGCGAAAGCGTAGCCAAAGTTCTTAATCAAGGGCATGTATTTGCGATGATTTAGACCTAGGGTTTGGAAGCCCGAACGGAAGCCGTGCCAGAGGTGATAACCTAGGCTAGCTTGGGCGGCTACGTACAGCACCACATACCAGAGTTGGTGAAACGACGTTACGACTACTTTGTAGAGGTTGTCATTGTGGTTGATGTCCGGGTCGAGCGAGCCGAAGCGCGCGCGCCAGAAGAAGTTGTACAAGTGTACAAGCAAGAATACCAAAATGATAGACCCTAAGAGGCCCATGTTGCGCGAGGTCCACTCCGAGTTCTGCTTGGCTTCCCACTGGTCGTACTTGTGTGAGCGAGCGCTTTTGTTGCGTAGCGTCAGCATCAGGGCTTCATAGATGTGAAAGCCAAAGCCCAGCACCAAGCCCCATTCGATGGTGCGAATGACGGGGTTAGTGCCCATGAAATGTGAGTAAACGTTGAACGCTACGCCGTCGTCGTTCTTGAAGAGCTGGAAGTTACCAATCAGGTGCACTACCAGGAAGGTGCAAAGGAACAAGCCCGTCAGGGACATGACAATCTTGCGCCCGATGCTACTGGTAAAGGTTTTTGTAAACCAATTCATAAAAATATCAGCCAAAAAAGAGCTACTTAAGTCGCCCAAAGGTAGGGACCGGGGCAGTGCCCCCCAAGCACGCCGCGTAATATGCGTGCTATTTAGAATGGTTAAATATTGCAGTTTCGTTAAGTCCCAGTTGCCATGAATCAATCTCTTTCCATCCCCGTTAAGTCAGCACGACTCGTTTACAACCAATTTTGCCCTAAAAGGTTGTGCTTGGTAGTAAGCTGGTAGTGAAGGAATCAGCGCGGCGCCCCTTATTATTGTTATATGCAAACACTTTCCTCTCCTAAGTCGTCATTTTGGCGCAACGGATGGTTATTTTTCCTGTTGCTAGTCTGTTTGGGCTGGCTGCATCCTACTGCTGCGCACGCTACCCACCTCCGCGCCGGCGACATTCAAGCCAAGGTCGATACGACGCCGACTCGCAACCCAAATCGGATTTTCTTTAAGCTGACACTCTACCGTGACCCTAGGTATGTGCAGCAAAATACGATTAGGATTTATTACGGTGATGGCAAAACCAGTGACCTTGATGAACCGGGTGGAATTCCGAAAGCCAATGAGGTTCAAGTGTCGCCCACAGCTAGCGTCATTACCTTTTTCTTCGAGCACACTTACCCCGGCTCAGGCCGATATACTGCCAGTATGGTGGAGGCCAACCGCGTAGCGGCCGTGGTAAACATGACAGCATCTGTCAACCAGACATTTTACATCAGCACTACCATTACGGTAGACCCGGGGCTAGGTCAGAATCGCCTGCCAGTGTTGCGGGCGCCAGCCATCGACGCTGCCGCTGCTGGGCAAGTATTCTTGCACAACCCCGCTGCCTACGATGCTGACGGCGACTCACTAGGGTTTCGGCTAATGCAGAGCCAGCAAGTAGCCCTGATACCCAACCCGATACCCGCCAACTTTATTCCGACGCCTTCTATTACCAATGGCTACGAATACCCCAACAGCCAGAGCTTCGGCAATCAAAATCAGAGACCAGTTCAGGTCTCCTTTTTGGATAATAATGGCAACCAGTTGGCGCAAGTAGGCGCCGATGCTACCTTAACCATTAATACCCGCGGCCAGCTTATTTGGAATGCTCCCTTGCGCGTGGGTACTTACAACGTCGCTATTGTAGTAGAGGAATGGCGGCGCAACGCCCTAGGTTACATTAAGATAGGCGAAGTAATTAGGGATATGCAGATAGACGTGGTGTCCACGAATAACCTGCCGCCCGTTATCAAAATACCGCAGGACACCTGCGTGGTAGCAGGCACTTTGCTTAATAAAAGCGTGACGGCCGTGGATGGTACTGGGCCAGGAACCACGGCCACGCCGGTACAACTCTTTGCCTATAGTGGTATTATCCCACCGGCCACGTTTCGGCAATCGACCCAAGGACCGCCGCGGGCGGTGGGCCGGTTTAACTGGGCTACGGCCTGTGAGAACATTGCGGCCCAGCCCTATCTGGTAGTCTTTAAAGCGCAGGATACGCCTCGTACGCCGCCTGCTCCTAATGACCCGCCGCTGATAGATGAGAAAACGTGGCGCGTAACGGTAGTAGGCCCTGCACCCACCAACTTGCAAGCTGCCGTCACTACCAACCAGCGAGTGCTGCTGACATGGGCCAGCTATCCGTGCCTGTATTCTAGCCAGCCCGGCGTGCTGCCTACCATTCAGATTTATCGGCGCGAAAACTCCTATCCTTTCACGCCTGGTCCTTGCGAAACGGGTATTCCGGCCGCGGCGGGCTACACGCGCATCGCCAGCATTCCGGCCAACCTGACGGCCTATACCGATGATAACGGCGGGCAAGGTCTCACGCGGGGCCGCACGTACTGCTACCGCATCTACGTCACGTTTCCGCTGCCAGCAGGTGGCGCTAGCTTGGCCTCGAACGAGTCTTGCGCTACGCTCTCGGGTCGCTCGGCCCAAATCACCAACGTGGACGTGCTGACGACAAACGCCACCAATGGGCAGATTGCCATCAAGTGGACGCAGCCGCGGCCCAACGTGGGTAGCTTCAATGCGCCCCTAGGGTATCGCCTCAGCCGTAGCGCTACGGGCGCCGCGCCCTTCACGCTCGTGACCACCAAAACCAGCCTGACGGACACGACCTACGTGGACACTGTTCTGAACACGCAGGATGTGCAATACACGTATCAACTGGTATTCTTCAGCGCCGCCACAACCCAGCCTGGTAGTGCCGAAACGTCGGAGACCTCGCCGCTCGCCAGCAGCGTGCGCCTGAACCTAGTGCCTAATAGCCTAGGTCGGCAGAACGCGCTTACTTGGACCTACAGCGTGCCGTGGGACAACAGTGGCCGCCCCACCAGCATCTACCGCCGCGTGGGCACGGGCACAGGCGCCTTCACTCTGCTCACGACCGTGACGCCAAACGCGGGTGCCACTAGCGTTACGTACAATGACCAAGGGCTCACGGTGGGCGAGACGTATTGCTACTATGTGCAAACGAATGGGCAGTACGCCACGCCTACCAATTCGCTCAACCAGCCTGTTTTCACTAATCTGCTCAACCGCAGCCAGGAGAGCTGCGCTGTGCTCATCCCCACGCCCTGCACACCGGTGCTCACGCTAGCGCCTACCAATTGCGATAGCCTAGCCAACGTCAACCAGACGTCATCGAATTTTGATTTTGCTAACCAGCGCTATCAGAACCGCCTGCGCTGGACCCTAGGTAACTCCCCAGCCGGGTGTAGCGGCGAGGTGGCCTACTTCCGAATTTTCTATCGTAGCACAGCCGATGGACCATTTACCCTCATCGACTCAACTACCCAGTACACCTACCTGCACCAAGTGCCCCTGAGTGCCACTGGCAACACGGGCGGCGCGGGCTGCTATGTAGTACAGGCCGTAAACGCTTCCCGCATCCGCAGTGCTCTCAGCAACGTGGCGTGCCAAGACAATTGCGTGTTCTTCCTGCTACCCAATATTTTTACACCCAACGGGGATGATGTTAACGAGCGGTTCCGGCCCAAGACGGCGAGCCCTATCGTGCGCACCCACATTCAGATATTTAACCGCTGGGGCCGCAAGGTCTATGAGAGCGATAAAGACCCTTACATCAACTGGGATGGCGGTGGCCCGCTCGGCGAAACGGGCGCCAGTGGTAAGGTTTCTAATGGCTTGTACTACTACTTGGCCGAAGTTGAGTTTGCTGACTTTGCCGCTACCAAGCGCACCTTCAAGGGCTGGGTAGAAGTCGCTCGCTAGCCCCGCCTGCTCTACAGTCAAGAAAAGCCGCCTCGAGAGAGGCGGCTTTTTTTTGCGCTAAGTTTGCCTCGCGAGCCGTTGGCTAGCCTTTTTTTACCTTAGTAACGCTGTTTGTGAACCCCACTCAACCTACCACCGCTGGCCCCGTGGCCGTTGTTTTTCCCGGCCAGGGCAGCCAGTTTCCGGGCATGGCCCGTGAGCTTTTTGAGCAAAACGAGGCTGCCCGAGCCCTGCTCACCCATGCCAACGACATCCTAGGGTTCAGCCTGACCAAGCTCATGTTTGAAGGCACCGAGGCCGACCTACGCCGCACCGATGTGACGCAGCCCGCTGTGTTTGTGCATTCGGTGGCGCAGTTCGTGGCGCAGCCCGACTTGCAGCCGGCTATGGTGGCCGGCCACTCCCTAGGTGAGTTTTCAGCTCTGGTAGCGGCCGGTGTGCTGTCGTTTGCCGATGCGTTGCCGCTTGTAGCCCGCCGCGCCCAGGCCATGCAGGCTGCCTGCGACGAGCAGCCCGGCACGATGGCCGCCATCCTGGGTCTGGCCGATGAGGTAGTAGAGCGCGTGTGCCAAGAAATCACGGCGGCAGGCGACGTGGTGGTGGCGGCCAACTACAACTGCCCTGGCCAGCTTGTTATCTCTGGCTCCGCCGATGGCATCACGAAAGCCTGCGAAGCCTTGAAAGCTGCCGGTGCCAAGCGGGCACTGCCGCTGCCCGTAGGCGGCGCCTTTCATTCGCCCCTAATGCAGTCGGCCCAAGCTGCGCTGGCCGAGGCTATCGAACGCACCACGTTCCAGCCCGCCCGCTGCCCCGTGTACCAAAACGTAGATGCTGCTCCGCACCGTGACCCGGCCGAGATTAAGGCAAACCTGCTAGCCCAGCTTACTGCCCCCGTGCGCTGGACCCAGAGCGTGCAAGCAATGGCCAACGACGGTGCCACCACCTTCTTGGAATGTGGCCCCGGCAAGGTGCTACAAGGGTTGGTGAAGAAAATAGCGCCCACTGCCACGGCTAGCTCGATATAAAAGAAATCAAGCCTAACACGAACCCCCACCGTCGCCCTTTTTGAAGGTCAGCGGTGGGGGTTCGTGTTAGTTTGCTACCTGCATCACTGCCAGCGGGTCAGGGCAGTGAGTGAGCAATTCTGCCACCGTTTGGTGCAGCTGTGGGTGCATTACTTGCGGAGCTATCTCGGCCAGTGGCACCAAGGCAAAGCGCCGCGCAGGCAGTGCCGGGTGCGGAACCACTAGGGTAGGCGTAGCAATAATTTCTTGCCCATAAAGCAGAATGTCCACGTCGAGCGTACGTGAGCCCCAGCGCTGCTGCCGCTCGCGGCCGGCCTGCTGCTCGGTGGCCAAGCAGGCTGCGAGTAGCTCAGCGGCGGGCAGGGTCGTGTGTACAGCCAGCGCTTGGTTGAGGAAAGCGGGCTGGTCTTCTAGGCCCCAAGCAGCCGTTTCGTAATAGGCCGAAGCCGCTACAATTTTGCCGGCCACTGCGGCTAGGGCCTGCTGCGCTTGCTGTAAGTAGGCTGCACGGTCGCCTAGGTTGCTGCCGAGCAGCAGATAAGCTAGTACTCCACTCATGGGTTTTGCTGAAAGAAGGTGGCGGTGCGCTCGGCTACTAGCTGGGATAGCGGTGGCAGTTCGGCCGCTGCCCACGGGTGGCTACCCCCAAACATGTGCCCAGCCTCTGGCACAATAAATAATTCGGCGTCGGGCTTGCGAGCGAGCAGCTCCTCGGCTGCACTCAGAGGCACGGTTTCGTCGGGGTCGCCGTGCACGATGAGCAGCGGCTGGCGCAACTGCGGCACCAACCTAGGGAGGTCGAGCCGTGGCAAATTAGCGTAATAGTTTTCCGCAATTTGGTAGTACATCGGTAGCTGCTGGCCGGTGCGCGAGTTGGGGATGTAAAGCACGCCCTCTTGCTGCCACTGCGCGATTACTGCGGCGGGCCAGCGCGGGGCGAGGTCGGCCACGGCCGCCCAAGTAGCTACGGCCCTAATGCGCGCGTCTTCGGCTGCCTTGAGCAGCACCAGCCCGCCCCCACGGCTATGCCCTACTAGGTAGAGGCGACCTAGGTCGAGCAAGGTGGCGGGCAGGGGGGTGGCACCTGGCGTATGCAAAACGTCAAGCAGCTGGCCTAGGTCGTTTAGCTCGTGGCTAAAGTTATTAAGCCCAAAGGCTTCGAGGTCTTCTAGGTCGCCGGTACCGCCCACTACCACTCCATTGTGCGAGAGATTGAGCTTAACAAACACAAAGCCCTGCTCGGCAAAGAATCGTGCCAGTAGCGGAAAGTGCCCCCAGTCCTTAAAGCCCTTAAACCCATGTACAAATACCACCACGGGCCGGGCTGTGGTGGTAGAAGAATCAGGGGCTAGATAGGTGGCATCGGCAGCAAAAGAGCGGCCGTGGCTGGTGCCCGTGAGCACGAACTCAACAGTAGTAAGCATACGTATAGCGAGGAAAAGCACCGCAAGCTACTTCCTAGGTAGTGGGGCCCAATGCCCCCGGCTGCCGTATCATTGCGCCCGCATGGCACATCCGCTCGACTCTATTCAGGCTCCTATCGCCGCCGAAATGGCTGAGTTTGAGGTGAAGTTTCGCCAGTCGATGCAAACCAACGTGCTACTGCTCGACAAGATAATGGGCTACATCGTGCGCCGCAAAGGCAAGCAGGTGCGGCCCATGTTCGTGTTTTTGACGGCCCGTACCGTTGCAGCCGACCCGGCTGGCGTGTTGGCGCCGGCCTCGTTTCGTGGGGCGGCGCTCATCGAGCTGTTGCACACTGCCACGCTGGTGCACGACGATGTGGTGGACGAAAGCAACTACCGCCGCGGGTTCTTTTCCATCAATGCCTTGTGGAAGAATAAGATAGCGGTGCTAGTGGGCGATTACCTGCTCTCGCGCGGCTTACAGCTGGCTTTGGAGCATGATGACTTCGACTTGCTCAAAATAGTGAACCGCGCCGTGCGCGAGCTGAGCGAAGGTGAGCTATTGCAAATTGAGAAGGCCCGCCGCCTCGATATCACCGAAGAGGTGTACTTCGATATCATTCGCCAAAAAACGGCTTCGCTCATCGCCTCCTGCACGGCCGTGGGCGCGGCATCGGTAGGGGCAAGCAAGGAGGTAGTAGAGCGCGCCCGCCTTTTTGGCGAAAAAGTGGGGATGGCTTTCCAGATAAAAGATGACCTATTCGACTACGGGACTGCCGAAATCGGCAAGCCAGTGGGCATAGACATTAAGGAAAAGAAAATGACCCTGCCGCTCATCTACGCGTTGCAGCAGGCGAGCTGGCTAGATAAGCGCCGCGTTATTTTCAACGTCAAAAACAATGCTGGTCACCGCGACCGCGTGCAGCAGGTCATTGATTTTGTGAAAAAATCGGGTGGCCTCGACTACGCTGTGCGCACTATGGAGCGCTACCGCGACGAGGCCCTGGCTATCCTGCACGAGTTTCCAGTCTCTGCCGCTCGCACTTCGCTGGAAGAGTTGATAAACTACACGATAGAGCGCGAGAAGTAACTTTTACCTCATAACCAGCATTGGGTCGGGGCACAGCTCAGCCCAGTAGGCACGCTCGCTCGGCGGAGCTACGCCCGGAAAATCGCCCCAGCGGCCTTGCATATCGGCTATGAGTTGGAAATGCAGATGCGGTGGCCAGTCACCATTTTCGGGATAAGGCCCCACCTGGGCAAATACTTGGCCTGGCGCCAGCACTTGTCCTGGGCGCAGTCCTGGTAGGTCGGTGCGCGTGAGATGCCCATAGAGGCTGAAAAAAGGTTGGCCTTCCAATGCATGTGCTAGGATGATAGTAGGGCCATAATCACCAAAGTGGTCGTTGTCGGCTAAGCTGTGCACCACGCTAGCTAGTGGCGCGGCGACGGGCGTGCCAGCCGGTACCCATACATCGAGCCCTAGGTGCAGGGAGCGAGGCTCCGTGGCATCGTTGAAGTGTGGGCTTCGGCGGTAGATAACGCGGTTTTCAAGATAGCCACCGAGGCCAATTATGGCGCGCTGCTCGGCTAGCATCGTGTGTACCACGTCGTCAAATAACGCCGTGTCGCTTAGCGCTTCGGGGTGCGCCAAGTGCGCATTGGCAGCCGTGAAATCGAGCTGAGCGGCGGTGGGCTCAGCCAGCGAACAGGTAGGAAGCACTGCAGCAAACTGCCCGCGGTGCCGGGCTAGGAGGGAGGCAAGGGTGTGTGGCATGCGGCAGCGAAGCTAGGGCGCGTTGCCTAAATAGGCCCTAGGTCGGCAGGGCACCCAAATTATACACTACCCGTACCAACCAAGCGAGCCGTAAATTTGCGGTCTATCCCAGTATATCAAGTCCGAGCCCATGTCGTCGTACCTGACGCTAACCGTCGTTGCCCTCACCCAGGAAACCCCTGACACCATTACTATTCACCTGGAGCGGCCCGACCGCCAAACTGTGCCTAGCAAGCCCGGTCAGTTTTTGACTCTACTGGTGCCCTGCGGCCCGGCCGGCACTAAGCCCGAGCGCCGTGCCTACTCGCTCAGCAGCACGCCTGCCGAGGCCCCGCGCCTGTCGGTGACGGTAAAGCGCGTGGCGGGCGGCCTAGTCAGTAACTACCTGCTCGACACCGTGCAGGTAGGCCAGCAATACGAGGTGCTGCCGCCGCTCGGCAACTTTGTGGTGCAGCCCAGCCCCAAAGCTGCTCGCTCGCTGGTGCTCATCGGGGCGGGCTCGGGTATTACGCCGCTCATGTCGATGCTCAAGGCGATTTTGAGTGGAGAGCCGCAGAGCCATGTGCTGCTGCTGTACGGCAACCGCAACGAGGAATCCGTTATTTTTAAGCAGCAGCTTACTGAGCTGGAAGCCGGTAGCCGCGGCCGCCTGCAAGTCGAGCACGTGTACAGCCAGCCGCTACGGGCAGCCGGCCCTCACCAGCACACGGGCCGCGTCAACCGCACTACCATTCTGCGCATCTTAGAGCAGCGACACCAGTTCCCGGCTCCGCAGGCCGAGTACTACATCTGTGGCCCCGAAGGCCTAATGGCCGAGGCTGAGGCCGCTCTACAGCTGCTCAATGTACCTAGCAGCCGCATTCGGCGCGAGAGCTTCGTGGCCGCAGCCGACACGGCCGAAGCCAGCGCCACGCACGGCGATGTGCTAGCGGGTACCGACGACGGCCCCGTTAAGAGCCGCAACGTAACCATTCAGTACGAGGGCAGCGAGTATATTCTCAATGTGCCAACCGGCAAAACCATCCTCGACGCCGCTCTCGATGAAGACATCGACCTGCCGTACTCCTGCCAGGCAGGCCTATGCACAGCCTGCCGTGGCAAGTGCCTATCGGGTAAAGTGCACCTAGATGAGCGCGAAGGCTTGTCTGATTCTGAAATCGCCAAAGGCTATATACTTACCTGCGTGGCCCACCCGCTCACGAGCGATGTAGTAATAGAAATTGGCTAATTTTAGGTGACATTATTTGATTAATAGTCAAATAATTGCGCTTGTAGGTATGAGTGCGCGTAACTATTCGGTAATGCTTGGTGGTTACAACATGGGCGGTGCAGGTTACTTTGCCTTTTGCCAGTTGCCAGCAGCAGTGAGGCTCTCTGCAGAGCCTCGCTGCTACTGGCTAGCTAGCCTGGCAAATGCCCATACCCATTTGCGCGCTATTTGCGTACCCTATTTCTATGCTGATATCTGAGGTTGATGCGACGGCTCTATCCGTGGCTACTGATACGGCGCGGCCCGCGCGCCATTACTTACCTGAGGAATTTTACGTCACCGACTGGGCGGCGCTAGAGCCTTTTTTTCAGGAATTACAAACCCGTGACTTACCTAATGCTGCTGCTCTAGAGCAATGGCTACTCGACCGCTCGGAGCTCGAAGCGGTGCTGAGCGAAGACCTCGCATGGCGCTATATCCGCATGACCTGCGACACGCAGGACGAAAGCCACGCGGATGGCTTTCAATTTTTTGTGCAGGAAATCGAGCCACAGGTAGCGCCCTACGACCATGCCCTCAACGAGAAGCTGCTAGCCGCTCCTAACCTGAATGAGCTAAATGAGGAGCGCTACGGTGTCTTTCTGCGGTCGGTGCGCCGGGCATCAGAAATCTACCGCGAAGAGAACATTCCGCTCAAAACTGAAATCTCGACCAAGCAGCAGCAGTATGCCGCCACCGTGGGCGCCATGACCGTGCAGCTCGACGGCGAGGAGATAACGCTACCCCGCGCTGCCGACCGCCTCAAGAGCCTGTCGCGCCCCGTGCGCGAGCAGGCGTGGCGGGCCATTCAGGCGCGGCGTCTGCAAGACAGCAAATCGCTCGACCAACTGTTTACGGAACTGGTGCAACTGCGCCACCAAGTGGCATTGAATGCGGGCTTTGCCAATTTCCGCGATTATATGTTTGCTGCCTTAGGGCGCTTCGATTATACGCCAGAGGACACGTTCAACTTTCACGCGGCCATTCGGGCCACGGTAGTGCCCCTCATTGATGAGTTTGACGATGCCCGCCGTAAGGCGCTATCGCTACCTGAGCTGCGGCCCTGGGACCTCGACGTAGACCCCAGCGGCAAGCAGCCGCTGCGGCCTTTCCAAACTGGCGAAGAGCTGCTAGAGAAAACCATTACTGTTTTTCAGCGTCTCGACCCCTTCCTAGGGCAGTGCCTGAGCACCATGCGCCATATGGGGCACCTTGACCTAGAGTCGCGGAAAGGCAAAGCACCCGGCGGCTATAACTATCCGCTCGACGAAACTGGCGTGCCGTTCATTTTTATGAACGCTACCTCATCGCTGCGCGATGTGGTGACGATGCTGCACGAAGGTGGCCACGCCGTGCATTCCTTCCTCACGCGCCGCTTGCCGCTCTCGGCCGACAAGCACCCGCCGAGTGAGGTAGCTGAGCTAGCCTCGATGAGCATGGAGCTTATGAGCATGGACCACTGGGACGTATTCTTCGAAGATGCCGCCGAGTTGCGTCGCGCCAAGAAAACGCACCTCGAGAGCGTGCTCGAAACCTTCCCGTGGGTGGCTACCATCGATAAGTTTCAGCACTGGATTTACGAAAACCCAGCGCACACTGAAGCGCAGCGCCACCAGCGCTGGACGCAGATATTCCAGGAGTTTAATCAGCGTAGCGTGAGCTGGCGCGGCCTCGAAAACTTCCGCCCTTACTTGTGGCAGAAGCAGCTGCACCTTTATGAGGTGCCTTTCTACTACATCGAGTATGCGCTGGCGCAACTCGGCGCAATTGCAGTGTGGCGAAACTTCCGGCAGGACCCTGCTACGGCCTTGGCTGGCTATCAGCGGGCGCTGGCCCTAGGGTATACCCGGCCCATTGGCGAGGTGTATGAGGCGGCTGGTATTCGCTTTGATTTCAGTACCGAATACCTAACCCAGCTCGCCGACTTTGTGCGCGCCGAGATGGCTGCCCTGTAGGTAGAGTGCTCTTGCTACCAGTAAAAAGAAAAAGCCCGGCTCGCTGCTGGGCTTTTTTGTATGCGCTTAGGGCGGCAGTAGCCAGTAATTTTGGCGAATGATGCTTACAATTCCGGTTATCAACCACTCGCGGCACCCCCTGCCCGAATACCAAACAGCGCATGCTGCGGGCCTAGACCTGCGAGCTGACCTCCCCGACGGCTCCATCACACTAGGTCCGCTGGAGCGCCAGCTAGTCCCCACTGGCCTAAGCTTGGCCTTGCCCGTAGGCTATGAGGCCCAAGTGCGCCCCCGCAGCGGGCTAGCCTATAAGCACGGCATCGGTATAGTCAACAGTCCAGGTACTATTGATGCCGATTACCGGGGCGAAATTAAAGTGCTGCTGGTCAACCTATCCAACGAGCCCTTTGTGGTGCAGGATGGGGAGCGTATTGCGCAGCTGGTAGTGGCGCGGCACGAAACCATTGCCTGGCAACCGGTTGAGCAACTCAGCGAAACCGAACGCGGCGCGGGCGGCTACGGCAGCACGGGTAAGTAGGGTGCTTAGTTGGTAGTGCCTAGTGCTCGGCGCATAAAAACTAAGCACTAGGCACTACCGAACAGGTACTATTAGTGGTGAGCTTGGGCCGAATTGCGGCTTTGGTGCTGGCCGATGAGCTGGAGGTTGCCGCCAGCCGAGATGAGCTTCTGGCTCAGTTCGCGCAGCTTGTCGCCCACGCCACCAAAGGCATGCAGGTTGAGGGCTGCTTTGCCAGTGAGGTTGCCCAGCAAGAAAAGCGACTTGGACATAGCCGTAGCATCGCCGCTGCCGATGGCACGGTTGAGCACTTCCAGCTCTTGCGCGATGGGGCGCAGGGCGGGGTCGTTGCTGCTCTGTAGGGCGCTGAGCCAGTTGTTTACGTGGCCCTGGCCGGCGCTGGCATCATTGGTAAAGCCGGCGCTGGTAGCGGCAAACAGGCTCTGAATGCCGGATTCGATTTCAGAAATGTAGTTCATACAAGCAAAGTACGGGACAGAAAAGCTAACGCGGAAGGTGGGGCGGCAGTTTTCGCCGCAACTTTGCACGGACTGGTAATTTGACCCTAGGTACGTATGAATCTTGTCACGCTTTCTGACATCGAGCAGGCCCGGCAGCGGGTGCAAAGCTTGGCCCGGCGCACGCCGCTACTGCCCTTTGAAGTAGCCGAGCTACCCGGCGAACAGATTTTTCTGAAGCCGGAAAGCCTGCAACCCATCGGTTCGTTCAAAATAAGGGGGGCTGGCAACCGCATTATGGCGCTCACGGCCTAGGAGCGAGCGCGGGGCGTGCTGGCCTACAGCAGCGGCAACCATGCCCAGGGCGTGGCCTACGCCGCCCGCCAACTGGGCCTGAAGGCAACCATCATCATGCCCACTAATGCGCCGCAGGTCAAGATAGCGGCTACACGTGCCCTAGGGGCCGAGGTAATACTCTATGACCCTGCCCACGAAAAGCGGGAGGCCGTAGCCGCTCGGCTGCTAGCCAGCTCGGTGCACCCGCCCGTGCTAGTGCCGCCCTTCGATGATGCCTACGTGATAGCTGGCCAGGGTATCGTGGGCCTAGAAATACTGGAAGACTTACCAGCCGTAAAGTTGGTGCTAGCGCCGGTGGGTGGGGGCGGGCTGCTGAGCGGCGTAGCCGCAGCGCTCAAGCTCTTAAAGCCGAGCGTAAAAATTATTGGCGTTGAGCCTGAGCTAGCAGCCGATGCACAGGCATCGTTTCGGGCAGGGCAAGTAGTGGAGTGGGCTGCCGCTGACACCAACCGCACGCTTGCCGACGGAGTGCGTACCCTGGCCCTGAGCGAGCTGACCTTAGAACACCTGCGCCAATATGCCGACGATGTAGTGACCGTAAGCGAAGCCGAGCTGCGCGCCGCCGCCCGCCGCCTGCTGCTCGAAGCCCGGCTGGTAGTGGAGCCCACGGCCGCGCTACCATTGGCGGCGCTGCTGCGCCACCGGGCCAGCCTGCCACCGAGCCAGCATACCGTGCTCATTCTCAGCGGGGGCAACGTGGACCCGGCCGTATTGGCTGAGCTACTGCAAGACTAAATAGTGCAGGGCGGTAGCATCATACTGGGTTCGGGCGTTTCTTTGCGGCGAAACGAATCTGGTCAAAACGAGTATCTGTCGAAGACAAACCTACTTTTACCCCTTCTCTCCCCCCTCCAATGAAAATCATCGTTCCGATGGCTGGCATGGGCAAGCGGATGCGTCCGCACACGCTCACTGTACCCAAACCCCTGATTCCGATTGCTGGCAAACCCATCGTGCAGCGCCTTGTGGAAGATATCGCTCGCGTGTGCGGCGAAGCAGTAGAAGAGGTGGCCTTTATCATTGGTCGTTTCGGAGCCGAAGTAGAGAAGAGCTTGGTTAAGATTGCCGAATCGGTAGGTGCCAAGGGTACTATCTACTACCAAGACGAGCCCCTAGGTACGGCCCACGCCATTTTGTGCGCCAAAGACTCGCTGAGGGGGCCCTTGGTAGTAGCCTTTGCTGATACGCTATTCAAGGCCGATTTTACCCTCGATAGCTCGGTTCCCGGCACCATCTGGGTGCAAAAGGTAGAAGACCCCAAGCCTTTCGGCGTAGTAAAGCTTAACGAGCAAGGTCAGATTACTGACTTTGTCGAGAAGCCCGAAACGTTTGTATCGGACCTCGCTATTATCGGCATCTACTACTTCCAGGACGGCGAGTACCTGCGCGATGAGCTGCAATACCTGCTCGACAACGACATCAAGGACAAAGGCGAGTACCAGCTCACCAATGCCCTCGAGAACATGAAGAACAAGGGTACCATCTTCGTGCCCGGCCAAGTAACTGAGTGGCTCGACTGCGGTAACAAGGACGCTACCGTATTTACCAACCAGCGCTACCTAGAGTACTTGAAAGAGCGCGGCGAAAGCCTAGTAGCCGATTCGGCCACTATCACCAATTCGGTTATTATCGAGCCAGTATACATCGGCGAAAACGCTGTAATCACTAACTCGGTAGTGGGCCCCCACGTTAGCATCGGTAGCAAGACTAACGTGCGCGACTCGCGCGTGTCGAACTCTATTGTGCAGACTTCGGCTACGGTATTTAATGCTACTATTACCGACTCTATGATTGGCAACTTCGCCAGCGTGAGCAGCAAAGCTGCTGACTTGAGCGTAGGCGATTATAATGTGTTGAAGGTGTGATTTTTTGACATGTTCTGACGTTATCGACGACGCGGCCCTCCTTGAGGGTCGCGTCGTTCGTCTTTATTCCCCCGTACTTTCGTGAGGCAGGCCCTAGCCTGCGCGAGAATAGCTATGCGTCAATTTGTTGTGAGTCTGTTGGTTTTAGGGTTGTGTGGTCCGGTGGGTTGGGCGCAAAGCCGGCGCGCGCCGGCCGATAGCGCAGCCATCATCCGCAAGCCTACCAAGCTCAGCCGCCAAGAGAAGCGCGAGCTAGCGCGGCGGGCCGCTGCCAGCAACGCCCCGCGGCCGGCTGCGCCGGTACTGTCGGCTAAAGACAAAGAGGTAAGCGAAGCGCTATTTGTAGACGGCGTGAAGTACGTAACGCTCGAAGACTATCCTAAGGCCCTCGACCGCTTGCTAAAGGCCTATACCCTCAGCCCCGACAATGCGGCTATTAACTATAAGATAGCCGAGGCTAACCTGCTGAGTGGCAACCTGCGCGACGCCACCAACTACGCCCAGGCAGCCGTGCAGCTCGACCCCAAGAACGCGTATTATTACCTACTGCTGGCCCAGGCTCAAGCCAGCCAGAAGCAGTACGATGCTGCCACGGCCACCTATGCCACGCTCGTGCGCGACGTGCCTGGGTCAGGCAATTATTTATTTCAACTGGCCGACTTGTACCTGGCCCAAAACAAGCTACCCGAGGCCCTAAGTACCCTCGATAAAGCGCAGCAACAGTTTGGGGCCCTAGACGAAATTTCTTTCAAGCGGCAGCAGATATATCTGAAGCAGAATAATTTGCCGCTGGCGCTAAAAGAAGGCGAGAGCCTGATTGCTAACAACCCGACTGAGGCGCGCTACGTGCTGGCGCAGGCCGAGATGTATGCGTCTAACAACAAGCTTCCCGAAGCTATTCGGGTGGCCGAGCAAGCCCTGCGTATCGACCCCGATAATCCGCAAGCGCACCTGATATTAGCCGAGGTATACCGCCAGCAAAATCAGCCCGCGGAGTCGCAGAAGCAGCTAAAGCTGGCGTTCGAAAACCCGGCGCTCGACATCGACCAGCAGGTGCGCATTTTGGTAGGCTACCTCAAGCAGCTCCCCAATGATAAGCTCAATGCTCTAACGCTGGACTTGGCCGCCGCCACAGTGCGCAGCCACCCCAAGGACGCCAAAGCCTATAGCGTGGCCGGCGACGTGCAAACCCTGACTGGCAAAAAGCGCGAGGCCCGCAATACCTACCTCAAAGCCCTGCATCTCGACAATTCGAAGTATCAGCTCTGGCAGCAGGTAGTACTACTCGACGCCGAGCTTAACCAAGCCGACTCACTGCTGGTGCACAGCGACCGGGCCCTAGAGCTGTTTCCTAACCAAGCGCAGCTGTGGTTTTTTAATGGGGTAGGGCACTCACTAAAGCAGCAGCCCAAGCAAGCCGTATCGGCCCTGGAGCACGGCCGCAAGCTGGCGGCCGGCAACCTAGAGCTTCAGGCTCAGTTTGATGCGCAGCTCGGCGATGCTTACCATGAGCTGAAAGACAACGCGAAGTCGGATGCCGCGTATGAATCGGCCTTGACGGCGGACCCTAATAACTATGGTGCCCTTAACAATTACAGCTATTACTTGAGCCTGCGCGGCGAAAAGCTAGAAAAGGCCAAGGAAATGTCGGGCCGCACCGTCAAGCAGTTTCCCGACAACGATACATACCTAGACACCTACGCCTGGATACTGTATAAATTGAAAGACTACGCGGGAGCCCGCGAAAGCCTAGAACGCGCACTCAAATCCACAAAAGACGCCGCCGTTATCGAGCATTACGGCGACGTGCTATGGCAGCTTGGGCAGCACCCACAGGCTATAGCTGAGTGGCAACGCGCCCGCAAGGCTGGGCCAGGGGCCTCGCCTCTGCTAGACCGCAAAATCAAAGAACAAAAGCTTTATGAATAAATCTGCTATCGTGCTCGCTGCTCTGGCACTAGCCAGTTGCCACCGCGTGCCGTCCTCGTCGGGCAAGCTTGGGCCGGGTACCTCCACTGCCGTAGCACCCATAGTAACGCCGGCTGGCGTAAAGGCCAGCAATACTGACTTCAAGTACCTCAGCGGCCGTGGTAAGGTGCACTTCAAGCATAAAGAAGTAGACCAGTCGGCCAATTTTAACCTGCGGGTGCGGCGCGACTCGGCAATTTGGCTATCAGGTTCGCTGCTAGGTATTGAGGGTGTACGGGCGCTGCTTACGCCTGACTCAGTGCGAGTAGTTAACCGCTTGCAAAAGAGTTATTTTGCTGGCGACTATGCTTACCTCAGTCAGCTCCTAAACGTGCCAGTGAGCTACCAGCAGATGCAGGCCATCTTGCTAGGTGACTACCAGCCCGCCCCCAGTGGGACCACCCCTAAAGTAGCCAGTGAGGGCGCCAACCAAGCAGTGAGCTACACTCAAGCCGCGCTGCTGCTCGAGCAGTTGATAAGCACCGACTCGGGCCGCTTGCAGCAACTAAAAGTAAGCGAAAGCGCTGCCCAGCGCAGTCTCACCGTAGCTTACTCCGATTTCCAAAAGCTGGAGGGTACTGCCCTGCCATTTGCCTACACATCCAACGTAGTTGGCCAGCAGGGTGGCGCCGAAAGCACTTCGGCTACACTAAGCTTTTCGAAAGTGGAAGTAGGTGCAGGTCACCTAGAGTTTCCCTTCAGCATTCCGAAGGGCTTTAAGAAGGAAACAAAAATCAGGAAGTAGCCCGTCTCGCGTTGGGTTCACTCGAAACCGTCCTCAGAAGCCCCTAGGTGGGTTTTTGAGGACGGTTTGGCTTATGCCTAGCTCACCTTAGCCCAGCCAAGAGAAGGCGAACTGGGAATCAAACTGCCTAAAATTCGTGCTTGTAGCTGGTTTTTTAAGCTCTTTCCGAAGGGAGAATGGCCTTGGCTAAGCTTATCTCCGCTACCATACCCGCTGCGCATGCGTTATTTTGCAGGACGGTAGCTGGTGCGCCGTCCGCTTTTGTGACTGCTTCGTTGACAATTTCTAAGTTTTATTGCCTCCTTGGGCTGTTGCTGCTACTAGGCGTATTGCCGGCTACTGCCCAGCGCCATCCACGCGCCAAAACTAGCAAAGCCAAGGCACCGGCCAAAAATAGAACTGCTACTCGTGCGCGTACTCGCACCCGCAGTGCTTCGCCTAGTCGCCGCCCACGCACGCGAGCCAAATCGAAAGAGCAGCTAGAGCGTGAGCGCCAAGCCAACCTAGCGCGTATTCAGGAAGCAGGTAAAGTGCTGACCCAGACCACGCAGAAGAAAGAAGCTACCATCGGGCAGCTTAATGTCATTAAGGAAAAGCTAACAGTCAAACAAGGGCAGATTAAGCACATTTCGACGCAGCTGCAAGGTATCGAAACCAATGTGCACCAAACGGTAAAGCAAGTGCTGACTACCCAGCAGCAGCTAGCTAACCTGAAGGGAGAGTACGCCCGGCTGATGTACGCAGCCTCTAAAACGAGTAGCGGTTTCAACCAGCTTATGTTTTTGTTCGCCGCCGAGTCGTTCAACCAGTTTGTATTGCGGCTTCGCTACGTGCGCCAGTACACCGAAGAGCGCCAGAAGCAGGCGCTGCGCATTGTGGGCGCGCAGAAGCAGCTTAGCCACCAGCTCGATGGCCTCACACAGCAGCGCCAGCAGCAGAAGAGCCTGCTCACTACTCAACTAGTGGAGAACCGTAATCTCCTAGGTCTTAAAAATGAGCAGGATGAGGTAGTGCAGCAGCTTAGCCAGCAGGAGCAAGGCCTGCGCGCCGAGCTAGCCCAGCGCCAGCGGGCCGTGGTTCAACTCGACGGACTCATTGCGCAGCGCGTGCGCGAAGAAATAGCCCGCGCTGCCCGGGCCGCGCGCTTAGCCGCTGCTGCCGAGCGCCGCCGGGCCGCCCGTAGCGCAGCTAGTAGCCGTTCGCGCAGCGGAGGGCGCGCCGACGGCGACGATGACGCCACGGCTAATCCTGACAGCGATGCACCCGAGGAAACATCAGCTGACCGCCGAGCCAGCCGAGTAGCGCTTACGCCGCAAACAGCTCTGCTCTCGTCAAATTTTGCGGGTAATAAGGGCAGATTACCCTGGCCAGTAGCCCGAGGCTTTGTCGCCCAGCACTTTGGCCGGCACGCGCACCCAGTGCTCAGGCACGTAGTAGTAGAAAATCGCGGCGTTGATATCCAGACGGCAACCAATGAGCCAGTGCGTTCGGTATTTGCTGGGCGGGTACTAACGGTAGCTCAAGTGCCGGGCATGAATACTATCATTATGATTCAGCATGGTGAATATTTTACTGTGTATGCCCGCCTGCGCTCGGTAAGCGTGCACGAAGGCCAGCAAGTGAGCGCTCGCGAAACTATCGGTAGTGCTGCCACCGATGCCGATGGCACCGCGCTAGTGCAGTTTCAGGTATGGCGTAACTCCGCTAATCTTAATCCTGAGGGCTGGCTAGGTCACAAGTAGATAGCTACTTGTGCTATATTAAGGCCATCGAAGCAAAATAGCTTTGGTACTTATTTATAATTTAATTGCCTTATCCCTTGTAAATACAACAGTAGTACTATACCTTTAGGATGGTGTAGAGTGGCAAGCAATGTGCTTGAGCTGCTCAAGCGCTATAATACCCAAGCTCGCGCCACCGGCCGAGCTCTGCTCTTGCTATCCTTCAGAATTCCCATCGAGTATTTAGGTTTGGTGCAAACTAATACCAGTTAGTTGATGAGAAAACTAATTACACAATCGGGTGGCCAGCTTGGTCACCTAGGGCTAGATTTACGTGGCGAGTGGGTCACGGTAGCCGATGCGGTGTCACAAAAAGCTGACATTCAGCTGATGGCAACTATGATTTCTCAATTTAGATTGGTTTTGAGGCCTTGCAGCCGTTTGCTGCCCTAGGGTAGTTTACCTTGCTTTAAGGCAGCCAAGCTACTTGCGCTAGCGGCGCTACTCTTACTAGTGTAGGTTGCCGAGGCTACTGTAGGGTTAGGGAATAGCTCGGCTAGCCTGATGCCACTACCGGCCAACATAGTTGAGGCCCAATTTCTCCTACCTAATGTGGCGTAATAGCGAATCGGGTATACCACCATGGTAGATGGCGCAGTCGCTTGCAGCAGGGAGAATAACATGCCAAGTGTAAAAGCCAGGATGTAGAGGCTAGTGTAAAAGAACCTTCATTGGAATACTTACCATATAAGGCTGTGTAGACAACCAAGCATGTTGAGTAATCCTCAAATAAAGCTCGGCTATTGAGCGGCTATGAATAATATGTAGAATGCTAGGTTCGTAAACCGAATCTTGTCATTGTCCAGTAAAAAAAGCTTGCCGTAGCTGCATTATAGATTATTCATAAATAAGATTGATTTTTATCTAGAGAGTTGATAATTGCTCTTTCTACTTAATCAAAAAGAACATCTATACGAAACTTGATTTAGTGTAAGCGTCTATATGTCAAGGATAAAACCGTTGATGTGTCCGCCTACGATGGTTCTTTAATAAAGTTATAACGATTAAGTTTTTGTATTGAGCTTGTGTTTAATGTCTATTAACATATATGATTTTGTGATTTCGATTAACTCGAAAATAATACTTGTATTATAATAAGTATTTAGAGTAGATATGGGTTGCGCAATATGAAAATTGCAACTGGTTATATGTTTAACGATAAACATTTAATCCGCGCTTATGTAAGGAGCGTATATTCTCCGTGCCTTCACCTAGGCACTGTAGCTAAAATCTTAGTATAGGTCAATTGTAAAATTATGGTACTCTACGCTCGACGAACCCAAGTAAACCAACTCTTACTGCTGATTGTCGATGTCTTGCTCATCTTCGGAGCATTCCGGCTGATTGATTATATCCAGCGCGGCGATTGGGAGTTTTCGGGTAACTACCCGATGTTCTTCGCCATTTTTGCGCTGCTATGGTGGATACTCGCTGGGCAGTTTGCAAGTGCGGTGCCACTCGACCGCCTAGCTACCTATGGCGAAAAAGTTTGGAGCTTGGTCCGGACGCTGTTATTACATGCAGTACTACTAACGGCTGGCTTGCTCGTGTTGCAAAAGCGCTTGTTGCCGATGCGATACCTGCTATTGCTGTACTGCATGGCTGGGGCTGCCGTGGTAGTAGGTCGCGTATTCATGACCTTCTTGTATCGCACCTATCGCTACCGCTTCGCACGGCCTCATAGCCGCTTCGTGATTGTCGGTACAAGCCGTAGCGGCCGCGAACTTCACAAGTTCTTGACGGTACACGACCCACTTGCTAACCAGTGCCTCGGTTTCTTCACCGATACCGCTGCTCCTGATGATGTAAAGCACTTGGTGCGAGGCAAGGTAAGCGACTTGAAAGACTATTGCTTGAAGGAGCAAGTAGATGAAATCTACTTTGCGCTTCCACTTAACCAGGCAGAGTTTATCCAAGAGCTTTCGAGCTTCGCAGATGCAAACTTCATCGCTTTCCGCATTGTTCCCGACTTTGAGGGTACGCTGCAAGAGGGTGTTAATATGCACTACCACAGTGGCGGACCCATCCTGACGGTGCGTCGTAACCCCCTAGGTATGCGGCCCAACCAGATAGCCAAACGCATGTTTGACTTGGCTTTCTCAGGCTTTGTAATTGCTACTATCTTCCCAGTAGTAATACCAGTGCTAGCTCTGCTGATTAAGCTCGATTCGCCCGGCCCAGTTTTCTTTAAGCAGATGCGCCCCGGTAAACACAATAAGCTTTTCCCTTGCTATAAGCTACGGACGATGCGTACTGACCTAAGTGGTACCGAGCTACAGGCTACCAAGGGCGATGCCCGCGTAACTCGCGTAGGCCGCTTCTTGCGCGCCTCAAGCCTCGACGAACTGCCACAATTCTTCAATGTGTGGTTTGGCCACATGTCGGTGGTAGGGCCGCGCCCGAACATGGTTTCGCAGCTAGAAGAGTACTCGAAGCACATCAGTACCTATGCACAGCGTCACGTAGTAACGCCGGGCATCACGGGCTACGCTCAGGTAAATGGTTACCGCGGTGAGACTCGTGCAGAAGGAGCCATGGAAAAGCGTGTAGAGTACGACCTGAAGTATGTTGAAAACTGGTCGCTGCTGCTAGATGTCCAGATTATTGGTAAGACAGTGTGGAATATGATAGCCGGGGAGAAAAACGCCTACTAGCTCTCCGCTGATACCGACTAAGCCATTTTATTCTATTGTCTATTTATGCTAGCAAAGCAGGTAGTTCTTGATTCAGGGATTTCTACGGGTTCATTTGATGATTTTGTAGATAAGATTTTACAATTAGGCGCGGCGCGCAATTCAGCCTATGTCTGCTGTGCTAACGTGCACATGGTGGTAGAGGCTCACCGTGACGCTACTTTTCGCCAGGTACTCGATGAAGCCAACTTGGTAACACCCGATGGGGGGCCAGTTGCCAGCGTAGCTGGATGGCTAAGTGGCCAGCGGCAAGAGCGGGTAGCCGGAATGGACTTATTGCCTGCGTTGCTGTCTGAGGCTGCCCGCCGTGGGCAGTCGGTATACTTCTACGGTACGACCGATGAAGTATTGCAAGCGATTGTAGACCGCGCCAAACGTGAGTTGCCCACCTTGCGATTAGTAGGTACCTGTGCTCCCCCTTTCCGGGCTCTAACTCCGGAAGAAGAAGAAGCGCACGTAGCTGCTATCAACGCTGCTGACCCCGACTTACTGTTCGTAGCCCTAGGTTGCCCTCGCCAAGAGCGCTGGATGGCTGCTCATCGCGGCAAGGTAAAAGCATGTATGCTGGGCGTCGGACAAGCCTTTTTAGTGTATGCTGGCATGGAGCAGCGCTTGCCCCTGTGGGCTCGCCGCCTATGGCTGGAGTGGGCCTATCGGCTGTGGCTAGAACCCCGTCGCTTGTGGCGCCGGTATTTAATCACAAATTCCCGCTTCCTCTACCTAATGGCGCGCCGCACGTTGGCGGGCGCATAGAGTAGAGAAAGCGGGAATTAAGAGCGGCTAACTTTCGCGGCTAGTGTTTTATTTCTAGGCGCTGTGCCGATGAAGTATCGGTGCCCTTGATGCGCAGGATGTATAGACCACTAGCCAAGTTATTGGTGTCGAGTACAAACTGGTTCTCACCTGCCACTGCTTGGCGCTGGTAGCTAATAATAGTATTGCCCTGTAAGTCAGAAACGAGTATCGTGACGGCCGATGCCGTTGCTACTGTCGTAGTGAGGGTAACTTGGTTGTTAGCTGGGTTAGGGTAGAGCGCTGGAATCACAGCTGGCTCGGCTGCAGTTACTGCGGCTCTAGCACTGCCACTGCCCGAAGCAGTAGGCACGAGGGTGATGTCATCAAAGTAGAGCCACTGCCCGGCATTGGCTTGGGAATATACACCAATTTCGCACTGGCCGTTGGTCACATTGACGTTCGCAATGGTGACTTGCACCCAGGCGTCAACTGAGGTAGGAATAGTCGCGCTCATGGAGCTGCCACCATAGTTCCGAGCGCGTAATTGGGCTACAGGTTGGCCACCCTTGCTCTTAATCCAAGCGCTGAGCGTGTACGTGCCGTTGGCCAAGCCCTTTACAGTTTGATAAGTGTAAATTTGGTAGGCCTCAGGGCGATAGTGCGTACCGTGGTAAGTGCCAGTGCGAGCATTAGGATAAGACTCTGAATAGCTAGCATAGGCTTGTGTAGAGCCGCCTGTCTGGGTTAGCCACTGGCGCGGAGCAACCACCCCAGCATTGTCGTCTTCAAAGCTGAAGTTGCCTACTGAAGCTGGCGCAGTTTGCTGAGCGAGGGCTACGTCGTCGAAGTAGATGAACTGGTCGCTTTTGGCCTGAGAGTAGAAGCCGATTTCGCACTGGCCGTTGGTGACGTTGATGCCGCTCACGGTGAGCTGCACCCAACTGCCGTTGGTAGCCGTGATGGCCGTGGTCAGGATGTTGCCGCCGTAGTTCTGGGCTTGCAGCTGGGCAATGGGCTGGCCGCCGCTGCTCTTGACCCAAGCGCTGAAGGCATAGGTGCCGTTGGCCAGGCCCTTT